>ERZ1034984.80-NODE-80-length-107881-cov-28.026339_pt1 | contig 107881 bp, 79 predicted proteins | sample MGYA00520589_ERZ1034984 | MGnify/ENA primary metagenome ERZ1034984 (study PRJEB33766, sample SAMN09781790) | gut metagenome | biome: gut microbiome | host: Homo sapiens | place: Madagascar | study: EMG produced TPA metagenomics assembly of the PRJNA485056 data... | reverse complement strand
TTTATTTTTTTGAGAGGGAAGCGATCAGTTCCCTTACCGCTTGCGCCGCTCTTTCGGCATTTACCGCCATCGCTTTCGCCGCCGCCTCCGGTGCATCCCCCTCATACGGTGTTTCATACGTGAGCTGCGAAGTCCGTTCCGTCACATCCCCGGCTTTCCCCGAAAACTCCACACTCAAAACCGCGGTATGCCGCGCCCGGTCGAATTCAAACCGGTAGATCGTCGCATTCAGACGCACGCTTTTTCCCATCTCTCCCGCCGGGTCCGGCAGTTCGGTGCGGATTCGCCGCTGCAACAGCAGCTCCGGGCTCAGCAGCCAGCGGTTGTATTCGTCGGAAGAGAGCCGGTCGCCGCTTTCGCGCACCAGAAATCTCCGGTTGGAGCCGGACAGGTTGCGGAACACCCCGAACCGGATCGGCAACGCCGCCGGTTTGACCGCTTCCGCCGCCGGAACCCCGAGGTCGAAGTCGACCGGCTCCGTGTAACTCGGTCCCATCAGCACGCAGCCGCCCAGCCCCAGAACGAGCATCGGCAGCATCAGCAATCGCATTGGTTTCATTGTTTGTTCTCCTCTATTCCGAAGCGGGGATTTTCAGCACCTGCCCGACCCGCAGCCCGGTACTGCTGCCGAGGTTGTTCGCTTCCATGATGATCCGGTATTTATTGGCGGAACCGTAGAACTGTCGGGCGATTTTACCCGGCGTGTCTCCCGGTTGAACAGTATAACTGCGCTCGCCCGGAACTTGCGGAACCGGCGGCAGCTGTGGTGCGGCCGCCGCGCTTTTCAACTGTGCAATGGCGCGTTGCTGGTTGAGCAGCAGCCGCTTGAGCGAATCCAGCCGGTCGCGCAGCACCTTATTTTCTTTCCGGAGCATCGCCAGCTCGTCGTCCGGCGGCGTCGGCAGCTCCTCACGGGTCAGGGCGCGCAGCAGCTTGGCCCGGGCGAGCCTGCGGTAACCATCGATCAGCTCCCGGTCCGGTGAATGCGGGTCGAGGCGCAGGAACATATTGTAATGGTAGAGCGCCGCCGCCGGATCGGCCAGCGATTCGTCGTACAACGTGGCCAGCGTCCGGTGGCCGAGCGCCGAATCGGGGCGCTGCTCCACGAATTTCAGGTAAAATTTCTCGGCGAGCTCGAAGTTGCCCTCTTTGCGGTACTGGTCGCCCTTGAGCATCATCGGGTGTCGGGCCGGATCGCTCTGGCCGCAGCCGGTCGCGAACAGCAGCAGGATTGCGAAAAGGAGTCCATATTTCATCGGCCCGCCTCCGTGATCATCCGGCGGAGTACCGCCAGCCCGCAGACGGCGGCGGTTTCCAGCCGGAGCACATAGGGGCCGAGGTTCAGCGCATGGATGTTCGCGTGCGCCATCGCCTCCTCCTCGGCGGCGGTGAAGCCCCCTTCCGGGCCGACGAACCATGCGACGTTTCCGGCGGCGGGCCGGGGCGCCTCGGCGCCGGGATTTTCCACTGCGCCGAAGTAACCGGTTCCGGAAAATTCCGCCAGCGCGGCGGCCAGCTTTACCGGCGGCGCAATCTTCGGCAGGAACGGATTCCCGGATTGCTTGCACCCCTCCTGCAGCAGCGTTTCCCAGCGGTCGCTCCCCTCCGGGGCCGCGACGGAACGCTCGCAGAGCAGCAGGCGGATCTCCCGCACTCCGAGTTCGGCGGCCTGCTTGAGCAGCGTGTCGAATTTGGCCTTGCGCGGCACGGCGGTATAAAGCAGCAGTCCGGTTTCCGGCTCCGGGACCTGTTCCCGGGAGACGGTCAGCAGCACCCGTCCCGGCTGCACCGTCGCGAGCGCGCGTCCGCCGCGCCCGTCCAGCAGTCCGACGGTGTCGCCGGGAGCGGCGCGCAGCGTCTTGAACAGGTGATCGCTTTCGCGCTTCGCCAGTTCGACCGGTTCGCCGGCCTTTCCCAGTGTGTTGCAGAAAAAACTGTGCATGATCCGTATCCACATCTCCATTTTTGATAATCTAACCTGTAAACCGTTAAAATTCAATGTTCTGATTTGAATTTTAGCGGTCGGGAGGCTATCTTTGAAGCGGATTTTTTTGTTTTGAATCAACGGAGTATCTCGTTTCCATGTACAACTGCATCATCTGCCGCTATCACGAAATCGCCACCAAAGGCAACAACCGCAATATGTTCGAGCGGTGCCTGGTGGATAATCTCAAACACCAGCTTAAAGAGCTCGGAATCTGCAGGGTTCACCGGGTGCGGGGGCGCATCTGGATCGACCGCGCCGACGGCGGCGCATTTTCGGCGGAGGAGCTGGAGGCGATCCGGCCGCGCATCGCCGGAACCTTCGGGCTGGAATCCTTTTCCCCGGTGGTCCGGCTGCCGGTGGATATGGATGCGATCCGCCGCGCCGCGCTGGAGATGGCTCCCGAAGAACTCGGGCCGGTGCTGGCGGAAAAAGAGTGCGTGACCTTCCGGGTGCGCGCCCGCCGCAGCAACAAACGGTTTCCGTTCCGCTCGCAGGAGATTGAAATCGACCTGGTGACCAGTCTGGCGAAGAAGTTCGGCGACGGCAGGTTCAGGATCGACCTGAAGCACGCCGAAGTGACGCTGGGCTGCGAGGTGCGCGACGAATTCGCGGCGCTTTTCTGGCACCAGTATCCCTGTCCCGGCGGCTTGCCGGTCGGCAGCAACCCGAAGGTGCTGACCCTGCTTTCCGGAGGGATCGATTCACCGGTGGCGGCGTGGCAGATCATGAAGCGCGGCTGCCCGACCGACTTCATCACCTTCCACAGCGCGCCCTATACGCCGCCGGAAACGGTGGATAAGGTCAGGGGGATCGCGGAGCATCTGAATACGTTCCAGCAGCATGGCGTACTGCACTTGTGCAACCTCGCGCCGATGCAGAAGCTGATCCGCGACAACTGCAATGAACGGTTCCGCACCGTGCTCTACCGGCGTGCGATGCTGCGGATCGCCGAACAGGTCGCAAAAAACACCGGCTGCCGCGCGCTGGTGACCGGCGAGGCGGTCGGACAGGTCGCCAGCCAGACCATCGTGAACATGAATACGATCAACCGGGCGGTCGATATGCTGGTGCTGCGTCCGCTGGTCGGGGCGGACAAGCTCGAATCGATCCGGATTGCCGGGGAGATCGGCACGCTGGAGCTCTCCAACGTGCAGGTGCCGGACAGCTGTACGGTGTTCGCGCCGAGCCAGCCTTCGACGGCGGTCCCGGAACCGCTGGCGGAGGCGGAGGAGCTGAAAATTCCGGGATATCCGGAGGTAATCGAAAAAATCGTCGCAGATATCGTGTCTGTCGCTTGAATTTTCGGCTCCGAAGTATTAACTTCTCAGTAAGAGTAAATTTTAAATTGGAATTCGCCGATCCGCATCACCGGAACCGGGTCGGCACACAGTTACCGGGGGTAGAGGTTTGGCCAGAGATACCGAATACGTGCTCAGTCTGCTCGAAGAATACGGCATGGTGACGCCGGAGCAGGTGGCAAAAGCCCGCGAGGAAGCGGAGACGACCGGCGGATTGACGGACGCCGTCGATATTCTGAAGAAAAACGGCGTGATTCAGGAGCAGGAGCTGCTCGCGATGCTTGCGCAGCAGTACGGAATGGAGCTGGTCGATATTTCCAGCTTCGATATTCCGCAGGGGGTGATCGATGCGCTCGGTCCTGACGTGGTGCAGCACTACCGGGTAGTGCCGGTCGCGAAGCACGACAACATCCTGACCGTCGCGATGAGTGATCCTTCCGACATGGAGACGCTCGATACGATTCGCTATATTCTCGGCGGAGACGTCGATGCGGTGGTCGCGCCGCAGAGCCAGATCGAGAAACAGATTCTGAAGCACTATGCGGATGAATCCGAGCAGGTCAAGCATTATGTCGACGACAACGCGATCGGCGATGCCGACATGATCATCGAAAACGGCGAGAACACCAGCGCGTTGGGGGACGCCGAAGCCGACGACGACGAAAACGCTCCGATCATCCGCCTGGTCACGATGCTGATCATCGACGCCTACAAGATGAAAGCGTCGGATATTCACCTCGAACCGATGGAAAAGCGCTACCGCGTCCGCTACCGGGTGGACGGCGCGCTGCGCGAGGTGGACGGCCCGCCGAAATTCATGCAGGCGAACTTCACCAGCCGTGTGAAGATCATGGCCCGGCTGGACATCACCGAAAAGCGGATTCCGCAGGACGGGCGCATCCAGGTGACGGTCGGGGATAAGGATATCGACCTGCGCGTGTCGTCGATTCCGACCACCCACGGCGAGAGTATCGTCATGCGTATTCTGGACAAGGCGAGCATCCAGCTCGACATTCCGAAGCTCGGCTTCTATGCGGACGACCTTGAAATGGTCAACAGGATCATCAACTATCCGGACGGCATCTTTCTGGTGACCGGCCCGACCGGTTCCGGCAAGACCACTTCGCTGTACGCGTTCCTGAATACGATCAACACCACCAGCCGCAAGCTGATCACGGTGGAGGACCCGGTTGAATACCAGCTCGCCGGCATCAACCAGGTGCAGGTGGACCGGCATGTGGATATGACCTTTTCCGCGGCGCTGCGCTCCATGCTCCGCCAGGCGCCGAATATCATCATGGTCGGTGAGATCCGCGACTTGGAAACCGCTGAAATCGCGATCAACGCGGCGCTTACCGGCCACCTGGTGTTCAGTACGCTGCACACCAACGACGCCCCGGGTGCGATCACCCGACTGGTGGACATGGGAGTGAAGCCGTTTCTGGTGGCGACCGCGTTGCGGGCGGTGATGGCGCAGCGGCTGCTGCGCCGGATCTGCCCGGAGTGCAAGCAGCCGTACACGCCGACCAAGTCGGAGATCAAGATGCTCCGCCTTTCCGACGAGTATCTGGCCAATCACCAGTTTTACAAGGGGGCCGGATGCAAGCGGTGCGGCAACACCGGTTACAAGGGGCGTATCGGTATTTATGAAATTTTCCAGGTGACCGAAGACATGGCGCGGCTGATCTTCGCGAATGAATCCACCGGCGTGATCCGCGAAGCGGCCCGTCTGGCGGGAATGCGTTCGCTGCGCGAGGATGCGATGCGCAAAGCCGAAGCCGGCATCTCGACGCTGGAAGAGGTGATCTTCGTTACTTTGATGGATGAAAACTGAGGCACGGGTAGAAAAATGCTTGATATTGAAAGTTCAGCCCTGATCGACCTTCTGGTCAACGAACGTGCGAGCGTCCATCCGCAGCTGCGCGAGCAGCTCCACGATGTGGTCGAGGAAGTCGAGCGCTCCGGCAAGCCGCTGATGGAGGTGATCGAGAATTACGGTTTGTTCACGAAGCAGGAGATGCTCCAGATGATGGCCGACAACCTGGGGTCCTATGTGTGGACTCCAAAGAACTCCCCGGATATCGAGGAGTCGGTGATCAAGATGGTGGAGAACAACACCGCGCGCAGTTACGGTGTGATCCCGATCCGTTACGAGGACGGCCAGCTGGATCTGGCGATGCGTTCGCCGCTGGATTACCAGACCGCGGAGACGCTGCGTTTCGTGGTGAATGCGAACATCCTGCCGGTTCCGGTGGACCCGGACCAGTTCGACGAGGAGCTGGAGCGGTACTACCCGGAAAAGATCGACTCGGTGGCCGATATCATCGCGGAACTGACTCCGGCGGAGCTGGAGGCGGTCGACGAGGACGAGGACCATGCCAACGACGCTCCGATCGTGAAATTCGTGGATGTGGTGATCCAGCAGGCGATCAAGGACAAGGCGTCGGACATCCACTTTGAACCGTTTGAAAAGAACTTCCGGATCCGTTACCGGGTGGACGGCGCGCTCTATGAAATGCCGCCGCCGCCGAAGAGTCTGGCGGTGCCGGTGATCAGCCGCGTGAAGATTATTTCCGGCTTGAATATTTCCGAGCGCCGCCGCCCGCAGGACGGCCGTATCCAGCTGAAAGCCAACGGCAAGCCGGTTGACCTGCGTGTCTCCTGTCTGCCGACCAGCTACGGGGAATCGGTGGTGCTCCGCGTGCTCGACCGTTCCGTGGTGAACCTGAGTCTCGACTCGCTGGGGATCGGCGAGGATGTGCTGGAAAAGCTGCGCGAGCTGATCCATCTGCCGAACGGCATTCTGCTGGTGACCGGTCCGACCGGTTCCGGCAAGACCACGACGCTGTACTCCGCGCTCGGCGAAATCAACAATCCCGAGGACAAGCTGCTGACCGCAGAAGACCCGGTCGAATACGATATCGAGGGGATCATTCAGTGCCCGATCAACGATGCGGTCGGCATGACTTTCCAGCGGGCGTTGCGCGCATTTCTCCGTCAGGACCCCGACCGGATTCTCGTCGGTGAAATCCGTGACTTTGAAACCGCGCAGATCGCGATCGAAGCGTCGCTGACCGGACACTTCGTGTTCAGCACACTGCACACCAACGACGCCGCCAGCACGGTGACCCGTCTGGTGGATATGGGCGTGGAGCCGTTCCTGATCAGTTCGTCGCTGGCGGGCGTGCTCGGCCAGCGCCTGATCCGCCGGGTCTGCAAAAACTGCCGGACGTTCTATACGCCGACCGACGAGGACCTCGACCGGCTCAATATGGACCGCGACGAAATCGGGGACCACCAGTTCTGCTACGGCAAAGGCTGCCAGGTCTGCAACTATACCGGCTACAAAGGCCGGAAGGCGCTGACCGAGCTGCTGGTGGTCAACAGCGAGATCCGCGAGCTGATCTCCGAAAATGCGCCGACCACGGTGATCCGCGACAAGGCGCGGGAGCTGGGGATGCGCACACTGCGCGAAGACGGCATGCTGGCGCTGTACAACGGTGAAACCAGTGTGGACGAAGTCGTTCGCTACACATAATATAAGAAAACCGCAGAACGCGGGTCCGAAAAACGAAACGGAGAACTGAAAAATGCCGCAATTTATCTACACTGCGATGGATGGCAACGGCAAGGAGCAGAAGGGCAAGATCGAAGCTGCAAGCGAAGACGCCGCCAGTTCCGCCCTGAAAGCCAAAGGACTCTTTCCCACTTCACTGAAACCGGCGGTGGCCGCCGTGAAAAAAGGGGCTTCCACCCGCACCGGCAAGAAGAAGGGGGGCGGCATGAATATGGCGCTCGGCCCGGTGGTGATCAAGCGTAAGGAACTGACCGTGGTGACGCGCCAGCTGGCGATTCTGCTCAGCGCCGGGTTGCCGCTGATCCGTTCGCTGCATACCCTCGAACGCCAGGCGAAAAACCCGGCGGTGAAGATCGTGCTCAGCAAAACGGCGGAGACGGTCGAGGGCGGAGCGACGTTCGCGGAGGCGCTGGCGCAGCATCCGAGGTCTTTTGACAAGCTCTATTTGAACATGGTCCGGGCGGGTGAGGCTTCCGGTGCGATGGAGATCATTCTCGACCGCCTGGCCAGTTTCATGGAAAAAGCAGCCCGTATTTCGGGCAAGGTGAAGTCGGCGATGATCTATCCGTGCGTGGTGCTGACCATCGCGCTGCTGGCCGTGGTCGGCCTGATGATCTTCATCGTGCCGAACTTCCAGAAGATCTTCACGGAACTGCTGGGGCCGAACGAGCCGCTGCCGGACATCACGCTGCTGGTGATGGGGATCAGCAACACGCTGGTGTCCCACTGGTACTACTATATCGGAGGCGTGGTCGGCGTGGTCGCCCTCTATCAGGTGATCGTTCATATTCCCGCCGGCAAGTGGGGGGTGGACTGGTGCAAATACAACATGCCGCTTTTCGGGCCGATCATTTCCAAAACGGCGATTTCGCGTTTCAGCCGCACGCTGGGCACGTTGATGTCCTCCGGCGTGCCGGTGCTGAACGCGCTGTCGATCGTGAAGGAGACCAGCGGCAATGAAACGGTCGCCTCCGCGATCCAGAAAGTGCACGACGCGGTCAAGGAGGGCGAAGGCATCGCCAAGCCGCTCAGCGGCACCAAGATCTTCCCGGAAATGGTGATCAGTATGGTGGAAGTGGGCGAGGAAACCGGTAAGTTGCCGGAGATGCTCGACAAGATCGCGAACACCTACGACGAGGAAGTGGACAACGCGGTGAGCGCGCTGACCAGTATGATCGAGCCGTTGATGATCGTGCTGCTGGCCGTGATCGTCGGCGGCATCGTGATCGCGCTTTTCCTGCCGCTGACCAAGATCATCGAAAAACTCAGCTGAGGAAGCGGCGCTTCCGTGACGGCCGGCCGGAATTGTTCCGGCCGGATTTTTCCATTTTTCGGGAAGGGGGGATTCCCGCCGGTATCGGGATTTCAGTTATGAACAACAATATCTATGCCGTTATCATGGCCGGCGGCCGCGGTGAACGTTTCTGGCCGCGGAGCCGCAATGCGCGGCCGAAACAGCTGCAGAAGCTGCTGGGGGACCGGACGATGCTGGAGATGACGGCATCCCGGCTTCAGCCGCTGGTGCCGCCGGAGCGGATTCTGGTTGTCACCAACCGCGATTATGCCGGGCAGATCCGTTCCGTATTGCCGGAGGTGCCGCCGGAGAACATCATCGGGGAGCCGGCTGCCCGCGATACCGGTCCGTGCGTCGCGCTGGCGGCCGCGCTGGTCGCCGCGCGGGGGGGGGCGGATGCGGTGATGCTGACGTTGCCCGCCGACCACGCGATCGAACAGGCCGGGCAGCTGCGCGCGGTGCTGAAGGACGCGGCGGAACTGGCCGCGACCCGGCCCGGCTGGCTGTTCACCATCGGCGTCAATCCGACGGAACCGGCTACCGGCTACGGTTACATTCACTGCGGGGGGGCGCTGGAAACCGGCACCGGGACCCGTTTCTTCCGGGGGCTTGGCTTCAAGGAGAAGCCGGATGCGGCGACGGCGGAACGTTTTCTGGCGGCGGGATGCTACCGCTGGAACAGCGGGATGTTCATCTGGCAGGTCCGTTCGCTGATGCAGGCGTTCGAGCGGTATGCGCCGCAACTGGCCGGGCTTTTCCGGGATGTTTTGGAGATGGAGCGGCGCAATGCGCTGGAAACGGAGCTGCCGGAGCGTTTTGTGAAGGAGCCCCGTATTTCCATCGATTACGCGGTGATGGAAAAGGCGGAGAACGTCGGCGTCGCCGAGTGCCGTTTCGACTGGGACGACCTCGGCAGCTGGCCCGCGTTGCGGAACCACCTGAAGCCGGATTCCGACGGCAACCTGGCCGACGGCCTGTTTGCCGGTGTGGATTGCCGCAACCTGATCGTCTCCGGCCGTCCCGGCCATCTGGTCGCCGCGATCGGTGTGGAGGATCTGGTGATCGTGGAGACGGAGGATGCGACCCTGGTCTGCCGGGCAGACCAGGCGCAGCGGATCAAGGAGCTGTTGAAGCTCGCCGATTCCCGTCCGGAACTCAGGGAATTTCTGTAACCATGCTGACTCTTCTGAATATCGGCAACACCCATGCCCAGCCGGCAATCTGGCATGACGGCTATCTTGAGCTCCTGCCGCGGATTCCAACCTCGGAATTGACGTGGGAACGGTTGCCGCAGGAGTATCCGGTCGCCGCCGCTTCGGTGGTGCCGAAGGCTTCGGCGCGTCTGGCCGGTCACGGTATCTATTTTCTTTCCGCCTATGACTGCGGGGGGCTGATCGACTTTTCCCGGGTGGATCCGACTACGCTCGGAGCGGACCGGGTCGCCAACGCGATTGCGGCGGCGGAGTTTTATCCGCTGCCCGCGCTGGTGGTGGATTGCGGCACCGCAATCACCATTGAGATTGTCGACGAACGGCGCCGTTTTCTGGGGGGGGCGATCGCTCCCGGGCGGCGGCTGATGCGCCGGGCGCTGTTCGAGGGAACGGCACAGCTGCCGGAAATTCCGTTTTCGCAGGAGCTGCCGGAGGAACCGGGACGCAACACGGTCGAGGCGATCCGGTTCGGTGTGGACCGCGGCGCGGTCGGGCTGGTGCGGGAGCTGGTTGCGGCTTCGCTGCGCTCCTGCGGGATCGTCTCCTGCCTCGCGGCGGGGGGCGACGCCGGCTTCTTCGCCGCCGCGTTGCCGGAGCTGAAGGCGGTGGAGTCCGATTTCACACTGCACGGGATCCGGCTGGCATGGGAGCGGAGGCGCGACAGGCAGGCATAAAATCCCGTAAAAAGTGGGAATTCCGGTTGCATTGAAGCTGGGATTGCGGTATATTACATTCTGGTTTGTGCACAGTCAATTTGATGAAATTGGCGCTACTTAATATACTGGACAAGTCAGGAAAGGTAAGGTACGTTTTTTATGTCGAAACGGGAAGATGTCAAGAAGATATTGATCATCGGTTCGGGGCCGATCATCATCGGTCAGGCGTGCGAATTCGATTACTCGGGCACCCAGGCGTGCAAGGCCCTGCGTGCGCTCGGATATGAAGTCGTGCTGGCCAATTCGAATCCCGCGACCATCATGACCGATCCCGGCATGGCCGACCATACCTACATTGAGCCCCTGACTGTCGACAGCATCGAAAAGATCATCGCCAAAGAGCGTCCCGACGCGTTGCTGCCGAACCTCGGCGGCCAGACCGCGCTGAACCTCGCGATTTCACTTCACGACGGCAAGATTCTGGAGAAATACGGCGTGCAGGTGATCGGCGTCGACCTCGAAGCGATCAAACGCGGCGAAGACCGGATCATTTTCAAGGAAACCATGAACCGGCTCGGCGTGCCGATGGCGAAATCCGAACCCTGCTATTCGGTCGAAGAGGCCGAGAAGATCGCGTCGGAGCTGGGTTATCCGGTGGTGCTGCGCCCGGCCTACACGATGGGCGGCACCGGCGGCGGCATCGTCTACAACGTCGAAGAACTGCGTGAAGTCGTCGCCCGCGGCCTCGCGGCCAGTCTGGTCGGCCAGGTGCTGGTCGAAGAGTGCGCGCTCGGCTGGGAAGAGCTGGAGCTGGAGGTCGTCCGCGATGCGAAGGGCAACAAGATCACCGTCTGTTTTATCGAAAACGTCGATCCGATGGGCGTTCACACCGGCGACAGCTTCTGCGTCGCCCCGATGCTGACCGTGCCGGAGTCGGTGCAGAAGCAGCTTCAGGATTATGCGTACCGGATCGTCGATGCGGTCGGCGTGACCGGCGGCACCAACGTGCAGTTCGCGCACAACCGCGAGGACGGCCGGATCATCGTGATCGAGATCAATCCGCGCACCTCGCGCTCCAGCGCGCTCGCTTCCAAGGCGACCGGCTTCCCGATTGCAAGCGTTTCGACGCAGCTTGCCGCCGGGATCACTCTCGACGAGATGCCCTACTGGCGCGACGGTTCCCTCGACAAGTACACCCCCTCCGGCGACTATGTCGTCGTGAAGTTCGCCCGCTGGGCGTTTGAGAAGTTCCCGCAGGCCAAGGATCATCTGGGGACCCAGATGAAGGCGGTCGGCGAGGTGATGAGCATCGGTCGGGATTTCAAGGAGGCGTTCCAGAAGGCGATCCGTTCGTTGGAGATCGGCAAGAGCGGCCTCGGCCTCGACAAGAAGATCGAAAAGCTGTCGCTTGAGGAACTCAAGCCGCTGGCTGCGAATCCCTCCAGTCTGCGCTTCTTCCATCTGTACGAGGCGTTCAAGAAGGGGCTTTCCGTCGAGGAGGCGCGCAAGCTGACCGGCATTACCGAATTTTTCCTGAAGGAGATGAAGGAGCTGGCCGATTTCGAAGTGAAGCTGGCGGCCTATACCTGGATGGCGCTGCCGGATGAGATGCTCGTGCAGGCCAAGAAGTTCGGCTTTGCCGACAAGTATCTGGCGAAGCTCTACAACGTTTCCGAAAAAGAGGTGCGCGAGTGCCGTACCGACCTGGGCTGCGTCGCGACCTTCTGCCGCGTGCCGGTTTCGGGCGTGGCCAACAACGAAGATTACTACTACTCGACTTACTCCGGCGTGCCGGATGAAGTCGCAGTCAGCGGCAACCGCAAGATCATGATTCTCGGCGGCGGGCCGAACCGGATCGGACAGGGGATCGAGTTCGACTATACCTGTGTGCACGCCGCGTTCGCGCTGCGCGACGCCGGCTATGAATCGGTGCTGATCAACTGCAACCCGGAAACCGTTTCCACCGACTACGACACCAGCGACAAGCTCTACTTCGAGCCGCTGACCACCGAAGATGTGCTGGCGATCTACGCCAAGGAGAAGCCCGAAGGGGTGATCGTGCAGTTCGGCGGCCAGACTCCGCTGAATATCGCGCAGGAGCTGAAGGACGCCGGCGTGAAGATCATCGGCACCCAGCCGGAAGGCATCCGGCTGGCCGAGGACCGCGAATACTTCCGTGAGCGCATGATCGCGCTCGGCATCAAACAGCCGCAGAGCGGCACCGCCCGTTCGCTGGATGAGGCGGTCCAGCTCGGCCGCGAAATCGGTTATCCGGTGATGGTGCGCCCGTCGTTCGTGCTGGGCGGCCGCGGCATGGCGGTGCTCTACGACGAGGAGATGCTCGTGCGCTATGCGATCGAGGCGATTCAGGTCAGCCCGGAATACCCGATGCTGATCGACCGTTTCCTCGACAACGCGATCGAGTGCGAAGTCGATGCGATTTCCGACGGCGAAGACACCTTCGTCGCGTCGGTGATGGAGCATATCGAACTGGCCGGCATCCATTCGGGCGACTCCGCCTGTTCGATTCCGCCGGTCACGCTGCCCGAAAAGCATATCAGGGCGATCGAGGAGCAGGCGGCGGCGATCGCGAAGGACTTCCGCGTCAAGGGTATCCTGAACGTGCAGTTCGCGGTCTGCGAGGATCAGGTCTGGATCATCGAGGCCAATCCGCGCGCTTCGCGTACCGTGCCGATCGTCAGCAAGGTGACCGGCATGCCGCTGGCCCGCATCGCGACCTACCTGATGCTCGGCCATAAGCTGGCGGAGTACAAAGATATTCTCAAGCCGCATCCGCAGACCTACTTCGGCGTGAAAGAGGCGGTGTTCCCGTTCAATATGTTCCCGGAGGTCGACCCGCTGCTCGGGCCGGAGATGCGTGCCACCGGCGAAGTGATGGGGCTGGCGGCCACTTTCGGCATGGCCTACTTCAAGTCGCAGCAGGCGGCCGGTTCTCGGCTGCCGCTCAAGGGCACGGTGCTGGTCTCCGTGTCGGAGCGCGAGCGCAAGTACCTGCTGCCGATCGTGCAGACGCTGCATGAGCTCGGCTTCAAGCTGGTTGCGACCGAAGGGACCGCGGCGTTCCTTGAAGCGAACCGCATCCCGCACACCACGGTGAAGAAGCTCAACGAGGGCCGTCCGAACGTGGCCGACCTGATCAAGAACCGTCAGGTCGAACTGATCATCAACACTCCCATCGGCCGTCTCGGCAAGATCGACGACAGCTGCATCCGGATGATGGCGATCCAGTACAAGATCCCGTACATGACCACCATTGCGGCGGCGAAGGCCACCGCGGCGGGCATCAAGGAAGCGCTTCACGGCGAACCGGTCGTGAAATCGCTGCAGGAGTACCAGGCCGGAAAGTAAAACGGCTTAAATGAGTCTGTCCCGGCGGAGGGGGAAAGAGCGCCGGGACGGATCTGGAAACAGGGAAAAAAATGGCTTGGATCATAGTCGTTCTGGTGATTCTGCTGCTGCCGGTGGCGATTACGGCGGTGCATTTCTGGCGCCGTTCCGCCGAGCTGGCGCGGCTGCTGGATCATGCCAACGAACGGCGGCGTGAAATCGGCAGCTTCCTGAACCGGTTCTCGACCGGCCTGCAGTCGGAGGAGGGTGTCGCGGGTGCAATGCATGCGGCGGCCCGCCATGTGGCGGAGCAGACCGACGCCGAAGCCGTCGCGATCTACGAGATGGCGGGCGACGAACTCCGGGCCATCGGTGTGTGCGGCACTTATCCTCTGGTGCACAGTACCAACAAGGTGCTTTTTTCCAAGCATCACCATCTGTTCGAGGCTCTGCGGCGGGAGCGGATCGCTCCCGGGCAGGGATTTCTGGGCGGGATCGTGGTGAACCGGCAGGCCGAACTGGTGCCGGATGCGTCGGCGGACACCCGTTTCGTCGAATATCCGGAATATTCCACACTCGGCAGTGTGATGGCGATTCCGCTGCTGCGGGACGGCATGCTGGTCGGCGTGGTCTGCGCGGCCACCAACCGTCGGCGCCCCGGCAGCAGTTTCTCCGAGGCGCAATTCGAGCGGCTCCGGCTGCTTTCCGGCCAGGTGCTGATGGTGCAGAATCTGGTGCAGGTCTACAGCGAGATCAGCCGCCGCGAGCGGATCGACCAGGAGCTGGAATTCGCGCGCCATCTGCAGATGTCGCTGCTGCCCTCGGCGTTTCCGGCGTGGGATCAGTTTTCGATCGATGCGTACACCCGTTCGGCCAAGGAGGTCAACGGGGATTTCTACGATTTCGTGGAGATCGACAACAACCGGCTGCTGATCATCATCGGCGATGCGTGCGGCAAGGGAATCCCGGCCTGCATGCTGACCGCGATGACCCGGAGCTTCGCCCGCAGTCTGGCGGACAACTTCACCACGCTGTCGGATTTCCTGAAGCAGGTCAACAACAAACTGCACCGCGACACGGACGCCGACCGCTTCATCACTCTGGGCTGCTGCCTGCTGGACCGGAGCAACTCCCTGATCGAGTTCGGCCGCGCCGGACACACCGACCTTGTGACTTATGTGCACGACCATATCCGGATCGTGTCGCCGGACGGGACCGCGCTCGGGATTCTGCCGGATGATTTCGCGACCTTCGATACGATCTGTCTGGCGTTTGAGCCGGGCACCACGCTGATGATGTTCTCGGACGGGTTGTCGGAGGCGCTGGATAAAAACGCGGAAGAATTCGGAATCGAACGGTTGACCGAAGTATTCCGCCGTTCCTGCGAGCAGGGGGGGACGCCGCAGGTGATCATGGACCGGATTCTGAATACCGTCGCCGATTTCGAGGAGGAGCAGAACGACGACCAGACCATCGTGCTGATCCGCCATACCGGAAAAATTTAAGAAAAATCCGTCTGTAACGAAGTTCCCCCCACTCTCCGATTTGCCGAAACCGTCTTTTTGTGATATATTTACTAAATATATCAGTCGGAAAAGGAACAGGATAAGCGATTCTCATCAGGGAGAACAACATGGCAACCGAAGTATCGTACATCATCATCACCCCGTACAGCCTCCTCAAATCCAGAACCGGCGGCATCATCGCGCGCCTGATGTCGCGGACAGATCTCGAATTCGTCGGCGCGCAGATGCTCGCTTTCACCCGTGAAATGGCCGAAAAATACGCGCAGAGTCTGGAAGACGCGGCCAGCCATATCTCTTCCGAAACCGGCAAGCTGCTTTCCGATTATGTGCTGGCGAATTTTCCGCCGCGGGAGGACGGCCGCAAGGAGCGGGCGCTGATGCTGCTGTTCCGCGGCGAGGACGCCTGCCGCAAACTGACCGAGATCACCGGGCGGCTGTCTCCGTATTCGCCGCGCTGCCTGTCGGCGGGCGAAACGCTTCGCGACACCTACGCCGACCTGGTGGAGGATAAGGACAATCCGAGCGTGGTCCGTTATTTCGAACCGGCGGTGCTGACTCCGCCGAACATTTATGAAGCGATGGTGAAACTCAAGATGTTCGCCGATTTCGCGTCGTCGTCGCCGAACCTGATCGACAACTCGCTGGGCAGCAGCCCGGACGACGAACGCACCCTTGTGATCATCAAGCCGGACAACTGGCGCCATCCGTCGAGCCGTCCCGGCAATATCATCGACATGCTGAGCCGCACCGGGCTGCGGATCGTCGGCTGCAAGGTGCACCGCATGAGCGTGAACGACGCGCTGGAATTCTACGGACCGGTGCAGGGGGCGCTGCACAGCAAGCTGGCTCCGAAGATCGGCGAGCAGGCGAAGGAGCTGTTTGAAGAGCACTTCCATGTGAAGCTGGATGAAAAAGCGCAGGAAAAGCTGACTGAATCGGTCGGTGTTCCCTATGCGGACGATCAGTTCTCGCAGCTGATTGAATTCATGTCCGGCAGACGCCCGGAGGATTGCAACGAATTCGAGCGCCAGCAGCAGAACAGCCAGGCGAAGTGCCTGGTGCTGATCTACGAAGGGCCGAATGCGATCAGCAAGATCCGTTCGGTGCTCGGACCGACCGATCCGTCGAAGGCTCCCGGCGGCACCGTGCGTCGTGATTTCGGCAGCAATGTGATGGTCAACACCGCCCATGCTTCGGATGCGCCGGAGAGTGTGGAGCGCGAGATGAAGATCATCCGCATCCACCAGAATTCACTGGCTTCGCGTATTTACGAGTTCCTGGCGGAAGCGCAGGAAGAGGCGTAATCCCCTCCGGAAAGGGCGGGAATGACATTTTCTCAATGGAAACTTTTCTGCAGCCGTAACCGGTGGCTGCTGCTTTTGCTGGCGGCGGCTTTCGCGGTGCGGCTCGGTGTGGCGCTGCCGGGGATTCTGGAAGACCCTGCGGCGCGTTTTTCCCGCCCGGATACGCCCGGCTATCTGGAGCCGGCGCGGGCATTGGCCGCGGAAGGAACGCCGCTTTCCGCCGGGCGGGCGCCGGGCTTCCCGCTTTTTGCCGCATTGGTGTTCCGCTGCTTCGGCGTGGAGGCTTACGGCGCTCTGGCGGTGCTGCTGGTATTGGTCAATACCGCGACGCTGATTCCGGTCTGGCTGGCCGGGCGCGAGGCGGGTTCCTCCACCGCCGGAGTGATCGCAGCCGCTTTGCTCGGCCTGAATCTGACCATGACGGCACAGGCGCCGATGTTCCTGTCGGATACGTTGGCGGCATTCTTCGCGGCGTGGCAGTTCTATTTTTTCGTGCGTTTCTGGAAGCGGCGCGAGATGTGGAGTTTCCCGGTGATGATCGCAGTCGCGGCGCTGGGGGCGCTGATCCGGCCGATCAATTCGGCGTGGATCTGGCCGGCGCTTTTTCTGCTGGCGGTGCTGCCGGAACTGCCGTGGCGGCGCAAGCTGGCGCTGGGGGCGGTTTCACTGGCGGTGTTCGGCGCGATCCTGTTCCCGCGCATGGCGCACAACGCGGCGCGCGGCGCGGGCTTCTGCATCGACACCAACACCGGCGCGATGTACCACCAGAACGGCGCGATGCTGCTCGCCAAGGTCAACGGCACCGACTATGAAGCGGAAAAACAGAAGATTCTGGCCGAACTGGACCGGGAGTTCGCGGACAAGGAGCGTTACCCGGATGAAAAGAGCCGGGTCGATTACCGCCTGAAGCGGTTCAAAGAGCTGATTCTGGCGCATCCTTTCGCGTGGTTTCCGCAGCATCTGCAATGGCGCATCCTGCTGCCCGATGCTCCGACCTTTCTGGAAATTCTCGGCGCGACCACTTCCGACCGGGGGACGATGAACGTGCTTCAGGCGCAGGGAGTTTGGGCGGCGGTCCGGTTTTATTTCGACGGAAAACTCTATTTGCTGTGGCTGCTGGCACCGCTGCTGGCGGTGACGGGGATTCTGTATCTGGCTGCTTTCGGCCTGCTGGTGAGCTGGTTCTGGCGGTGGAAGAGCAAGTGGTACGCGATTTTCGTGTTTCTGGCGTTTGCGGAATACTATTTCTTTCTGCCGGGGCCGATCACCGCTCCGCGTTACCAGCTTCCGGCGCTGCCGATTCTGACTTTGATGGCCGCTTTCGGGCTGATTCAGGGCTGGGATTGGGTGAAAAGACGGCGGAAAGAACGATAATCCGTAAAAATGGGTGTGTGAAAGATGGAAATGCAGAGGCATTCCGGCGGCAAGCTGTCCCCGGAAGAGGCGGAACGGCTGGAGATTTGCGAAGCGACGATCGATTCGGGGCTGAAAACCTTCTGGGAGGTCGGCGTCGCGCTGGCCGAAGTGCGCGACAAGCGGCTGTGGTACGGCGCTTATGCGAGCTTCACCGAGTATCTGGATAAGAAGTGGCATCTGCGCCGCTCCTATGCGGGCAGCCTGATGCTGGCCGCCGATATCCGCATGGAGCTGGCGGAACGTGTCGCCGAACGCCGCGAAAAACTGCGCGCCGCCCGTCCCGCCGAGGCTCCGGAGCCGGAAGCCGACGACGATCTGCCTCCCTTTGACCTGCCGGATTCGGTGGAAAGCGCCTGCGCGTTGCGCAAGCTCGACACCGAGGATAAAATCCGGGTTCTGGAGGAGTTGAAATCCAGGGAACTTCCCGCCAGCAAGAGCAACATCAAGCAGGTGGTGGACCAGATTCTGCCGCCGTCGCCGAAGATCCCGAAGCTCTCCTACGGCACGATCCGCAACAGCATCGATGCGATCGTCCGGCAGGCGGAGTTTTTCGATTCGCTGGACCCGGACCGGATCGGCGAATTTTTCCAGTCCCCGGAACACCGCGAACAGGCGGTCGGCGCGCTGAAGAAAATGGTCGGCATTCTCGAAAACCGGCTTGCCGTGCCGGACGATGACGAGGACGAGGAAAATTGTTGAAAGAAAAGCTCCGCCGTCTCCTTTCCCGGTTGCTGTGGCTGGAGCATCCCCGTTCCGGCGCGATCTTCGGCGCCGGGCTGTTTTTGTGCATTGCCGCTTTTGGTCAACTGCTGATATATGTACTGGATGGCGTGGCCCGGGCTGCGGGGGGACAAGAGGAATCATTCGGGACGACTGTTGTGGCTTCGGTCGGTCTGCTCATCCTTGTTTACCGTCTTGTGCTGTTCGGTGTCTGCTGTTTCCGGTATTGCCGGGAATGGCTGCCGGAATTGCGTCTCCGGGTTGTGGTTTTGTGGAGTATCCCTGCCGCAGTGTTTCCGGAGATTGCGTTGATCCCGCTGGCGGTTGCCCGGCGGAACTGGCGGGCGGTTGCATTGTCAGGTGCTTATGCGGTCATTGATGTGGTTGGTATTCTGGATATATCCGGCCTTGTTATCGGGTTGTCGCCCTGGGTTGTCGATTATGATTGGGACCTGCTTTTGTTGATTGTTACGCTTCTGCTGCTGCCGGACGGGCGACGTATCGGTTATTTCTGTTGGTCTCCTTACTTGCTGGCGCTGTTGATCTGGGCAGGCAGTTTCGGAGTTGAGGCGTATGCGGCACACCGGTTAAACGTGGCCCGGCGGAAGTTGAATGAAATCGCCGGCAAAGAGCTTTCGGCGCAATCCCTCTGGGAAAAGGAGCGGTCGGGAATGCCGACCGATCAGGAACCTCTGGCGTCTTTGCTGGAAGGCCCGCAGGCGCTCGGAGAAGTCAAGCCGATTTTGCGTTCCGACTGGGCGGCGGGGGCGGAAGTCTATGAACTGGCCCGTAAGTTCCGGCATGAACAGGCGGCGCAGATTGCGTTGCTGGATCGTTTTACGGCTGGAGAGATTCCACATTTTCAGGAGAAGCCTGCCAGGATTCTGTTGTATATGCAGGTTGTGGCTCCGATCCGGTTGCGCAATTGGGCGCGTTTCTATAATAACCGGATGATTCTCGGGGCATTGGAAAAAGATCGGGAGGCGATTGAGGACGGCAATCGCCGCATCGGACGTATCCGGGATTCACTTGTCGGCGGCTATGGATTGATCCGGGGCTTGCTGGCGATCACGGTGGAATGCCTGCGCCTGAATGGTCTGGAACAGGCGGTTACCTCTCCGGCGCTGGCGGATGCCGAGCTGGCCGTGCTGCAGCAGGAGTGTGCCGACTGGGCTGGGCGTTGGCCCGGTATCCACCGGCGGGTATTTGAAGAGGATATCGTTATTTTCATTGATTATGTGGATATTTATTGCAAAAACGGAGGATTATGGCGCCCTGTTCCATCAAAGCATGGTTTTTCCGAAAAGGAACTGGACAAGGATTCAAGGCTTGTGAAACGATTTATCCGCGCTTGGAATGACTGGGAGCGGCAGGCCATGTTAAAATATATGGGGAACATGATTCAAACGCTGGATGAACCGGGTTTGGGTGCGAAAGAGCGGCAGGAGAGGTTTCAGGCGATCTATGCCGGTATTCCGAAGGTATTTTCAGCGGCGCGGATGATTCTTTCCACCTCCTATGGAAAGTGGTTGAAAAAGGGTATGGAGATGATCGACTACGAGCAATCCGTGGCTGCCGGAATCGCAGTGGAGCGTTACCGGCGGAAATACGGAAAATTGCCGGAAGAGCTGAAACAGTTGGTCCCGGAGTTTCTGCCGGAGGTGCCGCTTGATGTGAAGAACGGCCTGCCGCTGCTCTACTTAAAAGGAAAAATTCCGGTGGAGGACTCGGCTGGGAAACGTCGCTGGATCGATGGCTGCCGGGTTTATTCCCGTGATATCAACGGGAAAGACGATCAGGGAACACGTAAGAAAGGGCGGTTCTCCTTTACTGTGTTGTTTCCGGAAAGGCAGAATGTTTTGGAGTTGTAATGGGCGATCGGAGGCTGTTTGCCTGGGAAGCCTGCCGTTTTGAAGGCAGGCGGGTCTCTCCGCCCTGTCGGTCGGCAGACCTTGGGGGCGCAGCAGCGTACAAATGTCTCCGACGGGCGAAGCGCTCCCGGCCGCCGGAGGCAAAGCCGGAAATGAAACAGGCAGCCGGTTCCTGGCGAATCGGCTGCCTGTCTGTTCACAACAGCGGGATTACTTGGTTTCCACCTGTTTGTAGGTGTCGACCGCTTCCTGTGCAAGTTCGCGGATGAACTTCGCGTCTTCCGGAGTTACCTCTTTCGGCACGAACTTGATTTCCGAAGTCGGCCGGTTGTAGAGCAGCGCAAACCAGACGCAGGCCTGCAGATAATCGCCGCGGCGGTTCAGGTGGGCCGGATCCTTATGGAGTTTCCAGCCGTCCTTCCGCTTCCACCAGCTCAGGCCGGTCACCCACGACCCGGCTTCCGACGGAAGCGCATCGGGATATTTCAGGCCTTTGAGGGATGCCGGATCATAGGGCTGATACTTGACCGGCTGCTTTTCCCGGCCGAGCTGAACCGCATAGCCGGTCGGAATCACACGCAGCTTGTGCTCTTCCGCCGCCTTCCGGTAGGCCTGGGTCAGCTTGTCGTACATCTCCTGCTGGCCGATCTTCCAGCCCTTGTAACGGTTGTCGTCGAACCGGTAGGCCCAGGTCTGCTGAATCACGATTTCAGCGGTCGGGGCATATTTGCGGATATAGTCGATCAGGTTGGTGAGATAGGGTTCATAGGATTCCGGTTTCCAGCTCAGATGGCTCGCCTGCTGAACGGTCACGATATCCCATTTCTCCTTCTGCAGCATATCCTTCAGGCTGTACTTCTTGCCGTGATAGGCTTTGTCCGCCGGATTTTTCTCGTTGGCTTCCACGAGCTTCCAGTGGCGGTCCAGCGGACAGCCTCCGAGGTTGGCGCGATCCATCAGGATCTTACAGCCGGCGGATTCCGCCACCTTGGGCAGGTAACGGAATGCACTGTCCGCAAAGCTGTTGCCGACTGTCAGAATTTTCAACTCGTCCGCCGCCGAGACCACCAGTCCGGTCAGCAGAGCCGCCATCAGAAAACCGATTTTACGAAACATTCAATTTTTCTCCTGAAATTGAGTTGGGATAGTATTTACAATACCATTATTTCAATGATAATTCAAATTTTCAGCGCGCTTCTTTACTGTAATATGGATACTGGCCGATAAAATTCCTCGATACAAACCTGCCCGATGGGGCTATCTTCAGTACCACGACCATTTTTGTATATCGTGATGTTTATCCAACTTGATTGTGAAACGGTGTCCGGTATAGAAATGGAAAACAATGCGGCGATCAACCCGGTGGCGGGAACTTTTGGCGTAATCTACTGGACACAAATGAAAAAGCCGATCACTTCTGACCGGCTGAAACTGAAAAATGGTAGCGGGGAATGGAATCGAACCATTGGCCTTCAGGTTATGAGCCTGACGAGCTACCACTGCTCCACCCCGCAATGTTTTGTATTTTATGAATATATCATAAAGGAACAAAAAGTCAAGCGGATTTCTTGAAAAAATCCGGTTTTATCGGGCCAGCTTGTGATAGTCGAGCAAACTGGAAAGCCAGCCGTTCAATGTTTTCCAGTAATCGGGACGGCACTCGGGCAGCGGGGAGTCTTCGATTCCGGCGGCGACGAGCTGTTCGAGAAAGTCGCTCTGTTCCGGCGAAGCGGCTTCGGGAAGCAGGCCGTTTTCGTACAGATAGGTGATCTTCAGCACCACCGAACACTGTTCCATCGTCCAGCGCCCCTGAACGTCGTCGTCAAGACAAAGCTGGGTCAGTATCGAGCGGAGCGCGTCGTAGGTGAACGGCTGCGGCACGCCCGGCACTGCGTTCTTCAGCAGAAAGCCGCCGATTCGCCCCGCCAGCTTGAAATGCTGCGGCTTCAGCGCGATCCGGTCGAAGTTGAAGATCAGCTCCAGTTTCTTCGCGGTGTGCAGATCGGAATTGCCCGAATCATCGAACTCCACCTCCAGCTCCCGGAACAGGTCCGCCGCCGGAAAGTCCTTCGCGGAAAGTTTCTGGGCGCCGTTGGCGACCAGGCTGACCCGCCCGTAGTCAGGACTCAGGCCGCCCAGCAGCAGCGCGTTTTCCTTGTAAGGCTGTTTGGAGAGAACGATGAGCTGTGTCGAAACCATATCAATCCAGTTGTTTCTTGAGTTCGGCGATCACCAATTGCGGGTTGGCCTTGCCTTTGCTGAGTTTCATCACCTGGCCGACCAGGAATTGCAGCACTTTGGCGTTGCCTGCCTTGTACTGTTCCACCTGCGCCGGATTCGCGTTGATCGCATCGGTGACCACCTGTGCGATCGCGCCGGAATCGCTGACCTGCACCAGACCTTTTTCTTTCACGATCGCCGCCGGAGCTTTGCCGGTCGCGAACATTTCGGCGAAAACCTCCTTGCCGATCTTGCCGTTGATGGTCTTGTTTTCGATCAGGTCGACCAGTTCGGCGAGCGTCGCCGGAGTGATTTTACACTCGTCGATCGCAACTTTCTCCTCGCCGAGCAGGCGCAGCAGCTCGGAAATGATCCAGTTGGCGACCAGTTTCGGAGACTTCGACAGCTTCGCCGCCTGGTCGAACCACGCCGCCACCGAACGGTCGGCGGTCAGCACTTCGGCGTCGTATTCGGTCAGGCCGCATTCCGCGACGAACCGGGCGCGCATCGCGCCGGGCAGTTCCGGCAGCGTCTTGCGGATCGCGTCGATCTCCTCGTCGGTGAAGGTGACCGGCATCAGGTCCGGGTCCGGAAAATAGCGGTAGTCGTGCGCCTCTTCCTTGGTGCGCATCAGGTAGCTTTCGCCTGCGTCGTCGTTCCAGCCGCGGGTCTCCTGTTTCATCGAACCGCCTTTGTCGAGGATATCGGCCTGCCGCCACATCTCGTATTCCACGGCGCGGTGGGCGGCGCGGAAGCTGTTCAGGTTCTTGAGTTCGATCTTGGTGCCGAACTCCTTCTGCCCGAACGGGCGCAGCGAAATGTTCACATCGCAGCGCATCTGGCCCTTTTCCATGTCGCAGTCGCTGATGCCGCCGTACTGCATGATCTCCTTGAGCTTGGTCAGATAGGCGTAGGCTTCGTCGGCGCTGCGCATATCCGGCTCGCTGACCACCTCCAGCAGCGGCACGCCGGAGCGGTTGTAGTCCGCGCCCGAGACGCCGCCGGCGTGGGTGAGTTTGGCGGGGTCCTCTTCGAGGTGGATGCGGGTGATCCCGATGTATTTGTCGGGAAGTTCCGCACCCGAAAAGCCCTTGCCGGAGAGGTGCAGCCGCCCGGCGGTGCAGAAAGGCAGGTCGTACTGGCTGATCTGGTAGTTCTTGGCGAGGTCCGGGTAGAAATAGCTCTTGCGGTCGAATTTGCTGAATTTCGCGATGGTGCATTCGGTGAGCAGCCCGGCGCGGACCGCTTTCAGGATCGCCTCGTGGTTCGGCACCGGCAATGTGCCGGGATAGCCGAGGCAGACCGGGCAGACCAGCGTATTGGGTTCGGCTCCGTACCGGTTGGGGCAGGAACAGAACATTTTACTTGCCGTCCGGACCTGGACGTGCACTTCGAGACCGATGACCGCTTCGTATTTCATTGCACAGAGAATTTCGTATTAAGGGTTGAACAACATCATTCGGTTATAATTTACTGGAATGTGGCGGGTTTGTCAATCCGGGCAGGTGGTTTTTCGGTGATTTTCCGGAGCGGTACACTGGATTTGGCGCGGGAGCCGTGCTATAGTTGAAAACGGTTGCCCCGCTCCGGTGGTACGGTTGCGGCCTTTACATGATTGTTTATTTGGTTTTTATGGAAAATACGGAACAAATCTGGAGCGTCTCCGACGTCAACCGCGCCGTCCGCGAAATCGTCGAAGGCAGTCTGCTGCCCTTCTGGCTTCGCGGCGAAGTCGGTTCCCTTGTGATTCACCGCTCGGGCCATGTCTATTTCACCATCAAGGATACCAGAAGCCAGATGCGCGGCGTCTTTTTCGGCGGAGCCGCAGCCTGCACCAAGCTCGGCGTCGCCAACGGCACGCTGATCGAGGCATTCGGCAACCTGACCGTCTACGAGGTGCGCGGCGAATACCAGTTCAGCGCCCGTCAGCTCCGGCTCGCCGGAATCGGCGACCTTCAGCTGCGGTTTGAAGCGGTTAAGAATAAACTGGCCGCCGAAGGGCTGTTCGATCCCGGGCGCAAACGCCCGATCCCGGTGCTGCCGCGCCGGATCGGGGTGGTGACCAGTCCGTCGGGAGCCGCGATCCGCGATTTTCTGCAGATCATCAACCGCCGCTTCCCGAATGTGAACGTCCGCATCTATCCGTGCGCGGTGCAGGGAGCCGGCGCCGCCGAACAGGTCGCGCGCGGCGTCGATTTCTTCAGCCGCACCCGCGGCGCCGACGTGGTCGTGGTAACCCGCGGCGGCGGCAGCATGGAAGACCTGTGGCCCTTCAACGAGGAGGTCGTCGCCCGTGCGGTGGCGGCCTGTTCAGTGCCGGTGATCAGCGCGGTCGGCCATGAAATCGACTTCACGATCTGCGACTTCGCGGCGGATCTGCGGGTTCCGACCCCCTCCGCCGCCGCCGAGCTGGTGATCGGCAGACGGCAGGAGATGAGCGACCGCCTCAACCGCTTCGAAAAGGACCTGCACAATACCTTGAACCTCGCCCTGACCCGGCTGAAAAGCCGCCTCGACCGGGCGGCGGGCAGCTTCGTCTTCAAAGAACCGGCCCATCTGGCGCGGATGCGCCGCCAGCAGCTCGATGAGTTGGAAAACCGTCTCCAGGGCTCTGCCGAACGGTGGCTGCTGGCCAATCGCGCCAGACTTGACCAGCTCGCCGGGACATTGACCACGTTGAACCCGAGCCGTCAGTTGGAGCGCGGTTACGCGATCCTTTTCGATCCCGCCGCCGGCAAGCCGGTCACAACTTCCAAAGTCGCCGCCGGCACCCGGCTGCAGGCCCGCCTCGCCGACGGGGAAATGACCGTCGAAGTTCAATAACCTTCCTGTTGTCGAAAGTCCGGGGCGCCGGCATAGAGTGCGCAATCTTCCGGCGGACGCTTTCCGCCTTTGAGTTGCGCCTGAGCATAAAGATTTTTTTCGGAAATAATTCATATTGCCTATTGACAAATGGGTTATTGTTTGGTATAATTATAGTATCTTTAATGGAATCTTTATGGTATCTTATGATTAAAGGGCATAGATCCGGTATGGAAGCGGTAAATATCAGGACGGTTCGGGAGCCGCTGTACAATCGGCTGAAAGTACAACTGTTGGAATATATTGAAAGCGAGAATCTGCAGATATTGCCGACTGAGAAGGAACTGATGGCTCGATACGGGGTTTCGCGCAATACCTTGCGCCGGGCAGTCAAAGAGCTGACCGCCCAGAAGGTGCTTCAGCCGGTACAGGGGTTGGGAACATTGGTTTACCCGGTGCCGGAGGTCACCAAAAACAGCCGCATTCTGGTACTATGCGATTACTATTCGCAGCCGTTCCAGAACGAGACATTCAATAAACTTCTCTTTATGTTGAACAGCAGTCACTTGAACAGCGTGGTGATGATGGTTGACCATGAGAACATCGATATCGCGCGGTTTGAAGAAGCGCTGAAGGATTGTGACGGCGTCATCGTCGATTGGTTTTCCAGCTATATCAGCGAATTGCTGGAAATTGTCGTGCGCAGCGGTAAAAAAATCATCTGCCTCCGTAGCCCGATGGGAAACGGGGTGCCCTATCTGACCGAAGATATCGCCGCCGGGTATTACAAAATCACCCGACATCTGCTGGAACTTGGGCATACCCGGATCGCATTCATCGGGAACAGCAATGACCCGGCCCGGATGGACGGTATGCGCAAGGCGTTGAAAGAAAGGGGGCTTTCTCTGCTGCCGGAGTTGATGGTCTACTATGACAGCAATTTCCGTTTCACCGGTTTTGAGGGAACGGAAATTCTGCTTGAGCGTAAAGTTCCCTTTACCGCCGTGATCGCCCACAACGACGATACGGCATTGGGGATACAGGAACGTTTGCTGATTGCGGGGAAGCGGATTCCGGAAGATATCTCTGTGATAGGATTCGACAATCTGAGCTGTTCCGAATTTTATCCGGTTCCGCTGACGACATGCAGCGGCGACGCCGAAGCAATGATCCGGGCGGCAATTGCCTATCTCTTCAGCGCCCGCAATTCCGGGATGACTCTCAACCGTTTTTTCACTCCCGAGCTGGTGATCAGAAAATCAACTGCGCGTCTTAAAGCATAAGGACACAGGAATATGAAACCAAAATACTTCACTATGACCGAATTTCTTGCCGTGATAATGAACAATGCCCTGCCACTTTCCCGGAGAAAACATAGATTTACATTGATTGAATTACTTATCGTAATTGCGATAATAGCAATTCTGGCTGCCTTGTTGCTGCCGGCGTTGACACGCGCCCGGGAGAAGGGGCGCGCGGCGCAATGCCTTTCCAATCACCGCCAATGTTCCATCGCATTGAACACTTATGCCAACGATTATGACGGAATGGTCATGTTCGTGGATATGAGCATGACTGAGACTCCGGTATGGACCGCGCTGTGGATCAAGAACAACTATCTGCCCTTCAGCGTGATCGCCTGTCCCGGGGAGGAGAGGGAGAACCATAACCAGAGCAGTTACAGCAGCTATATGAATACGGCGGACGGGGTTATGCAATGGTACTGGACCTCGGCCTTTTTCACTCCCCTGCGGGGACGGAAGGAGGGGGCCGACTGGAGATTTTTTCTCGCGCTGAAGAAAAGCAGGCAGCCGGGTAAGGGGATGTTCACTTTCGACGGCATCGGATACAGCGCCTCCAAAGGGAAATTCGTACAGAACCTTCAGGCGAACCTCGGCGTATCGGGAACAACTGCGACGAAAGCCCATTTCCGGCATGCGAACCGCGTTCAGGCATCCTTCTGGGACGGCCACGCCGCCGCAGTGAACCCGACGGACTGGAAAACAAATATCTTTCAGGGATTTCTTCAGACCGGAAACGTGGAAACCGTCCGGGCATTCAACGATGGATATCAGGAAATCGACCTGGTCGTAAAGTGAGAGTCGCCGATATGAAAACAGTCATCACTTTTCTGGCGCTTTGCCTGTTTTTTTGCACCTCCGCCGGGCAGATTCTGTGCGGAGGCGGTTCCTACCGCAGGCACAGTGCAAATCTGTTGAACGAATCGACCCTGTTCAAAGGAAAAATTCAGGGTGTCTCCGCCGCGATGGAGAACGGCAAGGCCGCTTTTTCCGTGGAGAGTTCCTGGGCGTCGTGCAACAACCGGATTCCGATTCCGAACCTGGAATCCGGCTGGAAAAACCCGGTGCTGCTGGTACGCTTTAAAATGAGGTCCGCCGATTGCGTGCGGGGGAAAGAGGGGTGGCAGAATGCACGGTTGGACCTCTTCTTTCTCGACGCGGCGGGGAAACGGATCCCGCCATACCTGAAAACCAACCAACTGGTCGGAACGAATCCGTGGCGGGAATATGCGGACGCATATCCGATTCCGCCAAACGCCGCTTTTTTCGATCTTCTCCCGATCAATTACGGTCCGTCCGGAAAGCTTGAGATCAAGGAACTTGAAGTCATCCTCGCCTCCGAGGAGATCGATGTGGCTCCGCCCGACGGAAGAACAACGGCGGAAGTGTTTTCGCTCAATGATGCCTGGCGGCTCTCCACACCGACCCGGGAACAGATTTCTCTGAACGGACTGTGGCAGTTCCGCCCCTGTATTCAAAAGGAAGACAGCGCCGCCGTTCCGGCGCAAGATACCGGCTGGGGCTGGTTCAAAGTACCTGGTCACTGGCCGGGCACACTTCGCAACAACAGCCGTCTGGGCAGTGCGACGCCGTTCTACCTGAGTTCATATATCAGGCGGAAGATGCCGCGGACTCTTTATTCGGCATGGTATCGTCGCGTGATTGCGATTCCCGGGGATTGGCGGGGACGGCGGATTTTGCTGAAATTGGATCTGGTCCAATCGAAAGCGGCGGTCCGGATCGACGGCAAATCGGCGGGAGTCCTGTTTTTCCCCGGAGGCGAACTGGATGTTTCTTCCCATGTAACGCCGGGCGGGAAACATGAGATTGCGATCCTCGTGGAAGCGGAACCGCGCATCCTGACCGTCAATATGGGAGAAACACGGGCGTATACGGAACTCCGGGAGATGGACAACCGCGGCCTTTGTGGCGAGGCGATGCTGGAGGCAATTCCCCCCCGGCACAGCATCTCCGACACGGCGATCCGGACTTTCGTCGGAAAGAGGCAGATCGAATTCGACGTCGGCTTTCACGAGCTGGTTGCCGGCACTTATTTGCTGGAGGCGACTGTCTCCGGGCCGGATGGTTTTTCGCGGACCTTTCCTGCAAAAACCGTTATGGCCGATGGAAAAGGTGGTACGCGTTTTTCGCTGATTTACGACTGGATCGCGCCGAGGCTCTGGGATATCGACACTCCCGAAAATCTGTATACCGTGGAGATTTCACTCAAAGACCTGCAGGGACACATTCTGGACCGGTTTTATCCGGAGGAATTCGGCTTTCGGGAGTTCGGCATCGAGGGACGGAATTTTCTGCTGAACGGTAAAATTATTCACCTGCGCGCCCTGCCGATCGATAACAGCGGCGCATCGTCGATCGCCGATGAAGCATCCGTTACGGAGCTGGTGAGAAAGATGAGGGAATTTCACGTCAATTTCCTGATCGACAGCGTTTATTCGTTCAATCCCGGTACGTTCTGCTATCAGGACGCATACCGTAAAACGACTTCCCGTCTGGGGATACTGACCTCTATTACCATGCCGCGTTCCCTGGATTTTCCGGGACTCTCCGGGAATCCGGAACTTCAGGAACGGTTTCGGAAGATCGCGGGATACCGTCTGCGCCGTTACCAGAATCTTCCCGGACTTGTGATGTTGGCGACCTCCCATAATTATGCGGGGTACAGCGATCATCAGAATCCGTTGAAAATCGCCAATGGCTTCACACCCGAGCGGCATGGAATCTGCACAGGAACCAGGATGGAGGCTCTCTGTGCAGACGGATTACTGAAGAAGCTGGATCCGACCCGTCCGGTTTATCACCACGACGCGGGGATGCTCGGAGCGGTTCATGCCGTCAACCTCTATCAGAATTGGGCACCGCCGCAGGAACGGAGCGACTGGCTTGAGGATTGGGAGAAAAACGGCAAAGCTCCTGTTTTTTTCACGGAATACGGGATGCCCCACATCGCCAGTTGGAGCAGCAACCGTGGCCCCGGTTTCATCTGGCTGCAAAAAGCAGTCCAGTGCTTCTGGCTCGATGAATTCAACGCCGAAACACTCGGAGAACAGGCCTATCGGCAAGAGGAGAAAAAGCGGGAGTACTTTTCGCGTAAGTCAGTAACTTCCAATCAGTCGGGTAACCGTCCGCGCTGGTTTTTCTGGCCGGAATCGCCTCAGCTTGATCAGGTGCGGGCCGCCTACGTGTGGAAAAATATCCGGGATTTGCGGGGACGCGGCATTTCCGCGCTTCTGCCGTGGGATAGCTTTGCCTTCCACTCCCGGCAGACCTCCGTTCCCGACACGGTTCCGAATCCGGAGCGGTTCCGGAATCTGAAGTGCCCCGGGCTTGTTCCGGATTACAAGGCGGCGTTTCAGAATCACTGTTTTTCCGATCCGCTCAACACCTACCAATATTCTTTGACCGGGAAGGCGCTGGAAGAGGCCTTTCGGGAGATTCTGATGTGGATCGGCGGGGCGCCCGGTGATTTCACTGAAAGTTCCCTGCATTTTTCTCCCGGAGAAACCGTGGAAAAATCCATTGTCATCCTCAATGACAGCCGGCAGGAGCAGAGTTTTGACTGGTTGTGGAAACGGAACGGGACGAAGGAAGAAGCAGGAAACTGTCGCCTTGCTCCCGGAACGAAAACGGAAATTCCGATCCGGTTCAGGCTGTCGGCGGAATCCGTCACCGTCACCGCGGAGGTGCGTTCCGGGAATGGGGAGCTTTGGAGCGATTCAATCACATTACACCCGATTCAGCCGCCGGCGGTCAGGCTGCAGAGCAAAGTCGGACTTTATGATCCGGAGGGGACGGCCGCGCCACTGCTGGACAAACTGGGTATCCCCTATCAGGCCGTCTCGAAAACGGCGGAACTGGACGACGTCGAACTGTTGATTCTCGGGAGGCACGCCCTCGATCGGTTTCCGCTGCATCTTGAGGAAGCGCTGAAACAGGGAATGAAGCTCCTGATTCTGGAGCAGAGTGCCCGGACGCTGTCCCGAATCGGAATCCGGAGCAATACGCAGGGGCTGCGCACCGTATTTCCGGCCGGCCGGGAATTTCCGGAGCTTCTTGAAAATTGGCGCGGAAGCTCCACGCTGTTGCCGCCGTATCTGGAGTTGCCGGAGATCGCGCACGGCTATCCCGCCGAAAATTGGAACGGCTTCATCAATCGGCGCATCTGGCGTTCCGGGAACCGCGGCAACGTCGCGGCGGTTCTGCCGGAGAAGCCGAGCGTGGGGAATTGGCTGCCGCTTTACCAGGGCGGATTCGATCTGCAATTCGCTCCGCTTCTGCTGATGACGGAAGGTAGAAGCCGGATTTTATTCTGTCAACTCGAAATTTCAGCCCGCACGGTTCAGGATCCGCAGGCGGAACAGACGCTGGCGAAGGCGCTCCGTTATCTTGACGACACTTCTCCGGCGCCGGTACGGAAGGTCTGGTATTCCGGCAACGAAAAGCTGCGCACACAGTTGGAGCAGACCGGGGTTGTGTGTGAAAAAATCGATCCGGCCAAGCTCTCCTCCGGTGATTTGCTCGTTCTCGGTCCCGGGGAAGCGGTTCCGGGGAATCTGCGCAGGCGGATTCAAGGCGGGCTGAACGTTCTGGCTTGCGGCCTGACCGGCGCGGAGCTTTCCCGGTTCGTCCCGGAGGTAAACGCATCCCCGGGCGAATGGATGAGCGATTGGGTGGATGGACTCGGGGAGCGGCCGGAGTACCGGGGGATCGGTAATGCCGAGCTTCACTTCCGCTATCCGCTCCGGTTCGACGGCTTTCCGAAGGATTCCACAGGCGGAATCTCTCTGAACAGTATTCGGATCGGTCGGGGTATCCTTGTAATGATGCAGCTTCCACCGTGGAGGTTCGACCGGAAGGTGCATGCGACACGCACAACAGCCCGCCGGGCGGATTTTCTGCTGATGCGGCTGCTGGCCAACCTCGGAGCGGAATTCCGGACCGGTTTTTTCGCGATGTTTGATGGGATGAATCATGGAAATTTCTCGTTTCCGCTCGCCGAAGGCTGGAAGGGAAAATTCGACCCTGAAAATTCCGGCAAGTCGAACGGCTGGCAAACCGCTCCGGCGGATGGGTGGAAAAACGTCAAAGTTGGTACGCCTTTGGAGTCACAGTTCCCGGAACACGCCGACTATGACGGCTTATTCTGGTACCGGCTCGAATTCGACCTGCCGGAAGCCTGCCGGAACGGAGAGTACGAATTGCGGATCGGTGCGGTGGACGACGAGTCGTGGATTTGGCTGAACGGCCGCTTCACCGGCGAAGTCACAGCGCAAACGCATCCGGAAAATTACTGGAATTTCAATCGGAGCATTGTCCTGAAGAAGGAACTCCTGTCTTCAGGTAAACAGGTTTTGACGGTGCTCTGCAATGATTTGAGAGGGGTTGGCGGTATGCTCGCAGTTCCCCGGATTGTTCCCCGGAGCTGTCGCTTCTTCCATGTGGACCGGCCGGAAGCGACCGACGACCCATACCGTTATTACCATTGGTAAGCCGGTTGCTCCGATACGGTCCATTCCGGGCCGCTTCCTCGGGAGCTGACCGGAGGTTGAAATCTTCGGGAAGTGGATTGTTTTGATTTGCAATTTACATTTCTTATGATACTCTAGGACAGGACGGCGAATTTGCCGCCGACGTATCAGGAGATGGAAAAAAGATGATTTGCAATCGGGAAAACAGTGGAATAGCCCGGGATGGTGCGGATGCCGGCGGAAAGGCTTTGGCGATTTTGTATTATTTCTACCCGGAGGACACGCCGCTGCGGCGGATGCTGGTCAGGCATTGCGAACAGGTGCGGGAGAAGGCGCTGGCGATTCTGGCGGATTCCGGCGTGGAACTGGACGCGCGGCTGGCGGCGGACGGGGCGATGCTGCACGATATCGGTATCGGGCGCTGCGATGCCCCGAAGATTCTGTGCGAAGGCTCCGAGCCTTACATCGCCCACGGCGTGATCGGGGCGCGGATGCTGCGCGAATACGGGGCGGCGAACGGGTTGGACCTTGAGGCCTTCGCCCGGATCTGCGAACGGCATACCGGCAGCGGAATTACCGCTGCGGAAGTACGTGCGCAGGCGCTGCCGATCCCGGTGCGGGATTATCTGCCGGAAACGCTGGAGGAGAAGCTCGTGTGCCTTGCCGACAAGTTTTTTTCCAAATCCGGCGATATGAAGGAAAAGCCGCTCGACCGCATCCGTTGTTCCATGCGGAAGTTCGGCCCGGATGCGGCCGCCCGGTTCGATGCGCTGTGTGCTCTTTTCAAGGTGGAATAGTGCGGGAGTCCCGGTGCGGTTTATGCAAAAGAACGGAGAAATCTGATGGATGAAAAAACAAGATGCCCGTGGCCAGGCGATATTCCCGTCTATGTGGAGTACCACGATCACGAATGGGGACGGCCGGTGCATGACGACCGGAAGCTGTTTGAAATGCTGATCCTGGAGGGAATGCAGGCGGGGCTTTCATGGATCACCGTGCTGAAAAAGCGCGAGGCGTACCGGAGGGCGTTCGACGGATTCGACCCGGAGAAGATCGCCCGCTACGATGAGGCGAAGATTCAGGAGCTGATGGCCGATCCGGGCATTATCCGCAACCGCCTGAAAATCCGCGCCGCGGTCACCAACGCGAAAGTCTTTCTGGAAGCCGTTCGGAAGCACGGCAGTTTCGACCGGATGATCTGGGCTTACGTGGACAACACGCCGATCGTCGGCCATTGGAACAGACTGGAGGAGGTGCCCGCCACCACGCCGCTCTCCGACCGGATCAGCTGTGATTTGAAGAAGATGGGCTTCAAATTTGTCGGTTCGACCATCGTTTACTCCTTTATGCAGGCAGTCGGGATGGTCAACGACCATCTGTCCTGCTGCTTTTGCCGCGAAACGGCGGCGAAGGAAAAATAACGCAGAATCATGCCGCATTTGCGGCATGATTCCCCTCCGCTGGTCAGCGCACCAGCTCGTAGGCGAATACCACATCGGAATTGTGGAACGTATCCGCAGTGAATGCGATTCCATTTTCGTCCTGCTGAAATTCGACTGTACCGAGCCGTTTCCCGGTGAGGGCGAGGCGGTAGAGCTTCCAGCCGGAGCCGGTGGCGTTCAGCCGGATTCCGGCAATGGCCCGCCTGGCCAGCAGCTGACCGTCGCCGCCGGAGGTCATCACCTTGCAGTCCGGCGCGGTGAAGGCGATCGTTTCCGCTTTCACATCGGCGAGGTGAAGCAGCAGCAGCCGCCCGCTTCGGGCCAGCGGTTTTCCGTCCAGAGCGATCACGCCGACCGTCGCGAAGTTTTTACGGCACTCCGCCGACAGGAAAGTTCCTTTGACGGTTTCGCCCTCGGGAACGACGAGCGCCTCGCTGCGGGAAGTAACCGCGGTGAAGGTCTTGCGGCTGAAGTCGGCGGTCAGTTCGCCGGTGGAGCTTTGGAAACGCTGCCGCTTCAGATCGGCCTGCCCGGGGCTGAGCAGATGGCGTTCCTGCATTCCCTCAACCAGTCGGGAAAAATCGGGCGCATTGAAAACCGGGAGCGCCGTATCGCGGGAATTCAGCTCCCGGTCCAGCGAATAGACCAGCCGGGAATCCGCTGGCAGCGCCGGATTGAACCCGCCGTTTCCATAACCGACCGAACCGACCTTGCCGAAGAACATCAGTTCGCAGGCCGCCTGCGGGTATTCGCCGCGCCACGGATAGTCCCACGGATTTTCCGGCACCGCGACCGGATAGGAAACCTGTGACGGGGCGACGTCCCGGCGGGTGAAGAACGCGATGCCGAGTCGTTCGCCGAGCAGCCGCACCGGATCGTTGACTGTGTCGAAGGTGGTGATCGTGGTGTCGCCGGTCAGCATGTATTTCGCATTGTGGGAGTAGGCGAACCGGTACACCGCGTCCCAATCCTGCATCGCCGCGTAAGCTCCGAAAATCGGCGCTCCCTCGCTGCGGAAGCTGTTCGGGTAGCAGAAGTCGAACTCCGTGACCGTGAAGGGCTTGCCGAACACCCGCGACGGGGCGATCGCCTTCGGCACCAGCAGCCGGACGTTCAGCACGCTGCAGTTGTTGAATTTCGCGGGCAGACTCCACGCGGGGCCGAGAAACTGCGGGTGGTCCCAGTAGAGGTGGTTGTCCACGTAATCGTAATCACGGCGCTGCAGCGTCATCTCCGGAGCGGCGATGTAGTTCTGGTCGGTCAGCGGCGCCCTGACGCCGAGACCGCGCACGAAGGCGGTCAGTTCGTTGCAGCTGCGGCGGTAGGCGTCGATCAGGAAACGGTGGAATAAGGTTTCCCGGTTCTGCGGCGTGACGGCGAGGCTTCGCGCTTTTGTCCAGGCGGCGAACTGCGCTTCGGCCAGTTTCTGAATTTTCGGCGCTCCCTTGCGGTACAGGAACATGAAGCTGTTCTCATTGACCAGGCTCAGGCCGGCCAGCGCCGGGTCTTCGGCCAGCGTCAACCCCGTGTGGGGATTGCGGCGGGTCAGCAACCGGCGGGTGAACTCCTTCAGGTTCGCCATCGCTTCGGGGGAGAAGATGCAACCGAGCTTGTAGTCGCCAAGTTCCATATCGGGAATTTCCCGGTACTCTCCGGCGGCGGGATAGCGGTGGGTGAAAAGGTCGAGCGTGAAATAAATGCCGCGCCGTTTCATCGCGTGGATCAGGTAGTCGAACTGTTCCTGCGCTTTCGGGGCCATGGTCAGGCTGTCCGGCGCCTTGCGGTTCATCAGGTCGCGGTCGAAGTGGTGGAGCCGCACCGCGTTGTAGCCGATCCTGGCGAACCGTTCCGCCAGAAGGTCGGCGGCATCATGCGCCATGAAATTCGCGGTCAGGACGAGGTTTGCGCCGTAGAACCGGACCGGTTGGCCGGGACGCCGTTCAAACTCGAAGTGTCCGTCGGAAGTCGTCCGCACTGCGCCGTATTTTCCGGCCGGGGCGTCGAGCAGGAAGGAAAAATCCAGCGCGCTGCCCGGTTCGATTTCCCGTTCCGTCCGGAACGGTTTCCAGTCGGCGTTGCGGTAGAGAGTGAAGCCGGCCGGCGCAGGCAGCCGCACCGTATCCGGGGAGGCGGAGACGGCGGCGATCATCCAGACGGATTTGCCGTTGGATTCAAAGCGGATTTTTTCCACCGGCCTGCCGGGGAACGGGAAGCCCGCGAGGTAAAGCCCGACCGGGCTTTCCGCGCTGTAGCCGCTCCAGCCGATCACCGCGCTTTTGGCCGGGCTGGGCGCCCACCAGTTGTCCACATCGCGCCGGGCGATCACCGGAACCGCCGTTTCGGTGCCGTCGCTGTGAAACGCCCGGAGTGTGCCGACTTCCTCCTCACCCTGCGGCGGCCAGGCGATCGCGTGGAGCAGGAACAAGGTGCGCAGCGGCCGTCCTCCCGCCGGAATCTCGGCGGATTTCGGGAAATACCGCCGTCCTCCGCCGCCCAGCACAATGCAGCTTTTGCTGCCGCTGGCGGCCGGATCGGCGATCCGGAACGCGACCGGTCCCGCGGTCAGCCTGCCGGAGGGAAGAGCGCGCAGGTCGTTGGTCGGCCCCTGATCGGTCCAGCCGCCTTTGCGGTCGTCAGCCGTTTCGTCCGCGAATCCCATATTGGCGGCGGACTCCAGCGGCAGCGGGGAGATGGAGTAGGGATGAAACGTGAGCCGGAGCGACAGGGCGGCGTGTGTCAGGCGGGCCGCCTGCGGCTCCAGCGCGATCCGAAGCGTGAATTTATCCTGCTTGTAGGCGCGGACGTCCAGCACCTGAACAGCAACCGGCGTTTCCGGCTCCGCCAGCAGCCGCCCGGAAGCCAGTGGCAGCTCGATCCGGCGTACGTTCTTCTGTTGCGCGATTGTGCCGCCCCGGAACTTCACCGGAAGCGGGACCGGCTTGCCGTCCAGCAGCAGTTCGGTTCCCGCACCGTTCAGCACCGGCAGGTCGATTTCGAGCGCCGCCGCTTTGGTCGGCACCCCTTCTGGACTGTCGAGCGAAAGGGAGAGTTGCAAGGTGCCGGAGTCCGGGGTGCGCAGTTCGGTACGGAATTGCGGATGCACCGGCGATTGCCGCAGCTTCCAGACGCCGGACCAGCTCCGCACTCCGTTGCGTTCGGTGAATTGCGTATTGAAACTGCCGTCGCCCTGCCGGTTGGGAACCCAGTTCTCCCCGTAGTGGAGAAGTTGCACAAAAGCGGTGTTGTCCACTTTGATTGTGCCGTTACGTCCGGTTTCGAATACTGACGCGCAAAGGGTCAGGCCGCCCAGCAGCAGCGCCGCGGCCGCACAGAAAACTCTCATGGGAAACTCCTATTTGTTGTTGTATTTGTTGCTGTAGGGGCGGGTTGCATCCGGATACCAGAAGAACGGCGCCAGCTCGTTTTCATTTCCCCAATGGGTATACGCCTTGTCGGGGGCCGAGGCGGCATGGCCGTCCACCAGCAGATAGTTGTGTGCTCCGGCGTGCGGAAAGCGGGCCGCGTTGCACCGCCAGTTGCGTCCGCTCTGGTCGAACGCGTTGTCGTTGTTGATCATCACCATCGAAGGCTGCCTGACCCGCCCGACCTTCAGCCACGGATTCGACCCCGGACTCAGGTAGATGCTCTGGCCGTAGCCGCCGAAACCGACTTCATAGAGGTCCTCGTCGTTGCCGACCTCGTTGCCCAGACAGTCGCGCCATCTGGAGCCGACCGTATAGGAGGGGCAGAGCGGCACGGAATAACGCTGCATCTCCTGCGGCCACAACCCGAAAAAGCCGCCGTTGGGAATATAAAGGCCCTTGCGGTATTTCATCAGGAAAAGTTCGCGCGCATACGGTCCCAGCGCCAGAGGCCAGCGCACCGACTGTTTCGCTCCATACGGCGAAACCGCCGAGTCTGACTGCACCCGGCACGGCGCGATGAAGTCATCGTTGTCGCCGGAATACATCTGGTGTGCCATTCCCATTTGCTTGAGCTGGTTGATGCAGGTGGCGCTGCGCGCCTTCTCCCGTGCCAGATTCAGTGCCGGCAGCAACATGCTTGCCAGTATTGCGATGATTGCAATCACAACGAGCAGCTCAATAAGGGTGAACCAACGTTTTCTCCGGGGGGCCGGGGGGGCGAAGCCCACCAGCGGCATAAGTAGGAACGAAGTGACGCACATGCCGTTATACGGCTTTTCTTTGCCTGCTTTCTTTTCACCGGGAAAAGAAAGTAGGGCGATGATCGCAATCACAACTAGCAATTTGATCAATGTAAATTTTGCATTGATCCGCCCCGGGCGGAAGCACGCCGCTTCCGCTTTCCCGGTCCTGGGGCTTTTGCACTGGGCGTATCCGGGAGAGAGCATGGCGGGGACGGGGATGTGCCGGGAAGCTGAACTTCCCGGTAATTCAGATTGGGTGAGACATTTCTTCATCTGCGGGCCTCCACTGTTATTTCGTTTTTTCCCGGCGGCAGGGAGCGACGGAGTCGCGCCGGTGCAGTTTCCCGACCAGCCGTATGGAAGCGTTGGCGGGATCGCCGGTTTTGTTGATTTTATCCAACAGCAGCCGGGCGGCTGTACGTCCCATTTCTCCGACCGGAATTTCGATGCAGGTCAGTGCCGGATTCACGAAAGCGGCGACCTTCGGGTTGTTGAAGGCGGCGACGCTGACCTCCTCCGGAACCCGGAGGCCGCGCTTGCGGAGCAGGTATTCCACCCGCAGCGCATCGGTGAAAGCGTAGGTCACGAAAGCGGTCGCTCCCTGCGCCAACGCTCCGTCAACCGTTTCGGCGGCGTTGTGGTCGGAGTCGAGGCCGGGCAGCAGCGGCATCAGTTCCCGTTCGCGGCAGAATTCCAGATAGGCTTCGGCCCGCTCCACCACGCTGTAGTGATTCTCCTGAAACTCAAAGTGAACCACTTCGCGCGACCGGTAGTGGCTGACGTAGCCGATCCGGCGGTGGCCGAGCCCATACAGGTAATCCAGCAGCAGAAAGGTATTGGCCCGCTCGTCGACCAGCACGGAAGCCCCGTTCGGACCGGCGATGCCGTTCAGCGAAACATACGGGATGCCGCTGGCGTCGAGTTCGGCAATCTGGCCGGGCAGCCGCACGTCGACCGCGACGGCCCCGGCGACTTTCCACGGCGGCACGCCGTAATTGCGGCGCTGCTCCTGCGGGCAACTCAGGTAGTGGCTGCTGTAACCGAGCCTGAACAGCTCCTCGCTGAGACAGTCGATGCCTTTGGAAATGTCCGCCCCGCCCATGATGTGCAGCAGATAGGGGAACAGGATCGAAATCTGGCGGTTGTCCTTTTTACGCATCGCCTGGTACATCGGATTGGGGGCGTAACCCAGCTCCGCGGCACGGGCGAGGATTCTGCCGCGCAATTCCGCCGAAACGGAAAAATTCTTGGACTGATTCACCACCCGGCTGATCGTCGACGGAGAGACTCCGAATTCCGCGGCCAACTCTTTCAGATTCATTGCAGCTTTCCTGTTTTATTCTTACGCAAACCGTTTGCCTGATTGTTTTGCAACCTCGCCGGGATCTCTTTTCCGGGAGGAAACACCATTGAAACAGGGCAAGGCAAACTGTTTTCCTTAATATTATACGATAAATCGAATCAAAAAGCAACCCCTTATCCGGTTTTTTTTTGAAAAATTACCGGAATCACCGGAAAACAGCGGGCGAAACGGAATTATGCCGATTGTTTTTTCTCCTCTGCCGGTTGCAAAAATCTCCGCGCGGCGGTATTGTTTCGGAAAAGGAGGACGGTGCGATGGATTTCGTTCATGAAAAGGCCGGGGAGGTGCCGGTCGCCGGGGAGTTCGATGTGATTGTCGCGGGCAGCGGCCCCGCCGGGGTTTCCGCCGCTTTGCGCGCCGCGCGCGCCGGAGCGCGCACATTGCTGCTGGAGCAGGGAGGATGTCTCGGCGGCATGTGGACCGCCGGGCTGCTCGGCTGGATTCATGACCACTCCGGCAAGTCCGGGCTGGTCGCGCAGCTCAAGCGGGAACTGCTCCGGCGCGGCGCGGCCGAGGAGCCGCCCTGTTCACCTGCCTTCGCCTTCGAGCCGGAGGCGATGAAACTGCTGCTGGAAGAACTTTGTCTGGAATCGAGCGTGACCATCCGCCTCTATACGATGGCCGTCGATGTGTTGTGGAACGCTTCCGGCGGGATCGATTGCCTGCTGACCGAATCCAAATCCGGCCGCGAGGCGTGGAAGGCGCAAATCTTCATCGACGCCACCGGCGACGGCGATATCGCCGCGCTGGCCGGCGCCTCCTTTGAGCAGGGGGAGCCGGGCACCGGCAAGTTGCAGCCGATGTCGCTGATCGCGATGCTGGCGGGAGTGCGGCCAGAGGAAATCCGGCCTTACGTGAACGGCTGGACGCGGCGGGCCGAAGCGGTGGCGAACCTGCGCGAACTGCTGACCGCCAACGGCGCGCCGCCGACGTATCACGATGCGTCGCTGTTCCACCTCAGCGGCGAACTTTTTTTGTTGATGGCGAGCCATCAGTATCAGGTTTCCGGAACCAGCGCCGCCGACCTGACCGCCGCGACGATCGAGGCGCGCCGCGCCATTCATGCGCAGGTTGCCGCGCTTCGCCGCAGCGGCCCGCCGTGGGACAGGATACGGCTGGTCAGCACCGCCGAGCGCATCGGCGTGCGTGAAACCCGCCGCGCTGCCGGGCTTTATACGGTCACGGCGCAGGATCTGGCGGAGGGGCGCCGCCACGCCGACGCGGTCTGCCATGTGACCTTCGGCATCGATATTCACGCTCTGACGCCCGGAACCGGACGCGGCACGGTGGGGCCGAAAATGGAGTTTCACCCGTACGACATCCCGCTGCGCGCGCTGATCAGCCGCGACATTCCGAATCTGCTGCTGGCGGGGCGGTGCATTTCGGGGGATTTCTACGCCCATGCCAGTTACCGGGTCACCGGCAACTGCGTCCCGCTCGGAGAGGCGGCCGGGATTCTGGCCGCGCTGGCGGTCCGGGAGAAAACGGCACCGGCCCGGATTCCTTTTGCTGCGCTCGGGGAGGCGGGCCTGAGTATGGCATGAAAAATCGCAGAAAGCGTTGCAGATACCGCCGATAATCAGCTCCAGCTGATGCAGATGAGCCCCAGCAGCGCGCACGCGAGGCCGAGGCCCGGCAGCAGGCGGAGCTTCTCTTTCAGCACGACGCTGCTGTAAAGCGCGAAGCCGACCATGCAGCTGCTGACCAGAACCGGATAGCTGACCGCGCCCGCCCCGGCTTCCGCGACCAGGTTGAAGCCGCGGTACATCAGGAAGTAACCGCTGACCAGATTCACTCCGGCGAGCAACCCGGCGTAGCGCCAGACCGCGCCGCCGCGCAGCAGGGCGCGGTATTCCGGCGTGAAAAGGCCGCGGCCCTGCATCAGCAGGAACGCCGCCAGCGTGCCAAGCTGGCCCGACAGGGAGCGGCTCACGCTGCCGACCGCGGCGGCCTCCGGGAAATAGCTGGGGAGGTTTGAGAGGTTCTGGTTGATCCCGGCCAGCAGAAAAGAGCAGAGGGCGGCCCGCCGCCAGTCGCTGCCGGTGGAGTTGTTGTCGCGGGCAAGGCCGAAGCAAGCCAGCGCCGTGAGGATCGCCGCCAGTCCGGTAAGGCGGAACGCGGTCAGCGCCACGCCGAAGAAAATCACGCCGGCCAGAAACGGGAAGATCAGCGCGGATTGGACCATCGCCCAGACGATGCCGTTCGGACCGGTCTTCATCGCCTTTCCCATCAGGTTCAGCACGAAATAGTTGAGGAAGCCGGAGCCGAAAATGGAGAGCATCGTCAGCAGCCGGACGTGCGGTGCGCATTCCGGGTCGGGATGGATCAGCAGTACGCCGATGCTGACCGGCAGCATGATCGCGGCGCTCAGCGCCTGTACCGACGGGACTGGAATATTGCGCCGGGCGGCGTGGCCGATCACCGCGCCGAGCACCACCCAGCTTGTTCCGGCGGCGATCAGAAGTGCGATTCCGAGAAGCATCACGCCACCTCTCCCCGGAACGGTTTCAACTTGAACGCGGGCGGCGGCAAGGCGATGTCCGCAGGGGTGGAACAGGCGGAACCAATCATTGTGAACTCCTTTGGTTGTGGGAATGATTCTTTTCTACTATATTCGCTTCCGGGGACAATGTCAATGATATTAATGGTGATTATAGTAATTATTTTGATTCCGCCATTGCATCGGCCCGGAATGGAGGCTATACTATGCGGATATGGATAGGATACCGAAAATTGAAGCCGGTTCGAGCATCCGGTCGCAGATCGTCGCCTTTTACCGGAACCGGATCCGGTCGGGAGAGCTGGCCGCCGGCGCGGTGCTGCCGCCGGCGCGGCTGCTGGCCGCGCAGCTCGGGACTGCCGAGGCGAATGTGCACCACGCCTTTGCCGCGCTGGTCCGCGAGGGGCTGATCGCCCGCCGCCCGCGCGCCGGAACCGTGGTGATCGCCGGGGAGCGCCCGTACCGGGTCGCGTTCTATTTTTCCAGTTACTATACTCTGGTCGGCGAACGGTTCACCCGGCCGCTGATCGCCGGAGTCGAGGCGGAACTCGCCCGGCACGGCATCGAATGCCAGGTGATCTATGAAACCGGTTCCGGCGAGGGGCGAACTTTGCTGGAACAACTGGCGAAGGAGCGGAGCATTCAGGGTGTGATCCTGCGTTCTCTGACCGCCGGGGAGGCGGCGCAGTTCAAGCGGCTGCCGGTGCCTTTCGTCGCGATTTCCGGGCAGGACGGTCCGCACGGCGTCACATTTTTCACAGAATGCTTCGCCGATCAGGCGGCATTGGCGCTGAAACTGTCGGGAGGCAGGCGGGCCGGCGTGATCTATACCGGAAAGCTGCATCGCTCCGGCGGCGGCCTGAAAGGGAGGCTGCAGGCCGCTGCCGCCCGGCACGGCGTGGAGCTGCCGGATGAGCTCTGTTTCGACGGCGGATGCGCCGCGGCGTCGGGAATCGACGACTTCGATCTGTTCGCCGGGCATGCGCTCGGAGCGCTGCTGGACGCGGTCCGGCCGCCGGATTCGGTGTTGCTGCTCTCCGACAATCTGGTGCCCGGCGTGACTATGGAACTGTACCGCCGGAAACTGAATGTGCCTGACCAGCTCCGCATTGCAGTTCACCGCACGGTCGAGAATCCGATCGGTTTCCCGTTCCCGTGCATGCTGGTGGAAAACCGCATCGATGAGCTTGCCGGGCTTCTGGTCGGGCGGCTGCTCGACCTCCATGCCGGGCGTCCGCCCCGCGCCGGGGAGTTGAGCGTGGCCTGCCGGGAGTGGCTGCCCGTTCAGAGATAGACATCCTGCTCTTTGAGTACGGCGCGGAGTGACTGCGGGTCGAGCCCAGCGCCGCACGGTCGGCGGAGATGCAGCGTCCCGCGACCAGCAGCACCGTCGATCCGCTTCCGCCGGATGGCAGGCGTCGCCGGAACCGGATTCGCAGCCGTGCCCGCCGTCGGGATCGTGCATATCGATGTAATTGGCGTGGCAGGCGACCGCATCCGGGAATTTCCGGGCCGTCATCACCTCCTCGCGGGTTAACACCGGCATGCCGCGCAGCCGCCGGCCATGCAGGAATCCTCGACCAGCAGGGTTTTCGCGCCGTTGCGGGCGGCGGCGAGCGCCGCGCCGATTACAATCACATCGTAACTTTTGTGAAGTCGGCGATATCGGGGTAGCGGTCGCGGTCGATCATCTCATCCGGGTAGGTTTCGACCTTCAGGACCACGTTGACCGGATAGTTCCGGATCAGTTCGGCCGTGTCCATGTGCTCTTTCTGGCCGAGCTGGGCGCGCGTCCATTGCAGGCCGAGGTTGCAGCAGACCTGCATCACCTTGCCGGGATCACAGTGCAGCTTGCGGTTCCACCGGATTTCTCTGATCAGCCAGAGCTTCATGCCGAAGCGGTAGCCACTGTCGCGCACTTCAAAGCGGAGGGTTCCCGCCAGCGGCGCTTTGTTGCTGACCGTGACCGGCAGCCGGACCGTGCTGCCGGTTTCAAAGACGTTGCACGGTACGGGCTGTCCCACCGTAAGTTCCAGCGCTCCGGTCGTGAAAGCGGCCAGACTGAGCGGCAGCAGGAATCCCCATTGCGTCTTTTTCAATTTTCACTTCCCGGCTGCAGTTTCAGCAGCGACCATCTGGAAGGATCTTCGGTGGAGAGGTCTTCCACGTCGCCTGGATCGATCTTCCAGCGGGGATGGGATTTATCCGCGTCGTTCACCCGCAGTTCCAGTGCGAGGACCGCACCGGGTTTCGCGTCGAAACCGGAAAGTTCCCGCCACGGAATCGCCAGCTCCGCCTTCCATCCCTTCGGATGGATTTCCGCCCGGTATTTTGCTCCCGGTACCGGTGCGATCATGTCGTTCCGGCGGTTGGCCACCCGACGGAATACCGGCTTGCCGGCGCGGGAGGCCTCCTGTTTCCGGAGGGGCGGGAGGTGTTATAGATAAAAGCCGTTTTCCAAGGTGCGTCCTTCCTGGAAGCACTCGATCAGTTTGCGAAGCTTTTCCAGCGTCAGCGGCTTGAGCATGATGTCGTCGAAGTACTCGATGCCGAAGTTGGTTTTCGCCTCGGTGTCGGCGGTGACGGCCACGATCCGGATGCGTTTGCCGTCCGGCAGCCGGCGCACTTTTTCCGCCAGTTCGGTGCCGTTCATTCCCGGCATCCACATGTCGGTCAGGATCATATCGGGAGTGAACGACTTCAGCAGCTCCAGCGCCTCGGCGCCGGAAGAGGCGCACTCGGTGGAGACTCCGAGCTTTTTGAGCATCGCCGCCAACACCTTCAGGTTCATTGCGACGTCATCGACAAGCAGCAGCGAAAGCGGCCGGATAAGAACCGGCTCCTGTTCTCCGGGAGCTTTTTCCGCCGCCTCCGGCAATCCGGTCCTTTCGTACCGGACATGCTCAAGGATCACGGTGAAACAGCTTCCTTCGCCGACTTTACTGTCGAGCGCCATTCTGCCGCCCATCTGGCCGATCAGCCGCGAGGAGATGGTCAGACCGAGGCCGGTCCCCTGATAAGCGTGGCTGCCCCGCACTTCATGGTCCTGTACGAAGGGTTCGAAAATCGTTTTCCGGCCCTGCTCGGAAATGCCGATGCCGGTGTCGATCACCCGGATCGTCAGGGTTCCGGCTTCATCGGATTCCGGCCGGAAGTCGATCACAATACGGATCGAACCGGCTTTGGTGAATTTCATCGCGTTGCCGGTCAGGTTCAGCAGGATCTGCCGCAGCCGCAGATTGTCCAGATAGAGATAGGGCAGTTCCGGATCGCATTCGAGGGTGAACTCCAGTTTTTTCTCCGCCGCCTGCAGCCGGAAGATCGAATAGATCTCCCGGCAGAGCGCCTGGAAGTCGTTCCGCTCCGGCGTGATCACAATCTGCCCGGCTTCGATCTTGGAGAGGTCGAGGATATCGTTGATCAGTTTCAGCAGGGCGTTGCCCGCGAAGTTGATCGACTGCAGGTATTCATTCTGCTCGCTGCGCGGCAAAGTATCGTTCCGGAGCAGCTCCGAGAAGCCGATCACCGCATTCAGCGGCGTCCGGAGTTCATGGCTCATCGTGGCCAGGAAATAACTCTTGGCCTTGCTGGCGTTCTGGGCATCGAGGACCGCACGGGTCAATTTCTGCTGGATCTGGTTGAATTCCGTGATGTCCAGCATGGTTTTGAGCACATAGGCCAGCCGGCCGTCGAGCAGGATCGGGTTGGCGGTGATCAGGAAATCTTTACCGCGGATATGCATTTCGCAGCAATGCTCGGCGTGGTCGTCGAGCGACTGCCGGACCGGGCAGTTGGAGGGGCAGTTTTCCTCTCCGCAGAAAATCCGGTTGCAGGGGATATGTTCGGCGGCGGCGGCGGCCGGATCGATCAGCGCGATCCGCTGGGCGGCATTGTTCGCGCGCAGCAGGTTCATCTCCCCGTCATACAGGATGATCGGAGTCTTGATCGTATCCATGATCAGCTTCTTTTCGTATTCGCTGCGTTCCAGTTCCTGCTGGCGCACCTTGCGGATCAGGGCGATTTCGATCAGGCGGGCAGTCGCGGTCAACATTTTCTCGGCGATCTCCGGGTAGGGGATCAGCTTGCGCACGTAATCGAAACCGATGAATCCCCAGAGCGTCCCGTTCAGCCAGATGCCGGTGACCAGGATGGAGCGGATCTGCTGCCGTGACAGGGTCTCGTAACCCTCCCGGACGGCGGCGCACTGATCCGGCGCGTCGAGGTCGGCGGAGAAGATCACTTCACGGTTCTGCAGCGCCGCTTCCCATGCCGGGGAGAGTACCAGCGGCAGGTCCTGCAACGTATCGATTTCAGCGGCGATCCCCGGCGCCGTCCACTCGAACTCATTGCAGGAGCACTGCTTTTCGTAATCGCGGGAGAAAATATAGCACCGGTCGGCATCGGCCTGCTCGCCGATCTGCCGCAGCACCTCCCGGATGGCCGACGGGAAATCCTCGGAAAGCAGGATGCTCTCCAACGCCGCGTTGAGGGCGCGCTGCTGTGCTCCGTATACCTGCAGTTCCCCGACCAGCTCCTGTTCCTTGGTCACGTCCATGCTGATGCCGAGCAGCAGCCGGCGTCCGTCTTCATGCGTGACGACTCCCTTGATGCAGCGCAGGGCATGCCGGTGGCCGTCAGCCAGGATCACTTCCTCGTGGAAGTCGGACACTCCGCCCGCTTCCAGGGCGGCGCGGTCGCTTTCCCCGCAGAGCCGGGCGTTTTCCGGCAGCAGCAGTTCGGGATCGCACCGGCCGATCACTTCCCGCCCGGTCAGGCCGAATGCTTCGGCGAACACCCGGTTGTACATCAGGTAGCGGAATTCATGATCGGCATCCTTGACGAACAGTGCGCACGGCAGGTTGTCCATGATCGCATGCAGCAGCTCATTGGATTTCTTCAATTCATTGCGGTTTTCCGTCAGCTCGGTGATATCCACGCCGATCCCCAGCAGCAGGTCGTTGCCCGATTCGCGGTGCAGCCGCACCTTCCGGGTCTGCAGCCTGATGAAACGGCCGCCGGGCCGGGGAAGCTCCTCGATGATGATCTGCGATCCGCCCTGATGCATCGCCTGTGCGTCGTCGGCCTGGAATTTCTTTGCCTGTTCGATCGGCATGATATCGAAATCGGTGCGGCCGATCAGCTTTTCCCGCTCCGTTCCGAGTGCGTCAATGCAGGTCCGGCTGGCGAACAGATAGCGGTCTTCGTTGTAGAAGTCCTTGATGAACAGCGGGGTCGGCAGGTTGTCGAAAATATCCTCCAGCAGCCGGTTCTTCTCGTGGAGCTGCGCTTCCATCTTCAACTCCCGGGTAATGTCCACGCCGATGCCGAGCAGCAGCCGGGTTCCGTCCGGCCGGGCCAGCACTGTCTGGACCACCTTCAGATCGTGGGCATTTCCGAAGCGGTCCGTCAATGTGATCGTGACTTCGCTGCGCCCTTCGGCGAGGGCCGCCGCGTCCGCCCGCCGGAATTGTTCCGCGCTTTCCGGCGGCAGGAATTCGGCGTCGGTTTTGCCGACCAGTTCATTTTCCTTCTGCCCCACCAGCAGGCCGACCTTGCGGCTGACCATCAGGTGACGCAGCCCCTGCTCAATTTCCTTGACCCAGATGTAGCCGGGGATGTTATCCAGCACGTCATGGAGCAGCGCGGAGGTGTTCCGGTAGCCCAGTTCCCGTTCGCGGAAACCGGTTACGTCGCGGATGATGCCGAAAAACTCTTTTTTTTCGCTGACCGGAGAAATATCGTCGAACATCAGAATTTCGTAATAGCGGAATTTTTCCGCTTTCTGAACCCGGTAGAGCTGCCGGAATTCCCGCCTTTTTCCGGAAAACAGCTCCTCACGGCAGTTCTGCAGTTCCGGCAGGTCGCCGGGATATATCCACTCCTCGACCTTCTGCGGTTTTCCATCACGTCGGGGCCAGAAGGCCTCATTCGCCGCCTGCAGGAATTCCCGGTTTTCGTCGCAGCGGAAAAAGGTCATCTCACCCGCCGTCAGGGCTTTTTCCAGGACTGCCTTCTGGACATGCAGGCGGTCGCGCCGCTCGTACTCGGCAGTCACATCGCGGAAGACCAGAACGGCTCCGGCAAGGACGCCGTTGCGATCGATGATGGGGGCGGCGCTGTCGGCAATATGGCGGCGCGTTCCGTCTTTTGCGATCAGATCGGTATGGTTCGCCAGAGTCACGATTTCCCGGGTCTGCAAAGCTTTGCGCAGCGGAGACGAAACCGGGGACTGGTCGACATAGCTGACGATATTGAAAATATCTTCGAGCTTCTTTCCCGCAGCTTCCTGAGGGGAGAAGCCGGTCAGGTCGGCGGAAACCTGATTCAACAGCGTGACCCGCTCCTTTGCATCGGTGACGATTACTCCGTCGCCGATGGATTCCAGCGTCAGGCGCATCTGTTCGGCGGTCTCCTGATATTTGAGCCGCAGCCGGTGCAATTCCTCAATGTCGAGGGAAGCCCAGAGCACGGCTTCGGTGCCGAACACCTCACGGGGCAGTTTCCGGAAATCGGCGCGCCGGAGGCGGCCGCCGAGCCCCGGATAATTCACCGAAAGCGGTTCCCCGGTTTTCAGCACCTGCTGGGAGCTTTCCCACAATACCGTGAATTCCTCTTTGAAAATCCGGCGGAGGGTGAGCAGCTCATCCCGGAACGGGTCCTGGTCGCCGGTCCGGGCGAACAGGACCTTGCCGGTGGCGTCCACGACCATCAACCGGGCCGGAGAAGCGTCGAAAATCGCGCGCATGCGCCGATTGTAACGGTTGCGCAGCAGCGCCCAGGCCAGCAGGCCGAGCAGGAGTCCCCCCAGCACCATGCTTCCGGGCAGCAGAATGTCCGCGTATTTCCGGGAGAAGGAAGGAGGCCGGTTCAATACAACCGAACCGGAAGGAAGGCGTGAGGAGGAGATGCCGAACGCCTGCAGCTTCCGGTGATCGAACCGCTGTTCGGTTTTCATTTCCCGTATCGGGAGGCTGGAAGGAGAAGCGCCGCGCAGAACCTGCTGGAGCAGTTCGCCGGTCCGGGCGCCGAGTTTTTCGCCGGAAACCATCACCCCGCCGATCGCGAATTGACGCTGGAGCGGAATACTGTCGGTATTGATCAGAAGAGGAACATGCGGGGTGTTTTCCAGCAATTTCTCCTGCAATGTGCTCCGGGAGAGCTTCGGGCCGTCGTCGGAGGTGAACCAGTCGTTGTAGAGGATCAGCGAGTCAGCCGGGAGGTGTTTCAGGTACGTCAGCAGCTTTTCCGTCGAAATGGCACTGCCGCTCAGGATGGTCAGGTCACCCGGGAAACTGATGTCGGCGCGGTAGCTTTCAAGCTGCTCCGCGACAGCCTGGCCGTCGGCGGCGGGATTGGTCAATACCACGATTTTTCTGAGTGTCGGGAACAGCTTCATGCCCAGTTGAATGTTCATCCGGTTGGTGAGCGGCATCGTGATTCCGGTCATGTTGGGCAGATACCCGGCGCGCTTCATCCGGGGAGACTCCCAATAGCTTGAGAACACGATCGGGGTCTGATCGGGAGTTTTCAGTTTCCCCTGCAGGAAAAGTTCCAATGCCGGGTTGGAAAGCACCACGATCGAGTCATAGCGATAGCTGTCCAGGCGGGTCTGGAGACGGGCGATATCGCCTGTGCGGGGCCGGGCGTCCGGCTGCGTGCTGACATTCAGTTCGAAAAGTTCGATTGCAGCCGCCAGATCACTGAGCTGCAGATTGCGGCGCAGGCCGTTGAGAATGTCGTTGGCCCACTGGTAGTCGGCGCTGTAGGAGATGATGCACAATACGTTTTTATTCGGCGAGTTGTCGTTTGAAATGGCAGGAGTGAAAAACAACACCGCAGCCAGCACAAGCATGCCATGCCGGATCCGTTTGGAACAGATGACTCTCATTTGAACTTATACCTGGAAAATAGTTGATTCCGGATTTTCGGGGAAATGACTACGGCGCACAATCGGAAAAATCTTATCGGCGAATTCGAAAAAACATCTTTTTCAAATTGACGCTGAAAAATAAAGGAACTTGATTGTAAAATAGATGCGTTTCATTAAAAAAGCAAATGAGGATGCAACATACTTTCGCAAAAAGTCACTTCCTGACGAATCCGGTGACCGCGGGGAAGGTTCACCTGGCGGAAACTCCGGCGTCATGGCCGGAGATATTGAAAAATTAACGCCGTGTGCGAGTTTCTTGAGCCGGGATTTCGGCTTCGACCGGATAGCACCCGGAGGCAGGTACTGCCGATAAAGCTGTGATAGACGTTACACGCCCCCGGCCGCCGGAGGCGAGTCGCAAGGGGAGCCTGCCGTTTTGAAGGCAGGCGGATCTGCCTGCCCTGCGGGCAGCAGACTTTGTGCGCTATGCGGCCTGATTTTCAATCAGGCTCCGGTAGCTGGGCGCTTCGCGGCGGCAAGGTGCCGCTGCCGTGACTGTCTTCGGCGACAAGGGGCGACGCGCCCCCGGCCGTCGGAGGCATCCCATCCCCTAGAAGTCAAACGGGGACTTTTTGCGTTCCTCCACCATCGCGCGGAGTTTTTCCTTCAGTTCGCCGATTTCGCCGGAAGCGGCGGAGGCCGGGACGATTTCAATCGGCTCGCTGGCCAGTTCGGCGCGGAGAAGCTCAAGGTTTTCCGCGGCGCCGGGCAGGTCCATCTTGTTCGCGACGACCAGCGCCGGGCGCTTGGAAAGCCCTTTCATATACAGTTCCAGCTCCTCGCGGAGATGCGCGAGGTCATCCCACGGCAGGCGGCCGTCGACGCCCCCCATGTCCAGCACGTAGGCGAGTACGACGGTGCGCTCGATGTGTTTCAGGAATGCATGTCCGAGGCCGACGTTGTCATGCGCTCCCTCGATCAGTCCCGGAATATCGGCGACGGTCAGCCGCGAATAATCCGGGTATTCGATCACGCCGACCACCGGATGAAGCGTGGTGAAGGGATACGGCGCTACTTTGGGGCGCGCCGCCGAAACCGCGCGCAGCAGCGTGGATTTCCCGGCATTCGGATATCCCACCAGGCCGACATCGGCGATGGTTTTGAGTTCGAGATTCAGCTCGCGCTCCTCGCCCGGTTCGCCCGGCTCCCATTCGCGCGGCGCGCGGTTGGTGTTGGTCGCGAAACGGGGATTGCCCCGGCCGCCCCGGCCGCCGACTGCGACGGTGACCTGTTTGCCGTTTTCCTCCATGTCGGCGATGAGTTCGCCGGTGGTGCGGTCGGTGACCACGGTTCCGACCGGAACCTTCAGGATGATGTCCTGCGCCTTGCGGCCGTGCATGTTGGAGCCTTTGCCCTGCTCGCCGTTTCTGGCCTGGTAATGGCGGTTGTAAATCAGGCTGACCAGGCTCTGTTCGCTGTTGGTCGCTTCGAGGATCACATTGCCGCCGGCACCGCCGTCGCCGCCGTCCGGACCGCCGCGCGGCACGAATTTCTCCCGGTGGAAACTGCAGCAGCCGTTGCCGCCGTCACCGGCTTTGACCGTGATGGTCGCTTTGTCTACAAACACTTCATGACTCCTCAGATAAAACTGGTTATGACTTCCGCATCTCAATACTGATGTTAATGTACCGCCGAATCCGGAATTTACAACTTTCCGGGGAACAGACACCAAAAAACCCCGGAAATCACAGTAACTTCCCGGGGTCTTTCGTTATCAAACAGAATCGCTTCGGATTTCCGCTCAGTTGGCGGAAGCCGGAACGATGCTGACCTTGCGCTGCTCCTTGCGGAACTCGACGGTGCCGTCGCAGAGGGCAAAGAGGGTGAAGTCGCGGCCGCAGCCGACGTTGTTGCCCGGACGGAAACGGGTGCCGCGCTGACGCACGATGATGGAACCGGCAGAGACGGTTTCGCCGCCAAACGCCTTGATACCCAGAAATTTCGGCTTGCTGTCGCGGCCGTTGCGGCTGCTGGACTGACCTTTTTTGTGTGCCATGATTCAAAAATCCTTGCGTTATATGAAAAATTTTGTTTAAACACAAATCATCTATCGACGAATTATTAAAATAACCCTTCTTTCTGGAAATTCAAGCCGGTTGACGAAAAATCTTGCCGAATCTCCCCGCTTCCGTGAAAATACGGCAGCGGCAACGGCTTCCGGAAGGCTCATTTCCGAACCGGCGGCGGCTCGGAGGGCAGTATATACACGCGGTGGGAGTCGGCGAATTCCATGCCGCCTTCGATCCGCTTGTTGCGCAATATCCACAGCTCCTGGGATTTGCCGTCGTAGCCGGCGGCGTCTTTGCGCACGCGCACATTGCGTTTCAGATAGTAGTTCGCCGCTCCGGAGGTGCGTTCGGGAGGATCGTACAGCACCAGCTCCGCACCGGTGCTCCGGGCCTGGCCGGAACAATATTCGAACAGGCCCCGCAGCGACTCCTTTTCCTGCCGGTGATGCCACACGATCGATTCGACCGTTCCGGTCAGGAATCCGGCGGCAATCAGTACCAGCAGCACCGCCGCCGAAACCCGCCGTTTCCGGAGGAGATTACAGGCGGCAACCGCTGTTCCGATTGTCAGAGTGCCGGCCGCGAAGCCGGGAACTCCGCCGAACGCCCCCGCCAGCCCGGCGACGGCAACGCCCGCCGGAACCCATCGCACGATTTTCAGGAGCGCCGCCGCCCCTTTCCAGCCGCAGTCGCGCCAGCGGGCAACCGCCCACAGCGCGAACTCCCCGGCGATCAGCGCGGAGGGTGCGCACAGCGGCAGCAGATACACCATCCGTTTGCTGGAGGAGGCGGTCAGCAGCAAATAGGGGAACAGCAGAAAACAGAGCAGAAAGAGGGCCGTTTCCCGCTTCTCATGCCGGAGCTGCCGAACAAGCAGCCAGATGCCGCCGAGCAGCAGCACCAGCCACGGCTGGAACTGTTCGGGCAAATGGAGCAAATATTCGTAGACCGGCGCGAGATGATCACCCTGACTGCCGGAGAAACGTCCGAGATTGTTGGTGAAAACCACCGTATCGAAAGCTCCCTGTCCTTCGCGCCGGAACAGCAGCCAGAGCCAGATTCCCACCGGAACCAGCGAGACGGCCCCGCCCGCCGCCATCGCCAGATAGCTTTTCCAGCGGAATTTCCGCTCCAGGATATCGCGCAGCACCAGAAAGCCGCCGAGCGCGACCGCGGGCAGCGCCGCGCCGACCAGCCCCTTGGTCAGAATTCCCGCCGCCAGTCCGGCCGTGCCGACGCACCAGAACCCGAACCGCTTCGCGCCGTTCCGTTCGGTCAACATCGCGTAGAAGCCGTAAACCGCCAGCAGCACCGCGAACGCCAGCAGCATATCCACCCGGCAGGAACGGGCGTTCGACAGATATTGCGCACAGGTCAGCAGCAGCACGCAAGAGAGAAACGCCCCGATGCCGGAAAAGCCGAGGCGCCGCCCCAGCGCGAACAGTGTCAGCACTCCGCCGAACGCCGCCAGCGCCGCCGGAACCGCCGCCGCAAAGTCGTTGATGCCGAACAGCGAAAAGCCGATCGCCTGCAACCAGTAGAACAGCGGCGGGTACTCCAGGAAAGGTTCGCCGTTCAGCCGCGGCACCAGCCAGTCGCCGCGGAATACCATTTCGGCGCTGATCCCGGCCACCCGGGTTTCGTCGCCGCTTGCCACGCCGTTGGTCCAGACGCCGCATCCGATCCACACCGCCGCCAGGACCGCCAGCCAGACCAGATAGTTCCGGGCGGGAATCCGGCCCAGTTTCAGGAAGAATTCATTCATATTTCTTGTTCTCCGGGTTGTTTTCCTTATAAGATAGCATATCGGAGCGCATCTGTCACTTGATATGATCGGATTTTAATCAATCCGGGCGGAGAAAAAGAATTTTTCAAAAAAATTAGATCAATCTAAGTTTTCGTGCTTGAATTATTTCCCTTTTTGGATTATGTTGTAATTAGACAAGACTAATAGCAAGAATGGAGAATCGCGCGAATGAGTCAGACCAAATGTCCCTTTCTGCGGCAGCTGCTGCAGTATCTGCTGGTGAAACTCGCACCGGTGATTCTGCGGGTGAAGCCGGCCGGGATGCTCCGGCTGACCAATTGCCGGCAACTGGCGGGCGGGCGGCAGTATGACCTTTTCTGTGTCCACCAGCGCGAAGTCATGGAATCGCTGAAGCTGGAGTGCCGGATTCTCCGCAGCGAAGCGGGAGAATCGGTGGTGCTGTTCTTCGACCGTGCCCGGCTGGCGCGGGCTTTGGCGGAACCGGAGGCGGCGGAGTTTCTGCAAAGTTGCGGCTATCCTGTAACACAGGAACTGGAACCGCTGCTGGAAGAACTGATTGCGCGCTGCCGGAGCGGCAGGGAATTTCCGCATGAAATCGGCATTTTCCTCGGATATCCGCTCAAGGACGTGCGCGGCTTCATCGAAAATTCCGCGGCCTGCCTGGCGGTGCCGCGCGGCCTGTGGCGGGTGGCGGGGGACCCGGCAGAGTCGCTCCGGGTGATGGAGCAGTACCGCTGCGCGGAGCAGACGATTCAAAGTGTATTGGAGCGTTCGGTCTCCTTCGACCGGGCGTTGAGTCGGATTCATCGGGTAATTGCGGCGGCATAACGTCCGCCGGTCAGTATAGAAAGAGGTGAGTAATGAGTAAGAATATCCGGATTATTTTCGGATCGAGCACCGGCAACACCGAGCGTGCCGCCGGACGCATCGCCCGGGAACTGGGCGGAAACGCCGTGAACGTGGCGCAAGCCGGAGCGGACGACTTCAACGCCGATCTGCTGATCCTCGGCACCTCCACCTGGGGCTGCGGGGAGTTGCAGGACGACTGGATCAACGGGCTGCCGCTGCTGGAAAACGCCGATCTCAAAGGTAAAAAGGTCGCTTTCTTCGGACTTGGCGACTCCTCCGGCTTCGGCGACACCTTCCTGAATGCGATGGGGGAATTGCATGAAAAGGCGGTGCGGCGCGGTGCGGAAGTCGTCGGCAAATGGAGTGCGGAAGGCTACTCCCACGTGATGTCCGCCGCGCAGGAGGGCGGCAGCTTCGTCGGGCTTGCCCTCGACGACGACAACGAGCCGGAGCTGACCCCGGACCGGATCGACCGCTGGTGCGATCAGTTGAAAAAGGAGGCCGGATTGTAACCGTTTCCTTTCAAGAAAGTTTCTCCATGGTTGGCCGCCCTGCCGGACTCGGGTGATTACGGCAGGGCGGTTTTTTGTCTTTTCTGCGGGAAAAGCCCTTGTTTTTTGAGGAATGACGGGGTATGTTTCCCGATAGATACAAATTGATCCATATTGCAGAATGCGAGGTGCCCTATGGTAAGAGTGGACGTGCAGCCGTTGTATGACAAACTTTGCCCGGAGTGGAATCTGCCGGATGCGGCGGAAAAGCCGGCGACGCGATTAGGTGTGCGCAGTCTGGTTCCGGAGGCGGTTTACGCGCCGGGCGAACCGATCACTTTCCTGGTTGCGATGATTGAAAACAACCAGTACCGTTCCGGCGTCGGACTCAAGTGCCGGATGATCCGCGACTACCACGAACCGGTCGAATTTCCGCTCGTGACGCGGGATACCCCGGTCGAAGTCAGCACCGAACTCGAACGCCCCGGATTCGTGCGGCTGGAAGTGACCCTCGGCGAGTTTTCCGCCGCTGCCGGAGCCGGAGTCGAGCCGGAAAAGATCGCCGCCGTGCCGGACATCACCGGCTTCGACTCCTTCTGGCGCGCCCACCGCAGATGGCTCAATATGGTGCAGCCGCGCGTCCTCAAGCGCGAAGTGATCCCGGCGGTCCTGCCGGAGTACGGCGAACGGGTGCGCTGCTTCGACGTGCAGGTGGCCTGCGCCGGAGCCAAGCCGGTTTCCGGCATCCTGTCGATGCCCCGCGGGGCCAAGCCCAAATCCTGTCCGGCCTACGTGTTCTTCCACGGTGCCGGCGTCCGCCCGGCCTTCCAGCCCCTGACCTGGGCGGCGCGCGGGCTGCTCGCTTTCAATGTGAATGCGCACGGACTCTACAACGATCTCTCCGAAGCCGATTACCGGGCGCTGGCCGAAGGGCCGCTCAAGGACTACGCGAAACAGCCGGTCTATTCGGCGGAGGATTCCGTGTTCCGCGATATGATCCTGCGCGTGCAGCGCGCACTGGAATTCATGAAAAGCCTGCCGGAGTGGGACGGCCGTTTCCTGATCGTCCACGGCGGCAGCCAGGGCGCGCTTCAGGCGCTCGCCGCCGCCGCTCTCGACCGCGACGTCAGCTTCGTGGTCGCCAACGCTCCGGCGATGTGCGATCAGGCCGGAGAGCTGGCCGGGCGGATGTCGCCGTGGCCGCACGCGATTTCGCAGGCCGGCATGGAACGGGTTGCCCCCTTCTTCGACGGCGCCGCATTCGCCCGCCGGATCACGGCTCCGGTCCGCTTCACCGTCGGTTTTTCGGATACGGAGTCGACTCCGTCGTCGGTCTACGCCGCTTTCAACGCGTGCGGCAGCTGCGACAAGGAGATCCTGAACTTCCCGGACTGCGGCCACGCCGGGGCGGTCTTCTGGACCGCTGAAGCTGAAATCATGGAACACCTCGGCCGCTGATACGGCTTTCAGCCGGGGACTTTGCCTCCGGCGGCCGGCGGAGCGTAACATCTATCAGTTTATCGGCTCCATCGGCAGTACCTGCCACCGGGTGCTACCCGGTCGGAGTCAAGGGGTGAAGCGCCCTTGTCGTCGAAGACAGTCACGGCAGCGGCACCTTGCCGCCGCGAAGCGCCCTGCTACCGGTGCCTGATTGAAAATCAGGCACCGCAGCGCACAAGGTCTGCTGCCCGAAAGTGCAGGATACAAACCTGCCCGATAGAGCTATCTTCAGTACCACGACCATTTTTGTATATCGTGATGTTTATCCAACTTGATTGTGAAACGCTGTCCGGTATAAAAATGGAAATCAATGCGGCAATCACCTCGATGGCGGGAACTTGGGGCCCAATCTCTCGGACACAAATAAAAGAAACCAGTCATTTCTGACTGGCTGAAACTGAAAAATGGTAGCGGGAAAAGGAGCCGCTACCATTTGAAAACTGCCGTACTCTGCATCAATGACTTACAGATTTTACAATTCTCAAAAACTCTTTTTGAAGTCGCTCTCGTGTACCTACGATGTACCCACGGAACACCCCTGCGAAATATTTTAACATAACATATATGCTCTGCAAAAGCAAATTGTAATTTCCCTGCCTCCTGGAAGAAAATTATCATCTTATTGCGGCTGAAAAATGAACTTCCGACTCGATTTGAATAGATTCAGGCAGTATATTATCTTTGAGCAAAAATTAAGATAAGAAAAATCTATAAAATCAGGGAGCAAAGGATATGCCGAAATTTTCTATCGAAAGAAAAAATCCTTTTCTGCCTTTCGAGTTTTCCTACACCGCCGATGACGATCCGGCGGCGCCTTATACGCGGCTGCAGGTTTCCACCAGCAGCCCGAACCGGGCGGATGCCGCCGCGATCCGGTTCGGGCCGCCTTGGCAGGCTCCCCTGTCAGAATAACGTGACGGCGAGCGGGCGGCTGCCGATGCTGAGTTTCAGGATCAGGTCGTTGCCGTCCGGGAAGGAGGGGACGTCGAACCGCTTGCCGCTGAGCAGGTCGAGTCCGACGGTCTTTCCGGCGCTTGCCGCCTTTCCGGCGATCCGGACTTCGGCGAAACGGGGCGAAAACTCCCCACCGACCGGCCTCGCATCCCAGACCGCGAGGCGGAGGCCGCCGTCGGTCTGGAAGAGCCGGGCGTGGATGTTGTTGTCCGCATTCATCAGCGCTTTGCCGTCCTCGTCCCAGTCGAGCAGCTGGCCTCGCTTTCCGGCCCGGTGCAGCGGCTGATCATCGATTTTGACCTGCGCGTCGAGCCGGGAATCGCTGCGCACGCCGTTGAAAAACGTGGCCAGATTCTGCAGTGCGAAATAGGCCGGTTTCGGGGAGTAGTCTGCCCGGAGCAGGCCGAAATTCGCTTCGGGATCGAACTGCCTGCCCTGAAAGTCGTCCAGAAAGTCATATTGCAGCGCGGCTTTGATTTCAGGCCGGGTGAAGCAGTACAGATAACGCCGCACCAGATAGACAGCCTGCGCCTCCTCGGTGTAGGCGGCGAAAGTGTATTTCCCTTTTTCCCTTTGACCGCCATAGAGATAGGTGGTGTAGCCGAATTCGCTGTACCAGAGCGAGAGGTCGGGGCGGCCGATTTCACGGAAGGTGCGCAGGAACGCCTGCACGACTTCGGAGAAATGCAGATTGGGGCCGCCCGCCTTCACGCCGTCGCGCCCGTCGAAGGGTGTGCCGAATGCGTACAGTTCCGGCGGCGTCATCGCGCTGTAAGGATGGTCGGTGATCCCGTTCAGATTCGGGGAAATCCCGTTCTTCAGGAAGCGCAGGATGCTGGAGGTCACGTAGCCGCCCGAAATCACGACCGCATCGGGTTTCAGCTCCCGGATCAGGTCGGCGGCGGCGTTCACGTATTTCGCGTGTTCGATCAGCCAGCGGGAGGTGGAGTTGTCCTTTTCGCGGGCGTTCCAGGTGCCGCCGTACTTCTGGATCCAGCCGCCGAAGTTATTGGGCTCGTTGCCGATTTCATACACGTCCACCAGGCCGCGGGTTTCGGTCACGAACGCGCGGACGTTTTCCAGAAAATAGTCGAGCGTCTGGTCCGCCATGGTCGGCAGCATCGCGATGGTATTGAGGCCGCGCGCCTTGGCGGCGCGGAGCCGGGCCAGCTGCTGCGGCGTTGCGCCGGGAGTGCCGTCGGGGCGGCGCATCCAGTAGTCGTCCCGCACCCACTTGAGGCCCGCCGCCGCGATTTTGTCCATCAGCCGTTCATACGGATACCATGCGGCATAGCCGCCGGTCGGTTCGGGAGCGAAACAGAAGTGGGTGCCGGTACCGAGAATCGAAGCGGTGACTTCGGAGCTTTTCAGGCGGCGTTCCCAGTCGGGCGAATCAGCGCCGCGCAGCAGTACGGCCCGCTCGGCGCAGGAGCCGTCCGTCAGCCGGAGCGCCGCGCCGATCCGATAGGTGTTGAAAGGATTGCCTCCGAGCGTCAGCGGCGCTTTCCAGAGATGGCGGGCGGTCCTGCCCGGTTCGACCGCAAACCGGGCCGTCTGGTCGCGGAACATTTCCGGGAATGTCAGGACCACTTCCCCGGCGGCTTCCGCCGGAGCGGAAATCGCCAGCTCCAGAACCGGAGCCGCGCCGTTGCGCCAGTTGCCGGTCACGGTGCAGCCGAATGCCTCCAACCTGAAATTTTCCCCCGTGAACGGCCTGGCGTTGATGAAGGGGGCCTCAAGTTCGACGCCGGCGAGCCGTACCGTAACTTCCGGCTCTGCCGGGCGATTGAGCAGCAACTGTATCTCGCGGATCGGCGGTACGGGCCGCGAGGCATTCGTGCTGCCGCCCCATGCCCCTTCCCAGCGGGTACCGTCCAACTTCAGCGGCAATGTGGTTTCACGCCCCGAAGCCAGTTTGAAACGTTCTGTCTGGAAGTTGCGCCCGGAGGCATCCAACAGCCGGAGGCCCGCTTCCAGTTCCCGGTCGGCGGTGACCCGGAAATTCAGCTTCGTGACACCCGGCGGCAGTTCGGGGGCGTGGATTGCGCCCACATAGGCGCTTTCGCCGGTGAAACCCGCCCGGATCAGGAGGCCGCCGGTCGCGGCGTCCCGTTCCAGCCGGGCCGTCGCTCCCGGAGTTTCACCGAGGTTGAGCCGCCAGACCGCCGGATCGGCGGCGGAGCTGAGCGGCGCGGTTCCGGCCCATACGGCGCCGGCGGCCAGCAAAAAGGAAACGGAACAGGCCAGTTTACAGAAGAAATTCATGGTCAGACACTTTCGTTTTTGAAACTTATTCGACGTCATAGCCGCGCCCGGGGTCCGTGGAGTTCACATGACCGAACCAGTTGAGGTCATAGACCGGCCCCGCGTTCATCACCGCCCACGGCGAAACATGCAGATCCGCGAACGTGGCGTTGAACAGCACACGGGCGATCATCGGCTGGCCTTCGCGGATCGATTCAATGCCGGTGCCGTCGTGATTGGCGGTCACCTCGTACATCAGCACCTGCCGCGACGGATACTTGTACATCGGCAGCGTGGTGCCCCGGTGGGAGAGCGTTTCGCCGCTGTAGTAGGTCAGGAAGCGCAGCCGGTAGCTGGTGGTGTACCAGTAAGCCTCGTCCACCGTCGGCGGCAGCGGCTTCACATTGCCGTCGAGGTTCGGATTTTTCATGTCCGACGGGCAGTGCACCGCCGCAAAACCGCCGATGTAGTCGAACATCAATGACGGCCAGCTGAATACCTTGTTGCCCGCCGCCGCCTCCACTTCGGTCATCTTTTTGTTGTACGGCAGGAAGTCGCGGTTGTCGGCCCCGTAAAGGCTCAGGCCCTGTCCGAGCTGCTTGAGGTTGTTCACACAACTGATCGCGCGGGCTTTCTCCCGGGCTTTGTTCAGCGACGGCAGCAGCATCGCGGCGAGAATCGCAATGATTGCAATTACCACAAGCAATTCAATTAAAGTGAATCGGCGCAGTTTCATTTGTAAAATCCTTTCAGTTGATGGGATTGCAGGTTCGCACGGAAGCCCGTTCCATGATTTTCATCGGAATCGTCGTTTTGAAGGCGGGGCAATGCCCGTCCAACTGGGCGGCAAGCCCGGTGAAAGCGGAAGTCGAAGCCGCTTTCAGGTCGGCGCAGACGGCGGTCAGGGCGGGGTGATAGTATTGGCCGACCTGTTCGGTGGAGTGCGCCATGATGCCGACGTCGTCCGGCAGTTCGTAATGATATTCGCGGAGCGCGGCCATGATGCCGGGCACACTTTCGCCGGAAACTGAGTAAACGGCGGTAAAACCGATCCTGCCGTCGTGTTCTTCCAGATAATTCTTCATGCCGAGATAAGCTTTGTGCTGGGCAAATTCGCCGCTGGAAGTCAGGCAGTCGATCATGATGGTCTCCATTTCCAGAAAATCGGCCATCCGTACAAATGCCGAAATCCGCTCCATCGCCGGCAGCGCGTGCGGTTCACTCTGCACCAATGCAATCCGGCGGTGCCCTTTCCGATGGAAATACTGACAGGCCAGGGCGGCTCCATCGGCGTCGGCGGACTTGATGTTGCTGATTTCAAAGCTGCCGGTGTCGACGTTAAGCAACACCATCGGGATGCTCTGCGAAGCCAGCCACAGCATATCCGGCCGGGAAATGCTGGTGCTCGGCATCATCAGGATCGCCGCATCGTACCCATCGGTTGTGATCGAGCAGATGGAGTCGCGGTCCGGCGTCAGCAGGATCTTGCTCAGTTGCCAGCCGGGATGATTCTCCGTATACTGCGTTGCGTAGACGCCCCATTCGATCACCAGTTCGCTCGGCCAGTCGGGAAGCATCAGCAGCACCTTGCGGGCATCGGGCTTACGGGTGACGTTGCTGAAGATTCCGACCTGCGGCACACGGGAAATCAACTGGTCTTTTTCGAGCCGCTCCAGCGCCTCGTCCAGCACCCGGCGGTGGCATTTGAACTTGTCGAGCAATTTGCGCACGGAGTAGAATTTAACTCCGGCCGGGAAATTGTCGAGCTCCCGGTCCAGTGTCCGGCAGAGCTGTTCCACTTGTGGTTCCAGTTTCATCTTGTGTGTCTTTCAATTGCGTTCCGTTACTTATATTGTACCGGATGCACACAGTAAACACAATAGGTGTGTGCAAAAAAATCCGAATATTTCAGCGCACACGGCTGGATACGTAGAAGGAACTGCGGCCTGATTTGCAACCGCATCTCCGGCAGCCGGGCGCAGTAGCGGCGGTAAGCTGCCGCTGCCGCTGCCGTGACTGTCTCCGACAGGCAAGGCACTTTGCCCGGTTACCGAAGCCGACGTTCGGCGGAGGCGAGTCACGGGGGAAGCCTGCCGTTTTGAAGGCAGGCGGGTCTGCCCGCCCTGTCGGGCGGCAGACCTTGTGCGCTGCGCGGCCTGATTTTCAATCAGGCTCCGGTAGCTGGGCGCATAGCGCACAAATGGCCTCCGGCGGCCAACGGTTTCGCCGTTGGATCACGACCGGCAACGTGCCGGTGCGGAGTATCGCCGATAGAGCCAATAAACTGATAGATAGTAATTCCGGTTTTGCAATTTTTGCGCAGTAAAAATTCAAAACCGTACCCGGCAAGGTTACTTGCGGCAGCGGTAGACCAGTGCGGGGGGCAGGTTCTTCCAGACCACCCGGCTGGTGGTCACTTCGCTGAACAGTTCATTCAGCAGTTTGCGGAAACGGATTCCGGCGGGGAGCATCAGTCCCTGCAAATAAGCAAAGGTTGCGAAATAACCTCCCTCCGAAAGATTTTCGACCAGCGCACCCAGGATTTCACGCTGCAGCGACTCCGGAAAGACCGCCCACGGCAGCCCCGAAACCACCGCATTCACCGGAGGCAGCCCGCGTTCCTTCAGGATGCCGCCCAGATTCGAGGCGCTGTCGTGGCAGATTTCGACTTCGGGGAAAGTCCGTTTCAGGTGCTCGCAAAGCAGTTCATCCAACTCCACCGCCAGCAGCTTGCCGTTCTCCGGCAGGCGGCGGACCAGCTCACGGGTGATCACGCCGGTCCCCGGTCCCAGTTCCACGACCAGCCCGGCGTTTTCGACGCCGATTTCGGAAGCCATCGCGCGACACAGCGCACAGGAGGACGGGCAGAGCGCCCCAACCTGAGTCGGGTGTTGCAGGAACCGTTTGAACAGAACCGCTTTTCCCATCTTACTTCACCTCCTCCGCAGCCGGAAGCGGCGGGAAATAAATCGCTTTCATCTCGGCGATCACCGCCTCTTGGTGCGGAAACGGCTCCGGGAGTTTGAATTCCCGGCTTTCGCGGGTGATATAGACAACTCCGGGACGGCCGGGCTTCTTCAACAGCTTCACCAGCTCGGCGGTGGAAATGAAGACCCGCGGCTCCCCGCGCTTTTCCGCCTCGCCGTCGCCGTAATCCAATTCACCGACCGTATTCAGCGAACGCACATCCGGGCGGTGATACACCCACGCCACCGCGTGCATATAAGCCGGATGGGTGACCAGCACCGCCTTCCGCGTGTCGAAGCCCAGCTTTTCCGGCAGCTGTTTCAAGGCCCGTTCCGGCATCTTGTCGCCGATCATCCCTTCCGGAATCGCCCAGCCGCCCAGCGCCAGCACCGCCGCGAAACCGGCGAAAAAGATATAGAGCCGGACCCGCCACACCTGTTTTGCGGTCAGCAGCAGCGCCAGCCCGTAGACCAATCCGGCTGCGCCGGTCAGCACCGCGAGCACCCGGTGTTCGGCGAAGTAGGATTCAAAGCCGCCCAGTTCGATCACCAGCACCCCGGTTCCGGCCAGCACCAGCGCGCCTCCCCAGAAATTCATCACCCGGTGGAAGGCCCGGCTGCGGCCGTCGCCGGCTCGGAAATAACAGGCGACCGCCCCCGCTCCCAGCACCGCCAGCGGCGGGAAACAGGGCAGGATGTAGGTGCCGAGCTTACCGCTCGAAGCAGAGAAAAACAGAAACGGCAGCACCGCCGCACACACACAGAACCGGTACAGCGGCTGAGCCAGCAGTTTCCCCCATGCTTTGCGGCCGATCGCAAACGCCGCCGGGGCCAGGAACGCCGCCGGAAACACGCCTCCCAGCAGTACCGGGATATAGTACCAGAAAGGTTCGGGATGCTGCCCTTCGGTTTTGGCGGTGAAGCGCTGCACATGCTCAATCATCACGAAGTAGTTCCAGTAATCCGGTTCCGCCCGGTGCACCGCCAGCGCCCACGGCGCGACGATCACCAGCGCCACCACCGCCGGAATCCACGGCAGCAGGTAAAACTCCTTCCAGCGCCTTTCCCAGATCAGGAATCCGGCCATTGCCAACCCAGGCACTACCCATGCAATGAACCCCTTGGTCATGAAGGCCAGCCCGGCGAACAGCCCGCACAGCGCCAGCAGCAGCACCCGCCTCCGGGTGAACCCCGGCTCCAGCACCGCCAGAAACGACGTGACCAGAATGCCGGTGATCAGGCCGGTGGTCTGGCTGTCCAGCACGGCAAAGGTGCTGACGCCGTAGACCAGCCCGGAGGTCAGGAACAACATGGACGCGAGCGCCGCGAGCTTGTCGTCCCGCAGCGTCTGGTTCACCAGGAAAAAGATCAGGAACGCCGCCAGCCCCGCGCCGAGCGCACACGGCAGCCGCAGCGCAAACGCGTTCTGCCCGAAAATCTTGAACGAGCCCGCCGTCATCCAGTAGCCGAGCACCGGTTTCTCGAAGTAGCGCACCGTCAGCAGATGGGGAGCCGCATAGGAGCCGGAATCCATCATTTCGCGCGGGATTTCCGCGTAACGGAACTCATCCGGCGGCACCAGCGGCCGTCCGCCCAACGGCACCAGGTAGGCGACCACGAAAAACAGGAACGACAGCCAGAAATACTTCATCAACGCTTCTCCTTGAGCGAATCATAACACACCACATACCACCCGCCGAAACGGAAGTAGGTCTTCGGATCAGGCAGCTTCGCAAGGTCCCGCCGGTCATCCGTCACCACCACCAGAGTCCGGGACGGGACTCCGGCCAGCTCCTCCGGAGCGCCGTCTCCCGTCCACAGCCGGACATCGTCCCGCTTCAGCGTCCATGCAACCGCCGCGTGGACTCCGGGGCGCGCGACGATCACCGGCTCCGCATCCAGCCGCGATTCCAGCACCATCCCGAGAAACGGCTCCGGTGCCACACCGCGCAGCATCCGCTGCGGCAGCGAACCCGGCGCTGCCAGCAGCAGAAAGGCGACGCCGACACAGAAAAACACGAATTTCAACTGCTGCCGGTACTCCCGCTCCGCCATCCGGAGCCAGACCAGCGTCACCACCAGCGCCAGCACCGGCATGAAATAATTTTCATTCCTGCCGTACACCACAAACTCCGGCGGAACTTTGCCGGTGAAACGGGCCGCCGCCTGAAGCAGAAACAGCAGCAGCGGCAGCGGCAGGAAAATCCGCACCAGCGAACGCAGCACCGTATTCACGTAGACCAGATCGCCCGCTTCGCCGTAACGCACGAGGCCGCCCGCCATCAGGATCGCCAGCATCGGGAATCCGGCCGCCGGCGCCCCGTCCGGCAGCCGGCCGTTCCACAGGATCACGGCGGCCAGCCAGACCGCAACGGCCGCCGCCGGGATCAGGAAGATCGGCTGTTTCCGGTAAGCCGCCCCGCCCAGCCGGAACCCCTTCAACGCCGCGGGCGCAAAGAACAGCCACGGCAGCACGCCCGCCAGCAGGAAAAGCAGCGTTTTCCACAGTACGAAACCGGGAGCCGCTCCGCCTGACATGCCGTACCAGACCGCCAGCGCCGCCGAGACGGCCGCTCCCGCGCCTCCGGCGATGCGGACCGGCAGTTTCCCATCGGACAACGCCCGGATCAGGCCGGCCGCAACTCCGGAGCAGAACAAGGTGAAAAACGCGCCGGTTCCGGCGGCGGTGCCGAAAGCGAACACGAAGAAGGTCGTCAGGTAGATCAATGCGGCCGCGTCCCCGGTTTTACGGTTGCCGCAACCGGAGGCCACGGCACGGATCAGCAGAGCGGTCAACAGCACCGCCAGCGCGTCCGGCAGCCGCACCGCGAAAAGGTTCGCCCCGAAGAGCTTCACACTCCATGAGCCCAGCAGCGCCACGCCGTTTCCGCCCGCGACGGCGGTTCGGCGCAACAGCTCGGCGGCATTGATTTCCGCCGGAAAGAACAAAGGCCGCTGCCAGATCGTGCCGACATACAGCACGGCGGGAAGCGCAAACGCCAGATATCTATAATATCGCTTCATCGATTCCAATACAAACACACAATCCTCCCGGATTCTTTCCGGAAACGGCGGCGCAGTCCGCCTGCCGCGTGATTCAAGCACAACGTCTTGTTCAATATACTCCCGGATTCCCTCCCTGTCAACGCCGGAGCGGATTTAATCCCCCTGAAACATTCCCATGCGCCCTTCCGCAACCGCGCGGTGTCGTTTTCTCAACCGATGGATCACGATATGGTAAACGATTCCCAGCTGCAGAGTGGCCCCGAGCCATGCCAGCGGATTGGCCAGGCAGATCCCCCAGTAGCCGAACGGCATCGACAGAAAGAGCGCGGCTCCCATGCGCAGCGCCATTTCGATGATTCCGGAAAGCATCGGCGCCACCGCATGCCCCATCCCCTGCAGCGCATGGCGGTAGACCTGCAGCACGCCCAGCGCCCAGTACATTCCGGCGGCGGTCAGGATGTAGAGCCGCACATCGTTGACGATCTCCTCCGACGGGTGTTCGAGGAAGATCCGGATAAAGGAGTTGCCGAACAGCAGAAACACAAAGCCCGCCGCCAGCGCAAAGTAAAGCTCCATCCGGAACGCCGCCGAGAACCCCTGATAGATGCGCCCGTACCGTCCCGCCCCGTAATTCTGGGCGGTGAACGTTCCCATCGCCACTCCAACCGAAAGCATCGGCTGCAGTACGATCTGATCCAGCCGCAGCGAAGCGGTGTAGGAGGCGATCGCCTCGGTGCCGAAGTCGTTGAGCTTGAACTGCAGCACGATGCTGCCGAGCGCCATGATCGAGAATTGCAGCGCCATCGGCAAGGCGATGCGCAGGTGTTCGCAGATGAACGGCCAGTCCCAGCGCCAGTCCCGCTTCCTCATTCGCAGGATCGGGAATTTCCGGCGGATCAGCAGCAGGCAAAGCCCGCCCGACAGCGCCTGCGAAATCACCGTCGCCGCGGCGGCGCCCCGTACTCCCCAGCCGAAGCTGGTCAGGAACCAGTAATCCAGCCCGATATTGACCAGACAGGAGAAGATCAGGAAATACAGCGGCGTGACGCTGTCCCCCAGTGCGCGCAGGATGCTTGAAAGCATCACATAAAAGACCAGCGAACAGGAGCCGCCGAGGATCAGCGTCAGGTACTGCTCCGCCTCCGGGAAGATCGATTGCGGGGTATGGAGCAACTGGAGCATCCATCGCGCTCCAAAGACGAATACCAGCGAACAGACCGCCGTCAGGGCGGCGGCGATATAGGCGGACATCGCGACTGAATGGCGTACTCCGTCGTGGTCGCCCGCCCCGAACCGCTGGGCGGTCACGATCGTCAGACCGCTGGTCAGCCCGAAAAACAGGCCGAACGGCAGGAATTGCAGCGCCGTCGTCGCTCCGACCGCCGCCAGCGCCTCCGCGCCCAGCACCCGGCCCACGATCGCGGTGTCGGCGATGCCGTAGCAGAGCTGGAAGATATTGCCGACCAGCAGCGGCAAAGCAAAGCGGAGCAGCAGTCCGAAGGGCCGCCCGCGGGTCATATCCTGAATCATGCGAAAATTTTCCTTTTGGCGGCAGCCCCGGTTTACCGCGTTAAGAGCTTATCCATGAATAAAGAACCGGCATGATGCCGCGCCGAAATGTCAGTCGCGAAGCCTGATAAAACTGACGATACTGGAGGTATCGGCGATTTCAGCGGGCAAACGAATGGCGTTTTGCCGCCAATCAGGACGATTTGGCCTATTCAGGGATAAGCTCTAAGATATCCCGGCTTGCCGAAATTGAAAGCCGGAAACCACAAAAACATCGCATTTTTACCATATTCTGACAAAAACCGCTACGCGGCCGCCGATCTGCACGATATTGTCAAACCGGTCGACGAGAGTACCCTCGACCGCCTCACGCACCTCCGTCATGATTCCGGCGGGAACCGCGGTGACCTTCAACGTCAGTTCCGCCGCCTCTCCGTTCCGTTTCGGAAAGAAACGCAACCAGCAGACTCCGGCGGCGGGAAACTGCTCGAATCCGAATTGATCGAATTTTTCCATATGCAAGTGGAAGTTTACCGTTTCCAATCTGCAGTCAATCGACAAATACAATCATTGCGGTCATATATCCATCATCATTCACATTACCGCAGGCGGAGAAACCAGGCGCAAACGCTTCAGAAAATCGGCAATCGGCAATTGTCGTCTTCTTTCTTCGCGTACCTCACCAACTACAATCAATTGATGGGGACGGCTCAACACATAGTTGTTGATATAACATTTCCGCCCGACATGATAAAGCTGTAAAAATGTTCCGTACCATTCACCGCATCGAAAATTCCGGTCATGGACAAGAATCTCCGCTTTTCCTTTGAGCACACCCAGATAGCGTGCAACCTCGCAGTCAATAGCTCCCCGCATATTTTCCGTGTCCGGAACGAATTTAAAATAAAACTCGATTGCCGGTTGTCCGGGACAGGTAAAATAAATTCCATCCTCGCGCTCATAATCCGACACCTTACAGTCTGCCGGAAGCAGAATTTCCCACGTACTTCCGTGATTGACATCGGTAAAACGGACAAACTTTTCCTCCTTATTCCCCGGCGATTGAATCGAAAGACAGGGAATTTCGTTTTGCGCATACGATGGCTTCCCTTCTGTACACCCTGATTGCAGAAACACCGGTATCACAACCGCCACGATGCCGACAGTTTCGGATAAGACAACTTTTACGAGGATATTTCTCATCGCATGGTTCTCTGATTCCAATACATTATAACCAATGGCATTCCCGTTGCAGAATAATAAACTGGTCGGGGTGGAGGGGATCGAACCCTCGACTTTCTGCTCCCAAAGCAGACGCGCTAAGCCACTGCGCTACACCCCGACGAATTGGAAATAAAGTGCGGTAATATATCCCCGAAGCGGAGAATATGCAATACGGCGCCGTTATTTTTCCGAAGATTCCGGCTTGCCAGCCGGTTCGTCGATCTTCAGTTTGCGGACCCATTCCAGTTTGTCGCGGCCGATTTCGACCCGCACCCCCGGCTCCGTGCCGAAGAAAATCGCCTTTTCACTCTCCTCGAACAACGCCCCGAGTTCGACCCGGCCCGTATCCTTGAACTTGATTTCGCAGTTGGCCACCCACACGTCGATCTTGCGGTTGACCACCTTCTCCTTCTGCACCTCCAGTACGTAATCGCGGCTCGAAGGCATCGCCCGCGGATGCGACACCGTCACCACATGCCTGCCCGGCGCGACGGAATCAATCAGGATCGGCTTCGTGCCGGTCGAATTCTCCGACTCGGCCACACTTTTGCCGTAAGGCTTGCCGTCCAGCGAAATATGGATTCCGGCCGGCTGCACGTTCAGTATGATCGCCCCGGTACTCTTAACCAGCTTGAACCGGATGCTGTCGCTGAAGCCCGCCGCGATCTGGATCGTCTTTTCCCCGACATCGTATCCCTGCTTCACCGCCCTGATCCGGTAGACCGCCGGAGTCAGGTTCATCACGGTGCACGGCGTGACGCCCTGCTTCACGTCGTTCACGAAGATTTCGGCCCCGGCCGGCTCGGAGGTGATGTCGATTCCGCCCGGCTTCGGCGTCAGCTTGTAGGTTTTCGGCAGCTCCTCGCCCCGGTTCAGGGTCAGCACCTGCTCCAGCGGCAGGAAGCCGGGAGCTTCCAGCCGGATCCGGTATTTGCCCTCGTTGAATTCGCCACTGTACGGCGTCGCCCCGACCGGCCGGTCGTCGATGAACAGCTGCGCCTGCTCCGGTATGCTCGAAATCGTCGCCTTGGCGATATTCGCGTCGAGGTTCACCATGATCTGCCGCGGCCGTTCGTCGTCCACGCGCCAGTCGATCGCCCGCTCGCTGTAGCCGGGCATCCGGAGCTGGCCGGAAAAACTGCCGAGCGGCAGCTCCAGCACCAGCGGCGTCGCCCCGACCACCCGCGAGCCCATCACCAGCTCCGCGCCGGCGGGCCTGGTCGCCACCAGCACTGAAGTCAGCGCCGGTTCCAGTTCGACCGCGATCCGCCGATGCTCCTGATCCTTCAGCACGACCGACTGCCACTTCGGGGCATAGCCGGGCGCCGTGAATTTGAAAAGATACGACCCCGGCGGCATTTTCAATTCAAACGGCGGCTTCGTAAACACCTGTTTGCCGCAGCCTACCGACAGTCCTTCCGGCCCGGTGATGTTCACCACCGCGCCGGGCGGCTCTTTTTTGCCGCATCCGCCCGGCAGCGACAATACCGCGGCCAACACCGCCGGCAGGAAAAAATTCATCATCCGTTTCATTTCAGTTTTCCCCTCAGAGCGTTGTCGACCGCGAAAAGCCCGCGCCTCGCCTTGTCATAGGGCACGGAGCCGACATCCACCAGCTCCATCACCTCCTGATAGACCAGCCGCAGCTTCCCGTAATCCTTGAGCGCCGCCAGCCGGGCTACCTCCGCATTCAACGCATTGAGCTTACGCTCGCGCAACTGCTGCGCCTCCGCCAGCCGACGGCGCGCCCGGTCCCACATCGCCGGATGCGGCGAGAACTGATCCAGATAATTGACCGTCAGCCGGTAGCGGGCGATCGCGTCGCGCAGGTTCGACGGCAGCGCCTCCCGGTCGGCGAACAACTGCTCGGCCTTCACGAAGCTCGCCTCTGCCTGCGATTTCAACTCCTCCGCCGTCAGCGCGATGGTCTGAAGCCCGTACTGCTCGGCCAGCGCGTTGATCGCCGCCTCTGCCTTTTCAAACTCCATCGGCAGGAACTGCCCGGCCACGCGGATATCCGCGACCCGGGTTGGTTCGGCGATCACCAGCCGCCGGTTGACCAGCTCGCGGGAGCGCGGCGCGGCGGGCCGCGCCATGGTCCAGATGCCGGAGCTTTCCAGCTGGCCGCGCAGCACATCCAGATTGCTCTTGCCGATCTCCTTCTCGGTGCGCTCGACATGGCGCATGGATTTGATGTCGTCGAGAAGAAAGGTCGCCCCGCCGTTTTCCAGCAGCATCGTAAAGCGGAACACATTGTCCGGCGCCTGGATCACCTTTTCGTAATAGACCGTCAGCGGCTTCTCCGCCGCGGCCGCATTCGCGGCGTTCTTCGCAGCCGGAGCAGGCGAAAAGAGCCGGATGCACACGCTGATCACCACGACCACCACACAGACGATCACCGTATAAAACGTCAGGTTGGAGATGCGGCGGCGCGGCTTCGCCGGGGCGTTTCCCGCGTTTTCCTCTTTCCTCTCCTTTTTCGACTCGTCGAACAGCCGGAAATTCCCGGAGTGGATCGCCGATTCGATCGCCACCGGCTCGGCGGCGGGCGGAGGAGGAGCTGCGGGGGCCGGTTTCGGGCTCACCGGCGGAAGCGGTTCGAGCACCCGGGTCCGCGCCGACGGCGACACCGCCTCCGGTGCCGGGAACGGAATCGCTTCGGTCGGAGCGGAATTGCGGACCACACCGGTTCCGGGCGCGACGCCCGGTTCGCGCGTGCGCTTGCCGGAAAGCCCCGGCACCGGATTGGTCACCGACGACGGAATCGGATTGAAAATCACCTTGGGCGGCTCCGCGGCCAATCCCGAAACCCGGATCATCTGGTCGCCGATTTCGAGCAGGTCCCCTTCCGCCAGCGTGCGGTCGCTGGTGATGCGCACCCCGTTCAGCTTCACGCCGTTGGTGCTGCCCTGATCGCTGACGATCCACGCGCCGTCCGGATTCAGCCAGAGCCGGGCGTGGTAGCGCGACACGCCCTCGGTCGGAATCCGGACGATATTGCCGTCCTCCCGGCCTATGGTAATCTCCGGCAGCGCAAATTCGGCTTCGTCGCCGCTTCGCACACCGTTGACAAAAGATATTTTCATCGAAACCCCTTGTTCGTTCCAGTCCCGGTTCCCGGCTCGGCCGAGCACGGGGAAGCCCCTGCATTTTTTAAGATAGTTTCAGATTGCAATTTTTCAATCGCCTCACCGTCCAAAGTCGAATTTAAATTGATCCGGTGCCCGACCCGGCAGGCGGCCCGTTCGATCGCGCCCGCGGGCAGTTCGATCACCGTGACCGCTCCGCGGCAGCCGGCGGGCAGCCGCCACGGCCGGAAATCGCTTTTCAACCGGATCACCTTCGACTCCCGGTCGAGAAAGACCAGGTCGATCGGCACCGTCATCCACCAGCTGTGCACCGCGCCGCAGCGGGGAAATACCATCGCGTCGAACTCCCCGGCCGCAAAGCGCCGCCCGATCATGCCGCGCAGCCGATCGAACCAGCCGAGCGCCCACCGCGGATGACGCGCCAGATACCGTTTCGAATCCAGATCGTAAATCATCATCCCACCCGGAACATCTGAAGAACCTGAAGGGCCAGCGGCCCGAAAATCACGATCAGCACCGACGGCAGAATGCAGAACACCACCGGGAAAATGATCTTGACCGCCGCCTCGTTCGCCAGCTTCTCCGCCAGCGAAAAGCGTTTGTTGCGCTGCATATCCCCCTGCACACGCAGCAGCTGCACGATGCTGACGCCCAGCTCCTCGGCCTGCACGATCGCGTTGACCGTCGTGGTGAGGTCGGGCTGCCGCACCCGCTGCGCCATGTCGCGCAGCGCATCCGCCCGCTTGCGCCCGAGCTGCATCTGCCGGAACGCCCGGGTCAGCTCCTCGCCGAGCGGGTCCATCCGGCGGCGGGCCAGAATGTCGCGCAGCGCCGACACGATGTCGCGCCCCGATTCCACCGACAGCATCAGCAGATCGAGCACGTTCGGCAGCGCCTTCATGATCGACAGATGGCGCGCCTTGATCCGCATCGACAGCCACATCGACGAATAGAACGTGACGACCAGCGCCGCCATGCACAGACAGATCAGCACCCGGCCGGAGAGCGCCCCGATCAGCAGAATCACCAGCCCCAGCAGATAGACCAGCAGCTTCAGCCCGATGAAGTCCCCGGGAGTGAACACCTCGCCGTACCCCGCCATCAGCAGCTTCGGAGCGACACTCCTGCGCCATGAAGCGAGCCCCTCCGACTCCGAGGTGGAGCGGACCAGCGGCAGGAACGGCATCAGCAGCCGGAACAGAACCGGCACCGGCAGATCGGTTTCCGCCCGTTTCCGCTCCAGCTCCACGCCGGAGAGCAACCGCAGGATGCACAGCGAAAGGCAGGTCACCGCCGCTCCGGCCGAAAACGCCGCCGCCAACTGTATAATCATATCCAACTTGCCCCTGCTCCTATACTTCGATGGTTACGATCCGGCGGATGATCAGAAAACCGATCACGTCGAAAATTCCCGCCACGATCAGCAGCGCGATCCCGATCGGATTGGTCACGAACGCGCGGATCATCACCGGATTGATCCACCACAGCCCGATCAGCAGCGCCACCGGCGTCAGCGCGATCAGGATCGCCTGAAGCCGTCCCAGCGCGGTCAGCGCGCGGACCTTGTTGGAGATGCGCACCCGCTCCCGGATCAGCGAGGCGACCCGTTCCAGCGTGCCGGTCAGCTCGCCGCCGGTCTGCCGGGCGGTCAGGATCGCGGTGGCGACCAGCTCGAAATCCTCCGACCGCAGCCGCCGGTTCATATTTTCCAGCGCCTGCTCCACCGGCACGCCGAGCCGTATCTCCTGGATCAGCAGCCGGAATTCGACGGAAATCGGGTGGATGTTCTGCTCGGCGACCTCCTCCAGCGCCTGATTGATGCTGAAGCCGGCCTTCAGCGAACTGGAGATCACTCCCAGCGCGTCTTCCAGCTGGAAATTGAATTTTTCGAGCCGCCGCACCTTGAGCTGCCGCAGCACCAGCCGGGGAAGCAGAAACAGGACCACGCCGAAAAACAGCGCGACGAAAATCCCCCACTTCCACGAATATCCCTCCACCAGCGTCGACATCAGGATGATCGAAATGATGATTCCCGAAGTGGCCAGCGCCAGACTCAGATCCAGCACCCGCCTGGCGGGCATCTGGATCAACACGTCGTCCAGCTCGGTGCTGGCTTCGGCCAGATAGCGTTCCCGGTAGCGGGCCGCCACGTACAAACCGAATTCGATCAGCACGAACGTGGCCAGCATCACGCTCAGGAACGCACAGATTCCCGGCCAGAATGAGCTTGACAGCATCGCGCTTTCCTGCATAAGGTTTCCTCTCAACTGCTTTTCCGGCTGAACATCCGGATATCCAGGTCCAGCTTGGCGCGCTCGATCTCCTCCATGAAGGTCGGCACGCTGCCGGTCGGTTCGAATACGCCGGTGATCCGGTTTTCACCGTCCCAGCCGGTCTGGCGGAACACGAACAGATCCTGCATCGTGATCACGTCCCCCTCCATCTTGGTGATTTCGCTGACGTTCACGATCTTGCGGCTGCCGTCCCGCTCGCGGGTGATCTGCACCACGATATGGATCGCCGACGCGACCTGTTCGCGGATCGCCCGCAGCGGCAGGTCGAAGCCCGCCATCAGCACCAGTGTCTCCAGACGCGACAGCGCGTCGCGGGGGCTGTTCGCGTGGATCGTGGTCAGGCTGCCGTCGTGGCCGGTGTTCATCGCCTGAAGCATGTCCAGCGCCTCGCCGCCGCGGCACTCGCCGACTACGATCCGGTCGGGACGCATGCGCAGGCTGTTGCGCACCAGGTCGCGGATGGTCACCGCCCCCTTGCCCTCGATGTTCGGCGGGCGGGATTCCAGCCGGACCAGATGCTCCTGATGGAGCTGGAGTTCGGCGGCGTCCTCGATGGTCACGATGCGCTCGCGGTTCGGCAGAAAGGAGCTGAGCACGTTCAGCAGCGTGGTTTTGCCGGAGCCGGTGCCGCCTGAGATCAGGATGTTCTTGCGCACCGCGACGCAGACCGCCAGAAACTGCATGATGTCCGCCGAAACCGAACCGAACCGGATCAGGTCCGCCGCTTCAAAAGGCTTGCGGGAGAACTTCCGGATCGTGATCGTCGGCCCCACCAGCGACAGCGGCGGGATGATCGCGTTCACGCGGCTGCCGTCCGGAAGCCGCGCGTCCACCATCGGGGAGCTTTCGTCGATCCGCCGCCCCAGCGGCGCGACGATCCGCTCGATCGCGGAGAGCACCTGATTGTTGTCGGCGAACGCGGTATCGGTCCGGTACAGCACGCCTTCCTTTTCCACAAACACCTGATCGGGGCCGTTGACCATGATTTCGGTGATGTCGTCGCGCTCGATCAGGTACTCCAGCGGGCCGAGGCCGACCGCTTCCTGGATCAGCTCCCGTTCCAGCACCGACAGCGGCAGCTCCGGCGGCAGGGTAACGGTCAGCTGCGAAAGAATTTCCCGCACCATCACCGCCGCCTGCTCCTTGAGTTCGTCGCCGGAGACGCCCGCGACCGCCAGCTTTTTCAGGTTCAGCCGGATCAGCAGCTCCCGGTGGGCGTGCTTCTTGATCTCCTGCAGGATCGGGCGCAGCCGCGCCGGCACGCCGGAAATCTTCAAGAGAGGAATCTCCTGTTTCTTCGCCTCCGCCGCCAGCAGTGAAATTTCCGGGTCGGCCGCAGACGCCGGCGCAACCGCCGCCACCGGAGCCGGGGCGGCTTCCGCCCGGCGCACCAGAATCTCCACCTTGCCGAGCCGCAGCGTCCGCCCCGGCCGGATCTCATAGGGTTCATGCGGAAACAGCGCCGTTCCGTCGTCGGTCACGGTGCCGTTCCGGCTGCCGAGGTCCATCACGGTGAGCCGGTCGTCATGCACCACGAACTGCGCGTGGCGGCGGGAGATGTCGGGCCGGATGATCCGGATATGGCACTCCTCGGCGGCGCCGACCAGATAGGCGCCGCCGGGCAGCTTCGCCGCCGAATCCGGCGCTCCGGGCTGATGGATTACGATTTCAAGCATGGCTCGCCTCCCGCGCCCGGCCTATTTCAGGCGCATGCGGTCTTCTTCGCGCCGCTGGTTGTAGGTGGGAATCTCTTTTTCAAGCTGCTTGAAGTTCACGCTGCGCTTCTCGGTCTCGCGCGAAATCTTAACATCCTCGAAATTGCGCAGCGACAGATTCAGCTTGCCTTTCTGGGAGGCGAAGATGATCATCTCCACCTCCTCGGGATACAGCAGCAGCGTCACGGTGCTGTAGGAACGCGCCCCCGCGGGATCGAGCGACGCGCTTCCCCAGCGGTTGCCGACCGCCAGCACTTTCACATCCTGCAGGATCGTCAGCGTCACGGTGTCGAGCGAACTGTCGCCGCGCACGTCGGGAAAGCGGAAGGTGCCGATCACATCGACATCGTCGTTGGGCTGGATCAGGTTGTTCACCGAGGAGACCGGGTCCACCGGGATCGCGACCGCCCGCATGCCGGGACGGATCACGCCGTTGAACCCCTGCCGCTGGGTCATCGGCTTCAGGTCGGTGCTCTGCAGGACCTGTCCGGCGGTCATCGTGGTTTCGAGCTGGCGGCCGATCACCCGCGACACCTCGCTCCACGGGATTTCGCGGCTCATCGATTGCATTTCACGGGAGCGCCGGACCGGATACCGGACCAGATCTCCCGGCTGCAGCTCCTCATTGGGAGCCTTGTCCACCGCCAGTTTGATCAGCACCACGGTCTCCGAATCGCCGATGATCCGCCTTTTTTCGGCCTCCAGCTGCTGATAGCTCAACACGAACGCCAGCAGACCGAAGACCACCGCGCCGAGCAATAAGAATTTCTGCCGCATATGCACTCCCCGAACAGGTTGAAAAGATCCAGCCGACGGGAATCGCAACGGTTCCCGATATTCTGGAATATATACGCCCCATCTGGAAAATGCCAGAGTGTTTTCCCGTTTTTTATCAGGAAAACACCGGAAAGCGGCATTTTGTCACTTCGGCGCCAGGCGCCGGGCGACGAAGCGGATCAGCTCCCCGATCCACAGCACCAGCGAAGTCGCCGCGATGATCTCCACCCAGGTCAGCACATCCAGAGGCGCCACCCGGAACGCGCGGCCGCCGAAGGTCACGATCACGATCTGCCCGGCCAGGATCGCCCCCGCGATCAGGTAGAACATGTGGTTGCCGCCCAGCCGCCGCAGGAAGGAACCGGCCGTGCCGTAAGCGCGCACATTGAACAGATTCCAGAACTGGATCAGCACGAATACCGAAAAGAACACCGTCTGGTCGCGCAGCAGCACCGCGCCGGCTTCCCCTTTCATGTGGAGCAGCCAGCCGATGAAGAATACCACCAGCGCGATCGCGGTGCCGAAGATGTTCTTCGCCATCGTGCCGGTCACGATGAAGTCGCCGCTGCGGCGCGGTTTGCGGTCCATCACCGCCGGGTCGGGCGGCTCGGTCGCCAGCGCCAGCGCCGCGAAGGTGTCCATGATCAGATTGATCCACAGCATCTGGATCACCGTCAGCGGCAGCTCCACGCCGAGGAACGGCCCCGTCACCGCGATCAGCAGCGCCGCGACGTTGATCGTCAGCTGGAAGATGATGAAACGCTGGATGTTCGCGTACAGCGAGCGTCCCCACAGCACCGCATTCACCACGCTGGCGAACGAGTCGTCCAGCAGGATGATCGCCGCCGCCTCTTTCGCGATCGCGGTGCCGGTCTTGCCCATCGCGATGCCGACATCCGCGTTGTTCAGCGCCGGAGCGTCGTTGGTGCCGTCGCCGGTCACCGCGACCACTTCGCCGGAACGCTTCAGCGCCCGCACCAGTTTGAGCTTGTCCTCTGGCCGCGCCCGCGCCATGATTTTCAGCTTGCGGCCGATCCGCACCGCCTCGTCGTCGTCCAGCGCCGCGTACTCGCGGCCGGTCAGGATTTCACCTTCCCCGAAGCCGCCGTCCCCGGCAAGACCGATCTGGCGGCCGATTTCGCGGGCGGTCTCCGGGCTGTCGCCGGTCACGACCTTTACCTGAATTCCGGCGGTGCGGCAGCTGCGGATCGCGGGCGGGACCTCCGGCCGCACCGGGTCTGAAATCGCCGCGAACCCGAGGTAGGTCAATTCATTCGCCGCATCGGCCAGGTCGGCGCCGGCAGGCAGTTCCACGCGCCGCATGCAGATTGCCAGCGTGCGCATTCCGCGCGCCTGATACTGTTTCAGCTCGTCGAACAGCTCTTCGCGTTTCGCGTCGGAAAGCTCCTCCTCGCCGGACGCGGTCAGCACCCGCGCCGAACGCGCCAGCAATATTTCAGGCGCCCCCTTCACATAGAGCACCATCGTATCGTCCACCGCCGAACGGCCGTAAGTCGCCATGAATTTGCGTTCGGTCGAAAAGGTCAGCTGCTCCTTGAGCTGGAACGCGAAGCGCAGCTTCAGGAAATCCAGCCCCAGCCCGTGCAGATAGAGCAGCAGCGCCCCTTCGGTCGGATTTCCGACCGCCTCCGCCGCGCCGTCGGGCGAAATCGAAAGGTTGCCGGTGGTGTTCACCGCGATACTCTCCTCAAGCAGCGCGCCTTTCCCCTCCGGGAACGCGGCGAACCGCATCGAACTCACCCGCATCCGGTTCATGGTCAGCGTGCCGGTCTTGTCGGTGCAGATCACCGTCGCCGCGCCGATGGTTTCGCAGGCGTGCATCTTGCGCACGAGGTTGTTGGAGGCGGTCATCCTGCGCATGCTGTACGCGAGGCTCAAGGTCACGCTCATCGCCAGCCCCTCCGGCACCGCGACCACGATCAGCGTCACCGCGATCATGAAAAAGCCCAGAATCTTCCCCAATGCCGCCGTCGACATCACCGGGTCTGGCCAGACGCCGCCGAGCGCGATCCCGCCCAGCCCGGCGACGGCGATCACCGCCGCCGCGATCAGGCATGCCGCCACCCGGCATTCCGGCCCCCGGAACCGGGGCAGGATCAGCTCCAGCCCGTCGGTGATCAGCGGCAGCCACACCCGCAGCAGCGCGACCAGCAGCGCCAGCGCCAGCGTCGCGGTGACGCCCCACTGCGGCAGCGTCTGCACGATGTCGCCGCGCACGATCTCACGTCCGACCAATACGCCGAAAGTGGTTGCGGCGATCACGAAACCGACCAGGCCGATGATCCGGCTGAGTTTTTCGAGCTGTTTCTGAAGCGGCGTCTCCTCATCGCTTTCCAGCGAGGCTTCGCGGGCGGTTTTGCCGATTTCGGAGTGTTCGCCGACCGCGACCAGCCGGGCGTAGCCGTAGCCCTCGACCACCGGAGTGCCGCGCAGCAGCTTGTCGGCCGGATAGATGCACTCGCCGAGCCGGGCGATTTCGGGATGTCCGGAAGGAAACTTCTCCACCGGGTCGGTTTCTCCGGTCAGGCTGGACTGGTCGAGCTGCAGATTCACCGCCTCCAGCACCAGCGCGTCGGCCGGAATTTCCTCACCCTGTTCGACGAACACCACGTCGCCGACCACCAGGTCGCGGCGCGGCACCATCACGAAAGCCCCTTCGCGGATCACCTTGTACGGCAGGTCGTCGTTGCTTTGATTCAGCAGGTCGAACTCCTTTTCCGCCCGGTACTCGTTGATGAAGGCGATAAAGGTCGCCAGCGCGATCGCGACCAGGATTCCGCCGCCCTCGACCCAGTCGCCGATCACGCACGACAGGCTCGCCGCGATCATCAGAATCCGGATCACCGGATCGCTGAATTTGCGCAGATACTGAATGTACCACGGCACCCGCACCGGCGGAGCCAGTACGTTGGCCCCGTTTTTTTTGCGGCTGTCTTCGACTTCGGCCGCCGACAACCCCTTGTAGTTCAATTGATCCACAGAACAACTCCCCCTTTATTCAATATGATTCCAATCATGCTTTAATTGCAGGTTTTCCGGTCGACGGTCATCGCCAGCAGCGCCGCCTCGACCTTCTGCCGGTACTCCTCGATGCCGGCGTCATCCAGATCGGGCGGCACGAAAATCTTGTCGCCCAGAATCAGCGTCAATTTACAGAAGGGCTTCGGCAGCTGGAACTTGTCCCAGCTTTTCACGCTCCAGTAGCGGCTCGCGTTGATCGTGATCGGAATCACTCCGGCCCCGGTCAGGCTCGCCAGCTGGATCGGCCCTTTTTTCATCACATAGATCGGCCCGCGCGGTCCGTCCGGCGTGAAACTCACATTGTAGCCGTCGCGGATCGCATGGACCGCCGCCAGCTGCGCTTTGGCCCCGCCCCGCGAGGAGGAGCCGCGCAGGCTCTTCAGCCCCAGCACCGAAATGAAATCGGCGATATACTGCCCGTCGCGCGACGCGCTGACCACCGCCATCGTCCGCTTGCGCGCATATCCCGGAATCGCAACCGGGAAAAACAGCAGCCGGTTGTGCCACGTCACCGAAACCGAACCTTCCGCGCGCCCGATATGGTCGTTCGGGTCGATCACCTCAAGCCGGTATATCGTATGGATCGCCAGCTCCAGCAGATGCGCCGGCAGCCAGTAGATCCAGGTCGGGAACTTCTTGATGTTGCGGAACTTCTTTTTCAGGTATCCCATCTATTTATCCTTTACTCCGCGCCGTTTGCAGATCGGGCGGATCGTGCAGCGGTCGCAGGCGGGTTTGCGCGCATCGCACACCCGCCGTCCGTGCTGGATCAGGATGTGCGAAAAGTTACTCCACAATTCCGGCGGCACCTTCGCATTCTGCTCGGCCTCGATCTTCACCGGGTCGTCGCAGTCGACCAGCCCGATCCGGTTCAGCAGCCGGTTCACGTGCGTATCCACCGGGAAGCCCGGAATTTTGAACGCATCGCCGAGCACCACATTCGCGCTCTTGCGCCCGATGCCGGGCAGCGTGGTCAGTTCCTCCATCGTGTGCGGCACCTCGCCACCGAACTCATCGACCAGTTTTTTCGCACAGGCCGAAAGATTCTCGCTCTTATTGCGGTAAAGCCCGCAGGTGCGGATGATCTCCGCGATCCGTTCGACCGGCAGCTCCGCCATCGAAGCCGGGTCCGGCGCGACAGCGAACAATTCTTTGGTGACCTCGTTGACCCGGTCGTCACGGCACTGCGCCGACAGCATCACCGCCACCAGCAGCTGAAACGGCGACGCATGTTTCAGCGGGCAGGTGCAATTCCCGTAAAGCTTGTAAAGCCCGTCGTAGAGTTTACGCCACTGCGCGGAAGAAGCCATCACTCCAACCCTCCGGCCAGCGTCAGGTAATTTTCCAGAAGCCGAAGTCCCGCCCGCTGGCTTTTTTCAGGATGGAACTGGGCCGCCAGCCACCGGCCGGAACCGATCACCGCCGAAAACGGCGTGATGTACTCCGACTCCGCCAGCGTGAACCGCTCATTCACCGGCACATAAAACGAATGCACGAAATAAAAGTAACAATCCTGCGGCAATCCCTCCGCCAGCTTACAGCCGGGCCGGAACCGCGCCGAATTCCAGCCGATCTGCGGCACCTTCAGCCCCCCCGCCGGAAACCGCGTCACCTTTCCCGGAAAGACTCCGAGGCCGCGCACTCCCGGCGCTTCCTCGCTCTCCTCAAGCAGCATCTGCATACCGAGGCAGATCCCGAGGAACCAGCCGCCGTTTTCCACAAATTCCGGGAGCGCCCGGTCGAAGCCGCGGCTTTTCAGGTTCTCCATCCCGTCGCCGAAGTTCCCGACGCCGGGCAGCAGGCAGCAGTCAAAGCCCGTCAGCTCCTTCCCGCTGGAAACCACCTCCGCCCGCGCGCCGACGAATTCCAGCGCCTTCGCCACCGAACCGAGGTTTCCCATATTATAATCGATCAAGGCGATGCTCATCGTCACCCTCCATATCATATCTTCTTATGAATGGATAATATAACACCGCAAATCCCGGATTGCCAAAGGGGGGCACACTCTTCCTAACAATTTTCTAACAGAAAAGAAACCTCTGTCGGGATTTCGTTCCTTTGGAGCGGGCAGGGCGCTTCGAGAGGAGCGAAATCCCGCTATGGGCGATAGACGGCCTCGCCGTCAATCACGGTAAGGAGCAGGCCGGAGGCGGGGGTATGCGGATTGGCGAAATCGTCGGTGCCGTCGAGTTCTTCGGGATCGAAGACTGCGAAATCGGCGGGACGGCCTGCGGCGATGTAGCCCTGACCGGCCAGCCGGAAAGTGTCGGCGGGCAGGCCGGTGACCTGCCGGACGGCGCTTTCGATGGAAGCTCCGTCCTCGAACCGCAGCTTCAGGAAACGCGGCAAGGAACCGAAGGCGCGCGGATGGCTCCGGCCGATCGAATAATCAAGGGGGCGGGCGTTCTCATCGCTTCCGGCCATGCACCACGGGAGCGCGAGAATCCGGCGCAGGTTTTCTTCGGACATGCCCCGGAATCCGGCGGTGGTTCCGGCCGCATCGGCGGAGAGCAGCTTCACCGCCAGCGCCGGAGCCGTCACCCGGAATTGCGCGGCGAGCCGGTCGAGGGTTTTGCCTTCGCAGCCGGAAAAGCCGGGGGCGGCGGTACCGACCAGCCGGACGGTTCTCCAATATTCGGAAGAGCGCGATTCGTCGAGGGCGGTTTCGAGAGCTTGCTGTTCAGCCGGATCGGCGAGACGGCGCTCAATGGTTTCATCGTCAAGGTCGCCCCATTCGCCGGGCAGGATCACGCTCAGCTGCGTCATCGACTCGGTGTAGGGATAGCGGTCGACCGAGAGTTCGATGCCGTCTTGCCGCGCCGCCTCCAGCAGCGCGAGCGCGGCGTCCAGCTTGGACCAGTTTGCGCGCCCGGCGGTTTTGAAGTGGCTGATCTGCAAGCGGTTCAGACCGGCGCGCCGGGCGCATTCGACGGTTTCCGAGAGGGATTCGAGCAATTCGCTGCCCTCGCTGCGCAAATGGGTCGCATACAGCGCCCCACGGGCGGCGAGGCGCTTCATCAGGAATACGATTTCGTCGGAATCGGCGAATTTGCCGGGCACGTACAAGAGACCGGTGGAGAGGCCGGGCGCCCCCTGTTCGAGCATCCGGTCGAGCAGCCGGGCCATCTCATCGAGCTCGGGGCCGGAAAGTCCGGCCTGTTCGTAGCCGGCAACCGCGGCGCGCAGAGTGTTGTGGCCGCACAATGCGTGCATCTTGAGCTTCACGCCGCGCCGGGCGAGGGCGGCGCGCCAGCCGGAGTAGTCGTCCCAGTCGATTTCGACGCCGTACTGACGGTAAAGCTCGTTCAGGTGGGCGCGGTTGAAACGGGTGACCGGAAAGGCGGAGAGGCCGCAGTTCCCCGCGATTTCCGACACCACCCCCTGCGAAATTTTGCCGAATCCCTCCGGGCGCGCCAGAATGGACAAGTCGGAGTGACCGTGCACGTCGATGAAGCCGGGCGCAAGGATGCGTCCGCCCAGATCGAGCGTGCGGTCGGCGGCGGAAGCGGTGATCGCCGGCTCAATTGCGCGGACTTCGGCGCCTTCGGTCAGGACCGCGCACTTGCGCAGCGGAGCGCCGGTGCCGTCGGCGAGCCACAGATTTTTATAAAGAACGCTTGAGCAACTCATAGACTCTGAAAAACTCCGATCCGCTCCAGGCCTGTGCCGGACAACCGCCCTGACGGTGCGGCGCGTCGCCGTCCGCCACTTCGGGGAGCTGTCCGATCACGCCGGTTTCAAAATATCCCGCCGCCGACATCAGAATCGCCAGCGCCCGCTTCCGCACCGGTTCGCCGCCGAGCCGGTAGAGCGCCTCGCAGTAAGCCGGGAAGGGCCAGCTCCAGACGGTGCCGTTGTGATAGGCGACCTTGCGCGAGGTATCTTCCGGCCCGCAGTAACGGCCCCGGTAGGGGTGCTCCGGGTCGTTCAGCAATACGCCGTTGCGCTCGACCGGCAGCCGGCAGGCGACGGGCCGGTCCGCGAGACTGCGGATGCCGCCCGGCACGAGCAGTTCTTCGGAGTTGGTCAGGATCAGGCGGCATTTGGCCGGATCGGTGACCGCGCCGAGGGTGACGGCGAGCAGCTGGTTGGGGCGGATATGGTCGTCCGGCACCGCCGCGCGGGCGGGGACGCCGCGCCGGGCATGGAGACAATCCGAACACCGTCCGGGCAATTGGAAGAAATACCGTTCGATGCTTGCCGCGACCCGTCTGGAAAGTTTGCGGTACTCCGGCTCTTCACGGCCGAGGAAGTCGAGTGCGGCGAACCAGAGCGCCTGAATTTCGACCGGGTATCCTTCGCGCGGCGTTCCGGCCGGGAAATTGGTATCCATCCATGTGAAGTGGGACGGGCTGAAGATCAGCGCGCTGTCGGAGTCCATCACAATGCCGTTCGGAGTGCCGCGCCTGTAGTTTTCGACGATCGACACAAGCACGTTCCGCAAGGTGCGGCCGCCGCAGTCGGCGTCAAGGATTGCGGCAGAACCGGCCGCATCCACATAGTCGCGGGTTGCGACGATCAGGTAGAGAGGCGCGTCACTGGTGTCGCGGTTCGCGTCGTCGAGACCGCGGATCATGTTCGGAATCGTGCCGTTGCGTTCAAAGAGCGCGAACTGGCGGATGATCGCTTCGGCTTCCGGCCTGAAGTTTCCGACCACGAGTCCGCGCAGCGCGATCAGCGTGTCGCGCCCCCAGTCGAGGAACCACGGATAACCGGCGATCACGGTGCTGAATTCGTCGCGTTTGACCACAAAGCGGCGCATCGCGGGTTCAAACAGCTCATCGGGGCCGGTGCTGGAGGGATATTCGCGTTGTTCCGGCCACTCGATCCCGTCCGGGATCGGCCGGTCGGCGGCATCGGCGAAAGCAGTCAGCGTGGCGGTCTGGCCGCCTTCCAGATGATATTCGAAATAGCCGGGGCTGAACAAATCGGTCTTGTCCTCCAGCCCGTAATAGCGTTCCGACGGCAGGTCGACCATATAATACCACTCCGGCTGGCTGTGGAACGAGCCGCCTTCGGCGCGCAGCGCGAGCCGACGCTCGGCGGGAGTGAAGTCAAAGCCGTTCTCAAGGGAGCGGACCGCGGCCGGGAAGCGCTGCTCCGGACCGGCGAACGCCTTGGTGACCTGATGGTTGATCCGGTCCTCAAGATCGGGGCGCAAAATCAGTTTGGCCGGCGTCGAATCGGGCAGCTCGCCGGGACGGTCGCAGGAACAGTGGCGGCGGAAATGGAAGCGCACCGCGTCGGTGTTGAACGCCCCTTCCATTTCGATTTCCAATATTGCCCGGCAGCCCTGACCGGCGGGGAGCGCGAAGAGCCACCGCGCCCGGTTGTCCGGCTGTGCGTTGAAGGCGATCAGGTTATCGAGTTCGATGCTCCGGCTGTAGCCGTTGACCACCAGCCACGCCCGGCAGCGGGTGAACATCACGTGGCGGTCCACCGGATAGGAGCGGTTGATGTTCGCGGCCAGAATCGCCTCGTATTTGCTGGTCAGTCTTCCCCACGCCGCCGAAAAGTAGCTGATTCCGCCGAACCGGTTGGCGGCGAAGGCATAGAGGTCGCCGAGCGGATGCTCGACCGCGCTGTTTTCCTGCCGGATACGGCAGCGGTCCGGCTGGGGCAGCTGTACCAGTTCCCCGGAACTTTTCACGATCTTCTCCTCCGACTCGAACACGGTCAGCCGGATCGACAATGAAATCATGCTGGTCAGGTGGTTGGGCGGCAGCGCGATCATCGCGAGGTGATGGCGGCCGTCGGCGGAGGGAAGACTGGCGGCCAGCCGCAGATTGCGGTCGCCATGACGGATTTCCACCCGGAACCGGCTGTGTCCCTTCACCAGAAGCACATCGCCCGGCGGCAGCATCACCCGGCGGTGCGGATCGGATTCGACCCGGTAACGGGTCACAGGCGCCGGATCGATGCCGGAAGAGGCCGCCGCGAACGCAACGGGATCGGCCAGCATCGCCTTGCCCGGCTCCGCCGTCGCGCCGCCCGCTTCCAGTCCGCCGAGAGCGACGAGGATGCTCCGGGCCATCGCATCGGCCCGCTGCCGTTCGACCGGCGCGGGCTCGCGGCCCGGAACCGGATCAGGGAGCCGGTAATCCGTGAAATCGATGCAGAGCCCTTCGCCGGGAGCAAGCTCATAATTGAGTTCATTGAATTCGTGGCGGAACGTAATCCGGCGGCCGCTCAGAAGGTCGGTTCCTTCCCCGGGGCAATCCGCCACCGGCCAGTGAACCGCGGCAGCGCGGTCGCAGTCGAGGTTCAGCAGCACCAGCACCCGGGTTTTGCCGTCGGCGGCGGTACGGCGGGCGGCCAAGACGTTGCCGCCCCCCTTCTGGATCAACTCCACATGCGAACCGGCGAGGAAAGCCGGATGGTCGGCATTGAGCAGCGTGAGTTTACGGATCACTTCGATCAGATTGGGGGAAGCTCCCCAGTTCAGTGCTCCCGCGCCGTGCACGTCGATCTTCTCGGTCGCAAAGAATTCGGCACCGTTCGCAAAGCCGAACGCGCCGTTTTCCGCCAGCAGCGCCGCGACCAGGAAACGCAGCCGGGCGTAGACCCTGCCGGAGGCCGCCAGCCGCATGTTGTCGTGGGTTTCGGCGAAGTTGACCAGTGTGCCGTACAGGGCGCTGCATTGGTCCACATAGGGAAAATAGCGGCTGATCTGGTCGCGGGTGTAGTTCTGGAAGAGCTCGGAATAGCCCCAGGTGAGGCCGGAGTAACCGAGCAGCCGCTCCTGCACCTTCAGCGGGCCGCCGAGTCCTTCGAGCAGGAACACGGTATCCGGAAACTCCTCGCGGACACGCGCGACGATGTAGTTCCACGCCGCTTCCGGCAGCATGTAGCCCGCGTCGCAGCGGAAGCCGTCCACGTGGCGGCGGCACCAGAACAAAAACACCTTCGCCATCAGCTGATGTACCTTGGGATCGGTGTAGTCGAGCTTGCAGAGGTCCGCCCAGACCACGCCCCACGCGCCGGGACTTTCAAAGGCGCCGTCCGCTTTGCGCACGAAATAATCCGGGTGCTCACCCTGCAGCTTGGAGGCCCAGCCGGTGTGGTTCACCGGGATGTCGAGAAAAATCCGGCCGTTGCGGGCATGGACCGCGTCGACCAGCTCGCCGAACTGTTCCAGCGGCGTCGCCTTCGGGTCGAAGTCGGCCAGCGCCGGATCGACGTTGAAGTAGTCCAGCGACGCGAAAGGGCTGCCGTAACGCCCCATCCGGCCGTACTGGGTCGGCGCCGGGTGGATCGGCAGCAGCTGCAAAATCCGGCAGCCGAGCTTGTTGAAGATATGGTCCAGCTGCTTTTTCAGCGCCCGGAATGTGCCGGAGGGAGGAATCACGGTATAGCCCCGGCGGTCGAGTTCGGCGAGTTCTTCCGGATCGGGAGCGGAGACCGCCTTGTCCATATTCGCGCCGAACTGCCGCACGAAGGCCGAATAGATCGTATTGCCCGCCGCCGCATTCGCGCTGCACACCTTGAAGCGGAAGTTCTCCCCCTCCGGCCACAGGATCGCCGAACGGTCGGCGGGCAGGAAGCAGCATTTCGCCTCGAATATGCCGATTTCAGTGAAGGGCAGCGTGAGTTCCGCCACGCCGGGAGCGACCGTTTTCATCGGCAGGTCGTGCCAGTCGAGGCCGGCGAGCGCGCGATGCTGGTCGGTGCGCGCGACGATTTCGGCGCGGCGGATCGCGGCGCGGCCGATATTGGTGCGGACGACGGCGGTTCCGGCCCGGTCCGCCGGGATGCCGTCAAGACGGAGGGTTACGGTATCGCCGGTGTGGAAAATAGTACGCGCCGGACGGATTGACTGCTGCATGATCGTGCTCTCGCTGTGAATGAATTCCATACTTTCCGGTAATATACTGCATCGGAGTAAAAAAATAAAGCATTCTTCGGGCTTTCTGCTTTTAAAATCGGATCAGTTGTGTTATCTTAATTGCATTTCGGGCAGATGTTGTCGTTTGCCGCAACAAGCAACAACCAAAACAACAACGGATTCAAAAAATGAGACGTTTCATATTGCATAAAATATTACCGTCGGCGCTGCTGCTGGGAATGGTGTTCCCGCTGCTTGCGGCGGCGCCGCAGGAATACAGCGACCGCCAGCTCAAACTGATCGCCCAGATGACCGCCCAGCTGCTCTCGCGGAACCACTACCGGCAGCAGCAGCTGGATGAAAAAGTGTCGTCGCAGCTGTTCGACGAGTATTTCAAGATGCTCGATCCGAACAAAATCTACTTCACCGAGGAGGACGTGAAAACGTTCGAGCCGGTGCGCAACACCCTCGGCGCCGCATTGCTGCGCGGCGATTCGAGTTTCGCTTTCCGGGTCTATGAACTGTACAAGACGCGCAACAACGAATTCAAGGCGTTTGCGGAGGCGCAGCTCAAGAAGCCGTTCGACTTTACGAAGGACGAGTCGTTCGTGACCGACCGGCGCGACCTGCCGCGCGCCGCGAACCGCGAAGAACTGGAGAAGCTCTGGTATCTCCGGCTCAAGAACGATGTGCTGGCCTACCGGCTTTTCAACCGGGCGCTGGACGACGCCGCCAGAAAAAAGAAAAAAGAAGACAAGGACGAAACCGCCAAAATCGCGAAAATCTGGGAGGCCAAGACCCCTGAGGAGAAGGTGCTCAACCGTCTGCGCGACATCAACAACGATATCATGCAGAGGGAGAAGGTGGATATCCTCGGCCTCTATCTGAACGCGCTGGCGCAGGTGTACGGCCCCCACTCCAACTACCTGCCCCCCCAGCTTGAGGAGGATCAGGAGATCAGCATGAAACTGTCGCTGACCGGAATCGGCGCGACCCTGACCAGTGACGACGGCTATATCAAGATCGTCGCGATCGTGCCGGGCGGTCCCGCCGCTCTCGACGGCCGCCTGAAGGTGGAGGACCGGATCGTGGCGGTGACCCAGGAAAACGGCGAGGTCACCGACGTGGTCGACATGCCGGTCTCCAAGGCGGTGAAGTACATCCGGGGCCCTGAAAACACCAAGGTGACCCTGACCGTGCTGCCCGGCGAAAAGGGCCGCAACGGCGTTCCGGAAAACATCACCCTGACCCGTGCCAAGGTGGCATTGGTGGACAGCGAGGCCAAAGGCGAAGTCAAAGAGGTCAAACGCGCCGACGGCAAAGCGGTCAGGGTGGGCGTGATCACGCTGCCGAGCTTCTACCGGGATTACGAAGCGGAGTTCCGCGGGGATTCCAAAGCCAAGAAGTGTACCGACGACGTCGCCCGGATTCTGGAGGATTTCAAAAAGCGGAAGGTGGAATCGGTGGTGATGGACCTGCGGCGCAACGGAGGAGGCAGCCTGCCGGAGGCGATTTCGCTGACCGGGCTGTTCATTCCGACCGGTCCGGTTGTGCAGATCCGTTCCGGCGACCGGGAGGTTCATCTGGAGTCGGACAACGATCCGCGGCTGGCGTATGACGGCCCGCTGGTGGTGCTGACCAGCAAGCTTTCCGCCTCCGCTTCCGAAATCTTCGCGGCGGCGATGCGTGACAGCGAACGTGCGATTCTGGTCGGGGACAGCCGCACCTTCGGCAAGGGAACCGTGCTCAATGTGATGCAGCTGGACCGGTTCCTGAAATTCATCGGGGAAAATTTCGAGGCTGGCTCCGCGATCTACGAAACCGCGATGTTCTACCGGATCGCGGGCGGCTCGGTGCAGCAGCTCGGCATCACGCCGGATATCCAGCTCCCGTCGCTGACCGAAGAGCTGGAAATCGGCGAAATGTTCATGGACAACCACCTGCCGTGGGATACGATCAAGCCGGTCGAATTCAGGAAGTTCAAACCGGAACATATCGCGAAAGTTCCGGCGCTGGCCGAAGCCTCTGAAAAACGCATCGCCGCCAGTCAGGAGTATCAGAGCCTGATCCGCAAGATTGAGCTTTTCCGCAAATACAAGGATAAGAAGGAAGTCTCCCTGAACGAGGAAAAGCGCTGGAAGGAGTATCAGGACGAAAAGCAGGTGCAGGAAGAAGCCGACCGGCTCTATCGGGAAAATTCCGGTACGAAAGAGAAAGACGAAAAAAAGCAGTTCGATCCCGAGCTGAACGAAGCCGTCAATATCGCCGCCGACCTGGTGTAATCCGCTCATCGCCGCGCGTCAATACCCTTCCGGGAAGATGCGCGGCAGTTCCCTGCAACAAAACAGGTGCGGATGGCGTTACGGCCTGCCGGTACGCGCCGCGAAAGCGGCCTTGCCGCTCCCTATTCGATCTTCTCAATCATGATATCGGGGAACTGCTGCAGAAACGCGGCCAGAACGTTTTCATCGCTCTGGGCGTGGAGCCGGATGTACATCTTCACGCGAAGCCGCTCCTGCTTGCCGGTGTGGTCGCTGGTCACGGAACAGTTGATGATCCGGTAGCCGTTGTTGTTCAACTCGTTGGTGATCTTGATCAGGTTGTTGCGGTTGCGGGTGGAAAACACCAGCTGCAGGCACTCGGTTTTCATATTGCGGAAAATGCATTGGAAGATTTCGAGGCCGATCAGGGTGAGCAGCGTGGTCACGAGGCCGAGCACATAGAGTCCTCCTCCGACCGCCATGCCGATTCCGGCGGCGACCCAGAGACCGGCGGCAGTGGTCAGGCCGCGCACCGCCTGTTTCTGCATCATGATGGTGCCGGCGCCGATGAAGCCGATGCCGCTGACGATCTGGGCGGCGACGCGGGCGGCGTCGCCGGGACGGATTCCGGCGACTCCGGCGGAATCCTGAAACCCCCACTGGGAAACGATCATGATCAGGGCGCTCCCGAGGGAGACGAGAAAGTGGGTGCGCATTCCGGCGACTTTGGCGCGGTATTCGCGTTCAAGCCCGATGGCGGCTCCGAGGGCTCCGGCGAGCAGCAGACGGCCGATGAATTCCAGTGTCAACATGATACAGCCTCATGGTTTCCGGGTTGGTTGCAACCTGTCACTATACCATATTTCCGCCGGAATTCAAGCGTTTTCCGAGGATGCGGCGGAGATTTCCATAGTCCGGGCGGCAGGAATCAGCAGCGGCCGGCCGAGGGTGGCGATGGTCAGCCCCTGATATTTTTCGCGCGGCTGTTTCGGGCAGAACCACAGGATTGCGAAAGCTCCGAGAAATGAAATCGGCAGGAAGAAGGCGAAACTGCGCGCCAGCGGCACTTCCCGCACCATCGCCTGGCTGTAGAAATACCAGACCAGCATCCCCTCCGCGAAGCCGAGCGCCAGCAAGCCGAGCAGCGCGGTGATCCTGCCGGACCACCTCCGCCGCAGCGCCGGAACCAGATACGGCAGCAACAGCGCGGCTCCGGCAGCGAGCGGGATTCCGGCATAGCAGAAATCCAGCTTGCCCGCCCAGCCGAATCCGGCGGCGGGATCGAGACGCCACGCCTGTTCGGAGGAACGCGACAACGCATACCAGAGGTTCATCGCAACGCCTTCGCCGAATGCGAATGCGGTGTAGCCCCAGATCAGCTTCGCATTGGCGCGGCTCGACAGCACCGCGAACAGGAAAGCGGGCAGGATGGCGGCGCCGATCAGGTAGAAGATCGTGCCGACCTCCGAAACCGACTGGGTCAGCCACTGGCCGGAGAGCTCCAGCGCCAGCGCAAGGCCGACCGCGAACACCCCGATCAGCAGCGTCGCGTATTTCGAGACGGTGACTTCGGCGGACGGTGCGAGGTTCCGGTTGATGAATTTCTGGTGAATCTCCTTGAGCCACACCGCCGCCATCGAGTTCATGCCGGAGCTCAGGGTGCTCATGATCGCGGCCAGCATCGCGGCCATGAACAGTCCCGGCACCGGCGACGGCAGCTGCGTCGAGACGAAGTGGAAAAATGCGGCGTCCCCGCTGCCCGGCCCCAGCGCCGGATCGGGATTCTGCCGGTAGTAGGTGTAGATCGCCAGCCCGGTGAACCACAGCACGAAGGTGAACAGCACGCCGGAGACGGTCGCGACGCACTGCGACTTGAACCCCTCTTTCCAGTTCCGGGTGCTGAGCAGCCGCTGGATGGTGATCTGGTCGCTGCACGAGGTGGTCAGCGGCGTGACGACCGCCCCCCAGAGCAGCAGCCAGAAGAGCAGCCGCACGTAGGGGGAGAGGCCGTAGAATTCCGGCTGCGAAAACTGCGGCATGCCGTGGCCGTCGCGGAATGCCGCCGCTACCGCTTCGGCCGCTCCGCCGTCGATCCGGCCGCACAGGATCGTCACCACGACCGCGAAGCCGCCGGCCAGCACGAAGAATTGCAGCACATCGGTCCAGACCACCGCTTTGGTGCCGCCCATCACGGTGTAGACGATGCCGACCACTCCCACCAGCAGGATCGAAAACCACGGCGGCCACGCGTAGGTCGCCTGAAAGATCTTCGCGGTGGTGTAGAGCACCATCGCAAGGTACATCGTGCGGGTGTAAAAAGCGGAGAAAGCCACCACCGCCCGCACCGTCGAATCGTAGCGGTATTCCAGATACTCATACGGCGTGAAGCTGCCGAGCCGGAAGTAGAACCGGGTGAACAGCAAATAACACGGGATCACCAGCAGCAGCCCGACCGTGCCGGAGAGGCTGAACAGCGTCAGCCCGTTGTTGAAGATCTCTCCCGGCACCATCACGATGGAGACCGAGCTGAGCAGCGACATCATGCAGGCGATGCCGACTGCCAGGAACGGCATGTTGCGCCCGCCGAGCAGATAGTTTTCGCTGCTTTTTTCGCCGCGCGAGAAGTAAACCCCGATGCCGATCACGGCCGCGAGGTAGAGCAGGATGATCAGGTAGTCGAACCAGGCCTGTTGCATGGTGAAAATTCTCCCCGTTGGACGGTTCAGCGGCTGTTGAAGCCGAGATAGCTGAGGTCGGCCGCTCCGAATACGTCGCCGGAGCCGTCCCCCCAGGTGAAACCGGGGCTGACCGCCCGGTCCGCCGTCAGCTCCGCGGTGAAGAGCGGCTGCTTTTCTCCCTTGCGAAAGAGCCGGTAAGTGCCGGAGGCGCGGTCTGCTTCAAGCGTGAAGGCGTGGAACGAGGTTCCGGCGGCGAAGGGGACCGCCTCCAGCTTCCCGGCGGAACGGTACACGAGCTTTTCCGTGCCGAAGCCGATCCAGCCGTACCGGTTCGGGAGCTCCCTCTCCCCCTCGAAACAGAAGCGGATCGCGAACTGCGGCCTCTTTTCGGCGGCGTCGCCCAGCCGGAATTCAAAAACGGCCGAAAGCTTCCCGGCGTCCGGCGGCAGCGGTGCGTGGAAATGGGCGAATTTCTGCGGCGCATCCATGCCGCGGTGGACGAGACGGAGAACCGGGTGCGGCCGCTCCGCGATCCGGCTGATTTCATAATACGCTTCGCTGCCCGTCTGCCCGTGGGGACGGTAGCTGGCGGGCAGGAAGGTGCGCCGGTCCTCCGGGAGCAGGCCGGAGGCTGGCGAATAATAAAGCTCGTATTTCGCGGCTTCGGGATCGTCGGTTTCGGGGCGGCGGCTCGCATCGTCCCGCACCACGTCGAGGGTCATCGCGACGATCCGGCTGAACAGCGCCGGATTGCGCCACGAACCGAAATCGCTCTCGTCATAGATCACCAGCAGCCGGTTCGGTTCGGTCTCCAGAATCGAAGCGTAGGAGCTGCCGGAGCCGCCGTAGAGCGTGCAGCGCTGGTAGCTGCGTCCGGTGCCGGTGAAGTCCAGCAGCAAATAGAGCTTCGGCCTCCCGGTGATGACCGCCAGCGTGCCGTCGGCGAGCACCTTTGCACTCGGAGCGACCGAGAAAGGCGCGATCTCCACGGGTGCGCTCCAGCTTCTTCCGCCGTCGCCGGAACGGAGCTGCAGCAGCGGCGACACGCCGCCGACCCGGACATACGCAAGCAGTTCGCCGCCGGAGAGTTCGACCACGGCGCACTCGTTTGGCCCCTCCGGCATCCGCGCGGCGGGATCTTCGAGAATGGTTGAAAGGTAGCTCCAGCTTTTGCCGTCATCCTTCGATTCGATTATGAAGCTGAAGAATTTGGGCGCGTTTTCCTTGCGTCCGTAACCGGTCAGCAGCAGCCGCCCGTCGCGGAGCCGGAGCACGTCGCGGTGCAGCCGGAATGTGCTTCGGAAGGGCAGCGCCAGTTCAAAACTCTCCGCCGTGACCGACTGGCCGTCCGGCGCGAGGATCACCCGTTTGACCGTGTGACGGTCGGAAACCTTGTCGTCCCAGCAGGAGATATTGCATTTGCGGCCGTCCTTCGACAGATAGGCGTTGAAGCCGCCGAATTCCGGCACGGTTTTGCGCCAGGTCTTACCGTCGTCCGGCGACCAGTCGCGGCAGGCCCGTTCCGTGACGGTATGGATGCCGGAGGAGTGGTTCAGATAGATGGTTCCGTCGGGAAAGCGGTGGGCGAAGCAGAAATTCAGGTGTTCGGGTGAGGTTTCGATCAGCGACATGCCGACCGGTTCGACGCGGCCGCCGTTGAAAAGCCGGGTTCCGGCCGGAGGCGCGGCCGCGAAGGCAGCCGCCGCGAACACGGTACAGGCGGTCAGGGAAATTGCTTTCATGGAAAAGTCTCCTTTGTTGCTTCAGGTCAGAACGGCAGTTTTTTACCGCCGTGCGCATAGTGCGTAATCAGGTCGCCGCTCTCCTCCCGGACTTCGCGGGCCCCCATCGAGGAGACGTGGCCGTCGCTCCAGCCGATATTGGCCCGGTTGGCGTGATCGAACGCCGCAACGTTCGCGGAGCTCCCCGTCCCCCATTCAAAAGTCTGCTTCAGAAAGGCGGCGTCGGTGGAAAAGCTGTCGGCAATCACCATTTTATTCCCCTTGATCCGCGGGAAGTTCAGCACGTTCACATCGTCGCGGGTTTCATTGGAAGGTTTTGCAATCGCATCGCCGAGGTAGGGCTGCCACTCCGCGGGCTTGCGGGGCATGCCGTACACGAACTGGATCGCCCCGTCATCTTTCAAACTGAATGTGAAAGGCGCCCGCGCCGGGCAGATCGCCAGTTGGCCATCGTTCAGATAGCCCCGGTAATAGAGCCGTTTGGCCCAGCTGGCGTGGCCGAGGTCGTCCACCGTGGAGCGCACCAGCAGCCGCCCGTCGAAATCGCCGGTATAGAGGTTGCAGAGTTGCAGAATCTGGCGCAGGTTGCCGGTACAGCGGATCGAACGGGCCTTTTCGCGCGCCTGGTTCAATGCCGGCAGCAGCATACTCGCCAGTATCGCGATGATCGCTATCACGACCAGCAACTCGATTAGCGTAAAACTTACGGTGGTCGGCCTTACATGGCGGAATGCGGGGGGCGTGTCCGCCGCCCCCCGCGCCCCCTGCGTCCGGCAAGGTGCCGGTGCCGGGTACGGGACGGTCGACAGGCGAGGCAGCGGTCGTTCGGCGGGGGAAGAAGATTCGCAATAACGTGAAATTGTCTTCCCGCTTTTCTGCGGAAAGGCAACTTCACGTTTTTGCTCCGACTTGCCGCTTGCAGAGCATTGGCGGAGGCGTGAGAGCTTGCTGGAAGTCAGGGAGATGTTGAGGTGATTTGGTACGGGGAGAGACGCGGCGCTTATCGCCGCTTTCTCTCCCCCGAACCCCTCTCTTTTACGCAGAGCGGAAACTGGAGAGACAACGAGGTGCCGGGGGAGCAGAGCTCCCCAGCGGGATAAGTAGGAGGAACGAAGTGACGACGCACATCCCGTTACTTGGCAGCGGCACCTTGCCGCCTCTCTTTTACGCAGAGCGGAAACTGGAGAGACAACGAGGGGCCGGGGGAGCAGAGCTCCCCGGCAGGATAAGTAGGAGGAACGCAGTGACGACGCACATCCCGTTATTCGGCAGCGGCACCTTGCCGCGAGGGGGCGGGAAATCAATACGGCAACAGATAGAACATTCCTTTTCATGATATCTCCTCCTTCGGGTTGGGAATGTTGGCTTTTGCGAGCAGTTCGCGGCAGTAACTGCCGAGGCCGAGCACGTCGGCGCCGAGATTGATGAAGCGGAAGCCCTCCTGTTGCAGTTCGCGGACTCTGGAGGGTGAACCGACCGTTCCGGCGAACTTGCCGTGGCGGAGCGCGGCGGCGGCGACCCGTTTCCGGGCGGCTGCGACTTCGGGAGCGTTGCATTCGCCCGGTTTGCCGATCGACTGGCTGAAGTCGCCGGGGCCGAAGAAGACGATGTCGATCCCCGGCACCGAACAGATGCCGTCGAGTTCCTCCAGCGCCTCCGCGTCTTCGATCTGCACGGTCACGAAGCGGTTACGGTTCACGAAGCGGATGTATTCGCCGAAATCGGCAAGACAGTAGCCGCCGTCCCGGTTGCCGCCGTCGATCGCCCGCCGTCCGAGCGGATGGAAGCGGACCTGCCGCGCGACCGCTTCCGCATCCTGCTTCGACATCACATGCGGCACCATGATGCCCGCCGCATCGAGTTCGAGCGGCTTCACGAGGTCGCTGTAGGAACCGCGCGGCACGCGCACCATCAGGTCCGCGCCGCAACTCCGGGCCGCCAGCACCTGACTCTCCAGTACGGCGGGATCGTTCGCGACGTGTTCGCCGCACACCCACAGGCAGTCGAAGCCGCAGGAGGCCGCGATTTCCAGTACGCGCGGGCAGGAGAGATTGCTCTTGAAGATGAACACCGTCTCCCCGCGCCGCAGCTTTTCCAGCGTTACACTCTTCCGAAAGGGATACATGGGCTATTTGCCTCCTTCCTTGTATTTGCGCAGATGGCTGCGCATGATCCCGCGCGCCAGTTCGAGGTTGCCGGTTTCGAGCGTCTCGACGATCTGGAAGTGTTCGCGCGCCCCCGCCTGGCTGGCTTCGGCACTGGCGCTGCGGCGGGTGAAAAAGATTTCCAGCAGGTTCGAAAAGGCGATCAATACCTGATTTTCGCTGATTTCCAACAGCTTGCGGTGAAATTCGCAGTCGCGGTGATAGTTGCGTTCGATCTCTTCCGGCGTGTCATCGTAGCGGGCGCAGTCCGCGAGGGCGCGCAATTCGTCGAGCTGCTGCGGCGTGATCTTGTCGATGATGATGTCCAGAACGCCCAGCTCAATCGAAAGCCGCGCTTCCAGCAATTGAAAATAAGAAAGGTCGCTGACTGCGATCTGGAAGCCGAGCACCCGGCTCAGGATCGAGAAATCCACCTGCCGGATCCGGGTGCCGCCGCGGGTCGAACTCTCCACCAGCCCGAGAAACTTCAGCCCGCGCAAGCCTTCGCGGACGCTGACCCGGCTGACGCCGAAAAGTTCGGTCAACTCCTCCTCGGAGGGCAGTTTGTCATTCAACTTCAACTTGTGTTCGATCAGATAGGACAGAATCCGGTCGATGCTTTGGTCGGTTTTATTGGAATTGCCGTTTTTCATGTAAGATCTCCGTATTTGTATTATAAATTATGATACAAAAACCCGTTTTTGTCAAGGGGTGATCCATGAAAAGTGCAAAAAAATAGATTATTTGTAATAAAAATGCCCTTCAGCTCCGGGAAACGGCGCGGAAGGGCAAAGAGAGTTGACCGGAGGTTATGCCTGACGGCGGGAAGAGGCGGGGCGTTCTTTGGGAGTCCGGGAAGAGCAGGCGGAGACGCCGGCTTTGGCGCGATGCCTGCGATAGGTGATGATTGCCGCAAGCTCCGGAATCCTTTGCAGCCGGGCAGTCACCATTTTGTGCATGGCCTGTCGGGAAACTCCCCGCCGGGCGGCGAGATCGCTGATGTTCAGCGAAGGGTCGGCGAGCTTCTGGTTCAGAAGTTCCAGCGAGGAAGAGTCGAGCGAGGCCATGAATCCGATCACTTCGCAAAGGTCGGCGCGAGAGTAACGCCGGTCCCGTTCGAGTTCACGCATGCGGTTGCGGCAATCGGGCATGTGCGGATCGAACCGGCCGGCGGGAAAGAAAACGGAATTCTGTTCGGAAATCAGCGGCGGATCGCCGGCTTCCCGGCAATACTCTTTCAATTTGCAGGAAATGCACTCGTTTTTCCGGTTGTATTCTCTGGCGTAGCAGTTCATGAAAAGCTCCATTTTATAATATTTAGTTAATATAAAACTTAATTTATTTTCTAAAAAAAGATATTCCCGGGTCAAATATTCAGGAGGGGATAAGTGAAATACTTTGCTTGCCGCATCCGATCTTACCTCTGTTTTTTTCTGTTGGTCTTTTTGCGATTTTTTTGATACTTTCAATATAATGAAGAGTATTCTTAATTTCAAGTCCTGTTTGAGAAATTTTTTCAAAAAATCTTGAACTATTGGATTTATGTGGTATAATTTGTAATATTTAAGATTATTGTTAATAGATGGGGATCGAGAACTGTCATTCAGGAGGAAGCGATGAAGAGGCACGTAAACGGTTGGGAGACGATTGCGAGGTATTTAAAATTACGCGGGAAGCAGCAGCAGGACCTGGCCCGGCTGCTGCATATTACGCCGCCTGCGATTTCGCAGGTGAAGAACGGCTGCTTTCTGCTCAGCCCCGGTCAACTGGCGACGATTATTAATTACCTTGAATTTGATGAACCGGCGATCAACGAGTTCTATACGGAACTGTTCAATGCGCGGATTGCGACGGATGGCCGGGGAAGAGAGGCAAAAGCGCCCGAACTGCCGCCGAACTGGAGATTTTCCGTCACTTTCAGGAAAAGCGGCCCGAAACGGAGGGCCGAAACATATCGCATTCCACTCGCCGGAACCGCGCTGCTGGATCATTACGCAGCACTTTTCGAATCGCTGCCGGATTATCTGGCGCGCCATTCCGATGAGTTTCTGTGGGTCCCGGAAAGGGAAGAGGGATTGTGCGCGCTACGGATCGGCGAGGAGATGGGGGAGGCGGCGTTGACGCCGGGCAGCTTGGTGCTGGTCCGGGGACGAAGCTATCCCGATCCCGGACAGCTCTGTCTGATCGGCCTGCTTTCGGGGAAAGTGGTGCTCCGGGAATTCTGGCCGGAAGGGAAAAAGGTGTTTTTCCGCGAAGCCTCCGACCATCGCGGCAGAGAACTTGTCGTCACGCGCCGGGGGGCTGCGCGGCAGATCCGCTGGGTCCACCCGGTCCGGGAAATCCGGCCCCGGGATGACAGCCGCTCCGTATAACCCGTTTTTCCACCCGGTGCGGCGAAGCGGGATGCCGCAAAAAAATCGCCCGCTCCGGGGGAGATGAAACCGGAGCAGGCGACGGGAACGAGCGTTTTTTCAGAACGGGAGATTATTTCCCGTAGTAGACGTTGAGCAGCATTTCCTTGATTTCCTCGATCAGCGGATAGCGCGGGTTCGCGCCGGTGCACTGGTCGTCGAACGCCTTGACCGCCAGTTCGTCGAGCTGGGCGAGGAAGGTCTTTTCGTCGATGCCGTACTCCTTGAGGCTCTTCGGAATCTCAAGTTCCGCCTTGAGCTTTTCGATCGCCTTGATCAGGTTGGCGACGCTCTCGTCGTCATTCCTGCCGCCGAAGCCGCAGTAGGTCGCGAGGTTGGCGTACGCCGCCTTCGCATGCGGATACTTGTACTGCGGGAAGGTTCCCTGCTTGGTCGGGCAATCGGTCGAGTTGAACTTGATCACCTCGCAGATCAGCATCGCGTTGGCCAGACCGTGCGGCACATGGTACATGCCGCCGAGCTTGTGCGCCATCGAGTGGCAGACGCCGAGGAACGCATTCGCGAACGCCATGCCGGCCATCGTGGAGGCGTTGTGCATGTGCTCGCGGGCCTCCTCATCCATCGCGCCGTTGTTGAAGCAGCGCGGCAGGTAACCGAAGACCAGCTTGGCAGCCTCCATCGCGAGGGCGTTCGTATAGTCGCTGGCCATCACCGATACGCGCGCTTCGAGGGCGTGGGTCAGAGCGTCGATGCCGCTGTAGGCGGTCAGGCGCTTCGGCATCTTCATCACGAGCTGGGTGTCGATGATCGCCATGTTCGGGGTCAGCGCGTAGTCGGCCAGCGGATACTTGTTGCCGGTCTCCTCGTCGGTGATCACCGCGAACGGCGTCACTTCCGAACCGGTTCCGGAGGTGGTCGGCACCGCGACCATCAGCGCCTTCTTGCCGAGTTCCGGCAGCCGGACGATCCGCTTGCGGATATCCATGAAGCGCATCGCGACGTCTTCAAAGCTGATTTCCGGGTGTTCATACATCAGCCACATGATCTTGGTCGCGTCCATCGGCGAACCGCCGCCGACCGCGATCAGCACGTCCGGCTGGAAGGAGTTGATCCGCTCCAGTCCCTTGCGGGCGAGCTGGATGGTCGGATCGGGTTCGACATCGGCGAACACCTCGGTCGCGATGCCCATATTGTCGAGCTGGTGCAGCAGGTCGTTCAGGATGCCGGTGGAATACAGGAACTTATCCGTGACGATGAACGCCTTTTTGCGGCCCTCGAGATCGCCGATCGCGGTGGGCAAGCAGCCGTACTTGAAGTAAACCTTCTGAGGAATTCTGACCCACAACATATTCTCTCTCCGTTTCACAATGGACTTGATATTCAACAGGTGCTTCGGCGTCACGTTTTCGCTGACCGAGTTGCCGCCCCAGCTGCCGCAGCCGAGGGTCAGCGACGGATTCAGCGCGAAGTTGTAGATGTCGCCGATCGCGCCCTGGCTGGAGGGCATGTTGACCAGCGTGCGCGAGGACATCATCACGTGACCGTAGTATTTGGCCCGGTCGAAATTCTGCGAGTTGGTGTAGAGCACGCTGGTGTGGCCGAGGCCGCCGTATTCGAGCAGCTTCTTGGCGTTTTCGACCGCATCCTCGTAGGTTTCCGCCTTGTAGAGGGCGAGCACCGGGGAGAGTTTTTCACGGCTGAACGGATAGTCCGGGCCGACGCCGTCGGTTTCACCGATCAGCACCTTGGTCCCGACCGGAACCTTCACGCCCGCCATTTCGGCGATCTTGTACGCGCTCTGGCCGACGATTTTCGGATTGAGCTTGCCGTCGACCTGGATCACGTCGCCGACCTTTTTGGCTTCGGTTTTATTCAGGATGTAGGCGCCGCGGTATGCGAACTCCTTCTTGACTTCGTCATAGATCGAAGCCAGCGCGGTCACCGACTGCTCGGAGGCGCAGATCATGCCGTTGTCGAAGGTCTTGCTCTGCAGGATCGAGCTGACCGCCATCTTGATGTCGCTGGTATCGCCGATCACCACCGGAACGTTGCCGGGGCCGACGCCGACCGCCGGAGTGCCGCTGGAATAGGCCGCCTTGACCATGCCGGGGCCGCCGGTCGCAAGGATCAGGCTCACATCCGGGTGGCTCATCAGCTGGCCGGAGAGCGCGACGGTCGGTTCGGCGATCCAGCCGATGATGTCCTCGGGGGCGCCGGCCTTCACCGCCGCTTCCAGCACGATCCGGGCCGCTTCGACCGTGCACTTCTTAGCCCGCGGGTGGGGGCTGAAAATGATGCCGTTGCGGGTTTTGAGCGCGAGCAGCGACTTGAAGATCGCGGTCGAAGTCGGGTTGGTGGTCGGGACGATGCCGGCGATCACGCCGACCGGTTCCGCGACCTTCGCAATGCCCATCGCCTCGTTTTCCTCGATCACGCCGCAGGTCTTCATGTCGCGGTACTTATTATAGATGTATTCCGCGGCGAAGTGGTTCTTGATCACCTTGTCCTCGACTACGCCCATGCCGGATTCGGTTACGGCCATCTGGGCCAGCGGAATGCGGGCATTGTTCGCGGCAAGCGCGGCGGCGGAGAAAATCCGGTCCACCTGCTCCTGCGAATATTCGGCGTACTTGACCTGCGCCGCCTTGACCCGGGCGATCAGCCCGTTCAGCATTTCGCGGTCGCGCTCATCCTGCGTCTTTTCCACCTTGACGGCCGGTTCGGCCTTGACTTGTTTTGCGCTCATCATCAGTCCTCCCTAATATAAGGTTTGTGCAATTTCCGGCAAACTGTAACGAAACTTCGGTAATGCGATATCGATATTTTAACATCGATATTTTTTTATCTAAACCTAATATAGCTCCTTTAGGAATCAATTGCAAGCAGGGTTTTTCAAAAAATATGCAAAATAATCTTGAAAAAACGGCGAAAAGCGGTAGTAGTATGAAATCAGTAAAAAACGGAACTGCAGAAAGACGAGGAGTCCAAAGTCCCATGCCGACAGTCGAAGCAATCGCCGCCGAAGCGAAAAATGTGATGAAAGCAGGAGCGGTGATCATCACCGCCGCGGAATTCAAGGGAAATTCAGCCACCCGGCTGCAGGTCTATTTCTGGGACGAGCACCAGGCGGTAATGGATGTGATCGGCAAGTCCGACCTGCTGGAAAACTGGCCGGACGACGGAGTGTACGCCCTTGATACCACCGCCCCGAATGCCGAAGATTCGATGCGCCTTGTCCACCGCTGCGAAGGCGAAGAGGAAATCTACATCCGCACCACTGACGAGGACGCCGAGGCGGATGAGCTCGGCACGCTGCCGACCGTCCTCTTCCTCGAATCGGTCGAGGCCATCTGCGAACTGAAAGACAAAATCAAACTCTGACGGGCAATGCCTCCGCCCGGCAGTGAAATCCCGGGGGCTCGCGAGGCTGATTTATCCGGATTTAAGCATTTTCCCGGGCTTGTAAATGTGCGGGGCGGGTATTATATTATCCGACCTGAAAGGATTTTACGATGATCAGCAGTAACAATATCAATATCGCCAGCCGCAGCGTGCTGTCGAGCCCGGGGGCGATCCGCTCCGAGCTGCCGCTGTCGCTGGATGCGGTGATCAAGGTGATGGAGGCGCGGCAGGAGATCTGCGACATTCTCGACGGGAAGTCGAAGAAGTTCATGATGATCGTCGGACCGTGCTCGATCCACGACCCGGAAGCCGCGATCGAATATGCGGAGCGGCTGAAAGCTCTGAGCGAAGAGGTCAAGGACCGTATTCTTATCGTGATGCGCGTCTATTTTGAAAAGCCCCGGACTACGGTGGGCTGGAAGGGGTTGATCTACGACCCGGACCTCAATAAGAGCTACAACATCGAAAAAGGCATCTTCATCGCCCGCAAGCTGATGCTGCGGATTGTCGACCTCGGTTTGCCCGTCGCGACTGAAATGCTCGACCCGATCATCGCGCAGTACATCGCCGACGCGGTCGCGTGGTCGGCGATCGGGGCGCGCACTACGGAAGCACAGACCCATCGCCAGCTCGGCAGCGGCCTGTCGATGCCGGTTGGTTTCAAAAATGCGACTGACGGGACGTTCCAGACCGCGATCGACGCGATTTCGACGGCGCGCAGCGAACACAGTTTCATCGGTGTGCTGGAGGACGGTCACGTCGGAGTGTTCCGCACCCGCGGCAACCCGTATGCGCATATCGTGCTGCGCGGCGGCTCCGGGCAGCCGAATTACGGCGCGGAGCATATCGCGTTTTTGAAGGTCGCGATGCGCAAGGCCGGCATCAAGCCGGCGATCGTGGTGGATTGCAGCCATGCGAATTCCAACAAGAATTACAAGAACCAGCATATTGCGCTGGAGGATGTGCTCCGGCAGATCGCGGACGGCGAGGACGCGCTGACCGGGGTGATGCTTGAGAGCAACCTGCTGCCGGGCAGCCAGAAAATTCAGGCCGGGTGCCGTCCGGACCCCGGAATCTCGATCACCGACAGCTGTATCGGCTGGGATGAAACCGCCGAACTGATCCGGCGCACCCATGAGGCGCTCGGGAAGATTCACGGTGAAAACTCCGGCGAATAGCACGGAGCGGGCGGTCGCGGCTCAGGGGCCGGGCCGCCCGATGCGTTTGAACAGGGGACAAAGTAGCGGAGAACACAAATCTATGAAGAACTTTCTTGCGTTCGACCTCGGCGCTTCCAGCGGCCGCGGTATCATCGGCAAACTGGAAAACGGCAAACTGACGCTGACCGAAGTGCACCGCTTCGCCAACGGTCCGACCGAGCAGGGCGGTTCGATCTACTGGAATTACCCGCAGCTGGTCGAGGAGCTCAAGACCGGTCTTAAGAAAGCGCTTGCGATCGAACCCGCTCTCGACGGCATCGGCATCGACACCTGGGGGGTGGACTATGTGTTTTTCAGCAATACCACCGGCAGGTTCCTGCGCTGGCCCTACCACTACCGCGACGTGCGCACCGGCAACGCCGAGAATGACGTGTGGAGCAAAATCTCCAAGCAGGAGCTTTACGGGCATACCGGCATCCAGTGCATGACGCTGAACACGGTCTACCAGCTGGCCGCCCACTTCCGCGAGCATCCGGAGGATTTCAAGGACAGCCACTTCCTGACCATGCCCGACGCGCTGGCCCGCGCCCTCGGCGGCGACGACACCAGCGAATACACCGACTGCTCGACCACCAATCTGCTCGATCCGGTCACGAAGGAGTGGGACTGGGAGGTGATCGACCGGGTCGGCCTGCCGCGCGAGGTGTTCCCGAAGATCGTGAAACCCTGCACTTTCGGCGGCACCCTGAGCGAAGAACTTCAGCGGGAACTGGGCTGCGGCCCGATTCCGATCATCAAGGTCGGCAGCCATGACACCGCCAGCGCGGTGGGCGCGGTTCCGGCTCCGACTTCGGGCAACTGGGCGTACATCAGCGCCGGAACCTGGGCGTTGCTCGGCGCCGAGATCGACGAACCGCTGCGCACCGCCGCGTCGGAAAAGGAGAGCTTCACCAACGAGGGCGGCCTCGACGGCAAGATCCGCTTCCTGACCAACATCATGGGCAGCTGGCTCTTTCAGGAGACCCGGCGCAACTGGCGCGAACAGAAGGACCCGGAGCTGTCGTTCGCCGAGATGGAGCGCATGGCGCTCGCCTCGGAGCCGTGCCGCTATTTGATCAACCCGAACGACGCGAGTTTCGTGACGCCCGGCGACATGCCGCAGCGCATCTCCGACTTCTGCGCGGATCACGGCGAAGGAGCGATCGTCGACGACGGCGCGGTGGTGCGCGCGATCTACGATTCGCTGGCGCTTTACTTCCGCTGCAAGCTCGAAACGCTCGCTTCGCTGCTCGGCGTGAAATACCAGTGTCTGAACGTGGTCGGCGGCGGCACCAAGGACGGGCTGCTGATGCAGCTGACCGCCGACGCGCTGAATATCCCGGTGGTGGCCGGCCCGGTCGAGGCGACCGCGATCGGAAACCTTCTGGCGCAGGCGATGGCGACCGGTGCGGTCAAAGACCTTGCCGCCGCGCGCCAGGTGGTCAAGGATTCGTTTGAAGTCAGGACCTACCGGCCGAATGAGGCGATGCACGCGCTCTACAACGGCGAAATCGAACGCTTCAAATCGCTTGCAAAGTAAGTGGGGTATCGTACTGACAGGAAACGCGGTTCCGGGATCGGCGGATTCCGGGGCCGTTTTCTGCTTTTGCTGCTGCTGTGCGGACTGTCGCTGGCGGGCGGTGAACCGCGCACGCTGTACACGGCGGGCGGCAGCCGGGTCAAGACGCTCGACCCGGCGCAGGCGGACGACCTCTCCAGCCGCAATCTGGTCGGGGCGGTCTACGATACGCTGCTGCAGTACGACTACCTGAAGCGCCCTTACACCCTGATCCCGTCGATGCTGGCGGAGATGCCGAAGGCGAACGACGCGCTCGACGTGTACAGCTTCCGGCTGCGGGATGACCTCTACTTCGCGGACGATCCGGTGTTCGCCGGGCTGCCGAAGGAGGCGCGCCGGATCACTTCAAAAGATGTGCTCTATTCGATCCTGCGGCTTGCGGATGTGCGCAACCACAGCCCGGTCTACTGGCTTTTCCGCGGCAAGATCCGGGGGCTGGACGAGTTCAACCGGGCGACCGCCGCCGCGCCGAAGGGGGATTTTACTCCGTACGACAGGGGGCTGCCCGGTTTCGAGGTTGTGGACGACCTGAATTTCAAACTGCACCTGACCGGGCCGGACCCGCGTTTTTTGTATATGCTGGCGATGCCGAATGCGGCGGTGGTGTCGCGTCGCGCGGCGGAGCGGTACGGCGAGGAGCTGGCGCGCCATCCGGTCGGGTCCGGGCCGTTCCGGCTGACCGAATGGATCAACGATTACAAGCTCCAGCTCGACCGCAATCCCGACTACCGCATTGAATATTTCAAGGGGGCGGAAACTCCCGCCGACCGGAATCGGCCGCTGCCGCTGGCCGACCGGGTGGTGCTCTATCTGGTCAAGCAGCCGATGTCGTCGTGGCTGCTCTTTCTGCAGGGAAACCTCGACCTGAATGCGTTGGACAAGGACAACCTCGACCTGGTCGCCGGGGGAGGGGCGGAGCTGGCTCCGGCCTTGAAAGCGCGGGGCATCCGGCTGCTGCGCACTCCTGAATTCGAGGTGCGCTACGTCGGCTTCAACTTCAGCGATCCCCTGCTTGGGAAGAACCTGAAACTGCGGCAGGCGCTGAGCCTCGCCTACGACGTGCGGCGCCGGGTGGAACACACCAATTTCCAGTTGATTCCGGCGCAGGGGCCGATTCCGCCGGGCGTGGCCGGCTACGACCCCGGCTATCGGAATCCGAATGCGGCGGACGACGTCGAAGCCGCCCGCCGGCTGATCGCCGAAGCGGGATTTCCGGGAGGGCGCGACCCCGCGACCGGCGAACCGCTGCGGTTCAGTTTCGACCAGACCGGCAACAGCTCCGCCTACCGCCAGCTCGGCGAGCTGACCGCCGCCGACTTCGCCCGGCTCGGCGTCGAAACCGAACCGGTGCTGAACAACAACCCGCGCTTCTACGAGAAACTGCGGCAGGGCAGGTTGCAGCTTTTCCGGCTGTCGTGGGTGGGGGATTACCCGGATGCGGAGAACTTCCTGCAGCTCTTTTACAGCAAAAACATCGGCGGCTGCAACCGGGTCGGCTTCAGCGACCCGGAATACGACCGCATGTTCGAGGCGATCCTGCCGATGCCGGATTCGCCGGAGCGGACCGAACGCTACCGGGAGATGGTGCGCTACCTCGGCACGAAGTGTCCGTGGATTTTCGAGGGTTTCCCGATCGCGTACCAGCTCAACCACGCGTGGCTGGAGAACTATCACCCGCACGACTTCGCGTTCGCCCGCTGGAAATACCTGACGGTGGACCCGGAGCGCCGCCGGCAGCTCAAGGCCACCTTCACGCCGCTCAGCATGCGCGAACTCAATCAGTGAACCGCGGGTTGCCAGCCCGCCTGCCGCCACTGGAAAATCCGTCCGTCGGCAAGTTCCGCCCGCCTGTTTTCCGCATCGAAGGTTTTGCACGGCAGCCAGTTGCCGTTCAGTTGGAGATGACGTGACCCGTCCGGCTTTGACAGAAAGTCAAAAATCAGGTCCTGATTCCAGTCTGCCGCCATATTCCCGTTCCATTCCAGAATAGTCTGCCCCCGCCGGTCGGCATGATGCCATGAGAAATACCGGTTGCCGGTCGAAGTCGCTCCGATGAAACTTATGTTGCCGGCGTCGGTTCGGAGAGTGACGCTGTTTTCTCCGGTGAGAACCAGATAATCCGTCTGAGGAGTCCGGTTGTTGCCCAATACGGCAAAAGCCGGGTTCATCAGTTGGAGAGAATAACCGTCATTGCCGGGGTGTGAAAAGCGCCGTCCGGTCAGAAACGAAACTTCAGTGATATAGCAGAGCAGGATCACATTGCCGGGGAGCAGGAGAAAAGCGGTCAGCCATGGAAGTATTTTTTTCATTTCTTTGCCTTTTCAATCACGAATTGCGGTGGAGTAAGGTATCATGGAATCCGTGTTTTACAAATATTTATCATTGCAAAATGATTCGATTCAATTTGCGCGGCAAAAGCCGTCTTTGTGGCTTTTTTGGGGGATTTTAGATGATTTTTGCGGTTTTTTCGGCAAAAAATTTGTTTTTCGGGGCATGTTCCGGTATAATTCACAGCAAATGAATCTATTCACCGAAGGCGTGGGGCTTATGGAAAACAAATACGAATCGCTGCGCGAAACCCTCCGGCAACGGGCGAAACGGGAGTTCGCCCCCGGCGCGAAGTTTCCGACCCAGCGGGCGCTGATGGCGGAGTACGGTGTGTCGCTCGCCACCGTTGACCGGGCGCTGCGCGAGCTGGTCGCGGAGGGAATCCTGATGCGCAGCCAGGGGCGCGGCACCTTCGTGCGCGAGGAAACCGAACTGCGCAAGCCGGCGGGCAACCAGATCGCGCTGTTGCTGGCCCGGAACGTGACCTGCAACGCCCACGCTTTTTATGCGGAAATTCTGTTTGAAATCAACGACCGGCTCTCCGCCGCCGGATGCAGTTTCGCCTATTTCTATACCGATGAGAGCGGCACGCCGCGCGAACTGGTGCGCCATTTGACCGACGGCGGCCGTTTCCGGGGGGCGATCCTGATCAACCGGATTCCGGAGGAGCTGGCGGTCGAACTCAAGCGGGTCGGGCTGCCGTTCGTGGTGGTCGACAACCGGATCGAATCGCCCGGCGTCTGCTGCGTGACCGGCGAAAACGAGGCCGGAGCCGCCGCGATGGTTGAATATTTGATCGCGCGCGGCCACCGCCGGATCGGCTTTGTGAGCACGCCGCTGCAGACCACTTTTCTGGAACGATACATCGGCTACTGCAACACGCTGCTCGCTCACGGAATCGCGGTGGACAATGCGATCGTGCAGCGTTTTTTCCGGTACGAGGAGGCGGAACGGGATCTGGCGAAACTGCTGGACTGCGCCGAACCGCCCACCGCGATTTTCGCCGCCAACGATACGATGGGCGCCGCAGTCTATCGGGTGCTGCGGAAACGGGGGCTGCATATTCCGGGCGATATCAGCGTGGCGGGATTCGACGGGGATTATGTGGGTACTCAATGCGTGCCGCGGCTGACCACGGTGGAGGTTCCCCGCCGCAAAATGGGCCGTGCCGCCGCTTCGGCGCTGCTCCGGCAGATCGCCGGGGAGAAGGTGGAGTCCATTGTGCTGCCGCTGAAGCTGATTGAAAGGGAGTCCGTGTTTGCTTTGACGTGACCGCCGGGCGGCAAGGCGCCGCCGCCGGGTGCGCGCTCTACGTCCTTCGGGGTCGCGCGGCGTCTGGCGGCAAGGTGCCGCTGCCGGGTGCGCACGCCAATGCCCCTCGGGGGGCGTGCGACCAAGCACAGGCAAGGCATTGGTCGGTCTGCATAACCACTTATGCGGCGCACAACAAGCGCGGTCAGCGCCGCGAACGAATGTGAGGGCATTACTTGC
>ERZ1034984.79-NODE-79-length-107885-cov-9.232727_pt1 | contig 107885 bp, 94 predicted proteins | sample MGYA00520589_ERZ1034984 | MGnify/ENA primary metagenome ERZ1034984 (study PRJEB33766, sample SAMN09781790) | gut metagenome | biome: gut microbiome | host: Homo sapiens | place: Madagascar | study: EMG produced TPA metagenomics assembly of the PRJNA485056 data set... | reverse complement strand
AGTACTTGGCTACGAACCAAGGGGTCGTGGGTTCGATTCCTGCCAGCCGCACCAATTTCAAGTCCTGATATCGCAAGGTGTCAGGACTTTTTGGTTTGTGCGCCCGGCATTTTTGTGGGGCTGCTTTTGTGTGAAGATTGCGTCTATGAACAAGGCTTTCACCAAGGAAACCGATGGGCAGGATGATGACGACGATCTGCCCAGCCTGCCTGCTATTCCCAAGGGCAGCAAGAATTACATGACGCCTCAGGGCTACCAGGCGCTGCGCAGCGAGCTGCTGGAGCTGATTGACAATGAGCGCCCCAGAATTGTCGAGGTGGTGCACTGGGCGGCCAGCAATGGCGACCGCTCGGAAAACGGTGACTATCTCTACGGCAAGAAGCGTCTGCGCGAGATTGACCGCCGTATCCGCTTTCTGACCAAGCGCCTGGAAATTGCCGAGGTGGTGGATCCTTCCGTGCACCACGGCAGTGACCAGGTGTTCTTCGGTGCCACCGTCACCTATGCAGACAACGAAGGTGTGGAGCGCACTATCACCATCAAGGGCATTGATGAGTCTGACAGCAGCAAGGGCGAGGTCAGCTGGATCGCGCCCGTAGCGCGTGCCTTGCTGCGCGCCAAGGTGGGGGATGAAGTGCCTTTGCCCACCCCGGCAGGTGTGCGCATGCTGGAAGTGCTGGAAGTGGCATACCCCGCACCACAGAACTAAAAAATAGTAGCTGCCAGCGCTGGATTTATCAGTCTTTCATACTCTTAAGGCTTTGAAACCTAGATGTGGTAAGCGCTAGCTGCTCTTATATTTAAAGTCAGTCATAAAAAACGCGATCTCTCAGGATCGCGTTTTTGTTGTGTGCCTGCGTGTACAGCGGTCTTACTTGAGCGGCATGATGCGCGTAGCGCGGACCACGGTGGGAATGCGGCGCAGGCTGCGCAGGGCTGCGTCCACGTGCTGGCGGTCGTGTACGGACACGATAAAGCGCAGCTCGGTGGTTTGCATGGCTGCTTCATCGTCCATTTCCAGGCGGCGAATGTCGAGGTTGGCTTCTGCCATTTCGCTGGCTACGCGGGCCAGTACGCCCTTCTGGTTGTTGATGGTGATGCTTAGGCCGCTGTCATAAAGCTTCTGGCTGGCGTCTTCTGCCCATTCCACGGGGATGAAGCGCTCCGCATCGGTAGCGTGCAGGCGCTTGGCATTGGCGCAGTGGGCATCGTGCACGTGCAGACCATCGCCACGGCCCAGATAGGCCACCACGGCATCGCCGGGTACAGGGCGGCAGCAAGGGGCGTAGTGCACCGAGGCATTGCTCTTGCCGTCGAGCGTGACGGTGCCACGGTCCTTGCTGGCAAAGCGCTCCTGGCTCAGCAGTACGGCGTTGGGGCGCATGCCCTGCTTGGCCAGCTGGGCCATGAAGTGGCGCGCCACCCAGCCTGCAGCCTGGCGGCCCATGCCGATGTCGGTCAGCAGGTCTTCGCGGCTCTTGCTGTTGGAGGTGTTGAGTACAGACTGCCACAGCGCCTGATTGGCTTCGTTGTCCTGCGGAATCTCGGCAATACCTTCTTCGCGCAGTGCCTGCTGCAGCAGCTTTTCGCCGAGCAGCATGGACTCGCTGATGGCTGCCGTCTTGAGATAGTTGCGGATCTTGGAGCGCGCACGGCCAGTTTTGACAAAGCTCAGCCACGCAGGGTTGGGGTTGGCATTGTCGTCCGTGATGATTTGCACCACATCACCGCTCTTGAGTTCCGTGCGCAGCGAATTGGGTTCACCATTGATCAGGGCGGAAACAGTGTGGTGGCCAATACTGCTGTGGATGGCGTAGGCAAAGTCCACCACGGTGGCGCCGCGTGGCATGGCCAGAATTTTGCTCTTGGGTGTGAAGACGTAGATGGAGTCAGGGTAGAGGTCCACCTTGACGTTGTCCCAGAACTCGGTGGCGTCTTTGGTTTCGGTCTGGATGTCCAGCAGCGACTGCAGCCACTTGGTGTTGACGGCTTCCTGCTTGTCCTGCGACTTGTAGAGCCAGTGCGCGGCAATGCCGGCCTCGGCCACGATGTGCATGGGCTCAGTGCGGATCTGGAACTCGATATTCACGCCCGACGGGCCCACCAGCATGGTGTGCAGCGACTGGTAGCCGTTGGCCTTGGCAATGGCGATATGGTCCTTGAACTTGCCGGGCACGGGCTTGTACAGCTGGTGCAGGATGCCCAGGGCGGTGTAGCAGTCCGTGACTGTAGGCACGATGATGCGAAAGCCGTAGATGTCCGTCACCTGGGCAAAGGTCAGGTGGTGGCGGATCATCTTCTGGTAGAGCGAGAACAGCGTGCTCTCGCGCCCTGCCAGGCGTACGGGCATGCTGACGCGTTCGAACTCGGCAGCAATTTCGTTCTGCACGCGCTGCACCAGATCGTGGCGGCGTGCGCGGGACTTGGAGATGGCCTTGTCCAGCGTTTGGTAGCGCCAGGGGTGCTGGTACTGGAAGGACAGGTCCTGCAGTTCGCGGTAGGTCTGGTTCAGCCCCAGGCGATGTGCAATGGGGGCGTAGATGTCCAGGGTTTCCGAGGCAATACGGTTCCACTTGCTGCGCGGCATATCGCCCATGGTGCGCATGTTGTGGGTACGGTCGGCCAGCTTGATGAGGATGACGCGTACATCCTTGGCCATGGCCAGCAGCATTTTGCGAAAAGACTCTGCCTGGCTCTCTTCGCGGGTGTTGAAGTGCAGCTTGTCCAGCTTGGTCAGCCCGTCGACGAGGTCTGCCACCGTTTCCCCGAAACGCTCCACCAGATCCTGCTTGGTGATGCCGCAGTCTTCCATGGCATCGTGCAGCAGGGCAGCCATGAGCGCGGGGGCATCGAGCTTCCAGTGCGCACAGATGGTGGTGACAGCAATCGGGTGGGTGATGTAGGGATCACCACTGCTGCGCCACTGGTTGGTGTGTGCCTTGTCTGCGTATTGCCATGCCTGGCGCACCAGCTCGATGTCAGCAGGTGGCAGATAGGACAGGTAGCCCAGCATGCGCTCAAAGTGCGCAGCGGAAACGCGAGCCGCAGCTTCCAGGCGCTCCTCAAGAGGTGCGTCTGGCGATAGGGTAGGGATGTCGTCTTTTTTGGAAGTAAATGCCGCGTTCATACCCTAAATGTATCGCGGGAAAGGGGCGGTGGACATAGCAAAAAAAAAGCACCGCGATACGGTGCTTCTATTGTCTGCGTAATACACAGAATCTGAAATGAATTCAGACTTAGCCGGGTACTTTTTTCAGCATCTCCAGGCCAACCTTGCCTTCTGCGATTTCGCGCAGGGCGGTCACAGCAGGCTTGTTCTGGCATTCCACCTTGGGGGTATGGCCTTGGCTGAGCATGCGAGCACGGTATGTGGCAGCCAGCACCAGTTGGAAACGGTTGGGGATTTTGTCCAGGCAATCTTCAACAGTGATACGTGCCATCTGGGTACTCCGGGGAAATTCAGGAAAGGTTGAGGGACTCAAACACGTCGGCACGCAGGCGGCGCTGCGAGGCATATTTGAGCCGTTGAGCGTGGATGATCGCCTTCAGGTCAAAAAGCGCGCTCTCGAACAATTCGTTAATTATAACGAAGTCAAATTTTGACACCTGGGCCATCTCGACTTCCGCATTCTTCATACGTACTTCGATCACCTCGGGTGCATCTTCGCCACGGTTTTCCAGGCGCGAGCGCAGTTCGTCCCAGCTGGGCGGCAGGATAAAGATCAGCACCGCCTGGGGGAAGGCTTCACGCACCTGCAGTGCGCCCTGATAGTCAATTTCCAGCAGCACATCTTCGCCATTGACCAGGCGGTCATGAATGCCTTTCTTGGATGTGCCATAGCGCTTGCCGTGCACATTGGCCCATTCGATAAAGGCATTGTTGGCAATCATGCTGTCGAACTCTGTGTCCGAGCAGAAAAAGTATTCGCGACCGTGCTTTTCCTGACCGCGAGGTGCACGCGTGGTGTGCGAGACGGAAGGATAGACGCGTGCGTCAAACGAGCGCAGGGCCTTCACGAGGCTGGATTTGCCAGCTCCGCTGGGCGCTGCAACGACAAATAGGTTTCCAGGATGTTGCATAAAAAAAACTCTGCTACGGATAGCAAGCTTGCAAAAAGGGCGCTTGGAAGCGCCCTGTAGCGGTGACGGTGATTTACTCGATGTTCTGAACTTGCTCGCGCATTTGCTCAATCAGCACTTTCATGTCCACGCTGATGCGTGTCAATTCCAGTGTGGCGGACTTGGAACCCAGGGTGTTGGCTTCGCGGTGCATTTCCTGGATCAGGAAGTCCAGGCGCTTGCCGATTTCGCCCCCCTTCTTGAGCAGGCGCTCGACCTCGTCCAGGTGTGAGCCCAGGCGTGTGATTTCTTCTGCCACATCAATGCGGATGGCAAAGGCGGTGGCTTCAGACAGTGCACGCTCGCGGGCAGCTTCCGGTGCAACCTGGCCTTCGGTCAGGCCCATGGCTTCTTGCCAGCGCTCCAGAAAACGCTGGCGCTGCTGCTCTACCAGTTGGGGCACCAAAGGTCCTGCCTGCTCGGCCAGTGCGCGCAGCTGCTGGATGCGGTCCAGCAGCATGCTGGCCAGGCGCTTGCCTTCGCGTGCACGGGCGTCCACCAGTTCATCAATGGCCTTGTCAGCCAGTGCGGGAACGATTTCCTGCCAGTCCACCTGCACGGCGTGACCATTGCCGGAAAAGCGCAATGCATCGGCCACGCTCAGCCCCTTGGCGTCAGGCAGCCAGGCCTGCACCAGATCCTGCAGGGACTGCATGCGCTGCAGCAAGGCAGCAGTAGGCTGGGGCAGAGAGGCAGAGGCATCCACATCAATGGCCGCACGCACTTCCACCTTGCCGCGCTTGAGGCGGTTGGTCAGCAGGGCGCGCAATGCGGGTTCCTGGCTGCGCAGTTCATCAGGCAGACGGAAAGTCAGGTCCAAAAAACGGCTGTTGACTGCGCGGATTTCAAGCCCCAACCGCATACGAGATGCAGAGGCGTTGTCCTCAGTAGACGCCGGTGCGTGCTGCACGCTGGTGTATCCGGTCATGCTGTAAACTGGCATTGGACGTTTCTTTGGTTACTTGCAATTCGCTGATTATCCAGTTTCCGCGTCGACCCTGAGGTTTACCAGAACAAAATGTCTTCAAGGATCAAGCCCGCCCCCCTGCCGCCGGATACCCAGATTGGTGATTACCGCATTGTGCGCAAACTTGCTTCAGGTGGTTTTGGCATCGTGTATCTGGCCCAGGATGCACAGGGGCAGGAGGTCGCAATCAAGGAATACCTCCCCGCAGCACTTACCACACGCAGCCCAGGGGAACTGGTTCCCAAGGTAGCTGCAGACAAGGTGTCACTGTACCGGCTGGGGCTGAAAAGTTTTTTTGAAGAAGGCCGTGCGCTCACGCAGATCTCCCACCCTTCGGTGGTCAGCGTGCTCAATTTCTTCCGCGAGAACGAAACCGTCTACATGGTGATGAACTTCCTGCGTGGTGCATCCTTGCAGGAATACGTGGTGCTGGCACGCGGCAAGAAACACCACAAGGTTTTGCGTGAGTCCACCATCCGTTCGCTGTTTGATGAGGTGCTGCGCGGTCTGCGCATCGTGCACCAGCACAAGATGCTGCACCTGGACATCAAGCCCGCCAATATCTTCATCACCGATGAAGACCGTGCCGTGCTGATTGACTTTGGCGCTGCGCGCGAAGTGCTGAACAAGCAAGCCAGCTTTATCCGCCCCATGTACACGCCGGGCTTTGCTGCCCCTGAGATGTACAAGCGCGATAACAATCTGGGCCCTTGGACGGATATCTACGCCATTGGGGCCTGCATGTTTGCCTGCATGACAGGGCAGCCACCCACGGATGTGCCCAACCGCCGCGACAAAGACCGGCTGGCCATGGCGCTGGCGCGTCTGCGTGGTGTGTATTCCGATAACCTGCTGGAATTGGTGCAGTCGGCCATGGCGCTGGACCCCATGGAGCGCCCGCAGTCTGTGTTTGCGTTCCACAAGGCGCTGATCAACGAGCCGCCGCGCAGCTACACCCCGCTGAGTGTGGCCGAAAAAGTGCGTCTGCAGCTGGAAAGCCTGATGGGTGACACCAGCAGGGCGCAGGCCGCGCAGGCCGCGCAGGAGGCAGCGCGGGCGAGGGCTTCATGAAATTTTCCGTATTTCAGCTCAGTCGCCGTGGGGGGCGTGCCATCAATGAAGACCGCATGGGCTATTGCTACACCCGGGAAGCGGCCTTGTTCCTGCTGGCAGATGGCATGGGCGGGCATGCCGAAGGCGAGGTGGCCGCACAGCTGGCGCTGCAGAGCATTGCGGCACAGTTTCAGCGCGAAGCGCAGTTGACACTGCCCAATCCGTCTGACTTCCTGCGCCGTGCCGTGATGACGGCGCACCGCCATATCCAGCGCTATGCCAAGTTCAAGCGCATGGCTGATGCACCACGCACCACGCTGGTGGCGGCCGTGGTGCAAAACGGCACCGTGACCTGGCTGCACTGCGGTGATTCGCGTCTGTACTGGGTGCGCAGGGGGCAGTTGCTGGCGCGCACGCGTGACCATTCTTATTCTGAGATGGAAGGTGCCTTCCGCATTCCCAGGCAGCTGGCCAAAAAGCTGCTCAACCGCAATGTGCTGTTCACCTGTCTGGGGGCATCTGGCGACCCGATTTTTGACATCAGCGGCCCGCATAACCTGCGCCGTGGGGACCGCGTCCTGCTGTGCTCGGACGGGCTGTGGGGCGTGCTCGACGAAGCCTTTTTGCTGCAGGGGCTGTCCCGGCAGCCCGTGCATGAAGCCATTCCTGCGCTGGTGGATGCTGCCTTGCAGACAGCAGGCGAGAAAAGCGACAACGTCACTGCCATAGGCATGGAGTGGGAAGTGCCGGATCACGAGCCCAGCACCGGTGAAAGCCATACCGACACCCATCTGACGCACGAGCCCTTTGCCACGACCATCCAGTCCGAGCACGACCTGGATACGCTGGATGACCCGCTCGGCGAAGAAGAAATCGAGCGCAATATTGCCGAGATCAATGCGGCCATCCGCCGCTCGGCCGAGCGCAAGCTGCCATAGCCTCGCCCACCTCAGCGCTGCGCATGGGCTTGCACTTTGACGCACACTTGTCACCTTTGCCGCAGATGCTGCGGATTGCCTGTCTGATGAAATAAAGAGAGCTGCCAGCGCTTGCTGCATGGGCGTTGCAGCCATTTTTTACCCATGAAAATTGTTCTCGCTTCCAACAACCGCGGCAAGCTGGCCGAATTGCAATCCATGTTTGCGCCTCTGGGCGTGGAGCTGATCTGCCAGGGCGATCTGTTTCAGGGCGAAGCGCCCGAGCCCTATGGCACCTTTGTGGAAAACGCCCTGAGCAAGGCGCGCTTTGCTGCCGAAAAAACCGGTCTGCCTGCAATTGCGGACGATGCAGGTCTGTGCGTGGAAGCCTTTGGCGGCCTGCCCGGCGTGGATACAGCCTACTACTGCACGCACTACGGCTACGAAAAAAGCGATGCCAACAATGTGACCTGCCTGCTGGAAAACCTGGCCCCTCACGCCAACCGCAAGGCCGCCATGGTGAGCACTTTGGTGGGCGTGCGCCACCCCAAGGACCCTGAGCCGCTGATTGCTGTGGGCCGCGTGAATGTAGAGATTGCCAGGGAGCGCCGTGGCAGCAACGGTTTTGGCTTTGACCCTGTGCTCATCATTCCTGAAATTGGCAAGACCTTTGCCGAGATGGCGCCTGAGTTCAAGAACGATCACAGCCACCGTGGCCGCAGCACGCGCGCCATGATGGAATTGCTGCGCACCTCCTGGCTGGCCTGAAGCACGCATGAGCATCCCCATTCATCCTGCGGGCAGTGAACCGCAAGTGGGCCAGGCACCCAAGGACGTACAGCACTACATGCGCATGGGCACGCTGGCCCTGCCTGCGCTGCCACCGCTGTCGCTGTACATCCACCTGCCGTGGTGCCTCAAGAAGTGTCCGTACTGTGACTTCAACTCGCACGAGCAGCGGGGGCTGGCCGAAGGCGGTGTGCCTGAGCAGCGCTATATCGACGCGCTGATGGCCGATCTGGAAGCCAGCCTGCCTCTGATCTGGGGCCGCACGGTGCACAGCGTGTTCATTGGTGGCGGAACCCCCAGCCTGTTCAGCCCCGAGAGCATTGACCAGTTGATCAGTGGCCTGCGTGCGCGCCTGCGCATGGAGCCTGACTGTGAAATCACCATGGAGGCCAACCCCGGTACCTTTGAAAAAGAGCGCTTCAAGGCCTACCGCCATGCAGGCATCACACGCCTGTCGATTGGGGTGCAGAGCTTTGATGACCGCTTTTTAAAGGCGTTAGGGCGTGTGCACGATGGAGCACAGGCACGGGCTGCGGTGCAGGAAGCGGCGGAATCGTTTGAGACCTTCAACCTCGACATCATGTATGCCCTGCCGGGGCAGACCGAGGCCGATCTGATCAAAGACCTGGAGACAGCGCTGAGCTTCAAACCGCCGCACATCTCGATTTACCACCTGACGATCGAGCCGAATACCTACTTCGCCAAGTTTCCACCCGTCGTGCCGGAAGAAGACACAGCCTATGACATGCTGGACCGCATCACCGCCATGACGGGCGCGGCAGGCATGCAGCGCTATGAAATTTCAGCCTACGCACGCGATGGCCACCAGTGCTTTCACAACACCAACTACTGGCAGTTTGGTGACTACCTGGGCATTGGTGCAGGGGCGCACGGCAAGCTGAGCTTTGCGCACCGTATCGTGCGCCAGGTCAAGATTCGTGACCCGCAGCGCTATATGGACGCCGCACTGGCAGGCCGTGCGCTGGCCAGTGACGAGGACGTGCGCCGCAAGGATTTGCCGTTTGAGTACATGCTCAATGCACTGCGCCTGCGCGGTGGCTTTGCGGTGCAGGACTATCTGGACCGCACGGGCCTGCCCGTCAGCACCATTCAGTCTGCGCTGGATGCAGCGCAGCGCAAGGGTCTGGTCACCCTGCAAGGCGGCCATGTACAGCCGACGGAGCGTGGCTTTGACTTTCTGAGTGATTTGCAGGAGCTGTTTCTGGCCGACGAATAAAGCCTGAATACTCATAAAAAGAAAGCACCTTGCGCAGGTGCTTTCTTATTTTTAGATAGTTTTGATGCTGAAGTTGGCTTGTATTCAGCGCTGGCAGCTATCAAAAAATTAGATGCTTAACCGCAGAAGGCCTTGATGATGCGGCCGGTGGCATCGACTTCCAGATTCAGGCGTTCTACGTTGAAGTCACGCGTCATGGGCTGGCCGGGCTTGAGCACGCGTGCCATATAGGCGCCAGAGCGCTTGCGGGCTTCGTTGATGTTGTGCTCGGTATTGGTCTTGCCCACGGCCCACTGCGCATTTTGTGCATTGCATTGCTGCACGGGGCGGGGAGCATCGGCACCGGCTTTTCCATGGCCAAAGTGCGATGATGTGGAGCAACCAGCGATGGTCAGAATGCCGGTCAGACCCAGCAGGGGCAGTACATAGCGCATGTAATTCAACTCCTCAGTTGTTGCACAGCCCATACCTTAACAGCCGTGGCGCAATGATTTGGGGCACGGGTGTGACTCTTTGTGACGGACAAGACCTGCAGCGCCCCGTAGTCGCGATTAACGCGCCTTCAGCACCTGGGTCTGCATGCGCAGTTTCTGGGCCTGTACGGCGGCCTGCTCGGCCTGCTTGCGCTGCTCAAACGGCCCGATATACAAGCGCGTGAGCGTGCCATTCTTGCCTTTGATGGTCTGGCGTACTGCGCCCAGCTTCATTCTGTTGAGCTGTTGGACGGCGGCATCCACATTGCTGGCCTGTGCGTAGACGCCAGCATTCAGGTAGTACTTGCCGGGGATCAGCTTGCTGCTGGTTCCGGGAGCAGCAGGGGCGGCCTTGGTCTTGACCATGGCTGCTGGCGCGGTGACGGGTTTTTTGCTGGGAGCCTCAGCCTTCGCTTTCTGTGGCGCAGGGGCTGCGGAGGCAGCTGCCACTGTTGCAGCAGTTGCTGTTACTGCGGTTGTGGCTGCCGTAGCTGCAGCCGTGTCTGGCGTGGGGCTGAACTGCACGGGCACGGACTGCGCAAAATTGACGATGGACAGCGTTTCTCCTGCCGTGTCCTCCTTGGCAGCTTCAGGGGCTGCAGACGTCTTGTCCTCGGCCGCTGGTGCGGGCAGAGGCTCGGCAGGTACAGGTGCAGGTGCAGGTGCTGGAGCCGGTTCGAGCGCAGGGAGCGGTTCCATTGCGGGCAGCTCAGGCTGCTGGGCGCGGATGCTTTCCACCGAAGGAATCACCAGTTGTGGCCCTGTGCCGGGCTGGGTCGTGCTGGTGTCAGGCAGGGCAAATGTCTGGCTGGACGGTGCGTAGAAGAGGGCTGCGCCGATGAGCAGGGCTGCCAGAGCCTGCACGGATGCCACGATGTGCAGACGCTCTGTGGCAATCGCCTGTGAGGCCAGTTGCACACGCGCCTGTGCCAAGGATTTGGCGTGGGTCAGTGTGTGCAGGGTCTGCTTGCGCACATGGTGGTAGTACAGCCCTGTGCCCATAAAGCCGGGCACGACGCACAGCAGCAGCCCCAGCAGCAGGCAGACCGATGCTTCCACAGCCAGCGGAACGCGGCCATGCAGACCCCACCACCACAGGGCCAGCACACCAGCCAGGACCGCGGCATAAATGCCCGCAGGCCGCCATAGCTTGCGCAGTATCAGCCAGGCCAGAGTGAAGAAGGCTGCGCCATGGTTCCAGCAGGGAACGGTCTTGCCCAGAGTTTCGAAACGCTGGAAATGCTGCTGGTAATACGCTGCGCCGACAGGCCCCACGCTCAGGCGGTAGAGGTCAGGCATGATGCCCGTTTCCGCTGATTGCGGAGAGGGCGTAAAGGCATGAGAGCGTAGAGGCGTCATGGGCATACGGGCGATTGTGGCACGGCCATGCAGGAATGCCGTGCTGCAACGCCAATTGTCAAACAATGTAGATGTCGTCTGCGGATGTTGCGTGCGTCCAGCTTGCCAGCGTGGGTGGTGCACGGCACGCATACACTTGCAGCCATTCGAAATGGCCAGCACGCTGCTGCGTGATGCGCCATGATCCATCGCATATTCATTGAGTGCAGCATGCAAAAACAACACGAATGGCAGTTCTTCCGTGCGGGAGGGGTTGATCAGGTTTCGATTCGTACGGGTGCCGATATCGCCCATATCGGCCAGCTTGATCAAAAGCTCTGGGTGGCGCTGGCTTGCCCGACACGTGGCATTGAGTTTGATAACGCCACGCTGGATCTGATTGATACCGATGCCGATGGGCGCATCCGTGCGCCCGAACTGGTGGCTGCCTGCGAATGGGCGGTATCCATGGTCAAGCATCCGGATGTGCTGGCACAAAGCAGTGATGTGCTGCGTCTGGACAGCATCAGTGATGCGACCGAAGAAGGTCAGGCGCTGGCTGACGAGGCACGCCGCATTTTGAAGCTGGCTGGCCGTGAAGATGCTGACAGCGTGACGCTGGCCGATGTGCAGGCACGCATGGCCTCGCTCAATGCCATGCCTTTCAATGGCGATGGTGTGCTCAACCCCGCGGCACTGACCGACCAGCCTGAGCTGGCGGCTCTGGCCAGCCGCATCATGGACAGCTATGGCAGCGTGACTGGCTGCGATGGCCAGCCCGGCCTGGGCCGAGCCCAGCTGGATAACTTCTTTACCGATGTACAGGCCATTGCCAGCTGGCATGCGCAGGCACAGACCAATACCTGCTCCCTGCCCAGCCAGGAGCAGGCCGTGGCTGCTGCCTCGGCCCTGAATGCCGTGCAGGCCAAGGTGGAGGACTTTTTTGCCCGTGCGCATCTGGCCGCCTTTGATGCCAAGGCACAGCAGGCGCTCAGCCCCACGGCTGAAGGCTATGCCGCGCTGGGCACGCAGGTGCTGACGCAGCAGGACGCAGCCATTGCAGCCCTGCCGCTGGCGCAGTTCACGGCGGATGCGGTGCTGCCGCTGCGCCAGGGCATCAATCCTGCGTGGGCGCAGGCCATGGAGGAATTCCGCAGGACCGTCGTCCAGCCGTTGCTGGGCGATGTGGACAGCCTGCAGGTGGAGCAGTGGAATGCCGTGAAGGCGCAGCTGTCTGCGTGTCAGGCATGGCTGGCTGCCTACCCTCAAACCCCGCTGGGCCATCTGGGTGCGGAAGAAGCGCAGGCCCTCTTGAACAGTGGTCTGCAGGAGCAGCTGCAGCAGCTGATCGAGCGGGATGAAGCCGAGCAGCAGCACAGCCAGCGTGTGGTGGCGCTGGAAAAGCTGATCCGCTTTCAGCGTGACCTGCTGGCGCTGCTGAACAATTTTGTGAACTTCGCCCACTTCTATCGCCGCGAGGGTGCAGCCTTCCAGTCGGGGACGCTGTACTTGGATGGCCGCAGTTGCGACCTGACGGTGGATGTGACCGACCCCGGCGCACACGCCACACTGGCGGGCATGGCCAAGGTCTATCTGGCGTACTGCGAATGCCGCCGCAATGGGGTAAAGCGCAATATCGTCGCCGCCTTTACGGCGGGGGATGTGGACTTCCTGTTCGTAGGCCGCAACGGTATCTTCTATGACCGTGATGGCCATGACTGGGATGCCACCATCACCAAGCTCATCGAGAACCCCACCAGCATTGGTCAGGCCTTCTTCTCGCCGTACAAGAAGTTTGTGCGCATGATTGAAGAGCAGGTGGCCAAGCGTGCTGCCGCCAAGAACGAGAGCGTCACGGCCAATCTGAACACCCAGGCTGCCAAGCTCACCGAACTGGCCACGACACCGGCAGCACCTGCCGCTGCACCTGCAGCCCGCAAGACAGACGTCGGAACGGTAGCTGCCATTGGCGTGGCCATGGGCTCCATCAGCACCATGGTGGTGGCGATTTTTGGCAAGTTCATTGAACTGGGCCCCTGGATTCCAGTGGCGTTGATTGGCCTGATCCTGGCCATCTCGGGCCCCAGCATGCTGATTGCCTGGCTCAAGCTGCGTGAGCGCAGTCTGGGGCCCATTCTGGATGCCAGTGGCTGGGCCATCAATGGCCGCATGAAGATCAATCTGCCTCTGGGTAACTCACTGTCGCAGACCGCCAAGGTGCCGCTGAACGCCAAGCGCACCATGCATGACCCCTATGCAGTCAACTACGCCAAACGCTGGCTGTGGGCGCTGCTGATCGTCGTGCTGGGCTTGGCTTTGGCATGGGGCGCTGGCTGGCTGGACAAGATGCTGCCTGCTTCCATGCAGCGCATGGAGGTGGTGACCAGCACGGAAGTGGAAGTGGTGACTGCACCAGCTCCCGTTCCCGCTCCAGCCACTGAAGCGCAATGAGTACGAACGCCATGACTGCTTTGCAACGTACCCAGCAGGCGCTGCAGGCTATTGCAGAGGCAGGTGCTGAAGGCATGCGCATCTTCACCCGTGTCTATGCCGATGCCGCGCTGGCTGCCGCACAGGCAGCCGATGCGCGTGCTGCAGCAGGCATTTGCCTTGGGCCGCTGGATGGGCGCATTGTGTCCATCAAGGACTTGTTCGATGTGGCGGGCGAGCCCACCACGGCTGGCTCTAAAGTGCTGCGTGAGGCAGCCCCTGCTGCGCAGGATGCCGTCATCGTGCAGCGCCTGCGTGCTGCCGGTGCCATCGTGATTGGCAAGACGAACATGACGGAGTTCGCCTTCTCCGGCATTGGTATCAATCCGCACTACGGCACACCGGGCAATGCGCATGACGCAACACGCATTCCCGGCGGCTCCTCCTCAGGCGCAGGCGTGGCGGTGGCGCGCGGCATGTGCGAGATCGCGATTGGCTCGGACACCGGTGGCTCCATCCGCATTCCTTCCGCACTCAACGGTGTCACGGGCTTCAAGCCCACGCAGGCGCGTGTGCCACGTACGGGGGCATTTCCGTTGTCGTTCACGCTGGACACCGTCGGCCCACTGGCGCGCAGCGTGTTCGACTGTGCCATGACCGATGCCGTGCTGGCCCAGCAGCCCTGGCAGCCGCTGGTGCCACGCCATGTGCAGGGCCTGCGTGTAGGCGTGCCGCGTGGCCTGCTGTTCACACAGGCCGATGCGCAGGTGCTGGCCGCCTTCGAGCAGTTCGTGGCCCGGCTGCAGCAGGCACAGGCGCTGGTGCAGGATGTGGATCTGGAGGACTGGATCACCGCGCCATTCCGTCTGCAGGAGCAGGGCACGCTGATCGCAGCCGAAGCTGCACACATCCACCAGGACTTGCTGGCAGAGGGCAAGGCCGAGCAGCTGGACCCGCTGGTGCTCTCGCGCATTCGCCGGGGAGAAACCATCAGCGCGGCGCACTACGTGGGTGTGCAGCAGGCACGTGCGCAACTGCTGCCACAGCTCGATGCCGCCATGGCCGATTTCGACCTGCTGGCCCTGCCCACCGTGCCGCTGCTGGCGCCGACCATCGAAAGCCTGAGCGATGAGGCGCGCTTCCACACCACCAATGTGCTGATGCTGCGCAACACCTCGGTGTTCAACTTCTATGACCTGCCGGCGGTGTCGCTGCCCTTGCCACGCCAGGCGGGCGAGCTGCCTGTGGGCGTGATGCTGGTGGGCCAGCGCGGTGCAGACCGCCAGCTGCTGGCCATGGCTGCGGCCGTGGAACAGCATCTGCAGGCGTAGCGCAAGCCAGCCAGCAGCGGGCTCTGGCCGCAGGTGTTCCACCCATGGCCAGAGTCCCTGCTTCTATAGCACGCACTGCCTGGTTTCTGCAGTGTGCATGCGGCAATCTTGGTTTATTGACGGGTGCTAGACTCGCGCCCCTTATGCAAAACTACAAAGAAACGCCCTTCGATTTAATGGTCATTGACGCCTTTATTGCAGCCAAGTCCTTGACCATCACTGACAAAGCCCGTGTCATTATTGGCCGCTATATGCAAGCGCACTTTGCGGATGAAAACAATCCCCGCATCCCCAAGCTGGCTGCACGCTTGCAAGCCATCAATGCAGCGGCAGCGCTGGAAGAAGACGAAGACGACGAATAAGCTTTGTTTCTTGAGGCCCCCAAAGGTTCTTGCTTGCAAGAACCTTTTTTGTTTTGAGGTGCAGGATTTATAAAAAATATGACTCTCACGCGATGCAGCAAGCGCTGGCAGCTATATCTGCAGTAGCAAACCAGCCACTGTGGGATAGGCGCAAACCGTAAATCACTGTTTTTCTATACAGTCTTGCCTTCGGTTTTTTGCTGCTTGCTCTCTCATGTCTGCCACCGCTGCGGCGGCTGCCATTGCGCCGCACCGCTTCTATTACCTGCACAGCTTTTGCCAGGCGCTGGACTGGATCCGCCAGCGCTACAGCGACTTGCTGGCTGCCCCCGAGTACGCCTGGCTACAGCAGTTCCATGCCTTGCCGCAGCCCTCGCAGGCCCTGCTGGTGCGCATGCTGATGCGGCGCGGGCCATGGTTCAGGGCCAGCAAGCTGCAGTACGACGAGATTGGCGACACCGCACAGGCTGCAGCTCCCTTGCTGGCACTGCAGTGGCTGCAGGCCGATGCCGACATGGACGTGGCCACGCTGTTTGATCTGTACACCCGCGCTGAGCTGCAGCACATCCTGCGCGCGCAGGCACTGCCAGCGCAGCAGCGCAAGCAGGACTGGCTGCAGACGCTGCAGGCGCAGGGCCTGCCCGCACGCCCCTATGCGCAGTGGCACCCCGAGGCCACAGAAACCGGCTGGCGACTTAGCGACAGTACACGCACGCTGTGCGAGCGCTTCAGGCTCATGTTCTTTGGCAATCTGCGCCAGGACTGGTCGGAGTTTGTGCTGGCCGACCTGGGCATTTTTCGCTATGAAAGCGTGCCACTCACCCCGGCTGCGCGCGCCTTCCAGTGCCGTGAAAATGTGGACACCTATCTCGCCATGCAGGTCTGCCGCGAGGCTTTGCACGCGGAAACGGTGGATGCTGCGGCATTGATGGAGCAGCTGGCGCAATGTGCCAGCTCCAATCCCTGGCTGGAGCGCCGCCGTAGCAGGCTGCTGATGCAGCTGGGCCAGGCCTGCGAAAAAGCCCGGGACTGGCAAGCGGCACAGGCCGTGTACGCGCAATGCCGCTACCCCGGCGCACGCCACCGGCTGGTGCGCGTGCTGGAGCTGCAGGGCGAACATGCACCCGCCCTGGCGCTGGCTCAGGCAGCCTTGCAAACGCCGGAGAGCGAAGAAGAGCAGCAAAAGCTGCAGCGCATGCTGCCACGCCTGCTGCGGCATACAGGCACTCCAGCACCACGGCAGCGCGCGCGTGCTGCCGTGGTGGAAGACAGCATGCGCATCGACATCTGCCTGCCGCTGCCCGCTACAGCCTGTAGTGTGGAAGCTGCCTTGCGCAACCACTGGCATGCCGATGATGCGCCGGTGTTCTATGTGGAGAACACGCTGATCACCGCACTGTTCGGGCTGCTGTGCTGGCCTGCCATTTTTGCGCCGGTGCAGGGTGCGTTTTTTCACCCGTTCCAGAGCGCACCCGCCGACTTCAGCACGCCAGACTTTGTGCAGCGTCGTGCCGATGTGTTTGCGCAGTGCCTGGCACAGCTGCAGGACGGGCGCTACCGTGCCACCATCGTGCAGCGCTTTGCCGACAAGCATGGCCTGCAAAACCCGTTCGTGGTCTGGCAGGTGCTGGATGCAGAAGTGCTGCAGCTGGCGCTGGATTGCATCCCCGCCACGCATTTGCAGCGCATGTTCGAGCGCCTGCTGGCCGACCCGCGCAACCACCGCACGGGCTTGCCAGATTTGATCCGTTTCTGGCCTGCCGAGCAGCGCTATGCAATGGTGGAAGTCAAAGCACCGGGTGACAAGCTGCAGGACAACCAGATCCGCTGGCTGCAGTTTTTTGCCCAGCACGGCATTCCTGCGCAGGTGTGTCATGTGACCTGGCACACCGAAGCAGCCACAGCCCTATGCGCATGAGCATTGGCGTGCGCGCTCTGTGCGCATTCACTGCCCGCGAAGGCGATCTGGACTTGCGCTTTACGCCCGCACCCAGCGCGGTGCAGGGCATGCAAGGTCACAGACAGGTGCAGCAAAAGCGGCAGGCCGCCAGTGCCAGCTATCAGGTGGAAGTGGTACTGCAGGGCCAGTGGCAGGACTTGCACATCCATGGCCGCGCCGATGGCTATGAGCCCGCCACGCAGACGCTCGAAGAAATCAAGACCTGCCGTGGTGATGAGTGCAGATGTCCCACTCATTCCATTTACAGCAGCGTTGAACTGTCTGCATGAGCCTGCACCAGACACTCAATCATGGTCTGCGCAGCGCGGCTGGGCTGGGGGGACAGGCGCCACATGGCGACAAACTGGCAGTCGTAGTGAAAGCGCTCGGGCGCAATGGCCTGCAGGTGGCCATGTGCTTCCAGCAAGCGCCCATAGTGCTCGGGCAGAAAGCCGATAAAGCAGCCCGTCTGAATCAGGGTGGCAATGGCTTCCTGGTCAAAGCCCGTGGCCGTGCGGCGCAGGCCCATCTGGCGCGTGACTTCCATATTGGGTGAGTGATAGCCCAGTCCGGCAAAAGCGTGCTGCTGCAGGGTGCTCCAGTCCAGCAGCGCATGGTCTGCACCATGCAGCGGATGGCCGGGCGCGCAGTACAGCAGCATGTGCTCGCCAAATAGATCGCGGTAGACCAGACTGCTGGAGCTGCGGTGCGCCGGAATGATGCCCACCTGATAGCGTCCATCCATGAGGCCGCGCTCAATCTCGTGCATGTGCGTGACATGGAGCTTGATCTCCACCTCTGGCGCACGCTCGTGAAAGCGCTTGAGGGCCAGGTCAATATGCGCCTGCGGGTTGGTTACGGTCTTGTCAAACAGCGCCACTTCAATGCTGCCGCCCAGCCTGTCATGAATTTCATGGATGCGGTTGCGAAACAGATTCACCCCACCCAGTAGCTGCAAGGTGGCTTCATAGACCTGTACCCCTTCCGGTGTGAGTGCAAAGCCTGCGCGGCCCCGGCGGCAGAGCACCAGGCCCAGGCGCTCTTCCAGGTCCTTCATGTGGCGGCTGAGCGTGGAGGTGCTGATGTTCAGCTCCAGCTCGGCCGCAGTCATGCCGCCGCATTCGACCACGCTTTTGAAGATGCGCAGCAGGCGCAGGTCCATATCGCTGACCTGACCGAGCAGGGCACGTTGGCGGGAAGTGGGAGCAGGGGAGTGGGGCATGGTGCTGGAGCCAAGCAAGGGGCGTACCGTCATGCTGCATTTACTTGCATGAATTGGCAAGTAAACATGGGCAAGCCAGCATTCATAAAAGTAAGTTGGGGTCCAACAATGCCTGCATGGACACCAATTGCCAGGAGCTAGCCATGGACTTCACCGATCTCTCCACCATCCCCCAGAGCGCTGCCGCCATGGATGCGCAGTGGCTGGACGCCCACTGGATGCCGTTTACCGCCAACCGCAACTTCAAGACCCAGCCACGCATGGTGGTGGGCGCGCAGGGCGCGTATTTGCGTGATGCACAGGGGCGCGAGATTTTTGATGGCCTGTCAGGTCTGTGGTGCACGGGGCTGGGCCATGGCCGCAAGGAAATTGCCAACGCCATTGCCAAGGCTGCGCTGGAGCTGGATTACGCCCCGGCGTTTCAGTTCGGCCACCCGCTGTCATTTGCGCTGGCCAACAAGATCAAGCAGCTGACACCTGCGGGGCTGGACTATGTGTTCTTTACGGGTTCGGGCTCGGAGGCGGCAGACACCTCTTTGAAGATGGCCCGTGCTTACTGGCGTGCCAAGGGGCAGGCAGGCAAGACGCGCTTGATTGGGCGTGAGAAGGGCTACCACGGTGTGAACTTTGGCGGCATTTCCGTGGGCGGCATTGCAGGCAACCGCAAGTTCTACGGCCAGGGCATTGAGGCCGACCATCTGCCCCATACCCAGCCGCCACTGGGCACTTTCGCCAAAGGCATGCCCGATACCGATGGCCGTGCGCTGGCTGATCGCCTGCTGGATGTCATCCACCTGCACGACGCCAGCACCATTGCGGCGGTGATTGTGGAACCGTTCTCAGGCTCAGCAGGCGTGGTCATTCCACCCGCAGGTTACTTGCAGCGCCTGCGTGAGATCTGCACGCAGCACGGCATCTTGCTGATCTTTGACGAAGTCATCACCGGCTTTGGCCGCTGCGGTGGCTGGACGGCGTCTGAAGTGTTTGGCGTCACGCCCGACATTCTGAACTTTGCCAAGCAGATCACCAATGGCGCGCAGCCTCTGGGCGGTTGCGTGGCCAGCAAAGAGATTTACGACACCTTCATGGCTGCCGGTGGCCCCGAGTACATGCTGGAGTTTGCCCACGGCTATACCTACTCGGCCCACCCAGCAGCCTGCGCCGCAGGGCTGGCTGCACTGGAACTGCTGGAAAAAGAGCAGGCCCCACAGCAGGTGCAGGCACTGGCACCTTACTTTGAACAGGCTGTGCATGGCCTGCGTGGTGCCAAGCATGTGCTGGATATTCGCAACTTTGGCCTGGCCGCAGGCATCACCATTGACCCTGTGCCCGGCGAGCCTGCCAAGCGCCCCTATGAAATCGCCATGCACTGCTGGGCACACGGCTTTTACGTGCGCTATGGCGGTGACACCATCCAGCTCGCACCACCCTTTATCAGCACAGAGGCGGAGATTGACCGCCTGGTCAGCGCCGTGGGTGATGCCCTGCAGGCGACGGCCTGAAACACGAGAACGTTTTAAAACAATAGCTGCTAGCGCCCGCTGCATAAGCGCCAGCAGCCATTTTTATGCATAAAACACCCAAGGAAGAGACTGTGATTCACACCGTAGGCCATTGGATGGATGGACAACTGATCGAAGACACCGCACGCACCCAGCCCGTGTACAACCCGGCCACAGGTCGCAGCGAGCGGCAGGTGGCGCTGGCCAGTGTGCAGACCGTAGAAGCTGCCATTGCGGCGGCGGAAAAAGCCTTCCCCGCCTGGCGTAACACCCCACCACTCAAGCGTGCACGGGTGATGAGCAAGTTCAAGGTCTTGCTGGAGGCGCATGCAGACGAGATTGCCGCGCTGATCACGGCTGAGCATGGCAAGACCCTGGCCGATGCCCATGGCGAATTGCAGCGCGGCATGGAAAACGTGGAATACGCCAGCTATGCGCCCGAGCTGCTCAAGGGCGAGCACAGCCGCAATGTCGGCCCTGGCATTGACAGCTGGAGCGAATTTCAGGCGCTGGGCGTGACCGCAGGCATCACGCCCTTTAACTTTCCGGCCATGGTGCCGCTGTGGATGTGGCCCATGGCCGTGGTCTGTGGCAACACCTTTGTGCTCAAGCCCTCGGAGCGCGATCCATCCAGCACGCTGTTCATTGCCCAGCTGGCGCAGGAGGCTGGCCTGCCACCGGGCGTGCTGAATGTGGTCAATGGCGACAAGGAAGCGGTGGACACCCTGCTGCGCGATCCCCGCGTCAAGGCCGTGAGCTTTGTGGGCTCTACCCCGATTGCCGAGTACATCTACGCCGAAGGTTGCAAACATGGCAAGCGCGTGCAGGCGCTGGGCGGGGCCAAGAACCATGCCATCGTCATGCCCGATGCCGACATTCCCAACGCCGTCAACGCGCTGATGGGCGCAGCCTATGGCTCCTGTGGTGAACGCTGCATGGCGATTCCGCTGGTGGTGGCCATTGGTGATGACACGGCTGACAAGGTCGTCGAGGCGCTCAAGGTCGAGATCGCCAAGATGAAGGTCGGCCCAGGCACGGACGACCGCAATGACATGGGGCCGCTGGTGACCAGGCAGCACTACGAAAGGGTCAAAGCCTATGTGGACAGCGGCGTGGCCGAAGGTGCAACGCTGGTGGTCGATGGCCGCAAGGTGCAGGTGGCAGGCCATGAAGAAGGCTACTTCCTGGGGGCCTGCCTGTTCGACCACGTCCAGCCCGGCATGAAGATCTACCAGGAAGAAATTTTTGGTCCGGTGCTGGGTGTGGTGCGTGTGGCCAGCCTGCAGCAAGCCATGCAGCTGATCGACGACCACGAATACGGTAACGGCACCTGCATCTTCACGCGCGATGGCGAGGCGGCACGCTACTTCACCGACCACATCCAGGTCGGCATGGTGGGGGTGAACGTGCCGCTGCCTGTGCCCGTGGCCTACCACTCCTTTGGTGGCTGGAAGCGTTCGCTGTTTGGCGATCTGCACGCCTACGGGCCCGATGCCGTGCGCTTCTACACCAAGCGCAAGACCATCACCCAGCGCTGGCCCAGCGCCGGTGTGCGCGAAGGCACGGTGTTCAGCTTTCCGAGCAGCCGCTGACGTTTTGCATCTGTGTCCAGCGCGGCCAGATGACGCTCCAGCCTGGGCGTGATCTGGTTTGCTTCTTGCGTGCTGGTTGCGGTGTCAGAAGCTGACGAAAAGGATGTGTATGACTGCCAATCCACCGGTGGCCTCCAGTGCTTTGTTTAACCAGTCGCTGGCCAAAGGCCTGCAGGTGCTGTGTGCCTTTGGCAGCGGCCACCGCTATCTGAGCCTGGGTGAAATTGCCCAGCGCACGGGCATGACCAAGGCCTCGGCCCAGCGCTCTGTGCACACGCTGCAGGTGCTGGGCTATGTGGGCAAGCATCCGGGCAGTCAGCGCTTTTGTCTGCAGCCCCGCGTGGTGGAGCTGGGCTTTAACTACCTGGATGGGCATCCGCTGATCGTGGCAGCGCACAGCTATCTGGCCCAACTGTCCAAGGACAGCGGTGAAACCGTCACCCTGACCGAACCCAATGGGCAGCACATGCTGTATCTGGCCCAGGTGCAGACCACGCAGCACATTCCTGTACTCACGCCTGTGGGCAGCCGTGTGCCCATGTATGCCAGCAGCTGCGGCCGTGCCTATCTGAGCAGCCTGCCGCAGGCGCAGTGGCAGCCCATGCTGGAAGCCATGGAGCGCCCGGCGCTGACGCGGTATACGCAGACCCAGATTCCCGACATCCTCCGCCAGTTGCTGCGCTGCTGTGACAAAGGCTATGCCGTGAACTGTGAAGAGCTGTTTCTGGGCGACATGGGCATTGCTGCGCCCATTCTGAACAGCCGCCAGCAGGTGGTGGGTGCCGTGCATGTGGCACCGCCCGTGAGCCGCTGGAGCATGGAAGATGCCGAGGCCACGCTGGCCCCGCTGGTGGTGGAATGCGCGCGTGCGATTTCGCGCCTGACGTCCTTATGACGACTCGGCCTGCTGCGGCAGCGCCAGCATCTGCTGCAGCCGCTGGGCGACCAGCTCGACACAGTCCCAGACGGGCAGTCCGGTCAACAACCGTACTTCTGCCCCCATGCCGGCCAGGCCGGCGCCACCGAGCAGCACCGCCTGTGTGGAAGCATGCTGCATGGCATTGTGGCAGGCATGCGCCAGGGCCATGGCGGTGTCTTGCGGGGACTGCATCATCTGCAAACCTGTTGCTGGCAGGGCATGTACCTGGGTGATGCCCAGGGGCGCATCGGTACGGTCATGGCCTTCGCTGCGGCACCAGCGCTGCAGCATGGTTTGCCATCGCTCGCCCCCGGTCACGATGGCCATGCGTGCAAAGCCCTGTGCACCCATTTCGCGCACGGCGCTTTCTGCCAGTCCGAGGACGGGCACCTGCGTGCTCTCACGCAGCGCATGCAGGCCCGGGTCGCCAAAACAGCCGACCAGCACTGCGCGGTAGCCCGCAGTGGGCGCATCGCCCATGGCGCGCTCGAAGGCCTCGATGACGGCATGGCCTGCAATGCAGAAGCTGCGTTCATCGGCAATGTAGTGCGCACCAAATGGGGCCGTGCGGGCATGGATGTGCACCTCAGGCAGGGCGAGGCTCAGGGTGTCAGACAGGCGTTGCGTGACGCTGTCGGAGGTATTGGGGTTGAGCACCAGTACATGGGGGTGATCCGTCATGCATATCTCCTCAATAGCCTGTGGGGCCGAATGGCTGCTGCGCACCAACATGGCACAGCAGCCGTGGGTGAGAGCGCTCAGGCCACGCCTGCCTGCTCCAGCATGGCGTGCAGCAGCACATTGCAGCCAGCGGCCAGGTGCTCGGGCTTGGCGTCTTCAATCTCGTTGTGGCTGATGCCGTCCTTGCAGGGCACAAAAATCATGGCGCTGGGGGCTACGCGGTTGATATAGACCGCGTCATGGCCTGCGCCGCTGACCACATCCATGCAGTCATAGCCCAGCTGTGCGGTGGCCTTGCGCACGCTGGAGACGCAGTCGGGGTGGAAGATGCAGGGCTCAAACTTCACCACCTGTTCCATGTCCACCGTGCACTGGCACTGTGCAGCCAGTGCGGCAAACTGGGTGCGCATGGCGGCGTCCATGCGGTCCAGCCCGTTCTGCGACAGGTTGCGGAAGTCCACACTGAACTTCACCTGCCCCGGAATCACATTGCGGGAATTGGGGTGGACCTGCACATAGCCCACGGTGCCACGGCCATGCGGGGCTTCATCGAGTGCAATGCGGTTGACGGCATCGATCATGCGGGCGGCGGCCAGCATGGCGTCGTGGCGCAGCTCCATGGGCGTGGGGCCGGCGTGGGCTTCCATGCCCTGCACCGTCACGTCATACCACTGCTGGCCCAGTGCGCCGCTGACAATGCCAATGGGCTTGTCATAGGCCTCCAGTACCGGGCCTTGTTCAATATGGGCCTCAAAATAGGCGGCAAACGGGCCATTGGGCACATCGCCACAGGCCACATCCCCCAGATAGCCAATGCGCTGCAGCTCGGCACCTACGCTGATACCTGCGTTATCTTGTTGCAAGTGCATATCTTCTGCACCAAAGACGCCAATGAATGCACCAGAGCCCATCATCACCGGCGTAAAACGTGTGCCTTCTTCATTGGTCCAGAACGCCACTTCAATCGGGGCGCGGGTCTGAATGCCGTGGGCATTGAGGGTGCGCACCACTTCCAGGCCTGCCATCACGCCGTAGTTGCCATCGAACTTGCCGCCCGTGGGCTGGGTGTCAATATGGCTGCCCGTGGCCACGGCGCGGGCCTGTGGGTCGGTGCCTGCGCGACGGCCAAATACATTGCCAATGGCATCGATGCGCACTTGCAGCCCAGCTTCCTTGAACCATTGCACGACCAGATCGCGGCCGCGCCGGTCTTCATCGGTCAGGGCGATGCGGCAGACGCCGCCTTTGGGGGTGGCGCCAATCTGGCCCAGGTCCATCAGCGACTGCCACAGGCGTTCGCCATCAATGCGCAGGTGTTCAACGGGGGTGTTCATGATGCAGCTCCTGTTTGAGAGAACAGGCGCGAATGCCGCACAAAACATGCCAAGTCGCATCGAATGTGCGCACATACAGATCGAACATCGATATGTGCGATGTGGCACGCTGCTTGCATTGCAGGTCTTACCTCAACCCCGATGGAAAGGTCTCCAATGCGTAAGTCTTCTGGTTTCTCTGTTTCACGTCCGGCACTCAAGGGACTGGCTTTGGCGGTAGCAATGACACTGGCCGGTGGCGCTGCCAGCACCGTCATGGCGCAAGAAAAGGTGTTGCGCATTGCCATGACGGCGGGCGACATTCCCCGTACCTCAGGGCAGCCTGACCAGGGCTTTGAGGGCAACCGCTTCACCGGTATTCCCATGTACGACGCGCTGACGCACTGGGATCTGAGCAAGTCTGACAAGCCCAGCGAGCTGATCCCCGGTCTGGCGCTGTCCTGGGAGGTAGACCCTGCCGACAAAACCAAGTGGGTGTTCAAGCTGCGCCCCGGCGTGAAGTTCCATGACGGCAGCGACTTCAACGCCGATGCCGTGGTCTGGAATGTGCGCAAGGTGCTGGACAAGGACGCCGAGCACTTTGACCCTGCACAGGTGGGTGCTACTGCATCGCGCATGCCTACGCTCAAGTCAGCACGCAAGATCGATGATCTGACCGTGGAGCTGACCACCTCGGAGCCCGACGCCTTCCTGCCCATCAATCTGACCAATCTGTTCATGGCATCGCCTGCGCACTGGGCCACCAAGCTGGCGGCCGTGCCAGCCAGCGTGACCGACAAGGCCGAGCGCAGCAAAGCCGCATGGACGGCATTTGCCGCAGACCCCTCGGGCTCTGGCCCGTTCAAGGCTGCACGCTTTGTGCCACGCGAGCGCTTTGAAATGGTGAAGAACACCGCCTACTGGGACCCCAAGCGCACACCAACCATCGACAAAGTGGTGCTGCTGCCCCTGCCTGAGGCCAACTCCCGCACCGCAGCCCTCATGAGCGGCCAGGTGGACTGGATTGAGGCACCTGCACCCGATGCGCTGGATGCCCTCAAGAGCCGTGGCTTCAAGGTCTACTCCAACCTGCAGCCCCATATCTGGCCCTGGCAGTTCTCCTTCATTGAAGGCTCGCCCTGGCTGGACAAGCGCGTGCGCCATGCGGCCAATCTGTGCGTAGACCGTGAGAGCATGAAGCAGCTGCTCAACGGCATGATGGAACCCGCCACCGGCATGTTTGAGCCCGGCCACCCCTGGCGCGGCAACCCCAGCTTCCAGATCAAGTACGACGTTGCTGCTGGCAAGTCACTGATGGAGCAGGCAGGCCACAGTGCCGCCAAGCCGCTGAAGGTAAAGATTCAGACCTCGGCCTCCGGCTCCGGCCAGATGCAGCCCCTGCCCATGAACGAGTTCATCCAGGAAAGCCTCAAGCAATGCCACTTTGATGTGGAGTTTGATGTGGTCGAGTGGAACACCTTGTTCTCCAACTGGCGCATCGGTGCCAAGGACCCCAGCGCCAACAAGTCACATGCCACCAATGTGACGGCCGCCACCATGGACCCCTTCTTTGCCATGGTGCGCTTTGTGAGCACCAAGTCCTTCCCGCCGCTGTCCAACAACTGGGGCTTCTACAGCAACCCGCAGGTGGACGCCGTGGTGGACAAGGCCCGCACCACGTTTGATGCCAAGGAGCGCGACAAGGCCCTGGCCGAGCTGCACACCCTGGTCGTGGATGAGGCACCGTTCCTGTTCGTGGCCCATGACGTAGGCCCGCGTGCCATGTCTGCCAAGGTGGGCAATGTGGTGCAGCCACAGAGCTGGTTTATCGACATTGCCACCATGACTATGAAGTAAGTCTTACCAGCCGGGCCGGGCAGCGCGCCCGGCTGCTGGCTGGCAGGGCCCGCGTTACGCCCTTGCGTCATGACGTGGATACCACCTGCACTCCCAGACAGGCGGCCTTTCTGAAACTCTCACCACGCCACAACCATGCTGAACTACCTGCTGCGCCGCTTTCTCTACACCATCCCCATCATGCTGGGTGTGGCCTTGCTGTGCTTTGCACTGGTCCACATCACGCCGGGGGATCCACTGATCTCCATCCTGCCGCCTGATGCTTCTGCCGAACTGCAGGAGCAAATGCGCGAACTGTACGGCTTTAACCAGCCGCTGCCTGAGCAATTCGGGCGCTGGCTCTGGCGCGCGCTGCATGGTGATCTGGGCCTGTCGATTGCAACCAGCCGCCCCGTCACCACCGAAGTGCTGACCGCCGTGGTCAACACCCTGCGCCTGGCCGTGGTGGCCACGCTGATTGGCTTTGTGCTGGGCAGCCTGTTTGGCTTTGTGGCGGGCTACTTTCGCAACTCGTTCATGGACCGTCTGTGCTCGCTGCTGTCGGTGCTAGGCGTGAGCGTGCCGCACTACTGGCTGGGCATGATGCTGGTCATCATCTTTTCTTCGCAGCTGATGTGGCTGCCTGCCACAGGTGCTGGCCCCGGCGGCTCGGGTGATTGGGCCTGGGACTGGGCCCACGTGCAGTTCATGATCCTGCCGGCCATCACCATGTCGGTCATTCCCATGGGCATCATCGCCCGCACGGTGCGAGCCCTGGTGGCAGAGCTGCTGGAGCAGGAATTCATCATCGGCCTCAAGGCCAAGGGCCTGTCCAACTGGGGCATCTTCTGTCACGTACTCAAGAACGCTGCGCCCACGGCACTGGCCGTCATGGGGCTGCAGCTGGGCTATCTGCTGGGCGGCTCCATCCTGATCGAGACCGTGTTCTCCTGGCCCGGCACGGGCTTTCTGCTGAATCAGGCCATCTTCCAGCGTGACCTGCCGCTGCTGCAGGGAACGATTCTTGTGCTGGCCGTGTTCTTTGTGCTGCTCAACCTGCTGGTGGACGTGGTGCAGACACTGCTGGACCCTCGCATTGCGCGCTGATTGGCTGACTAACCGGGAGATTTTTCATGTCCAGCATCACACTGAAATTGGCTGCCGCACCTGCTGTGCAGCCCTTGCCTGAACATCGCTCGCGTGGCTACTGGGCATCCGTGCTGCAGCGCTTCATGCGCGACCCCGTTGCCGTAGGGGCCGCCACCGTGGTGGCACTGCTGGTTCTGATGGCTGTTTTTGCGCCCTGGCTGGCACCGTCAGACCCCTATGCCACCTCCATCCTCAAGCGACTCAAGCCCATTGGCACCGAAGGCCTGCCCCTGGGCAGTGACGAGCTGGGGCGCGACATGCTCTCGCGCCTGATTGTGGGGGCTCGCCTGTCGCTGTTCATGGGCATCGTGCCTGTGCTGGTGGCCTTTGTGATTGGCGCAGGCATCGGCATTTTGGCGGGCTATGCCGGTGGGCGCACCAACACCGTCATCATGCGCACCATTGATGTGTTCTATGCCTTCCCCTCGGTGCTGCTGGCCATTGCACTGTCGGGTGCTTTGGGTGCAGGCATCTTCAATGCGCTGGTGTCGCTGACCATGGTGTTCATTCCGCAGATTGCCCGTGTGGCAGAAAGCGTCACCGCGCAGGCCCGCAACCGCGACTATGTGGAAGCCGCCCGTGCCACCGGGGCCAACGCCTTCACCATCGTGCGCGTGCATGTGCTGGGCAATGTGCTGGGCCCCATCTTTGTCTATGCCACCAGCCTGATTGCGGTGTCCATGATTCTGGCCTCGGGCCTGTCCTTTCTGGGCCTGGGCGTCAAGCCACCAGAGCCTGACTGGGGCCTGATGCTCAACACCCTGCGCACGGCCATCTACACCCAGCCCTGGATTGCGGCGCTGCCCGGCGTGATGATTTTCATCACCTCCATTTCCTTCAACCTGCTCTCGGACGGTCTGCGTTCGGCCATGGACAACAAGGGGTAAGTCATGTCAATCAACACAGCTGTCATGCAAGACGTAGGCGGCCCCGCGCAGCCACTGCTGATCGTGCGTGGTCTGACCAAGCACTTCCCGCTGAAAAACGGTGCCACGGTGCATGCCGTCGATGGCGTGGACTTTGAAGTGCTCAAGGGTGAAACCCTGGGCGTGGTGGGCGAGTCCGGCTGCGGCAAATCCACCACCGCACGCCTGCTCATGCACCTGATGGACCCGACCAAGGGCGAGCTGATCTTTGATGGCCGCACCGTGGGTTCGCGCGATCTGCCGCTCAAGGAATTTCGCCGCCAGGTGCAGATGGTGTTCCAGGACAGCTATGCCTCGCTGAACCCGCGCCTGACGATTGAAGACTCCATCTCCTTCGGCCCGCAGGTGCATGGTGTCTCGCGCAGAGAAGCCATTGAACGTACCCACCACCTGATGGACCGCGTAGGGCTGGCCCCTTCGCGCTTTGCCGAGCGCTATCCGCACGAGCTCTCAGGCGGCCAGCGCCAGCGCATCAATATTGCCCGCGCGCTGGCCTTGCAGCCACGCATGGTGATTCTGGATGAGGCCGTTTCCGCGCTGGACAAATCCGTGGAGGCGCAGGTGCTGAACCTGCTGACCGATCTGAAGCGCGAGTTTGGCCTGACGTATGTCTTCATCAGCCACGACCTGGGCGTGGTGCACTACATCAGCGACCGTGTGATGGTCATGTACCTGGGCCAGGTGGCAGAAATTGGCCCCTCAGACGCGCTGTTTCACCAGCCTGCCCATCCCTATACCAAGGCGCTGCTGTCCTCCGTGCCTTCCATGGACCCCAACCATCGCACCCAGCAGGCCCCGCTGGCGGGCGATCCACCCAATCCCATCAACCCGCCATCGGGCTGTCGCTTTCACCCACGCTGCCCACAGGCGCAGCCCGTCTGCGCCCAGCGTGTGCCTGCGATGACCGAGGTGCAGCTGCACCACAAGGCCACCTGCCTGATGCATGAAATCAGCAGCGGCCACCCGCTGGCCACGGCCCCTTTCCCTCTGGCTGCCTGAGAAAGCGAGACTGCAATGCAAACCGATACCCGCCCCCTGGTGCAGATTGAAGACCTGAACGTGCAGTTCACCGGCGGCAAGAAAGTCGTGCAGGCTGTCAGCGGCGTCAGCCTGAGCGTGCGGCGCGGTGAATCCGTGGCGCTGATTGGCGAATCCGGCTCCGGCAAGAGCGTGACGCTGCGCACCCTGCTGCGCCTGCACCCGGAACGCAAGACCGTGATGAAAGGCAAGGTGCAGGTGGCCGGGCACGACGTGCTGCACATGGACAACAAAGCCCTGTGCAGCTACCGTGGCAAGACCTGCTCCATGATTTTTCAGGACCCTTTGCTGGCCCTAGACCCTGTCTATCCCGTAGGCGCGCAGATTGTGGAAGCCATCCGCCGCCACGAGCCGAAAGTGAGCAAGGCCGAGGCCGAAAAACGCGCCCTGCAGCTGTTTGAGCGCGTGAGCATTCCCAGCCCCGAGCAGCGCCTGAAGGCCTATCCGCATGAAATGTCGGGCGGCATGCGCCAGCGCGTCATGATTGCCCTGGCCCTGGCCTGCAACCCGCAGGTGCTGCTGGCGGATGAGCCCACCACGGCGCTGGACGCCACCGTGCAAATCCAGATCCTGCTGCTGCTGCGCCAGCTGCAGCGCGATCTGGGCCTGGGCATTATTTTTGTGACGCATGACATTGGCGCCGCCGTCGAGGTGGCAGACCGCATTGCCGTCATGTACGCCGGCCGCATTGTGGAAGAAGGCACGGCCGAGCAGCTGATTCGCTCTCCGCGCCACCCCTACACCATGGCCTTGCTGCAAAGCCGCTCGCATGGTGCCATGGAGCGTGGCCAGCCCCTGCAGACCATCCCCGGCGCGCCGCCGGACCTGACCGCCATTCCACCGGGCTGCGCCTTTGCACCGCGCTGCCGCTTTGCCACGCCAGGCTGCTCGCAGGTGCTGCCCGGAGCCATGGAAATCGCCCCCGGCCATCTGGCGCGCTGCATCCATACCGACACCACGGTACTGCAAGCACCACAGGTGCTGGCTGCATAAAAAAGAGAGCGGCTAGCGCTTGTATTTCAAGGATTTCCATTAGTTTTTTATTTGAAACCTTGTAGATACAAACGCTGGCAGCTCTGATTTTGAGAGTTCGGCTTTCTTTCCCCCTGTTGTTTCCCGAAAGTACCTATGCCCTTGCACGACCCTGCCCATGCCTTTGTTCCCTATCCTGATGTGCCCGTGCCCCATGCCAGCACCGGGCCACTGAGCGGCCTGTACTTCGGCGTTAAAGACCTGTTTGACATTGCTGGCTACCCGACAGGCGGCGGCAACCCGCTGGTGCTGGCCATGTCTGGCATCAAGACGCAGACCGCGCCCACCGTGCAAAAGCTGCTCGACGCAGGTGCGGCGCTGGCAGGCAAGACCGTCACGGATGAGCTGGCCTTTTCCATGAACGGCAACAACGCCCACTTTGGTGCGCCCATCAACGGTGCTGCACCCGATCGCATCACGGGCGGCTCCTCCTCGGGCTCGGCCTCGGCCGTATCCAGCCGCCTGTGCGACTTTGCACTGGGCACGGACACCGGTGGCTCCGTGCGTGCACCCGCCAGCCATTGCGGCCTCTACGGCATTCGCCCCACGCATGGCCGTGTGAGCCTGCAATCCGCCCTGGCCCTGTGCCACAGCTTTGACACCTGCGGCTGGTTTGCACGCGATGCAGACACCTTTGCCCGTGTGGGCGAGGTGCTCATGGCAGCAGACAGCGCCCCCTTGCCAGCCCAGCCCCGCCTGCTGACACCGACCGATATCTGGGGCCTGATCGCCCCCGCAGTGCTGCCCGCATGGGATGGTGCTCTGGCCAAGGTCAAGGCCGCCTATGGCGAAGCAGCGCCTGTGACCGTGGCGCTGGAGAGCTTTGAAGCCATGTACTGGGCCTTCCGTTACATCCAGGGCCGCGAAGCATGGATGACCGATGGTGCTTTTATCGAACGCTACGCCCCTGTGCTGGGCCCCGGCGTGAAAGAGCGCTTTGCCTGGAGTAAAGAAGTGACGGACGAGCAGGTTGTGAACGCCCACGCCTTCCGCACACGTTTTCGCCAGCATCTGGCTGCCATGCTGGGCAGCGACGGTGTACTGGTCATGCCCACCATGCCCGATGTGGCACCGCTGCGCAGCACCGACGAAGCCGCGCTGGAAACCTACCGCAACAACGCCGTGCAGATGCTGTGCATGGCCGGGCTGTCGGGCTTTCCGCAAATCTCGCTGCCCTTGGCCAACCGCAACGGGGCGCCGCTGGGCCTGTCGCTGCTGGGGCCCGCAGGCAGTGACAAGAGCCTGATCGCCATGGCGCAAAAAATCGCGGCTGTAGGTACTTGAGCCGGACAGGGCGGTTGTGACACAGGGGCCTGGCTGAATGGGCAGTCAGGCCCTTCTTGCAGGAGCGATGCGCAGCGCTTGAAGCACATGGAGCGCATCAGTGGTTTTTTTTGATGAAATATGCCTCTAACGCCCATACAGCAAGCGCTAGAAGCTATGAATTTTGTATTTACTCCCTCTCCCGCTTGCGGGAGAGGGCAGGGGTGATGGGGCTCGCTCTCCTTCCCCCACTGGGGGAAGGCTGGGATGGGGGCCTTTCACTCCTCCCCCCTCTGGGGAGAGGTTGGGAGAGGGGCTTTTTCTGCTTTTTGTTTGAGCTGTTTGCTTGTTTTAAGGGAGGGAGTCGGGTCTCGGCCCGACAGCCGAGTTCCTTTTTGTGCGCGACCGGGCGGCGAACCGCAAAAAGGAAGCTTCACGCTTGCGTGGGGCGGAACTCATATTGCGAAGCAATGTGAGTGGAGACCAAAAAGCGCGTCTGCGACGCTGTCCGGCTGAACTCCCGTCGCTCTGGTCAAACAGGCAGCCGGAAATTTGAATTTGCATGTGAAGGCACGCCAGTCCTGCGGCTGGCGTGCGGGTGCACAAGCGTTGCGCCTTGCATTCCCTCTCCCGCTTGCGGGAGAGGGCAGGGGTGAGGGGGTATTCAGCACCTTCCCCCACTGGGGGAAGGCTGGGATGGGGGCATGGCCCTTGGTGGATGCCCACTCAACCCTTCACAAATGCAGCTGCAAACCCGCTGGCATGGCCTGCACCTCACAGTCCACCTGGCCAGCGCGACGCTCCAGCACTGCAAAGTCGCCACCTTCCACTGCCAGCAGCGCATGGTGCCAGGTGCCGGGGGCCAGCATCACACCTTGCCGTCCGTTGGTGATAAAGGCTTGCAATGCATGCGCATGGCAGGGGGCACTGGCAGCTGCCACCACCAGCACAAAGCGCTGCGTACCCAGCGGAATAAAAGTCTGGCTGCCCAGCGTGTGGCGCTCCATCTCGCCAATGTTCAGCGGAAAAGTCCGCGCCTGTGCGCGAAACAGCGCCAGCATGGGGGTGCCGCCCTGGGCGGTCAGTTGCATATTGGGAATCAGGTCATAGCGCACGGCATTGCCGCTGTTGATGGTGCAGTGCGGCACGGTGGCAGCCGTGGCGGCGTCAAATGCAATCACTTGCCCAAAGGGCGCAAAGGCGGCAGCCGTCAGTGGCTGGGCTTTCAAACTTGGCATATTCATGCCGTGCAGTGCATGCAAGCGCAGTGCCAGAGGGCGATTTGCAGGGCTGCACCTGCATACACTTGCAGGATTCCAACTTTGTGAGCACACCCCATGGAACTGCGACAGTTGCGCTACTTTGTGCGCGTGGTGGAACTGGGCTCCATGAGCCGTGCGGCCATGGAGCTGAATATGGTGCAGTCTGCGCTGAGCCAGCAGATCAGCCGGCTGGAGAGCGAGCTCAGCACCCGCCTGCTGCAACGCACCAGCAAAGGCACCGTCCCCACGGAAGCAGGCATTGCCTTTTTTCACGAAGCCCAGCTCACGCTGCGCCATGCGGACCAGGCCATCCAGGCCGCGCAAAAGGCGCGTCTTTCGGGCGCGGTGAGCATTGGCCTGTCACCTACGATTGCCTCGGTGCTGGGCCTGCCGCTGATGCAGGCCATGCGCGAGCGCTACCCCGCCGTGCATCTGCACATGGTCTCGGCCCTGTCTGGCCACCTTGCCAGCCTGCTCAATGCCCGCCAACTGGACCTGGCCATCCTGTTCGATGCCCAGGGCGCACGCCGCTGGAGCGTCATGCCTCTGCTGGAAGAAAAGCTGTTTCTGATCCAGTCCCGGCACAAGCCCGTGTGCAAGCCAGCACCTGCCAAGACACTGGCGGATCTGGAAAGCGTGCCCCTGATTCTTCCTTCGTGCAGCCACGGCTTGCGCAACGCCATCGTCACCGCCGCCCGGCAGTCCGGCGTGCAGCTGGATATTGCGCTGGAAATTGATGGCCTGCCGCTGCTCATGGAAGCCGTCAAAGCCGGTATGGGCGCTACCGTACAGCCATGGTCTGCCGTCAAACTGCACCCCGATGCCGAGGCGCATTTTCAGTGGTCAGAAATCTGCCATACCGAAGTGCGCCGCCCCGCCACGCTGTGCAGTCTGTCAGAGGATGAACTCTCGCCCGCCGCCCTGGCCGCACGGGTGGTGCTGCTGGACTGTGTGCGGCAGCTGGTGGGGAGTGGGGCTTGGGCGGGGGCGACGTTGGTGGGGTGACTTGACCACGATAGAAGCTGCACAGACTGGTACTGACCTGGCAAGATAGCGCCATGGTGCAAAGCAATCAAAACAGCGATTGGACAAACGAAGAAATTACCGCCGTGGTTTGCTCTTATCTCGACATGTTGTCGTTGGAGCTGGCTGGACAGCGGTACAGCAAGACGGACTTTCGTAACTTGCTGCTTGAACAACTTCAAGGCAAACGCTCGAAAGGCTCCATCGAGTTCAAGCACTGCAACATCAGTGCAGTGATGGCTGTACTTGGATACCCATCGATTCAAGGCTACAAGCCGCGATCTAATTTTCAAAAGAGTTTGGTGGACGAAGTTATCCAACAGGTCAACAGATACTCTTCTTTAGATCAGATTGTTCAATCGGCGGTGACGCAGCCGGCACAGGTGCCATTGCTGCTCAGTTTTGATGACATCTCTCAGGATGCGCCGCAAAAAAGTCTCCGTGTCGCTGAACCTTTGGCGCAGTATGTGGCCGTACATCCTTCCAAGCGTGACTTCCTCGCGCAAGAAGCACGTAACCAGTCTTTGGGGTTAGCTGGTGAGCGTTTTGTGGTTGCTTATGAGCGTTGGAAGTTGGAGCAGCACGGCTTACATGGATTGGTGAAAAAAGTGGAGCATGTTTCGCAAACGCAAGGTGATGGTTTGGGGTTTGATGTTCGGTCTTTCGATCTAGGTGGCCGTGAGCAACTGATTGAGGTGAAGACCACCAGCTTTGCCAAAGAAACACCATTTTTCTTGACCCACAACGAACTCCAAGTTTCACAAGCAGAGCCCAAAAAGTACCACCTTCGCCGGGTGTATAGCTTTCGTACCCAACCCCGTTTCTTCACATTGCAAGGCGATATCAGCCAGCACTGCTGTTTGGATCCAGTGACTTATCGCGCCAGTTTCTAGCAGGGCTTTTTAGCTGCTACTGATGCCTTATCAAGGGAGGCCCCCATCCCTGCCTTCCCCCAGCGGGGGAAGGTGAAAGATGCCCCTCACCCCAGCTCTCTCCCGCAAGCGGGAGAGGGAGTGACTGAAAAATCCATAGCTGTCAGCGCTTGATGCATGAGCGCTAGAGCCATATTTCATTAAGCATCCATCGGCTGGTGCTCCACCCACTCCCTTCTACCTGCGCCGAGGCGAGCACCGCAGGTTGCCCGTAGCGAATGCGCAGGGACGCAGGTAGCAGGGTGCCCTTTGCTTTGCCTACTTTGCTTCGGCCGGCGATCCGGTGGGCAAGCAAAGGAAAGTAGGTCGGCTGTCGGGCCGAGACCCGATTCCCTTGCTGGAAGGAGGCACACCGTTTTTCTGTGGCACATCCATGGATTGCTCCGAAAGCCATCACAAAAACTGATACCCCCATCCCATAACAGACCTGCCTAGTTGTCAGTGCGCTTCCTACAGTCGAACTCCCCTACGAGTGAGATAGCAAGGAGAGTTTCATGGACACCGATGTCTTGGTCATCGGTGGCGGTAATGCTGCCCTGTGCGCTGCCCTGATGGCGCGCGAAGCGGGGGCACGCGTGCTGCTGCTGGAGTCCGCACCGCGCGCATGGCGCGGCGGCAACTCCGCCCACACCCGCAACCTGCGCTGCATGCATGATGCACCGCAGGATGTACTGGTTGATGCCTACCCCGAAGAGGAATACTGGCAAGACCTGCTCAAAGTAACCGGCGGCATCACCAACGAACATCTGGCACGACTGGTGATTCGTGCGTCTTCCACCTGCCGCAACTGGATGCGCAAGCACGGCGTGCACTTTCAGCCGCCACTGTCGGGCGCGCTGCATGTGGCGCGTACCAATGCGTTTTTCATGGGCGGCGGCAAGGCCCTGGTCAATGCCTACTTCCGCAGTGCCGAGGCGCTGGGTGTAGAGGTGCGCTACGAATCGCCCGTGGACCGGCTGGAAATCGTCAACGGTGAATTCAAGGCTGCCTATGTGAAGGGCCAGCGCATTACGGCCAAGAGCTGTGTGCTGGCGGCAGGCGGTTTTGAGTCCAACCGCGAATGGCTGCGCGAGGCCTGGGGCCAGAACGAGCGTGGTGAGTGGCCTGCGGACAACTTCATCATCCGTGGCACGGCCTACAACCAGGGCGTGCTGCTCAAGCACATGCTGAACGAGCACCAGGCCGATGGTCTGGGCGACCCCACACAGGCCCATATGGTGGCCATTGATGCTCGTGCGCCGCTGTATGACGGCGGCATCTGCACGCGCATTGACTGCGTGTCGCTGGGCGTGGTGGTCAACCGCGAGGCCGAGCGTTTCTACGACGAGGGCGAAGACTTCTGGCCCAAGCGCTACGCCATCTGGGGCCGCCTGGTGGCACAGCAGCCGGGGCAGATTGCGTATTCGATCATCGACAGCAAGGCCATTGGCCGCTTTATGCCGCCGGTGTTCCCTGGCGTGAAGGCCGACAGCCTGCCCGAGCTGGCACAAAAGCTGGGGCTGGATGTGGACACCTTCATGCGCACGCTCAACGCCTACAACGGCGCCTGCAAGGTGGGCAAGTTTGACCACACGGCGCTGGACGACTGCCACACCGAAGGCGTGACACCTGCCAAGACGCACTGGGCGCGCCCCATCGACACAGCACCGTTTTACGGCTACGCCCTGCGCCCTGGCGTGACCTTTACCTATCTGGGCCTGAAGGTGGACGACACCGCCGCCGTGCGCTTTAACGACCAGCCCAGCCGCAACCTATTTGTAGCGGGCGAAATGATGGCGGGCAATGTGCTGGGCAAGGGCTATACCGCTGGCGTGGGCATGTCGATTGGTACGGCCTTTGGCCGCATTGCGGGCCGCAACGCTGCACTGGCTGCGGCAGGAAAAGACGCCGAACACGGCGCTGTGAAGGATGAGGTCTAAGCCATGAGCATGCAATCGTTTGAACAGCTGGGCCAACAGGCCCGGGCACTGGCTGGTGGCAGCACTGGCAAGGTGATTCCCATTGTTCCTGCGCAGCAGCTGTCTGCCGCTGAAGGCGAAGTGGCACGCGTGATGCAGATCTGCAATGCCTGCCGCTACTGCGAAGGTTTTTGCGCCGTCTTCCCTGCCATGACGCGCCGTCTGGAGTTTGGCAAGGCAGATGTGAACTACCTGGCCAACCTGTGCCACAACTGCGGGGCCTGCCTGCACGCCTGCCAGTATGCGCCGCCGCATGCGTTTGGCATCAACATCCCCAAGGCCATGGCCGAGGTGCGTGGCCAGACCTATGCCGACTACGCCTGGCCGCCTGCGCTGGGCAAGCTCTACCAGCGCAATGGGCTGACGCTGTCACTGGCACTGGTGGCAGCGCTGACGCTGTTCCTGGTGCTGGCTGCGCTGCGTGAAGGCGGCCTGGAAGCGCTGTGGGGCGCCAAGCTCGGCGGTGACTTCTACAACCTGTTCCCGCACAACCTGCTGGTGGGCATGTTTGCGCCGGTGTTCCTGTTTGTGGTGTTTGCGCTGTTCATGGGCGTGCGCCGTTTCTGGAAAGACGTGAAACCCGCTACCAGCGGTGTGGATGTGAGCGGTGCTGCCGCTACGGAAGCCACGGGCGATGTGCTGCGCCTGAAGTATCTGGATGGCGGCCACGGTGACGGCTGCCACAACGAAGACGATGCCTACACCCTCAAGCGCCGCCGCTATCACCACCTGACCTTCTACGGCTTCATGCTGTGCTTTGCCGCCACGGCTGTGGCCACGGTCTACCACTACGTCTTTGGCTGGGAAGCGCCGTATGACCTGCCCAGCCTGCCCAAGATTCTGGGTGGGGTAGGGGGGCTGAGCCTGATGCTGGGTACTGCGGGCCTGTGGCATCTGAACCGTACACGCCACCCTCTGCATGGCGATGCCAAGCAAAAGCCGATGGACCTGGGCTTTATTGCCCTGCTGTTCCTCGTCGCTGCCAGCGGCCTGGCGCTGTGGCTGGGCCGTGCCACGCCTGCGCTGGCACTGCTGCTGTGTCTGCATCTGGGCGCAGTGATGGCGCTGTTCATCACCTTGCCCTACGGCAAGTTTGCCCACGGTGTGTTCCGCACGGCCGCACTGCTGCGCTTCAACACAGAAAAGCGTCAGCCCAACCCTGTGGGCCTGGGCGCTGACTGATCCTCACCTCGCAAGCATCGCAAATATATAAGGAGACCTTCGATGAAAAAACGTACGTTCATGCAGGCTGCCGTTCTGGCGGCTACGTCCCTGGCCTGGGGCAGCCACGCCCTGGCACAGGACTTCCCACCCAAGAAGCCCATCACCATGGTGGTCGGTTTTGCCGCAGGGGGAGCGGCCGATGCGGCTGCACGCCTGATTGCCAAAAAGCTGGGGGACAACATCGGCCAGTCCGTGGTGGTGGAAAACAAGGGTGGTGCGGGTGGCAACATCGCCCACGGTCAGGTGGCCAATGGCCCGGCAGATGGTTCTGTGATTCTGTTTGGCTCCATCGGCCCGCTGACGATTGCGCCCCACCTGATGAAGCTGAACTACGACCCGTTCAAGGACCTGGCGCCTCTGTCTGGCGGTGTGAACTTTCCCAATGTGCTGGTGGTCCACAAGGGCGCAGGCGTGAAGAGCTTGCAGGAGTTTGTGGCGCTGGCCAAGAAGGAGCCGGGCAAGGTGGACTTTGCCTCCACCGGCGCAGGCTCTGCCTCGCACCTGGCTGGTGAAATGTTCAACCAGCGCGCGGGCGTAGAGATGGTGCACGTGCCCTACAAGGGCGGCGCTCCTGCGCTGCAGGACCTGCTGGGTGAGCGCGTGACCAGCTACTTTGCCGCGCCGCCCACGGCCATGCCGCATGTGCAGGCAGGCAAGCTGGTGCCACTGGCCACCACCGGCCTGACCCGCCCCGCCTATCTGCCAGACATTCCCACCGTGGCTGAAGCGGGTTACCCCGGCTTTGAGGCGCTGAACTGGTATGCCTTTGTCGGCCCCAGCAAGATGCCGGAAGCCATTCAGCAACGCTGGAATGAAGAACTGGTCAAAGCCCTGCATGACCCTGAGGTGCAAAAAGCGCTGCAGGACCATGGACTGACCCCACAGCCCACCACGCGCCAGGAGCTGGCCGATTTCATGCGCAAGGAATATGTGCAATGGGGCGAAGTGGTGAAGCAAGGCAACTTGCAGGGCAACTGATGCCTGCACATGTGGTTGGACGTTTTCCTTCTTTGATGCCACCTTCGGGTGGCTTTTTTCGTCAGAAACCTGTGCACGGCGCTTTTTTGCCAAGCCAGCGACAATACGCAGCCTGCCCTGCCTGATGCGCCGGGCTTTTGTTTTGCGGCGCTGCGCCGCCTTGCTGGCCTGCTTACTTCCCATGACTGCTACCGCCCCACGTGTGCTGTCGCTCATCCCGCCGATGACGCAGCTCAATACGCCTTATCCTTCTGCGCCCTATCTGACGGGCTTTCTGCGCTCACGCGGCGTGGATGCAGTGCAGGAAGACCTGGCGCTGGCGCTGGTGCTCAAGCTGCTGTCCAGAGAGGGGCTGGAGCAGATCATTGAACTGGTCCAGGCGCAGTACGACGAAGACCCGGAACGCCTGTTCAGCCCCGCCGTGCAAAGCTTCATGGCCCAGCGCGACCGCTATCTGGCGACCATCAACCGCGTGATTGCCTTCCTGCAAGGCAAGGACAGCACGCTGAGCCACCGCATCGTCAGCCGCACCTGGCTGCCCGAAGGCCCACGCTTTGATGCGCTGGAGCATTACATCGACGATGGCTCTGGCGACCCCATCGGCTGGGCCTTTGGTGCTCTGGGCCAGCAAGACCGCGCCAAGCACTACGCCACGCTGTATCTGAACGATCTGGCCGATGTGATTCGTGACGCGGCCGACCCGCGCTTTGAGTTTGTGCGCTATGCCGAGTCGCTCTCGGGCAACCAGCCCACGTTTGACCCGCTGGCCGAGGCACTGGCTGCCGAGCCCACGCTGGTGGATGAAGTGCTGATGGAGCTGACGCGCAAGGCCATCTGGCGCCACCGCCCCACTGTGGTGTTGCTCTCGACACCGTTCCCCGGCTCGGTCTATGCGGCCTTCCGCATTGCGCAGATCATCAAGGCCGAGTTTCCGCACATCAAGCTGGTGCTGGGCGGCGGCTTTGTGAACACTGAACTGCGTGGCTTGGCCGAGCCGCGCGTGTTTGACTACTTTGACTTTGTCACGCTCGATGCCGGTGAGCGCCCGCTGCTGGCGCTGCTGGAGCACCTGCGTGGCGATCGTGGCCAGTCGCGTCTGGTGCGCACCTTTATCCGCAATGAAGCAGGCGCGGTGCAGTACATCAACATGATGGAGTCTGACATTGCGTTTGCAGAAGTCGGCACCCCCACCTGGGATGGCCTGCCCATTCACGACTACCTGTCGCTGCTGGACATGCTCAACCCCATGCACCGCATGTGGAGCGATGGCCGCTGGAACAAGCTGACCATTGCCCACGGCTGCTACTGGAAAAAATGCAGCTTCTGCGATGTGAGCCTGGACTACATCAGCCGCTACGAAGGCGCGAGCGCGACGGAGCTGGTCAACCGCATTGAAGCCATCGTGCAGGAAACCGGCCAGACCGGCTTTCACTTTGTGGACGAAGCTGCGCCGCCCAAGGCGCTCAAGGCCTTGTCCAAGGAACTGCTGGAGCGCGAGGTAGAAATCAGCTGGTGGGGCAATATCCGCTTTGAAAAGACGTTTACGCCAGAGCTGGCCCAGCTGATGGCCGACAGCGGCTGCATCGCCGTATCGGGCGGGCTGGAAGTGGCCTCTGACCGCCTGCTCAACCTGATGAAAAAAGGCGTGAGCGTAGAGCAGGTGGCCCGCGTGACCAAGGCGCTGACCGATGCTGGCATTCTGGTGCACGCCTATCTGATGTATGGCTTTCCCACGCAGACCGTGCAGGACACCGTGGACGCGCTGGAGTATGTGCGCCAGCTGTTTGAAAACGGCTGCATCCAGAGCGGCTTTTTCCACCGCTTTGCCTGCACCGTGCACTCACCCGTGGGCCAGCACCCTGCCGAATACGGCGTCATCCTGCCCGAGCTGCCACCCGCCACCTTTGCGCGCAATGACATTCCCTTTATTGACCCCGCAGGCGTCGATCACGACAAGCTGGGCGTGGTGCTCAAGAAAGCCATCTACAACTACATGCACGGCATTGGTGTGGAAGAAGACGTGCGCAACTGGTTTGACTTCAAGGTGCCCAAGCCCACAGTGCCACGCAACAAGATTGCCAAGGCACTGGCCGCCAAGGGCTGGTAATTAACTAAAAAAATAGCTGCCAGCGCTGGTGTAATAAGCACTTGCAAGTGTTTTGTATTGCAAAGTGGCTGATATCAAGCGCTAACCGCTCATAAAAACAAAGCCCGCTGATTGTGGGCTTTGTGCTTTTTGGGGCCTTGCAGGCACAAAAAAAATCCCCGCCGAAGCGGGGATAAGCATGATCTTCTTGGCGAAGAGCAAGCGTCTTTCACTGCCTCAAGCCCGCAGCGGCGGGCTGAGAGACCAGCCAGATGCTGACGGGTCTTAGTGGCTGGTTCAGACCTTGGCGATCTGAACCAGCACTGTGCGGTGAAGCTGCTTACTTCTTGCCCAGGTTGTCAGGCAGAGCGTAGGCAATCACGTAGTCGCCCAGGTCCTTGGACTTGGAAGCGCCACCGGCCGAGATCACCACGTACTGCTTGCCAGTTTCAGGCGACTTGTACACCAGAGGTGCGGCCACGGCGGCTACAGGCAGACGTGCCTTCCACACTTCTTCGCCAGTCTTGGAGTCCAGGGCACGCAGGTAGTTGTCCTGTGTACCGGCAAAGAACACCAGGCCCGAAGCGGTCGATGTGGGGCCACCAAGTGTAGGCATACCGATAGGCATGTGCATGCCAGTCTTCACACCCAGAGGGCCTGTGTCTTCCACGGTACCCATAGGCACTTGCCACACGATCTGGCGAGTGTTCAGGTCGATGGCAGTCATCGAACCGAATGGAGGGTTGTTACAAGGCACACCCAGAGGCGATTGCAGGATGTCGATCTTCACACCACCGTAGATACCGGCGATCTGAGGACGGATGGTGCCCATGAAGCCAGGCACTTCGTCGGTCGTAACCTTGTAGTTCTTGGCTTCTTCCTGAGTCACCAGAGACATACGCAAAGGCATGCGCATATCGTTCACGAACATCAGGCCACGCTTTTCGTCGACGGAGATACCACCCCAGTTCATGCCACCCAGCAGGCTAGGCCATTCGATGTAAGGCTTTTCTCCTGGAGGGGTGTAAGGACCCAGGTACAGGGAATCCTTGAACATGATGCGGCAGTACAGCTGGTCGAATGTGGTCATACCCCACATCTTGGTTTCGTCCAGAGGATCGACACCGATGGTAGGCATACCCACGGAGAAAGGCTGTGTAGGAGACAGCTTCTCGCCCACGGCTGCGGGTTCGGTAGGCACAGGACGCTCTTCCACTTCGGTCACAGGCTCACCAGTGCGGCGGTCCAGCACGAAGATGAAGCCCATCTTGGTGGATTGGATCAGTGCAGGCACCTTCTCGCCCTTGTCGTTCTTCATGTCGAACAACACAGGTTGCGATGGGATGTCAAAGTCCCACACGTCGTGGTGCACGGTCTGGAAGACCCACTTGCGCTTACCAGTGGAAGCATCCACGGCAACGATGGCCGAACCGTACTTTTCCTTGGCTTCGTTACGGTCACCACCCCAGTAGTCAGGAGGGCCGTTACCTGTAGGCAGGTAAACCAGGTTCAGTTCCTTGTCGAAGGTAGGCACTGTCCACACGTTAGGTGTTTCCAGTGTATGGCCGTCTGCCTCAGCTTGGTCTGCAGGCTTTTGATTGCCTTCAGCATCTTCGGTACCAACGTCCCACACCCATGCCAGCTTGCCGTTCAGCACGTCGTAAGAACGCACTGCGCCGGAAGGTTCACCGTGCACAATGTCACGCACCCAGCCGCCAACCACTACCTGGTTGTTCATCACAACAGGAGCAGCTGTGGGGTGGTAACGCTTGCTGACTTCGGTGGGGCCCATGCCCTTCTTCAGGTCCACATAGCCGTGGTCACCAAAGTCATCACACAGTTGGCCGTTCTTGGCATCCACTGCGAACAGACGGGCATCCACTGCGGAGACGATGATACGCTGGCGGCATTGCTGCACGTCGGCATACGCTGCCTTCACTTCAGCGGCCAGTGTGTCATCCTTGTCGATGTCGTAGTAACCCACGCCACGGCAAGTCACGTGCTCTTCACTGTGTGCCTTGGGATCGAACTTCCACAGTTCCTTACCAGTGTCGGCATCCAGCGCAGCAATCACGTTCTCGGGAGTGCAGGTGAAAATGCGGTTGCCAATCTGAGTAGGCGTGTTCTCATCCACACCGATGGCAGGGCCGGTGATACGGCGGCCAGTGCGGTAAGTCCAGGCCACTTCCAGCTTGTCCACGTTCTCGGGCGTGATGTCCGAGTAAGGAGCAAAACGGGTACCAGTGCCGCTGCGGCCAAAGAATTCCCAGTCAGCAGGTGCTGCTTCTTCGGCTTGGTTGTTGTGCTCGGAAGCATCAGACAGCGCTTCAGGCTTGAGCACGGTGCCATGGGGGAAGAAGGCTGCAACCAGTGTAGCCAGCAGTGCTGCAAAGAAAGCCCAGCCAAAGCCATTGGCTACGCGGCGGCCGCTTTGTGTCACGCCAGGTGCTGTCGCACCAACCCACAGGCTGCACATCATGATCAGTGCAGGAATCACCAGGCGGGGCAGCAGTTCCCAGTAGCGCAGGCCACCGACTTCACACAGGGCCCAGATGCAGGTCAGCACAAAGATCACTGTCGAAGCAATGATGGCAATGCGCTTGCGCCACTGCAGCAGGCCTGCCAGCACAACGTAAGCCAGACCCGCGATCAGGTAATAGGTCGAACCACCGAGCGACACGAGCTTGATACCACCGTAGATCATGCCCAGTGCCACAAGTAGCACTACCAGCGAAAAGATTACCCTCGCTGCGCTTCCGATGGAGAGACTGCCCTTTTGAGAGCGATCATCATCAGTCATTTTTAAATATCCATTGGTTAAGTTGTCCATGCTTGTTATTTACTGTTTCGATATAAGCAAAGCGTTTTCTGGATGCTTTTCCTCATATCTGTTCATAAATAAACAGGCATGGCATAGCAATGCGCCCACTGAAAAACATCGAGTGGGTACATCGAAAAAAATTCTATGCCTCTGATTTTTGGTGTATAGGGTTTACCCTATATTACCCATTGCGTAATCATGGGATTCTGTGGGAAAGCGTGCGCTAACTTCTTTTGAATTCTTTAGTTTTTCAAATTTTCAGAAATTACTGAAATTTGGAAATTAACAAAACCATGTCTTTAATTTTCTATTTTAGATAGCGCTAACAAATTGCTGGGTATAAAGGCATTTGAAGATTATTTTTAAGCAGGTATTGATTAAAAAAACATCTTCATTTCAAACTATTTAAAAAGTTTGCTGGCATGAAAAATCATGCATAAAAGATTGATTTTTCAAATTTTTATGCGTGAAAGCATCCACGCCACCCTGTTCCTCAAACGCGGTCAATGTGCTGCCGCCTTGTGCCTTTCCGGGCTCTTGGTGGCGATGCAGATGGTGAGGGCACACCTTGTGCAGCCAGCAGGGCTGCGGCTGCAGCTCTTGAAATGCCGCGGCTCTGTTGTAAAAGCTGCTAGCACATATTTATGAATCTTGCAAAGCGCTATTTCCCAGCTCATTTTTCCAGAGCATTTAGCGCCTTGCTTTCTGGGTTCAACACAGAAACTTCCTCAAAGTTCCCGTATTTCAAGCGTTGGCTACTATCAAAAGATGAGCTTGGTGTGTAAAAAACCGTCGCATACAGAGGGTGTCGAGATGGGTAGGTGCTCGTGAAGCCCTGTGCGGAATGGCTCATCCAGACGCCAAGAACTGGTGGCGGGTCAGCACACGGCTTGCCTTTGGGGTGCTCTTTGGCAGGGCGTTCCTTGCCATGCGTCACGCAACACCCGTCCCTATCTCCATAGACTGGGCTGCTGCACAGACATACCAAGACAATGCGCCCCCAGGCAATCTTGGTCGCGCCCTATGGCTCCATCAATTCCCAAGGCAGACATCAGCAGGCACGGCATTTCGTCAAGCGCAAGCATGCAGACCGGCGAGCTGGCTCCGTTGCCGGGTTAAGCACTTGAGAGTGCTATTGCCCAGAGAGTGGGGGGGCTGCTGCAGGCAGCTGCTGATGCGGGCCGTGCATGTGAGCAAGCATGCTATTGCTTTCAAGCATGAAAAATCTGTAAATATGAAAAATCAAGCTCGATTTATTCTTTTTTATTTCCATGTGTGCATGAATATTTACTAAACAAGGGTTTACACAGCGGGAATTTGCAATAAATATTCACCTGTTCGCACCTACAGTGATTGCTGCCAGATCACTGATGGCGACAAGCAATGGCTGGCCTGTCTGCACCCTCAAGGGCTGGCGTCACTCAGGGTGCAAGCACAGCGCTGTTGCACCTATGCTGAGATACGGCGCATTCCATCGCACGGCGCCATCCACACCGAGGAGTTTGGACGTATGAAGCTGGATCAAAACCTGCGCGCAAAGCTGCTGCCCGACCTGCCGGACTGGACGTTCAAGGACGAGCGCGGCGGTCTGATCGCGCGCGACTTTGTGTTTCATGACTTTGCCCAGGCCTTCGCTTTCATGGCCCAGGTTGCCCTGTATGCGGAAAAGCACAACCACCATCCGGAGTGGTTCAACGTCTACCACCGCGTGTCGGTCACGCTGACTACGCATGACGTAGAGGGGCTGTCCATTCAGGACATCCAGATGGCGCAGCACATGGACCGCATCGCGCAGGCCCTGCAGCAGCAGACGCTGTGACATGGAGGAGGCCCTATGCTGCAGCAACACCAAGCAAGCACCAAGCACGGCCTGGCCGCTGGCGCGGCCCACCAGCCTGAGCGTCCCGACTGGACGGTCGACCAGCAGTGGAGCGCCTACACCGCGCAGGAGCATGGCATCTGGAAGACCTTGTTCGAGCGGCAAAGCAGGCTGCTGCCCGGCCGGGCGTGTGACGAATTCATGCGTGGCCTGCAGGACTTGCCCATTGGCCCGGAGCAGATTCCGAACTTTGAGGCACTGTCTGAAAAGCTCATGCAGCGCACGGGCTGGCAGGTCGTGGCCGTGCCCGGTCTGGTGCCAGACGATGTGTTTTTTGATCACCTGGCCAACCGCCGCTTTCCGGCAGGCCATTTCATCCGCAAACCGCATGAGCTGGACTATCTGGAAGAGCCCGACGTCTTTCATGACGTATTCGGCCATGTGCCCATGCTCATGAACCCGGTCATGGCGGACTACCTGCAGGCATACGGTCAGGGCGGCCTGCGCGCCAAGGCGCTGGGCGCGCTCGATAACCTGGCCCGGGTCTACTGGTACACCGTAGAGTTTGGCCTGGTGCAGCAGGCAGACGGGCTGCGCATCTATGGCGCAGGCATTGCTTCTTCGCCTGCAGAAACTGTTTTTTTCAGTGGAAGACACTTCCCCCAACCGCATTCAGTTTGAACTGGAGCGCGTGATGCGCACCCACTACCGCATCGACGACTTTCAGGAAACCTACTTCGTGCTGCAGCACTTTGACGACTTGCTCAATCTTGCGAACATCGACTTTGCGCCGGTGTACGCGCGCGTAGCCCATGCACCCTGCTACGAGCCGGGCGATGTGCTGCCATCTGACAAGCTGCTGCACCGTGGCACAGGCCGCTATCACCAGCATCCAACGCACAAGGGAAAGCAATGACCACCAAAACCGTTTTGATTACAGGTGCCGCTGGCCAGCTAGGGCAGGCCGTTGCCGCACGTTTTCGGCAGGATGGCCTGCGTCTGATTCTGGCTGACCGCAATGAACAGGCACTCGAACAAGTGTTTGGCGAGCGCGACAATGAAATACTGCTGCCTGTAGACCTGCTCAAGCGCGAACAGGTGGCCAGCGAAATCGTCTGGGCACAGTCACGCTTTGGCAGCATCGATGTGTGCTGCCATATCGCCGGCGGCTTTCGCATGGGCGAGGCGGTGCACACCACGTCTGACGCCACCTGGCATTTTCTGATGGACCTTAACGCCAAAGCCCTGCTGCACGTGGCTGCCGCCGTCATCCCCGGCATGTGCCAGCAACAGCGCGGCAGCTTTGTCACCGTGGGTGCAGGGGCGGCCCTGAAGGGCGGTGCCCACATGGGCGCCTACAGCGCCTCCAAGAGCGCCCTGATCCGGCTGACCGAAGCCATGTCCGCCGAACTCAAGCACCAGGGCATCAACGTGAACTGCGTGCTGCCCTCCATCATCGACACCCCCGACAACCGCGCCGCCATGCCCGATGCCGACCCCGCGCAGTGGGTCAAGCCCCAGGCGCTGGCCGAGGTGATCGCCTTCCTCACTTCGGACGGCGCAAGCGCCGTCCACGGCGCGGCGATTCCGGTGTGTGGGTTGGTGTGAGGGGAGATGCCCACTTTCCTCTGTTGGGTAAGGTGGGGGCACAGGCTTCCTGTGCAGGAGTCATGGTCGCAAAGTCTGCAGACGTTGGACTCGGTGTTTGGCAATCAGGCACTGCAAACTGCCGATGGCTGGAGATTGGATTGGGTAGGGCAGATTACTGTCGCTCGCACATTCCAAGTGCAGCCACAAGCTTGTCTCTGAGTGCAGGCATGTCCTTCTGGATGACGGCCAAGACAATCTCATATTGGATTCCGTCATAGCCATGGCTGATTTTTGAGCGCATACTCCACCAGCCAGAAGCATTCAGCGCATGCTGTTCCACCAACTCTGGGTTGGCTGTCTGTGCATTGTGAAGGCATTGCCCAACGACTTCTATGCAGCGAACCAATGCGTCGCGCAGCATGTTGACTTCGATGGCGTCATCGTCTTCATCGCAAAGCCTGTCTTGCATCTCTGGTGATGCGCTGCTCAGGTATTGGCTGGCCATATCGATGCGCTTGATGGCATCTTGCAGATAGTCAGACAGTCTCTCTGGCTTGACAGGATCCTTGCTCACAGTGCCACTGCCTTTTGCACCACGGAATCGCGCCATTTCTTGGGGAGGCTGCGAGGGGTGTTTACATCGAATTGAACGCCAATTTCCTGGCTGAGCTCTCTCTGCATATTGACCAAATCGAGCAAGCTGCCGCCAGGCATCATGTCGATCAAGAGATCCACATCACTGGCTTCACCTTGCGTGCCTGATGCAACTGATCCGAACACGCGCGGATTGGCACCCTTGTGGCGCGCCACGATTGCGCGTATACGCTCTCTTTGGCTGAGTAGTTGGCGGTAAGTTGTCATGCTCAACCTCCTTGTGGCCATTCTTGCAGTCTATGGATTCTCGGGCAATAGGACGTGGTTCATCAAACCAGCAGTCTTTGTACGGCGGAATTGCCGATGAAACGTTGGCTGAAATAAAAAAAGCCAAGTGAAATCAATCACTTGGCTTTTATATTTGGCGGAGGCTGTGAGATTCGAACTCACGGAAGGATCACTCCTTCGGCAGTTTTCAAGACTGCTGGTTTAAACCACTCACCCAAACCTCCGGAAGCTGCGTATTCTACACAAGGATACGGGCTTTCATGGCAGATTTTGCGCGTTGAAAGCAGCGTGAAAAAACCGCCTTCGGAGGAAGGCGGTGTGCAAGGGGCGCTTAGTCTGCGGTTGCGCCGGAGGCCTTGACGGCTTCGCCCCAGCGGTTGATGTCAGCATCGATCAGGGTGCGGAACTCTTCGGTGCTCAGGCTGTAGGCTTCAGCGCCGAGGTTGGAGATCTTCTGCTTGACTTCATCCTGCGCAAGGATGTCTTGCACATAGCCGTTCATGCGTTCGGCCAGTTCCTTGGGCAGGCCCTTGGAGCCGATCATGCCGTACCAGGGCTCGACCTCGAAGTCGGTGTAGCCCAGCTCATGCAGGCTCTTGACGCCGGGGAACTTGGGCGAAGCGTGCTTGCTGGTAATGGCCAGGGCCTTGATCTTGCCGCCGTCGATCTGGGGCTTCAGGGGCACGGGGTTGTCAATACCGTACTGCACTTCATTGGCCATCAGCGCAATGATCAGCGGGGCCGAGCCCTTGTAGGGGATGTGGGGGGCCTTGGCCTTGACCTGCATGTGGAACATCTCGGCAATCATATGCTGGGGCGAGCCTGCACCGGCAGAGCCGAAGTTCACCTTGTCAGCCTTGATTTGCTCCACCAGCTCTTCCACGGAGTTGATGCCGGAGGTCGCACCTGTCACCAGCAGGAAGGGGGCCTTGGCGATGGGGGTGATGGGGGTCAGGTCAGTGCGTGGGTTGTAGGGCACGCTCTTGTACAGCGTGGGCGAGATGACCACGGGGCTGCTGGAGCCGACCAGGAAGGTGCCACCATCGGGCTTGGCGCGGCTGACGAAGGCGGTGGCGATATTGCCGTTGGCACCGGGCTTGCTTTCAACGATGACGCTGGCGTCGATGCGTTTTTCCAGCTCGAGGGCCACGATGCGCGCCAGCATGTCGCTGGTGCCGCCAGGAGCATAGGGCTGCACCAAGGTGATGGTCTTGGTAGGCCATGGATCTTTCGCGTGGGCCAGGCTGGGCAGTCCTGCAGTCACTGCCAGTGCAGCGGTGGCAGCCAAAACGGTTCTTCTGAACATTTCCACTCCTCGTTGTTGGGGTTATGCCTTGTGGGCAAATCATTAGGCAACGCCTATCTGGATGAGATTCCATTTTGTGAATTGGCGTCTTCCCTTAAATACTAACCCCCAACTCTTTTATAAGAGTGGCTGAAAACTGTGCTTTATGGCAATAAATCATGTGGATATTACGTAGAAATCCACTGATTTTTCAGGCTGCGATTCTGGGTTTTGTTATGCGAAAAATGCTGCAATGCAGCAAGCTCTGATGGGTGTCAGCAACCTGCTGTCTTGTGCATCTGCATGCTGTAGCTTTTATGCGCCTGAGGAGTTGGTCTGGGCAATGAAAAAGACTTTTTTCACGCGCTCATCGACCTCCCAGTGGCCGGTAAAGCCCTCAGGCAGCACGAAGCTGTCGCCCGCTGCGAAGCTGTGGCTGGTGCCGTCTGGGTCTACCACGCGGCAGCGGCCTTCGAGGATGTGGCAGAACTCCACATAGCCTGCGCAGTTGGAGCGAAACGATCCGGCAGTGGCTTCCCATACGCCGCTGCTCAGTTGCTCATTGCTGGCGGTGAAGCTCTCCAGCGTCAGATAGGTGGTGTTGCCGCTGATGGGGCGGCTGGGCTTGCCGGACTTGGCGCGGGAGAGGTCTTGGGTTTCGATACGAATCAGTTTGGACATGAGTGCTCTGAAAAAAGAAGCTGCTTGCGCAGATAAATAAATGGTTTCAGATATAAAACTATCTGAAATCTATGGATATCAAGCGTAAGCAGCTCTTTTATTGAGAGCTTGGCTTAACGCTTGGGCAAAACATCCAATTCTGCAGCGCTGGGCAGGAAGCTGCCATTCCAGACCGCGTTGACGGGGATGGGGTTCTTCGTGGCGTAGGCCTGTGCGACCTGCTCAGCCATGAGCTGCAGGCGCTCGGGGTTGATCTGGCCAAAGCCTTCCTTGCGTGCACCTTCGCTGTCCACTGCGGTTTCCAGCGTCAACTGCAGGCGTTTGACTTCCAGCGGCACATTGACCAGACCATCCTTGGCTTTCAGCGAGGCAATGGCGGCTTCAGGCTGGGCCACGACTTCCTTGGCCCCCTTGGCAAAGGCCTTGAGGAATGCCCGCAGCGCCTCGGGCTTGTCGGCAATCAGCTGGGGGCTGGCAATGATGACGTTGCCGTACAGCTGCACGCCGTGCGTGGCATAGGGCAGCACCACCACGTCTTCACGCGGGATACCGCGTGCTTCCAGATTGAGCAGGCTGGTGAAGGTGTAGCCGGTGACAGCATCCAGATCGCCGCGTACCAGCATGGTCTCGCGCAGCGGTGGGTCCATGGTGGTCCACTGCACATCGCCTACGCCATTGGCCTGCGCAAAGATGGGGAAGGTGCGGCGGCCAGCGTCAAAAATCGGGGCACCCATCTTCTTGCCAGTCAGATCTGCCGCTTTGGTGATGCCGGACTTCTTCAGCGCCATCACTGAGGCCGGGGTGGTGTTGTAGATCACCATGACGGCCACGGGCTTGATAGGCGCGTCCGGGTTGTTGGCGTGGAACTCCATGAGCGCCGCCATGTCGGCAAAGCCCAGGTCATGCGTGCCGGAGGCTACGCGCTGGATAGCGCCTGCACCTGCGGCAGCTTCCACATTCACATCCAGACCCTCTTCCTTGAAGTAGCCCTTTTGCTCGGGGTGGACGAAGAAGGCGGCCGGGCCTTCAAAGCGCCAGTCCAGCTGGAACTTCAGCGGCGTGTTCTGCGCGGCGGCGTGAGAGAAAGCGGAGCAGGCCAGCAAGGCAGCTGCGGCGGTTTGCAGAAAGTGGCGTTTGCGCATGGGGCTTCACTCAAAGGGTTGGAGATGTCACCTTTGAGCAAGATCAATGCCCGTATTGCATACACACTTGGCATACAAGTTGCGGCACCTGATGCAACGCCAAGAACCGGAATGTTTGCCAATGACAGAAATCGACTTCTCTACCCTGGGTGCCTATGAGCGCTACAAGCTCATGGCCAGCCTGATCGTGCCGCGCCCGATTGCGCTGGTGACCACGCTGGGCGCAGACGGCACCGTCAACGCCGCGCCGTTCAGCATGTTCAACATGGTGGGGGAAGACCCGCCGGTGGTGATGCTGAGCATCAACAAGCTGCAGGACGGCCAGCTCAAGGACACGGCCGCACACATTCTGCGCAGCAAGGAGTTTGTGGTGCACCTGGCAGATGAACCCATTGCCGCCGCCATGCACCGTTGTGGGGACAGACTGCCTGTGCATGAGAGCGAGCTGGCCTACACGGGCCTGAGCATGACCCCCTCGCACAGCGTGCAGGTGCCGCGCATTGCCGAAGCGCCCGCGGCATTTGAGTGCGTGCTGCACGAGGTGATGGAAACGGACAGCCGCTATGTGTTTATTGGCCGCGTGCAATGGCTGGCCGTGCGCGATGGGCTGGTGGACACCGAAAAGTGGCGCGTGAAGTTGCAGGACTACTTTCCCGTAGGCCGGTTTGGAGCCAGCTTTTACGTGACCTGCCGTGAGCGTTTTGCCATCGAGGCGGAGGAAGGCAAGGCCCAGGTCAAGGCCGGCAGTGCCACTACCGCCATTGATGAAATGTGAGCGCCTTGCGCTGGTGTTATCTAGGTTTCAGGATGTTTTCTACCTGAAAATAAGCATTCATCAGCGCTGGCAGCTCTTTTTGTAAGAGCGCAATAAAAAAAGCCCTTGGCATTGCGCCAAGGGCTTTTTGCTGCAGCAGCAAAGGCTTAGGCCTTGCGTGCAATCGCCTGTGCGGCGGCCAGAGCCGTCATGTTCACCACGCGGCGCACGGTGGCAGAGGGTGTCAGCACGTGGGCCGAAGCGTTGGCGCCCATCAGCATGGGACCAATGGTCGTGCCGTGGCCCGAGGTGGTCTTGAGCACGTTGAACAGAATGTTGGCTGCGTCCAGGTTGGGGCAGATCAGGATGTTGGCTTCGCCGTGCAGCGTGCTGTCAAACACGGTGCGCTCGCGGACCTTCTCGTCCAGGGCTGCGTCGCCATGCATTTCGCCATCGCACTCGATACCGGGGTTGGCAGCAGCAAAGAGGTTGCGCGCTTCGCGCATCTTCAGCGCCGACTTGCGGGTCGAAGAGCCGTAGTTGCTGTGCGACAGGAAAGCCACCTTGGGTGGCAGACCAAAGCGCGCCACTTCGTCTGCAGCCAGCTTGGCGATCTGGGCCAGTTCTTCCGCGCTGGGGTCTTCGTTGATGTAGGTGTCGGCAATGAACAGGGTGCGGTCTTCCAGCATCACGGCGTTCACCGTCGCCATGCGGTCTACACCGGGCTGTACGCCAAACACTTCTTCGATGTGTGCCAGGTGGCGGTCAAAGCGGCCTACCAGGCCTGCCAGCATGGCGTCTGCATCGCCCAGGTGCACCATCAGCGCAGCGATGATGGTGTTGGAGCGGCGCACGGCGGCCTTGGCACCTTCGGTGGTGATGCCTTTGCGGCCCATCAGGCGGTGGTAAGCCTCCCAGTACTGGCGGAAGCGTGGGTCGTCTTCGGGGTTGCACACCTCGTAGTTCACACCGGCTTGCAGGCGCAGACCTGCCTTGGCAATGCGTGCTTCGATCACGGCAGGGCGGCCAATCAGGATGGGCTTGGCCAGTCCTTCTTCCACAGCCACCTGCACGGCGCGCAGCACGCGCTCGTCTTCACCTTCGGCATAGGCCACGCGCTGCAGGCTGGCCTTGGCCGCTGCAAACACGGGGCGCATGATCATGCTGGTCTGGTAGACAAAGCGCGACAGGCTCTCGCGGTAGGCCGCAATGTCTGCAATGGGGCGAGTGGCCACGCCAGACTCGGCAGCAGCCTGTGCCACAGCGGGGGCAATGCGCAGGATCAGGCGGGTGTCAAACGGTGTGGGGATCAGGTAGTCGGGGCCGAACTTCAGCTCCTTGCCCTGGTAGGCGGCGGCGACTTCGTCCGATACGTCCTGCTTGGCCAGTGCGGCGATTTCGCGCACGCAGGCCAGCTTCATGCTTTCCGTGATCTTGGTCGCGCCGCAGTCCAGTGCGCCACGGAAGATGTAGGGGAAGCACAGCACGTTGTTCACCTGGTTCGGATAGTCCGAACGGCCGGTGGCGATGATGCAGTCAGGGCGCACGGCCTTGGCCAGCTCGGGGCGGATTTCTGGCTCTGGGTTGGCCAGCGCCAGGATGATGGGCTTGTCCGCCATGGTCTTGACCATCTCTGCGGTCAGCACGCCGGGGGCCGAGCAGCCCAGGAAGACGTCAGCGCCGTTGACGGCGTCTGCCAGCGTACGCAGGTCGGTGTCTTGCGCGTACTGGGCCTTCGAGGCGTCAAGGCCACCGGGGCGGCCGTTGTAGATCACGCCCTTGGAGTCGCACATGAACACGTTCTTGCGCTGCACGCCCAGGCCCACCATGACGTTCACGCAGGCAATGGCTGCTGCGCCGGCGCCGGAGACGGCCACCTTCACGTCTTCAATCTTCTTGCCTACCAGTTCCAGACCGTTGAGCAGGGCGGCGCTCGAGATGATGGCCGTACCGTGCTGGTCGTCGTGGAAGACGGGGATGTTCATGCGCTTGGAGAGTTCCTGCTCAATGTAGAAGCACTCGGGCGCCTTGATGTCTTCGAGGTTGATGCCGCCCAGCGTGGGCTCCAGCGAGGCGATGATCTCGATCAGCTTGTCAGGATCGCGCTCGTCCAGCTCGATGTCGAACACGTCCACGCCTGCAAACTTCTTGAAGAGACACCCCTTGCCTTCCATCACAGGCTTGCCAGCCAGAGGGCCGATGTCACCCAGACCCAGCACAGCCGTGCCGTTGGTGATCACGCCCACCAGATTGCCACGCGAGGTGTACTCGGCGGCCTTGCTGGGGTCTGCCTGAATGTCCAGGCAGGGGTAGGCCACGCCGGGTGAGTAGGCCAGCGACAGATCGCGCTGGTTGGATAGCGGCTTGGTGGGGGTCACCGAAATCTTGCCCTTGTTGGGGCTTGCGTGGTACTCGCGTGCAGCATCGCGCAGTGCTTGCTCAGCGGTGGACAGAGTTTGTGTCATAACAACAGCAGAGGTCTTATTGAAATTCAGCTAATCCCATTGCTGGGACTGATTGCCTAGAGCTTACCCTAGGTGTAGGTCGTTGCAGGGGTGAACGGTTTGTGCACTGCAATATCAGCATTGCCAGAGTTGCAAAACCCCTGCGGGGTGGGCAGGGGCTTGGCGGCAGGCCCAGGGTACAGGGCCTTTGTGGAGCAAGACGGGATCAGTGAGCGTCTGCTTGGCGAGCGGCCTGGATGACAGCTTCCGTGTCTCCGCGTGCGCCATTGAAAAACACGTTCAACAGCACAGCGGCCATCGAAGCCAACAGGATACCGGATTCAATCAGAGGATGGATAGCGTGTGGCATCCACTGTCGGAAATTGGGTGCCACCAGTGGAATCATGCCAACGCCGATGGAGACGGCAACGATCATGGCATTGTTGCGGTTCTTGATGAAGTCCACGGTTGAAAGGATGCGGATGCCGGTCGCAGCCACCATGCCGAACATCACCAGACCTGCGCCGCCCAGCACCACGGTGGGCAGGGATTCAATCAGCATGGCCATCTTGGGCAGCAGGCCCAGCAGCACCAGAATCACGCCACCGGCTACGCACACCCAGCGGCTCTTGACGCCGGTCACAGCCACCAGACCTACGTTCTGCGAGAAGCTGGTGTAGGGGAAAGTGTTGAAGATGCCGCCAATCAGCGTGCCCAGACCGTCGGTACGCAGACCTCGGGTCAGCTCTGCCTGGCTGATCTTCTTGCCGGTCATGTCAGACAGGGCCAGGAACATACCGGTGGACTCGATCATCACCACGATCATGACCAGCGTCATGGTCAGAATCAGAATGGGGTCAAACACGGGCGCGGCAATTTCAAAGGGCAGCACGATGTTGAACCACTGCGCTTCTGCCACTTTATGAAAGTCCATCAGACCCATGGCAGCCGTGATGACACCGCCCACCACAATGCCCAGCAGCACCGAGATATTGGCGAGGAACCCCTTGCCAAAGCGGGCCACCAGCAAGATGGTCAGCAGCACGGCGGCGGAGATGCCCACGCCGGTCAGGTCTGCGTACTTGGGGTTAGGAATGGTGGGCACGACGGCAAAGCCAGCGGGCACAGGGGGCAGGGCAGAGCCAGGGGCGCCAGCCATGGCCTGGGCTTCGGACAGCCACTTCAGGTGCTCAGGGTTGGGAACCTGGGGCGCTGTAGGGCCTACGGGGTTGCCAAAAATCCAGTTGATGCCCACGCGCATCAGGCTGATGCCAATCACCGTGATGATGGTGCCGGTGACGACAGGTGGGAAAAAGCGCAGCAGGCGGCTGACGATGGGGGCAATCAGGATGGAGACAATGCCTGCTCCAATGACGGAGCCAAAAATCAGCCCCGCCCCGGCATGGCCACCTGTGGACTGCGCCATGGATACCATGGGGCCGACGGCCGCAAAGGTCACGCCCATCATCACGGGCAGTTTGATGCCAAACCACTGTGTGCAGCCCATGGCCTGAATCAGGGTGACGATGCCGCAGACAAACAGGTCGGCTGAAATCAGCATGGCCACCTGTTCGGGGGGCAGGTTCAGGGCGCGGCCCACAATCAGCGGAACGGCGACAGCACCGGCATACATCACGAGTACGTGCTGCAAACCAAGTGCGGTGACACGCCCCAGGGGCAGTTTTTCATCAACAGGATGCACGGTTGTTTGCATGGGAGTCTTCCTTGGAGTCCTGAGAGGTGTGTTTGACCTGGAGCGTTTTGCAGGCATATTGCGCACAAACATCCATACAAAAAGTGTATACAAAGCAATGTGTGGCGACTTCCCTTGGAAAACCCTGTTCAGCCTTGTTTTTCTAGGGGTTTGCCCCTGAAAACTGGCAAATTGGCCCTACAGGCTGGTTTGCAGTTTTGCGGAGCAAAAGCATTTTTTTTAATGCGAAAACTGATCAGGGTCCAAGTACGGGTCTTGCACTGCGGCAAGCAATACTCATGCCCACATGTTTTGCGTCTGTGGTAAAGATAGACCTCTGTCCCCTAAAGAGGCTGTGTGATGAATGCTGTTGCTGTGAGCTTGCGCCCGCTGGAGCGGGAAGATCTGCGCTTTGTGCATTCGCTGGACAACAACGCCAGCGTGATGCGTTACTGGTTTGAAGAGCCGTTCGAGACCTTTGATGAGCTCTCCAGCCTTTATGACCAGCACGTGCATGATCAGGGCGAGCGCCGCTTTATCGTCATGGAAGGCAGTGCGCGCGTGGGGCTGGTGGAACTGGTGGAAATCGACCTGATTCACCGCAGGGCAGAAATCCAGATCATCATCGACCCGAATTTTCAGGGCCGTGGGCTCGCCTCCAGAGCCATGCGGCTGGCGCTGGACTATGGCTTCAAGGTACTGAATCTGCACAAGGTCTATCTGCATGTAGACAAGGTCAATACCAAGGCCGTGCATATCTACAGCAAGCTGGGCTTTATCACCGAGGGTGAGCTGGTGGATGAGTTCTTTGCCAATGGCGAATACCGCACGGCATTGCGCATGTACATGCTGCAGCCGCAGTACCTGCGGCTTGGCAACGCAACATAAGAAAAGCCCCTGTGGCATGGGCCAGCAGGGGCAAGGAAACTGAATGGCAGCGCTGCTGCAAATATCAGGCCATCAGATCAACCAGGCTGCGTGCCACTACCTTGGTGGCGCGGCGCAGATCTTCCAGCACCAGTCGCTCGTCCGAACGCTTGGCGTGACTTTCCAGCACGGTGCGCGGGCCTGCGCCATAGATCACGCCGGGAATGCCGCGCTCTACGTACAGGCGCACATCGGTGTACAGGGGCGTACCCACGGCGGCGGGCTTTTCACCAAACACGGCTTCACCATGCTTCTGGATGGCATCGACCAGCGGCTTGTTACCCGCTAAGGGCGTCATGGCATTGGCCAGTAGCAGGCGTTTGATGTCCGCGCGCACGGCATCGTCGCCCTGATAGCCGTGCTCGGTGTTGAAGTCTTCCACCGCCTTGGCAATGACGGCGCGAATCGAGGCTTCCACTTCTGCGGGGTTTTCTTCAGGAATCATGCGGCGGTCGAGCTTGAGCACCACCTTGCCGGGGATCACATTGGTGTTGGTGCCGCCTTCGATGCGGCCGATGTTGAGGTAAGGGTGCTTGATGCCGGGCACCTTGGACAGCACCTGCTTGTACTTCAGGTTCTCGGCATACAGCGCATTCATGATGGCGACCGCGCCTTGCAGGGCATCCACGCCGGTGTCAGGCACGGCAGCGTGGGCCATCTTGCCGTGCACCGTCACTTCCATCTGCAGGCAGCCGTTGTGTGCGGTCACGACTTCGTAGCTAAAGCCTGCGGCCACCATCAGATCGGGTTGGGTCAGGCCTTTTTTCAGCAGCCAGCCGGGGCCGAGTTCACCACCGAATTCTTCGTCGTAGGTGAAGTGCAGCTCAATATTGCCCTTGGTGGGTTTGGCTACGGCTTCCAGTGCACGCACGGCAAAGGTGAAGGTGGAAAAGTCGCTCTTGCTCACAGCGGCTGCGCGGCCATAGAGCTTGCCATCTTCAATTTCAGCGCCATAAGGGTCTTTGGTCCAGCCCTCGCCGGGGGGGACCACATCACCGTGGGCGTTCAGGGCAATGGTCTTGCCGCCGTCACCATATGGGCGGCGCACGATCAGGTTGGTGATGGACTGCATACCGTAGTCCTTCACCTCCTGCTCGGGCACGACGTGCTTTTCGGCGTCAAAGCCAAACTCAGCAATCAGGTCGGCGGTGCGCTCTGCATGCGGGGCGTTGTTGCCGGGTGGGGTGTCGGTAGGTACCTGCACCAGAGCCTGCAGAAACTGCACCTGCTCGTCAAAGTGGGCATCAATCCACGCATCCAGCGCGGCGTAGGTGGCTTGGCGGTCTTGGGTCATCTCGTGCTCTCGTAGGGATGGTGGATTATTCGGAAGCCAGCTGCTGCAGCACATGGGCAAAAGCATCCACGGCCAGTTGCATGTCGTCGCTGGTGGTGGACTCCAGCGGGTTGTGGCTGATGCCGCTGTTCAGGCCGCGCACGAACAGCATGGCCTGGGGCATGATTTCGTGCAGCTTCATGGCATCGTGCCCTGCGCCGCTGGGCATGCGGTAGACGGGCACACCGAGCGCATCGACGGCCTTTTCCCAGCGGGCCTGCCATGCGGGGGCACTTGGCGCGGCAGAGGCCTGCATGGCCAGCTCCAGCTTGGTTTGCAGACCACGGCGCTGGGCGATTTCCTCGAATTTGGCCAGTACGTCCTTGACCATGGCATCGCGCTGCACATCGGTAGGAGCGCGCAGATCCATGCTGAACTGGCAGCGGCCGGGCACCACGTTGACCGAACCACTGGGTACATGCAGCATGCCCATGGTGGCCACGCTGTCACCATCCTGTGCGGCGCGTTGCTCCATGTAAAGCGCAAGTTCTGCTGCACCCAGTGCGGCATCGCGGCGGCGGTCCATGGGCGTGGTGCCTGCATGGCTGGCAGTGCCTATGTATTCGGCGATGTAGCGCACGCTGCCGTTGATGGAGGTGACGATGCCCAGCGGAATATCCAGCTCGTTGAGTACCGGGCCCTGCTCAATATGCACTTCGATAAAGCCTAGATACTTGGCTGCATCGCGCTGGAGCTTGGGGATGTCGTCAATGCACAGGCCTGCATGCTGCATGGCTTCGCGCAGGGTGATGCCGTCAGCGTCCTTCTGCTCCAGCCACTCGGGTTTGAAGTCGCCAATCAAGGCGCCAGAGCCCAGGAAGGTGGCCTTGTAGCGCTGGCCTTCTTCTTCCGAGAAGCCAACTACTTCAATGCCAAACGGCAGGCGTTTGCCCTGGCGGTGCAGCTCGCGCACACAGGCCATGGGCACAAAAATCCCTAAGCGCCCGTCGTACTTGCCGCCATTGCGCACGGTGTCGTAATGGCTGCCAGTCAGCAAATAACGTGGAGCCCCCACGCTTGCCACTTCGTGTGCTGCGCTGCCCCCCGAGGGGGCCGCAGCTTGCTTGGGGCGACCCGGCGCTGCGCTGTTGCCACCTTCTTGCGCAGGGTGATAGCGGCCTACCACGTTGCCTACGGCGTCAATTTCCACTTCATCAAAACCGCAGTCACGCATCCAGTGGCTGATGCGCTGGGCACAGGCACGGTGGGCATCAGTGAGATACGTGACAGTGAGCTGGCCTTTTTCGGCGTAGCCGGGCTCGCTGTGCTGGGCCAGCTTTTCCTGCCAGTCCCACACATCGTTGCCCAAGGTGGGCTCGTAGCCAAACTTGTCGTTCAGGCGTATTTCTGCAATGCGGTGGATGTTGCGAATCGCCTCGGCGCGCTCAAAGTCGGGGTGGTTGGAGAGGCGGCGTGCAAAGGTGGCAATGATTTCCTGCTTGCTCAGGCCCGTGCCACGGGGGCCGCGCACGGCCAGGATGAAGGGAAAGCCAAAGCGCGCGTTGTAGTCCGCATTGAGTTGCTGAATCTGCGCAAACTCCTCGGGGGTGCACTGGGTCAGGCCCGCCTTGTTTTGCTCATTGGTGGATTCGGCCGTCAGCGTCTTGGAGACCATGGCCTTGCCTGCCAGTTCCGGGTGGGCGCGGATCAGGTCCAGCTGGGCCTGCACGCCCGCTTTTTCCAGCACTTGCACCATGGCGTATTTCAGATGTGCCAGCGACTTGAACGGACGCTGGGCCATGGCGGCTTCGGCAATCCAGGGCGAGTGTTCGTACAGGCCATCGAGCAGCTGCACAGCCGTGGCGGTATCGGCGGCGTTGAGTTGTTCCAAAGTCAGAGCCATGGTGCGTCCTATCTAAAAAGAGAGCTGCTAGCGCTTGTGCGGTAAGCGCTAGCAGCCAATTTCATTCACAGAGCTGGTGCGGGAAAGCGCTGTGCCCAGTGGCGAGCAATGTCGATGCGGCGTGCCACCCAGACCTGGTCGTGCTGCTGGATGTAGTCCAGAAAGCGCTGCAGCGCCGTGATGCGGCCGGGGCGGCCCAGCAGGCGGCAGTGCATGCCAATGCTCATCATCTTGGGGGCGTTGTCGCCGTCTTCTGCGCCTTCGGCATACAGGGCGTCGAACGTGTCCTTCATGTACTGGAAGAACGGGTCGGCGTGCGAGTAGCCCTGGGGCAGCGCAAAGCGCATGTCGTTCACATCCAGCGTATAGGGCACGATGAGTTGCTGGTGCTGGCTGCCGTCGGTCTTGCGCACAGTCATCCAGAAAGGCAGATCGTCACCGTAGTAGTCGCTGTCGTAGGTAAAGCGGCCGTTGTCGGCCACAAGACGGTGGGTGTTGGGGCTGTCGCGGCCGGTGTACCAGCCCAGGCCATGGTCACCGTCATGGCCGTACAGCTCACCAAAAATCTCCATGCACTGCGCCATGTGGGCGCGTTCCACTTCCTCAGGTACGCCCTGGTAGTGAATCCACTTCAGGCCATGGCAGGCCACCTCGTGGCCGAGTTCATGGAAGGCCTGCGCCACTTCGCGGTGCTTTTGCAGGGCCGTGGCCACGCCAAATACGGTCAGCGGCAGGCCACGCTTTTCAAACTCACGCAGGATGCGCCACACGCCTGCGCGGCTGCCGTATTCGTAAATGCCTTCCATGCTCATGTGGCGCTCTGGGTAGGCGGCCGGGTTGAACATTTCAGACAGGAACTGCTCGCTGGCAGGGTCGCCGTGCAGCACGCAGTTTTCGCCACCTTCTTCGTAGTTCAGCACAAACTGCACGGCAATACGCGCCTTGCCGGGCCACTGGGGATGGGGCGTGTGGCGGCCATAGCCAATCAGGTCACGGGGGTAGGGAGCGCAGGCGTTATAGGTCATGGTGAGGCATCAGACTTTCAGAGGTTGACGCTGGACAGCGCCATCGACAAATCATTGGTGGGCAGTTCACGGTCAAAGGTCAGACCTTCTTCCACGTGCTGCAGGTGGTCCTGCATCAGGCGTACGGCCAGTTCTTCATCTTTGGCCGCCAGGGCAGCGACGATGGCTTCGTGCTCTTCGTGCGAGTGTTCGGCAGCGCTGGTGCTCTGGTACATCAGCGTAATCAGCGCGCAGCGCGAGATCAGATCACCCAGCAGCTGGGCCAGCACGGTGTTGCCCATCTGCTCGGCCATGACGACGTGAAAGTCGCCCAGCAGTTCGGTGCGCTGGCCGACGTCATTGCGTTCCATGGCTTTTTTCTCGGCGCTGATGTGGGCCTTCAGCGCCTTGATCTGTCGGGGCGTGACTTGGCGCACAAAGGCGCGGGTCATTTCAGTCTCCAGCATGCGGCGCACGGCAAAGACTTGACGGGCTTCATCGGCTGAAGGTGTGGCGACGAAAGCACCACGTGCAGGGGCCAGCGTGACCAGACGGTTTTGCGACAGCTGGAACAAAGCTTGCCTGACCAGGGTGCGCGAAACGCCAAAGTGGTCTGCGAGCTTTTGCTCCGCCAGCTTGGTGCCGGGCAGCAACTTGTGCTCGACGATGGCGCGAGTCAGGGCTTCGGCAATGGCACTGGTGGAGGAGGTTTCCATAGGGATCATCATAGATGCGTTTGAGCAAAAATTGTATACACTTTTGGTGAACAAGCGGTTGCGAGGCAGCTGCAGCACATTAAGGAGAAACCCCATGGGCTTGAGTACCCACGTTCTGGACACCATGCACGGCTGCCCTGCAGCAGGCATGGAAGTAAAGCTCTATGCCACCGATGGTGAGCAGGCCACGCTCCTCAAGAGCTTGACGCTGAACCACGATGGCCGCACGGATGCGCCACTGTTTGACAACCACAGCCTCAAGACGGGCACGTACCGCCTGTCATTCAATGTCGCAGGCTACTTCAAAGCAAAAGGCGTGCAACTTCCCGAACCCAATTTCCTGAGCATCGTTCACCTGGATTTCGGTGTGGCCCATGCAGATCAGCACTACCACGTGCCGCTGCTGGTCAGCCCCTGGAGCTACTCTACCTACCGCGGCTCCTGAATCGCCATGCAATAGAAAAAAAGAGCAGCTTGCGCTTGTCACTGCTTGGTTTTATGGTGTTTTTTACCTTAAACCCAAGCAGATCAAGCGCAAGATGCTCTCTTATTTGTATCTTCGAAAAGGCTTAGTCGCTGAAGTCGAGCTGGCCTTCGGTCAAGGTGTCGAGCTGAAACTGCCCCGACTTGTGCCACAGCCAGGTGTCGGTATAGGTCACATAGCCCAGCTGCGTGGCGACCGGAAATGGTGCAGCGGCACGCACCATTTGTTCAATCTCTCTGACCACTTCTGGTGCATGGCTGGGTTTGCGCATCCAGTTAAAGCTACGCACTTCGCCCTTGCGGCCCAGATTGACTTCCAGCGTACCCACGGCATACAGCAGTGGTGGCAGTTTGCCCTGGTAGATGTGCTGGGGGTAGCGCTCGTACAGGTGGCCCGCTGCATCCTTGCGGTAGGCGCGTGGCGAGCTGGCGGCAGAGGTCTTGCCTGGTACTGCAGGGCGGCCATCGGGCGTGCGGGGCCGGATGCCGCAGGCAGCCAGCACGGCTGCCATTGCGGTGGCAAGACCACCCCACAGCCAGTGGCGCTTGGTGTTGGTGGACGAAGATGGCGTGTGCTTGTCGGTCATGGCGCAAGCTTATCCTGATCTCAGGAGCCACAGAAGTGGCAAGACTTGTGCTTGCGAAATTGCTGTTTCAGAAGGCTGGTTCATGGTGGAAAACGATTGGGAAGGCCTGCGTGCCTGGGTAGTGCAGGGCCAGGTCTGTCTGGTGGAAGTAGCGGCCGTGCAGGGCTCTGCGCCCCGTGCCTGTGGGGCATGGATGGCGGTGTCTGCCCAGGGCGTGATGGGCACGATTGGTGGCGGCCATCTGGAGTGGGAGGCTACGCGTCTGGCGCAGCAGTGGCTGGCCCAAGGTTTGCAGGGTGTGCCACGCAGCCACCGGCTGGCGCTGGGCCCTTCGCTGGGCCAGTGCTGTGGTGGCGTGGTGCAGCTGCGCCTGAGCGCGGTGGATGCGGCGCAGCTGGATGCCACCCGCGAGCGCCTGCAGCCGCAGCGCATGCCCGTGGCGCTGTTTGGTGCCGGTCATGTGGGCCATGCCCTGGTGCACGCGCTGCAGCCGCTGCCGTTTAGCGTGCACTGGGTGGACAGCCGCGACGATATGTTTCCCGCCACAGCGCTGCCGCATGTCTGCTGCGAGCATTCCGAGCCTGTGCAGGACGCCGTGCGCGATCTGCCCGCGCAGTCGCTGGTGCTGGTCATGAGCTTCAGCCATGCCGAGGATCTGGACATCGTCTGCGCCTGCCTGCGCCGCCAGCGCGAGCGTGGAGATCTGCCCTTCATTGGCTTGATCGGCAGCGCCACCAAGTGGGCGGTGTTCCAGAAACGTCTGGCCGAGCGCGGCTTTGCGGAGTCAGAAATCGCGCAGATCACCTGCCCCATCGGGCTGCCCGGCATACCCGGCAAGGAGCCCGAGGTGATTGCCATTGCCGTTGCGGCACAGTTATTGCAGCTCAGAGCACAGCAGCTGGCAGTCAGCTGACAGGCAGTTGGTACTTGCCCTAGTCAGCACCAGATTGCTGATTTTTGGCGACAAAAATTGCATACACTTTTGTGCATATCGCCAGATAACAGGTCGCAGCGGTGCCCAGGATGGTTATTCAACCCAGGTGCGCGGCCTTATGTTTCTGCTCAGAGCGCCCGCAGTGGTGAGCAGGTTGATCTTTCTTGGCAGCCCCTGTGCTGCCGGAGTTGAGTGCTATGGAAAGCTATATCCTCGACTGGGCCAACCTGCTGTTGCGGTGGCTGCACGTCATTACCGCCATCGCCTGGGTGGGTTCCTCGTTCTACTTTGTCTTTCTGGACAGCAGCCTCACGCCGCCCAAGGACGAAGACCTGAAAAAACAAGGTGTCAGCGGCGAGCTGTGGGCCCTGCACGGCGGGGGCTTCTACCACCCCGTCAAATTTGCAGGCGCACCGCCCAAGTTGCCAGAGCACACGCACTGGTTCTACTGGGAAAGCTACACCACCTGGCTGTCTGGCTTTGCGCTGCTGACGGTGTCCTACCTGTGGAATGCCAATATCTATCTGGTCAATCCGGCGGACCCCATCATGTCCAGCAGCACCGCCATTGTGGTGGCGCTGGCTTTTCTGGTGGTGTTCTGGCTGCTGTACAACGGCATCTGCCGCATCTTTGGTGAAAAACAAGGTGGCGATGGCATCGTAGGTGCTCTGGTGCTGGTACTGGTGTGCATTGCTTCTTATCTGGCTTGCCATCTCTTCCCCGGGCAGGCGGCTTTCTTGCTGATAGGCGCCATGCTGGCGACCTCCATGAGTGCCAACGTGTTCTTCTGGATCATTCCCGGCCAGAAGAAAATGGTGGCCGCCATCAAGGCCGGTGAGCCCGTGGACCCCATCCACGGTCAGCGCGGCAAGCAGCGCAGCGTGCACAACACTTACTTCACACTGCCCGTGCTGTTTGCCATGCTGTCCAACCACTACGGCTGGCTGTACAACCATGACCTGAACTGGCTGGTGTTGATTCTGATGATGTTTGCTGGTGCAGCCATTCGCCAGTTCTTCGTCATGCGTCATGGCTACAAGCTGGGCCGTAACCCCCATCCCTGGAAGTACGCTGCTGTCGGTGTAGCGGTACTGCTGGGTGTGATGGTCTGGCTCAAGCCCGCTGCCCCTGTGGCAACACCTGCAACACCTGCAGCATCTGCAGTACCTGCAAATTCCGCAGGAACAGAAACGCAGGCCAGCGCAGCGGCTGCAAGCGCTGGCAGCTATGAAAATGTGCGCATCATCATGCAGCAGCACTGTGTGGTCTGCCACAGCAGCGAGACGATTGCACAAAAGAATGTGAAGTTTGACTCGCCCGAAGAAGTCAAGAGCCATGCCCAGCAGATCTACCAGCAGGTGGTGCTGCTGCGCAAAATGCCGTTTGGCAATCCCGGCGCGCTCAGCGATACCGAGCGTGAAGCGATCAAGCAGTGGTTTGAAAATGGTGCTGCGCTGAACTGACAGTCCGGCATCCACACACGATGACACCCGCCGAGGGCTTGGCCCTGGCGGGTTTTTTGTTGTGGCAAGCCTGCATAAGCGGGGTGCATGCTCTCGCGCCAGCGCTCATGCTGTCTGGATGAGCGTGATGACGCCGAGAAAAATTTTTGACATGGCTCAACACCGGCAGCAAGGTGCTACGGCACAGTTGGCCGTCATGTTCCACATCCCATCTTTTGATCCATTGGCCAAGGCGGAAGTCATTCCCGCAGGGCAGGTGTTGCGCCAGCGTGGTGCACGGCCAGACTCTGTGCTGTATCTGGACAGTGGCTGTGTCGTGCTGGGTGTGCGTGAAGCCAACCAGCTGCGTCACCAGCTTGGCATGCTGGAAGGGCCAGCCTGGGTGGATGCAGCCTTTGTGCTGGCAGGCAAGGAGTTCAGCATAGACATGATCACGGACTCGCGGGTGCGGGTGCGGCGCATGTCGCTGCAGGCCTTTCGCGATAACCTCAAAACCTTGCCAGACACCGTGCTGGCACTGATGCAGGACATGGCCAACGGCTACTGCCAGCAGACCGAAACCGCCGTCAGCCGCCTGGCCCAGGATGCGGAAACCCGCTGTGCCCAGTGGCTGCTGCGCCATGCCAAGCAGGATGACAACGGCAGCCTGCGCGTCACGCTCAACCAGCGCAAGCGCACCATTGCCGCCCAGTTGGGCATTGCGCCAGAGACCTTCTCACGTGTGCTGCGCCATCTGCGCGAGCATGGGCTGATTGCAGGCAGCGGTAATGTGCTCAATCTGCCGCAGCCCAGCGCCCTGCAAAACGTGGCGCGTATCTAGCCACAGCACTTTCTGCACACCAAGAGGCCGCAAGGCCTCTTTGTCTTTGGTGTGCTTCCCGTGCAGCTGTCGGCGCATGTCTGGCAAGGTTTCCACCGATGTTGGTGTGCCGCTGCCCATGTCTATAGTGGAACGCGATGACAGCGCCTGCACCACCTTCTCCCGCCGTTCAGCTCGCGCTCTCTGTCAGGCAAGGGCAGAGGCGGGTGCTGTGCGTGCTGGTGGCACTGGCGCTGGCCGTGATGCTCTGGAGTGTCTACTGGCTCAGCCGTACTTTTGAAGCCCGTGCGCAGGAGCAGCTGCAGACGCAGCAGGCACTGGAGGCCGATCTGTGGGCGCGCATGCTGTCTGCGCGGCTGGAAGCTTCGCAGCGCCTTTTGAGCGCGATTGCACAGGGCATGCACACCAGCTTGCTGGATAAACCCGAGATTCTGGATGCCCTCATGCGTCAGGAAGGCTCAGTACTCAGCCTGTTTGAGAGCCTGCATGTGGCGCTGCCTTCTGGGGTAGTGAGCCAGCACAGCCTTGCCGCACAGAGTGCAGCGCTGGGGCCCGACGGACTCAGCGCATTGCGCCGCACCATGGCAGAGGGCAAGCCCACGGTGAGTGCAATGCCGTATCAGCAGGAGGAGCCCCAGTACCTGTATGTGCTGCTGACCGTGCCCATTCGGCAGGTAGACGGGCAGGTTTCTGCCGCGCTGGCGGCCATGGTCAAGTACCCGGTGGCTCTGCTGCTGCCCGATGTGCTGACGCAGCCTGAGGCATCGCAGTATTACCTGCTGGACCGCACTGGCGTAGTACTGGCACATGCAGACAGCACGCAGCGCGGAAGCAGCATTCAGCAGGCATGGCCTGATCGGCAGCTGGTGCAGCGTTTGCTGGAGCAGCCAGCCAGCCATCACGCTGAAAACCTGCAGACCGCAACGCAGCTGCTCACCCGTGTGGGCCTGCCGCTGCCCCAGTGGCAGGTGGTGCTGCTCAGTGATGCAGCACCCACGATGTCTGCATGGCGGCCGGGTTTGCCGTGGCAGAGCTGGCTGTGGTTGCTGGGCGGCACGCTGGGGCTGGCCGGGCTGAGCAGTTGGTGGTGGCGCCGCCAGTGCGCTGGCTGCAGCCATACGCAGCAGATGCTTGCTGGCAGTGTGCAGTCAGCGGCTGTGGAGCATGTGCCTGAAGCTGCGCTGGTGCAGCCGCCCAGAAAATCTGCACTGGATCAGGCCAGAGCTGCCTTGGGGGCCATGCCATGCGCATTGCTGCTGCACATGCAGGGCAAGGTGCTGCTGATGACCAGTCAGGCATCCGTTCTGCTGGGTTACTGCAAGCCTGAAGCGGAATCCATGACTTTGCAGCAGCTGGTGGTTCACCCCTCAAGCTGCACACAGGTGCAGCGTGCCTTGCAGGAGATGACGCGCTTTGAGGGGGTGGTCGCAATGCGCAAAAAAGATGGTGATGTGCTGCAGGTGCTGTTGTCTGCCTGGACTGCTGATGAGGATGCGCGCGCCTGTGTCTGGCAATTGCAGCTGCCGTGGCGACACAGACTGGCAGTGGTGATGCCGGATGCGGCACATGCAGCGCGCGATAGCTTGACAGGCCTGTCCGGGCGTGAAGCTTTTCTGTGGAATATGCAGTCCTGGGTGGTGGCATCCATGCCGGTGCATGCGGGCAATGGGCAGGCGCAGGAGCAGATGCCAGCGCAGGGCTGTGTGCTGTTTGCAGACCTGGACCATCTGGGCATGCTCAACGAATCCACCAGCCGTGACATGGGCAACCAGGTGCTGGCCCATGTGGCGCGTTTGCTGTCCAGCTATCTACAGCCGCTGGGCGATGTAGCCCGACTGGGGGGCGATGAGTTTGTGGTGCTGCTACCCGGGGTGAGCCTGGCCCATGCCCAGTGCATTGGGCAGGCACTGTGTGATGCCGTCTGGCAATGGCAGCCGAGCTGGCATGGTGAGCGCTACTGGATCAGCATCAGCGTGGGCGTGGTGGCTGTCGATGCACAGCGCCATGCGCCGGAAGAGGCGCTGCGCGCTGCTGACATGGCCTGCTATGAGGCCAAGCGGCGCGGCCGCTGCCAGGTGGCAGTGGGGCAGATTTCGGCGCAGCACCACTCCACGGCGGCAGATGATTAGCGCTGCAGCGCCTGCAGGATGTGCTCTGCAGTGGCAGGCGCCCGCAGCTGCACCACCCCATGCTTGCCTTGCTTGTCACGCGCGCAGCCAATGGCATGGCGCAGTGCCTCATACACGCTGATGGCCAGCATGAAAGGGGGCTCTCCCACGGCCTTGCTGCCTCCCACGTTGTCCTCAAAGTTGGGCTCCTCATACAGCGTCACCTTGAAGTGCGCAGGAATATCGCCTGTGGCCGGAATCTTGTAGGTGCTGGGGGCATGCGTGGTCAGCACGCCCTTGTCGCTCCACACCAGCTGCTCGGTGGTCAGCCAGCCCATGCCCTGCACAAAGCCGCCTTCGACCTGGCCAATGTCAATCGCCGGGTTGATGCTCTTGCCTGCGTCGTACAGCACATCCACGGCCAGCACCCTGGCTTCGCCTGTGAGGGTGTCAATCGCCACTTCCGTACAGGCCATACCGTAGGCAAAGTAGTAAAACGGGCGGCCGGTAAGCGTGGTCTTGTCGTAGTGGATCTTGGGCGTGCGGTAAAAGCCATCGCTCCACAGCTGGATGCGGTTGGCATAGGCCTCCTTGACCACGGTGTTGAAGTCGCGTGCGCCCTTGGGGGTGTGTACCCTGCCACCCGAAAACGTCACTGCCCCCGCGCCACAGCCATCCAGCCCTGCCACAAAGGCCGCCAGATTCTGGCGCACGGTGCGCGCAGCGTATTGCGCTGCGCGGCCGTTCAGGTCGGTACCGCTGCTGGCAGCGGTGGCACTGGCATTGGGTACTTTGCTGGTGTCGCTGGCGGTGACTTGCACTTGGTGCAGCGGCACGCCCAGCTCATCGGCCACGATTTGCGCGACCTTGGTGTTCAAGCCCTGACCCATTTCCGTGCCACCGTGGTTCACCTGCACCGAGCCATCGGTGTAGACATGCACCAGTGCACCTGCCTGGTTGAACAGCGTGGCCGTAAAGCTGATGCCGAACTTCACCGGCGTAAGGGCAATGCCGCGCTGCAGGATGTCGTTGTTCGCATTCCAGGCCTCAATGGCCTGCAGGCGTTTCTGGTACTGCGCAGACTGCTCCAGTTTTTGCGTCATGGGGCGCAGAAGATTGTCTTCCACGCGCATCTGGTAGTGCGTGACTGCGCGTGGCGATGTGGCATCTGCATCGTAGTAATTGCGGCGGCGAACCTCCAGCGCGTCCAGCCCCAGCGTGCGTGCAATATCGCCCATGATGGCCTCAATCACGATCACGCCCTGCGGGCCGCCAAAGCCGCGAAAGGCCGTGTGGCTCTGGGTGTTGAGCTTGCAGCGGTACGAGGTAATGCTCACATCCGAGAGGAAATAGGCATTGTCCGCATGGAAGATGGCACGGTCGGCCACGGGGCCGGACAGGTCGGCGCTAAAGCCGCAGTGGGCGGCCATCTCCAGCTTCAGACCGGTGATGAGGCCCTGATCGTCAAAGCCCACATCCCACTGGTAATCAAAGGGGTGGCGCTTGCCGGTGACCATGAAATCATCATCACGGTCCAGGCGCAGCTTGATGGGGCAGCCAAACTTGCGCGTCGCAAGGGCTGACCACACGGCCAGGTGCCCGGCCTGGGTTTCCTTGCCGCCAAAGCCACCGCCCATGCGGCGGCACTGCACGGTGACGGCATGTGCACCAATGCCCAGTGCGTGGGCGACCCACTCCTGCACCTCGCCGGGGTGCTGGGTGCTGGAGTGCACGATCCACTGGTTCTGCTCGGCCGGAATCACATAGGCAATCTGGCCTTCCAGATAAAAGTGTTCCTGCCCCCCGACTTCCATGCTGCCTTGCAGGCGGTGGGTGGCGCGGGCCAGGCCTGCATCGGCATCGCCACGCTGCACATGCACGGGCGGCAGCACAAAGCTTTGCTGGGCAATGGCGGTACGTGTGTCGAGGATGGCGGGCAGCGGCGTGATGTCCAGCTGCACCTTGCGCGCGGCGCGGCGTGCGCCCATCACGCTGTCGGCCACGACCAGGCCAATCACCTGGCCTACATGCCAGACCTTGTCCAGCGCAAAAATGGGTTCGTCATGCCCAAAGGCGGCGAGTATGGGGTCACCCGGGATGTCGGCCGCCAGCACCACGCCGCGCACGCCGGGCATGTTCAGCGCTGCGCTGGCGTCCACACCATGCAGCGTGCCGTGCGCGACGGTGGAAAGAATGGGCGCTGCATACAGCGTGCCTTGCAGCTCGGGCAGATCGTCCAGATAGGGCGCTGCGCCCATGACCTGTGCAACGGCACTTTCGTGGATATTGGATTGGCCCACCACACCGGTGGCCGCTACGGGGGCAATGGGCGCGCTCATGCCTGCACCTCCAAGGAAATATCGTCCAAAGTCACACCGGTTTTGCCTTGGCTCTCCAGCCAGAAGCGCTGCATCAGGCTGCCCAGCACATGCTTGCGGTAATCGCTGCTGGCGCGCATATCAGAGATGGGGCTGAACTCGGCTTGCAAAGCCGCTGCTGCAGCTTGCACGGTGGCTGCATTCCATGGCTGGCCGCGCAGGGCAGCTTCGGTCTGTGTGGCGCGTGCAGGGGTAGCGGCTACGCCACCTGCGCCTATGCTGGCGGCTGTCACCATGCCGTTTTCCACATGCACGTTGATCACCAGGCAGACGGCGGAAATGTCATCGTCCTGGCGCTTGCTGATCTTGTAGGCACGCAGGTATTGGGTGGCGCTGCCCGGCTGGGGCAGGGGAATGTCGATGCGCGTGACCAGCTCGTCCTTGGCCATGACGTTCTGGCGGTAGCCGGTATACAAAGCTTCCAGCGGCAGGCTGCGCTCGCCGTGGATGCTGGCCAGAACGACCTTTGCATTCAGTGCCATCAGCAGGGGCATGGAGTCGCCAATCGGCGAGCCATTGGCCACATTGCCACCCAGCGTGCCGCTGTTGCGCACGGGCAGGCCGGCAAAGCGGGCAGCGAACTTGTGCAGCTGCGGCCACTGCGCCTTGAGCGCGGCAAAGGCCTCTTCCAGCGTGACAGCTGCTCCAATGCGCAGCTGGCCGTCTGCATGCTCGATGCATTTGAGTTCCTGGGCAGCGGTGACGTCCAGCACCATGTCAAAGCGTCGGTGGTGTTTCGTGACCCACAGACCTACATCTGTGCAGCCAGCCACGATCTGTGCCTGCGGGTGATCTGCACGAAGTTGTAGCAGCTCGCGCAGGCTGGATGGGCGTTTGTAATTAGTTTCTGCCGCAAGTGCTGAATTTTCCTGCGCTAGCAGCTCTAGTTTTTGTAGAACTGCAGGTGCATTGACGGTTGCCGGGGGCAGGCTGGCCATGTGCTGTGCCGCATCCAGAATCGGGCGGTAGCCCGTGCAGCGGCACAGGTTGCCGGACAGTGCCTCCTGCATGCCCTGGCGGTCCAGCTGGCTGCCACGGTCGTGGTTCTGGTAGATGCCAAACATGCTCATCACAAAACCCGGGGTGCAAAAGCCACACTGCGTGCCGTGGCACTGCACCAGCGCTTCCTGCACGGGGTGCAGCTGCTTGCCAGCGGGGCGGTGGATGTCAGGGTCCTGGCTCAGGTCTTCCACCGTCCACAGCGCCATGCCGTCAATGGAATGGGCCAGACGGATGCAGCTGTTGATGGCCTTGTAGTGCAGCTGGGGCTGGCCCTGGCTGTCGGTCACGCGCTCGCCCAGCACCACGGTGCAGGCACCGCAGTCGCCTTCGCCGCAGCCTTCCTTGGTGCCGGTACAGCGCAAATCTTCGCGCAGCACCTCCAGCAGGGTGCGGTCAGGGGGAATGTTGTGCAGCGTCACCGGCTGGCCGCGACGCAGAAATCGGATGGGGCGAGAAGACATAGTCGTGCGTTTTGGCGGTGTTTTATGCATTAAGCCATCCGAAGTTTGGGATGACATATAGACTTCCATATGCAGTTCATGTGTTTAAAGCAATAAAGCTGTCGCCTGTGTAGGCGCCAGTCGCGTTGCTGCGATCTGTGACAAGTGCTGTCAAGCAATTTCTGTGCAGGGCCGTTTCCATGGGAAACGGCCTTGTGGTTGTTAAACTCACTGCCCCATTTCTTTCTGGACTTTTTGCCGCACCATGAGCTTTTCCAACTTCTTGCGTCGCGCCAAAAGTTCTCTCAAGTTCTGGTCAGCAACAGCGCCATCTGCATCCGAAGTTCCCGAATTTCGCATTGACGAAGTTTCCGAGCGGATTGCCAAGCTCCAGGCTCCACAAGCCAAAGAGCCGCAGCAGTTCCACTCCTTGGTCAAGCTGGCTCCCATTCCCGTGCCGCGTGAGGTGCGCTGGGAGAGCCAGGCGATTTATCTGGGAGCATGGGCAGGGACTGCCGCACTGGCTTGGGGGAGCTTTTATGTGCCCACAGACTGGCTGCTGTGGTATGGCGTGGCGTCCGTGGTGATCTTTGCGGTGCTGTTTCGCATCGAAGGCCCGCGCACACGTGCCGAGCGTCTGCAGCGCGAGGCCGAGGTGCAGCGCTGCCACGAAGCCTATCTGCAGGCCGAAGCCCATCTGCGGGCCGTGCTCAGCGAAGGCTTCAACGAGCGGATGGAAGAGTTCAACAGCCTGCGCACGGAATATGACCAGCTGTGCCGTGCCATGGGGACCACCGACCCCGGCAAGAGCAGCAAGCTGCTGGCCGCGCTGGCCAACCCTCTGCGGACGGGAAAGACCGAAGAGGAAGAGCTGATGGAGCAGATGTCGCAGATGGAACGCAAAATGCTGCAACTGGTGGATGAGCTGGAGGACTACTCCGACATCCACAAAGAAGCGATTGATGCTGCCATCATGGCGCGCCACAACGCGCGTCTGGCGTACTGGCAGGCCAAGCTGGACGAAGCAGCCCTGACCGGGGAAGCCGTGCAGCAGCATTGATCTCCGAACAATCCCTGCCCTTGAGGACATGTTGCCTTGGCATACTGGGTCGCAATCGCGACCCTTATTTCTTTCATGCGAGAAACCACGCCTTTCGAAAAAATCGATCTGCACCTGATACGCGTGCTGCACACGGTGATTGCCGAGCGCAGCGTATCGCGTGCAGCCGTGCGTCTGGGCATGCACCAGCCCGCGGTTTCTACGGCGCTCAAGCGCCTGCGTGAACTCTCGGGTGACCCCATTCTGGTGCGATCGGGCAGCGGCATGCAGCCCACGGATGCTGCGCTGCGCATGCTTGAGCCCTCCGCCGACATCCTGCGCGCGGCCGAAAACCTGTTTACCGAAGCGCGTGCCTTTGATCCGCGCAGTGCCGAACGCACCTTCCGCATTGCGGCCAGTGACTATCTGGACCCGCTGTTCCTGCCCAAGCTGGTGGCCTATCTGAAAAAGCACGCGCCGCTGTGTGCCGTGGAAATCATGGCGCTCAGCCATGACGTGGACTACAGCGGCCAGCTGGCACAGGGTGAAGTCGATGTGGTGATTGGCAACTGGCCCCAGCCACCGGCCGAGCTGCGCATGGCCCAGCTGTTTGCTGATGACACCGTGTGCCTGGTCAGCCAGAACCACCCCGCCGTGCGCCGGGGCTGGACGGCCGAGGACTGGCTGCAGGCCGAACACATCGCTCCCATGCCCACACACCCCGGCGCCAAGGGCGTGATTGATGATGCGCTGCATGCCCAGGGGCTGCGCCGCCACATTGCGGTGCGCTGTGCCCATTTTGGACTGATGCCGCAGATGGTGGCCTCAAGCTTGCTAGTGCTGACCACCGGCCGCCAGTTCTGCGAGCGCTATGCCGCACAGCTGCCGCTGGCGATTCTGGAGCCGCCCGTTCCTTTGCCACAGATGCGTTACTACCAGCTGTGGCATGACCGTACGCACCATTCAAGTGCCGCAACCTGGTTGCGTGATGCGGTGAGACATATCGCCATGAAGCTATGAAAACTGTAGCTTCAGGCGCTCGTGAAACCTGCGGCAACGCAGGTTTTGCATCCAAACTTTCATTGAATTGAGAAAATCTCGCGCATGAACACCCCTCAACCAACCCCCATGCCCGGTGAAGCGCCACCGCGATTGCAGCTGGTGGGCATTACCAAGCGGTATCCCGCCGTCGTGGCCAACGACAAGGTGTCGCTGACTGTGCAGCCTGGCGAGGTACATGCCCTGCTGGGCGAAAACGGTGCTGGCAAGTCCACGCTGATGAAAATCATCTACGGCACCGTCAAGCCCGATGAAGGCCAGGTGCTGTTCAACGGCAAGCCCGTGCACATCCGCAACCCGCAGGAAGCACGTGCCCTGGGCATTGCCATGGTGTTCCAGCACTTCAGCCTGTTTGACACGCTGACCGTGGCGGAAAACGTCTGGCTGGGGTTGGACAAGAGCATGTCGCTGGCAGAGGTGACACGCCGCATCGAGGAAAAGGGCTCCGAGTACGGCATGGACATTGATCCCAGCCGTCCGGTACACACCCTGTCCGTGGGCGAAATGCAGCGCGTGGAAATCATCCGTGCGCTGCTGACCGACCCCAAAGTGCTGATTCTGGATGAGCCCACGTCCGTGCTGACACCGCAGGCGGTCGAGAAGCTGTTTGTGGTGCTGAACAAGCTGGCCTCTGAAGGCTGCTCCATCATCTATATCAGCCACAAGCTGCACGAAATCCGCGAGCTGTGCACGGCCTGTACGGTGCTGCGTGGCGGCAAGGTGACGGGTTACTGCAACCCCCGTGAAGAGTCGAACGCCTCGCTGTCGCGCCTGATGATTGGTGCCGAGCCACCTGCACTGCAGTACCGCGATGTGAAGACGGGTGACACCGTGCTCAAGGTCAACGGTCTGACGCTCAAGAAGCAGGACCAGTTTGGCGTAGACCTGATGGACATGCAGTTTGAAGTGCGTGCCGGTGAGGTGGTCGGTATTGCCGGTGTATCCGGCAACGGCCAGCAGGAACTGCTGTATGTGCTCTCGGGGGAAGACACCCGTGCCGAAGCCGACATGATTCATGTGGCAGGCAAGCCTGCCGGTCGCCTGAACCCCAGTCAGCGCCGTGCGCTGGGTCTGCACTTCGTGCCCGAGGAACGCCTGGGCCGTGGTGCCGTGCCCACCATGGGGCTGGCGCACAACATGCTGCTCACACGCGATGACGCCGTGGGCAAGGGCGGTTGGCTGAATATCAAAAAGCTGGAAGCCCATGCGGCTGACATCATCCGCCGCTTTGGCGTGAAGGCGGGCGGCCCTCATGCTGCCGCCAAGTCGCTGTCTGGCGGCAATCTGCAGAAGTTCATCGTGGGCCGGGAAATTGATGCCAAGCCCAGGCTGCTCATCGTTTCGCAACCCACATGGGGTGTGGACGTGGGCGCTGCTGCACAGATTCGCGGCGAAATTCTGGCACTGCGTGATGCGGGCTGCGCCGTGCTGGTGCTCAGCGAAGAACTGGACGAATTGTTTGAAATCAGCGACCGACTGCACGTGGTGGCCAAGGGGCAGCTCAGCCCCTCGCTGCCACGCAAAGAGGCGACGCTGCAACTGGTGGGTGAGTGGATGAGTGGTTTGTGGAACGCCGACGTGCAGCAGCACCTGGCCAAGGTGGAACAAAGCGGAGGTGCCCAGCATGTTTAAGCTTGAACCGCGCCCACAGGGCTCCAAATTCTGGACCTATGGTGCCCCCATTCTGGCTCTGCTGATCACGGTGGCCGTGGGCATGTGTCTGTTCGTCATGCTGGGCAAGGACCCAGTGCGTGGCCTGCAGGCCTTCTTCTGGGAACCCATCAAGACCAGCTACGCCCTGGGTGAGCTGGTGATGAAGGCCACGCCGCTGCTGCTGATCGCGCTGGGCCTGTCCGTGTGTTTCCGCTCCAACATCTGGAACATTGGTGCCGAAGGCCAGTTTGTGATTGGTGCCGTCACGGCCGGTGGTGTGGCGCTGCTGGCAGACCAGAACACAGGCCCCTGGATTGTTCCTGCCATCTTGCTCGCCGGTGTGCTGGGCGGCATGTTCTGGGCGGGCATCGTGGCCTTTCTGCGTGACAAGTTCAACGCGAATGAGATTCTGGTCAGCCTGATGCTGGTCTATATCGGCACGCTGGTGCTGGGCTATCTGGTCTACGGTCCCTGGAAGGACCCCATGGGCTACAACTTCCCCCAGTCCAAGACCTTTGAGTCTGTCACGCAGATTCCCAAGCTGATTGCAGGTACCCGCGTTCACATCGGCACGCTGCTGGCACTGCTGGGTGTGGTGGCACTGTGGATCTTCCTGTTCCGCACCAAGGCAGGCTTTGCACAGCAGGTGGGTGGCATTGCCCCCGCTGCGGCACGCTATGCAGGTTTCTCTTCGCGCCGCGCGCTGTGGACGGCACTGCTGATCTCCGGTGGCGCCGCCGGTCTGGCAGGTGCGCTGGAAGTGGCGGGCCCCATTGGTCAGCTGACCCCTTATGTTCCCGCAGGCTACGGCTTTGCGGCCATCATCGTTGCCTTTGTGGGGCGTCTGCACCCCGTGGGCATGATCTTCTCGGCCATTTTGATGAGCATGTTCTATATCGGCGGTGAACTGGCGCAGTCGCGCCTGGGCCTGCCCAAGTCTCTGACTGGCGTGTTCCAGGGTCTGCTGCTGTTTACGCTGCTGGCCTGTGACACCCTGATCGCGTACCGCGTGCGCTGGATTGCAGGCAAGCCTGCCGTGAAGGGAGCAAAGTAATGGATGCATACGCATTGCTCTTTGCCTCGACCCTGAGTGCAGGTACGGTGCTGGCGCTGGCTGCGCTGGGGCTGCTGATCAATGAACGCGCAGGTGTCATCAACCTGGGTGCTGAAGGCATGATGCTGTGCGCTGCGCTGGCGGGCTTTGCCGCCACCGTACACACAGGCAGCACCTGGATCGGCTTTCTGGCGGGCATGGGGGCCGGTGCGCTGCTGGCCGCCATCTTTGGCGTGCTGGTGATCTGGCTCAACACCAACCAGTCGGCCACGGGCCTGGCGCTGAGTCTGTTTGGCGCAGGTTTCTCGGCCTTTGCGGGGCTGAACTATGTGCAGGCCAAGCTGCCTGAGTCGCCCAAGTACGACATTCCTTTCCTCGCAGATCTGCCCGTGGTGGGCCCTGCGCTGTTCCGTCTGCACCCGCTGGTGTACGGCACCATCATCATTGCTGTGCTGCTGGTGTACTTCCTGTACCGCACACGCGCGGGCTTGATTCTGCGCTCCGTGGGTGAGTCGCCGGAATCCGCCCACGCCCTGGGCTACAACGTGCGCATGATTCGCCTGGGGGCCGTCATGGCCGGTGGTGCGCTGTGCGGTCTGGCCGGTGCCTATGTGTCTACCGTCTACACCCCGCTGTGGGTGGAAGGCATGGTCGCTGGCCGTGGCTGGATTGCGCTGGCGCTGACCACGTTTGCAACGTGGAGGCCCGCACGCATTTTGCTGGGTGCCTACCTGTTTGGCGGCGTTACCATGCTGCAGTTTCACCTGCAGGCAACGGGCGTGCACATTGCCAGCCAGTTGCTCAGCATGTTGCCCTATGTGGCGACCATCGTGGTGCTGGTGCTGATTTCTCGCAATCCCGCGTGGATTCGCGCCAATATGCCGGCATCCTTAGGAAAGCCTTTTTATCCAGGCTCGTAAGAGCCATGACCCAAGAAGCAGCTACCCTGTCGCCGTGGGGTAGCGAAGCGCAAGGCGAGCCAAGGTGGCACGCCTTTTTTTTACCCTGTCGAGGAACTACGCATGTCCAAACTGCATAAACGCACTGTGCTGAAGATGGTCGCTTTGTCGGCCATCTCGATCGCTACTTTGTCCGCCTGTGGCAAGAAAGAAGAAGCTGCCCCTGCGCCTGCAGCCGTCCCAGCCGCTGAAGCACCAGCCGCTGCAGATCCCCTGAAGATTGGTTTTGTGTATGTGAGCCCCATCGGTGATGGCGGCTGGACCTACCAGCACGATCTGGGCCGCAAGGCGGTGCAGGACAAGTTTGGCGATAAGGTGGAAACCACATTCGTGGAGAGCGTGGCCGAGGGCCCCGATGCAGAGCGTGTGATGCGCGATCTGGCCGCCCAGGGCAACAAGCTGCTGTTTGCTACCAGCTTCGGCTATCAGGAGTTTGTGCAAAAGGCTGCGGCTGACCTGCCTGAGGTGAATTTCCAGCACGCTACGGGCTACAAGCAGGCACCTAACAGCGCGACCTACGACACCAAGACCTTCGAAGGTGCCTACCTGGCCGGTATCGTGGCAGGCGGCATGACCAAGACCAAGACCATTGGTGTCGTGGCTTCCGTGCCAATCCCTGAAGTGGTGCGCAACATCAACTCCTTTGTGCTGGGTGCGCAAAGCGTGGACCCTGACATCAAGGCCAAGGTGGTCTGGGTGAACGAATGGTTCAGCCCACCCAAGGAAGCTGAAGCTGCCACCAGCCTGATCAACGGCGGCGTGGACGTGCTCTATCAGAACACCAATTCGCCTGCGGTGATGAAGACGGCCGAAGAGCGCGGTGTGTATGCCTTTGGCAAGGATGGCGACATGAGCGCCTTCGGCCCCAAGGCACACCTGGGCTCGGCCGTGATCGACTGGTCACCTTACTACATCAAGGTGACCGAGGACGCACTGAACGGCAAGGTGGAGAACGGCCAGAACTTCTGGTGGGGCGTGAAGGAAGGCGCGATTGATCTGGTCAAGATCAGCGAAGAAGTGCCTCAGGAAATCAAGGACAAGGTTGCCCAGGTGCGCCAGGGCCTGAAGGACGGCACCTTCCAGATCTGGAAGGGCCCCATCAAGGACAACAAGGGCAATGAACTGCTGGCCGACGGTCAGGTGGCTGATCTGCCTTTCATCACCAGCATCAAGTTCTATGTGGATGGCGTTGAAGGCAACGTGCCAGGCACTGGTAACTAATTACGCATGACCACCTGCAGGCGCATGACGCGCCTGCACGTCAGTCAAAGGCCTCTGACCACCGGAGGCCTTTTTGCTGCATGCGATCTGGTGTATACACGCGGTGCTTGCGCAGCCCGTACCGCGTGCAGCCGGATGGCCCCGGGGTCATCTCCACCGATAGTTTTTGTGGCAGCAGCGCCTGACGATGCCAGCTTGATGTTTCGGATCTCCAAAGTGTGCAACCATTGATGTAAGCGGTTGCTGCGATCCGGCACAAACTGGCGCGGGTATTGCTGCAGTGGTTTGCTTTTCCCTGATTCCCTTTAAAGGAAGAACTATGACCGATCTGAACAAACGTTCCATGTTCAAACTTGCTGCCATCTCGGCGCTGACCGTAACGGCTCTGGCTGCTTGCGGCAAAAAAGATGAACCCGCACCTGCGCCTGCCGCAGCACCTGTGGCGGATGCGCCTGCTGCTGCAGAGCCGCTGAAGGTGGCCTTTGCCTACGTGGGCCCTGTGGGTGACGGCGGCTGGTCGTTTGCGCACGACACCGCACGCAAGAAGATCCAGGATGAGTTTGGCGACAAGATCGTCACCACCTATGTGGAAGGCGTGCCTGCAGGCCCTGACGCCGAGCGCGTGCTGCGTGACCTGGCATCTCAGGGTAACAAGCTGATCTTCGGCACCACCTTTGGCTATATGGACACCATCCAGAAGATCGCTCCCGACTTCAAGGATGTGAAGTTCGAGCACGCCACAGGCTACAAGAACGGTGACAACGTGCGTACCTATGACGCACGTACTTACGAAGGTGCCTACCTGGCCGGTATCCTGGCGGGCGGCATGACCAAGTCCAACGTGCTGGGCGTGGTCGGCTCGGTGCCCATTCCTGAAGTGCTGCGCAACATCAACTCCTTCACGCTGGGTGCTCAGTCCGTGAACCCCGATGTGAAGACCAAGGTAGTGTGGGTGAACGACTGGTTCAGCCCCCCCAAGGAAACCGAAGCAGCAACCAGCCTGATCAATGGCGGCGCTGACGTGCTGTTCCAGAACACAGACTCCCCCGCCGTGCTCAAGACTGCGGAAGAAAAGGGCATTCGCGCCTTTGGCTGGGACTCTGACATGACTGCCTACGGTCCCAAGGCCCACCTGGGCTCGGCCATCATCGACTGGCAGCCTTACTACTCCAAGGCTGTGAACGATGTGCTCAACGGCACATGGACAGCCGGTGGCAGCTGGCTGGGTGTGAAGGACGGCGCGATTGACCTGGTTTCCGTGGCAGAAGACATTCCTGCTGATCTGAAGGCCAAGATGGAAGAGGCCAAGGCTGGCCTGAAGAATGGCACGCTGCAGATCTGGAAGGGCCCCCTCAAGACCAATGACGGCAAGGATGCCCTGGCCGAAGGTGCTGTGGCGGACGACGCTTTCCTGACCGGTATCGACTTCTACATCGAAGGTGTGGAAGGCAAGGTGCCCGGCAAGTAAGCCCTGCTGCTATCCTAGGCTGCCTGCGGGCAGCCTTTTTTGCGCCTATGTCTGCTTGGCAACAGAGCGCGGTACCGGCTATGGTGAAAGGGCATCCGCAAGCATTTGGGAGCCAGCCAACGCCATGACCACCACCATCCCTGCCACCACACTTGCCGCTATGGCGCACATTCCTGCCGAGCGTCTGCCTGCGCTGCTGCGCAGCATGCCCAAGGCCGAACTGCATATCCACATTGAAGGTTCACTGGAACCCGAACTGATCTTTGCACTGGCCGAGCGCAATGGCCTGCAGCTGCCATATCTCAGCGTAGAGGCCTTGCGCAGCGCCTATGCCTTCACCAATCTGCAGAGCTTTTTGGACATCTATTACGCCGGTGCCAGCGTGCTGCTGCAGGAGCAGGACTTCTACGACATGGCCATGGCCTATCTGGAGCGTGCAGCTGCTGACCATGTGGTGCGTGCCGAAATCTTTTTTGACCCGCAGACCCACACCGAGCGCGGCGTGCCCATGGGCACTGTCATTCAGGGTCTGGCGCGTGCCTGCAAGGATGCGCAGGCACGGTGGGGCATCAGCGCCGCGCTGATCCTGAGCTTTTTGCGCCACCTGAGCGAAGCCGCCGCCTTGGAGACGCTGGAGGCCGCGCTGCCGTACCGGGAGCATTTCATAGGCATCGGGCTGGACAGCTCTGAGCTGGGCAACCCGCCCGAGAAATTCCAGAGCGTGTTTGAGCGCTGCCGTGAACTGGGCTTTCATCTGGTGGCCCATGCCGGTGAAGAGGGACCGCCCGACTATGTGTGGAGTGCTCTGAATGTGCTCAAAGTGGAGCGCATAGACCACGGCGTGCAATCAGAAAAAGACTGGGGGCTGATGCAGCGTCTGGCACAGACGCGCATGCCGCTGACTGTCTGCCCGCTCTCCAACCTGAAGCTGTGCGTCTTCCCTGACCTGCGCGAGCACAACCTGCCGCGCTTGCTGGCTGCCGGACTGCATGTGACGGTGAACTCGGACGACCCTGCCTACTTTGGCGGCTACGTTAACGACAACTATCTGCAGCTGTTTGCCGCCACCGGCATGGGGGTGCAGGAAGCCTACCAGCTGGCCCGCAACAGCCTGGAGGCCAGCTTTGCCACGCCTGCCCAAAAGGCGGCATGGGGGCAGCAGCTGGATGCGCACTTTGCATCGTTTGCGGCGTAGTTATAAAAAATAGAGCTGCCAGCGCTTGTATTTTCTGGATTTCAGATACTTATCTATCTGAAATCCTTATTTTTCTAGCGCTAGCCGCTTTTTTATTGATAGCTACACCAAGGTTGACAGTGCGGCACGCAGCTTGTCCGCATAGCCTTGCAGCAACTGCACGGCAGGCTCCTTGCGGGGCCAGGCCAGTTCCACACCATCACCCTCATGGCGCGGCAGCACATGCATGTGAAAGTGGAACACCGTCTGCCCACCCGCAGCGCCATTGGCCTGAAACAGCGTGATCCCATCGGGCGCGAAGGCCTGCTGCGCCGCCTGCGCAATGCGCTGTGCGGACTGCATCACGGCGGCCGCTTCTTCAGGCGTGAGCTCCAGCACCGTGACTGCATGGCGCTTGCTGGCTACCAGTACATGACCGGGATTGACCTGACCAATGTCCATAAAGGCAATGGTCAGTTCATCTTCATAGACCTTGGCGGCAGGGATTTCACCTGCCACGATCTTGCAGAAGATGCAGTGGCCGGGCGGGGAGGTGTCAACAAACATGGGCATGGCAGGTCTCCGGAAATAAGGGATGCAATATCGGGCTCCATCGTAGAAAAGCAGGCCTGCTGCCGCCAGTGTGGTTAGTCCGCAAACGCAGGTCCTCGGGTTTACCCGCTAGAATCGCCCGCTTCGCCATGCCGCATTGCTCCAGCGGCCGGTGATTGTTCAATCTGGAGCCATGTAGAGGAACACCATGTACAAAAACCTCGCAGCCACGCTCGTGGCCGCCTGCGTTGTCGCACCATCTTTCGCGCAAACCGAGACAACGCTGAACTCCCCCCCCTCAGCATCAGACCCCACCAAAGTCGGCTTTGTGTATGTCACGCCCGTTCTGCCCGCAGGATGGACGCGCCAGCACGAAGAAGGCCGCTTGGCGCTGGAGCGTGCCATGCCCGGTCAAGTGACGACTACGGCGGTGGACAACGTGCCCGAAGGCGCGGATGCGGAGCGCGTGCTGCGCGATTTGGTCGCTCAGGGCAATCAGCTCATCTTCACCACCAGCTTTGGCTATATGGAGCCGACGCTGCGCGTCGCCAAGGACTTTCCGCAGGTGAAGTTTGAAAACATCACCGGCTACAAACAGACCGCAAACGTGGCCACGGCGAATGCGCGCCATTACGAAGGGCGCTATCTGTCGGGCATTGCAGCGGCACGCATGAGCAAGACCGGCGTGGCTGGTTTTGTGGCGGGCTTTCCGATTCCCGAGGTGGTGCAAGGCATCAATGCCTTTGCCCTGGGCATGCGCAGCGTGAATCCCCAGGCCCAGGTCAAAGTGGTGTGGCTGAATGCGTGGTTTGACCCTGCGCGGGAGCGCGAAGCCGCCATGACGCTGATGGACCAGGGGGCCGACGTGCTGTCTTTCCAGGTGGCCAGCACGGCGGTGATGGCTGCTGCCCAGGAACGCGGCAAGATGGCGATAGCCTTCCACTCCGACATGCGCAAGGACGGGCCGGACGCGCAGCTGCTGGCCGTGACCCACCACTGGGGTGGCTACTACGCACAGCGCGCGCAGGCGGTGCGCAATGGCACGTGGCAATCAGGCGACTTCTGGGGCGGCGTGAAGGACGGCATGATCAAGGTGGAACACTTTGGTCCCAAGCTACCCCAAGCGGTGCGTGATGAAGTGCTGGCCCGCCAGCAGGACGTGGCGCAAGGCAGGCTGCAGCCTTTCCAGGCAGGCAAGCAGCCGATCCGTGACAACCAGGGCAATGTCCGTATTCCTGCTGGCAGCAGCTTGAGTGATGCGGAAAAGAACCAGATGAACTGGTTGGTAGAAGGCGTGATCGGTAGCGTGCAGTAAGACCCGCTCACACGACCCTTGATACGTCGTTGCGAAGCCTTGTCGTACGACTTGTACTGCCTGCGGCTTCGCGCCTCGTCTCAACCGCAAACCTGTGGTTTGCTGGGTTGTGTGATCGGCCCTCAGCCCGATCACACCCTGCCATTGCTGATTGGGCGGTAAGTACGTACACCACAAACGTGCTTTTCGCTGGAAAATTCAGGAGCGCCTGGCGCAGGTATTTGCTGGTTTTTGGCATGCTTTGTGCGTAAAAGCCGCGTAATACCAGCGCTAGCTGCTCCTGTTTTTATTTCTGGAAATTTGCCATGGCCATGAAGATCTACCGCAGTGCCTTGCTCCGTTTTGCCTCTGATGGCAGCCCCTTGTATGACAGTGATGGCCTGCTGGCCGTCGCACCGGATGACAAGGGGCAGGAGCGTGTGGTCGCTGCTGGCAGCTGGCAGGCATTGCAGGCGCAATATGTGCAGCAGCCCGGTGTGCAAGTCGTGCACCTGCCCGGCAAGCTGATTGCGCCGGGTTTTGTGGATATGCACATCCACTACCCTCAGACCGATGTGATTGGTGCGCCAGCGGATGGCCTGCTGCCCTGGCTGGAGAACTACACCTTCCCGCACGAGTCACGCTTTCATGATCGTGCCTATGCCGATGGCGTGGCGGAGTTCTTTCTGGACGAGCTGCTGCGCAATGGCGTGACTACGGCGCTGACCTTTGCCACCTCGCACCCTGAGTCTGTCGATGCCATCATGGCCGCCTCGCAGGCGCGCGGCATGCGCATGATGGCGGGCAAGGTGCTGCAAGACCGCCACAGCCCTGATGGTGTGCGCGACGATACCGAGCAGGGCCTGATCGATACCGAAACATTGATCCAGCGCTGGCATGGCGTGGACCGTCTGGGCTATGCCATCACCCCGCGCTTTGCTCCCACCAGCACGCCTGAGCAGCTCCAAGGCGCAGGGGAGTTGGCCGCCAAGTATGGCGATGTATGGATTCATTCCCACGTTTCGGAAAACCTTGACGAAATCCAGTGGGTGCGTGAGCTCTACCCCGAAGCACGCAGCTATCTGGATGTGTACCAGCGCTTTGGCTTGATGCGCGAGCGGGCCGTGTACGCCCACTGTATCTGGCTGGACGACATCGACCGTGCATTGATGCGCGAAACCAGGACGGCAGCGGCCATCAGTCCTACCAGCAATCTGTTCCTGTCCAGTGGCTACTTTGATTACATCGAAGCGGATAAGGCCGGGTTTATGTACGGCCTGGCCAGCGATGTAGGCGGCGGCATGAGCTTTTCGCCCTTCCGCACCATGCAGGCGGCCTACATGGTGGGGCGTGAGCACCACAGCAAGCAAGGTCTGAGTCTGAAGCCTGCCCACCTGTGGTGGCAGCACACCGCAGGCGCTGCCAAGGCGCTGGGGCTGGAGGGTGTGATTGGCAATCTGCAGCCCGGCTGCGAGGCAGACTTTGTGCTCATCAACCCCGCTTGCACACCACTGCTGGCACGCAAAACGGCGCAGTCACAGTCGCTGGATGAACTGCTTTTTGCGATGATCATTCTGGGAGATGACCGCTTGATTGAGCAAACCTTTGTCTCTCAAGCAAAATAACGCCATTGCAGGCAATAAATCGCCGCGCCCAGCTATAAAAAATCAGCGAACAGGACACCTCCATGAGCATCATGAGCGACAAGTGGATCCGCAAGATGGCGGAAGAGCACGGCATGATCGAGCCGTTTGAACCCGGCCAGATCCGCGAAGCCGACGGCAAGAAAATCATCAGCTATGGCACCTCCAGCTACGGCTACGACATTCGCTGTGCACGCGAGTTCAAGGTGTTCACCAACATCCACAGCACCGTGGTGGACCCCAAGAACTTCGACGAAAAAAGCTTTGTCGACTTTGAGGGCGACTACTGCATCATCCCGCCCAACAGCTTTGCACTGGCCCGTACTGTGGAGTACTTCCGCATTCCGCGTGACGTGCTGACCGTATGTTTGGGCAAGAGCACTTACGCGCGTTGCGGCATCATCGTGAATGTGACGCCGTTCGAGCCCGAGTGGGAAGGCTATGTGACGCTGGAGTTCTCCAACACCACACCGCTGCCCGCCAAGATCTATGCCGGTGAAGGCTGCGCACAGGTGTTGTTCCTGCAGGGCAATGAACCTTGCGAGACCAGCTACAAGGACCGTGGCGGCAAGTACCAGGGGCAGCACGGTGTGACCCTGCCACGCACCTGAGCGGGTAGTGCTGATGCGTGATCCTGCGGCTGGGATCACGCAAATCTGCAGGCTTTTCAGCCAAACAGCCGCGCAAAAAAGCCTTTGCGCTTGTATTTTTTCTCCAGCTTGTGCATCACCTGCTGCTTGGTGTGCTCAATGTCTTGCTTGCTGCCCTTGCCGGTCATGCGCTGGTAGGTCTTGACTGCATCCACATAGCAGTGGTCTTCGTTGCGGATATGGCTGAACAGCCAGCGCGACAGCATGGTGTGCAGCTCCTGCGCCACATCTTCACCCGCTTCAAAGCGGGTCTGCATTTCGCCCACACGGCGTGTGAACAATTCATGCACGCGCTTGTGCAAGTCTGTAAATGCGTAGCCGGAGTCTTCCAGCATGCGCTCTTCGTAGGCGAAGTGCGAGATGGTGTAGTCCACGGTTTCTGCAATCACTTCACTCAGCGCTGCACGGTCTGGAGACTCACGCAGCTCGTGCAGGCGGTTGATGTAGTCCACGATGCGACGATGCTGAATATCAATTTCTTCAATGCCCGTATTCAGATCTTCTACCCATTGCAAAACAGCCATCGCACAACCCTCTGTCATTTTTGAAGCACGCCAATGCCCGGATGCTTCAATCATTTGCCTTTAGGAAAGCCCCTTAAGGGATTATGAGTGGCTGCTATTTGAAAATGCAAGGTTTGGGGTGGCTGAGTGCATGCAATTTTGTATCAAATTTTTGCATGCAAATAGATCATTTGATATCAATGACTTGCACTGATTGTTGGCGTAAGTTTATATAAATTTTTAACAAAATACTTGGTCTTTTTATTAATGGTAATAAATTTGCGGATGAAAATTGATAATTTGAAAAATAATAAAGAATTGTACTTATTTCTATAATTTTATAATTGCTTTGATGAATATCAAAAAAAATAGCTTGACAAAAAATGAATTTAAATCAAGCTAAGCTTTTGGTTCGCCAGTGCAGGGTGGATCTCAAACCGTACGCACAGCCAGTCTCGCAGCAGCCAGATCCCAGCCGCCCCAGCCACAGCTTTTAAACAGCACGGGGCCTGTTGCCCGTGGCATTTCTTCGCTCATCACATCGGCCAGACTGGGGTACTGGGCTACAGGCAGACCCGCCTGCAGCAGGTCTCCGGCCTCATGTTCGGCATCGCGGCTGTCCACCACAATCTGTCCGTGCATGGCAAGGTACTGGCACAGCGGTGCGGAAAGCTCGACCATCTCGGGCGTGAATGCGCCTACGGCAGCCACAAAGCACTGCGGGTGCAGCGGCCCTTGCAGCACCACAGCATGGGCAGGGGTACAGGTCACGATCAGCGGGCAGTGCAAGGCGGCTGCAGCTACGTCTTCCGCAATGTGTGCCTGCATGCCATGCGAAAGCGCCCAGTCCACCAGGTGCTGGGCGCTGGCGGTAGTGCGTGAAGCGATATGCACTTCCCGCGTTCCCAGAACCTCTGCAAAGGCCTGCAAATGCGCCATGCCTTGGGCGCCAGCGCCAATGATGAGCAGAGGCCCATCCGGGATGGCTGCCAGCCGCAGCGCAGCCAGCGCAGACACGGCAGCTGTGCGCCGGGTGGTAATGCTGGGGCCATCCAGAATCAACTGGCGAGTGCCGCTGGCAATGTCAAAGATCACCACATCCCCCTGAATGGTGGCGCGCGATGTTCCCATGTTGCCGGGCGTGAAGGTAATCAGCTTGGTCATGGCCAGTTGGCTGTCATGCGCAGGCATGGAAAACAGACAAGCGCCTGCGGCCGTAGGCATCACAATACGGGCTGGCACTTGTACCCGTGGGTCCACGGCGGTGGCAGCGATTTCCTGCACCAGCAGGTTCCATGGCAGTGCGGCACAGGTGCCAGCGGCGTCGAGCAAAGCGGTCGGGGTATGAGGCATCCAAGGTTTATAGCGGATGCACAGCGCTGGCGACAGTCACACTTTGTACATGCAGCGCCAGTATCTTCACCAGCCTGAGGGGCGTGCGCTTTCAGGCCATCACAACGCATTTCCCCGCAGCGGGGCAGGAGTCGGCATATGAAATGGGAAGGGCGACGTCAGTCGAGCAATGTGGAAGATCGCCGCAGTGGCGGCGGCGCGCCCATGTTCGGAGGGCGCAACATCGGGATTGGAACCATTGTTATTGCCCTGATCGGTGGTTGGGTGCTGGGCGTGAATCCGCTGACGCTGCTGGGGCTGCTCAGCGGCGGTGGTGCGCCTGTGGTGCAGCAGCAAAGCCCGGCGCAGGCTCCGCCTGCCAATGACACCATGGCGCGTTTTGTGTCCACCGTGCTGGCGGATACGGAAGACGTGTGGGGCAAGCTGTTCCAGCAGGGTGGTGCGCAGTACCAGGAACCCAGGCTGGTGCTGTTCCGTGGTGCAGTAGGTACAGCATGCGGCACCGGGCAATCTGCGATGGGACCGTTTTATTGCCCGGGCGACCAGAAGGTCTATATTGATCTGTCGTTCTACGACCAGCTCCAGAACCAGCTTGGCGCACCCGGTGACTTTGCACAGGCCTACGTGATTGCGCACGAAGTGGGGCACCACGTGCAGCACTTGCTGGGGATTACGGACCAGGTCGACCGCATGCGCGGGCGCGTGAGCCAGACGGAATACAACAGGCTGTCTGTGAAGCTGGAGCTACAGGCTGACTGCTTTGCGGGTGTATGGGCGCACCATGCAGACCGCATGCACCAAGTGCTGGAGCAGGGTGATGTGGAAGAAGCCATGAATGCCGCAGCCAAGATCGGTGATGATGCATTGCAAAAAGCGCAGACTGGCCATGTGGTGCCAGACAGCTTTACCCACGGCACCAGCGCACAGCGCCAGCGCTGGTTCAAGACGGGGCTGCAGACCGGCTCCATGCAGGCTTGTGACACATTTTCTGCGTCCAGCCTGTAGGCAGTGGCTGTGCAGGAATCCGCGACGTGCAGCAGGAATTAACGACTTCACACTGCGGTTTCAGTACACGGTGCGACAATAGTAGGCTCAATGACAAGTTCTTTTTCCTCTTTACTCTTGGCGGAGCCTCTGGCACGCGCCGTGGCCGAAATGGGCTACGAGTCCATGACCCCTATCCAGGCACAGGCGATCCCGGTGGTGCTGACTGGCAAGGATGTGATGGGGGCTGCACAGACCGGCACTGGCAAAACCGCTGCCTTTTCGCTGCCACTGCTGCAGCGCCTGCTGCGTCACGAGAACAGCTCTGCATCCCCAGCCCGCCACCCCGTGCGTGCGCTGGTGCTGCTGCCTACCCGTGAGCTGGCTGATCAGGTCGCACAGCAGATTGCGCTGTATGCCAAGCACACCAAGCTGCGCAGCGCCGTGGTGTTTGGCGGCATGGACATGAAGCCTCAGACGGCCGAGCTGAAAAAAGGGGTGGAAGTGCTGGTGGCAACACCTGGCCGCCTGCTGGACCACATCGAAGCCAAGAATGTGGTGCTCAACCAGGTGGAATACGTGGTGCTGGATGAGGCGGACCGCATGCTGGACATTGGCTTCCTGCCCGACCTGCAGCGCATCCTCAGTCACCTGCCCAAGCAGCGCACGACGCTGCTGTTCAGTGCTACGTTCTCGCCCGAGATCAAGCGCCTGGCAGGCAGCTATCTGCAAGACCCCGTCACGATCGAAGTCGCACGCCCCAATGAGACGGCTGCTTCGGTGACGCAGCGTTTTATTGCAGCCAGCGATGACGACAAGCGCAAGGTCATTCAGCAAGTCCTGAACGAGCAGGGCATTCGCCAGGCCTTCATTTTCTCGAACAGCAAACTCGGCTGTGCCCGCCTGACCCGTGCGCTGGAGCGCGATGGCTACCGCGCAGCAGCCCTGCATGGCGACAAGAGCCAGGATGAGCGTCTGAAGGCGCTGGAAGCTTTCAAGCAGGGTGAAGTAGATCTGCTGGTCTGTACCGACGTGGCAGCACGCGGTCTGGACATCAAGGATGTGCCAGCGGTGTTCAACTACGACGTGCCTTTCAACGCCGAAGACTATGTGCACCGCATTGGTCGTACAGGCCGTGGTGGCGCCACTGGCGTGGCTGTGACCTTGGTCAGCAGCTCGGACTCCAAGCTGGTGGCAGATATTGAGAAGCTGATCAAGAAAAAAATTGAGGTCGAGCGTATTGAGCTGCCTGAGTCCCGCCGTTGGCGCGACCGCCGTGAAGCAGGCGCTGGTCGCGAAGAAGTGCAGCGCAGCGTGGCTGTGGAAGGTACGCGCCCTGTACGCGGCGCACGTCCGGTGCGCAATACACCGCCAGACCCCTTCTTCAACAAGCCCTACGAGCCTTCGACCAATGCCGCTCCCTCATGGGATGGCCAAGGTACCAAGCAGACTGTGTCTGCAGCCAAGCCCAAGCGCAAGATTGCAGCGCTTTTCAAGCCCATGGGTAGCTTCTAAGGCATCCTGCACACCATAAAAAAGCCACGTATGCGTTCGACATACGTGGCTTTTTTGCTGGAGGTTGCCAGCAGGTTTATTTGCCGGGTTTCTGTGCCTGCTCACAGTGGACCTGGTGCAGTGTGCGCTCGTTAAAGTCGCTGCCCAGCTCTATGGCAGACAGGCAGCCACCCCAGATGCAGCCGGTATCCAGCGCCATCAGATGGGGGCGTTGCATCAGGCCCAGCGTAGACCAGTGCCCGAAGGCGATCGTCGTGTCTGCGGTTTTGCGGCCCGGGCATTCAAACCAGGGAATTAATCCTTCAGGGGCAGCTTCTGCGGATTCAGAGCTTTCAAAATCCATCTCGCCTTCGGGTGTGCAAAAGCGAATACGGGTTAAGGCATTCACAATCACACGCAGACGATCAGCGCCTGTCAGCTGTGGATCCCATTTATTGGGTAGATTTCCATACATATGTTGCAGGAATTGAGAAAGATTTTCTCCTTTTACCTGCTGATGCACTTCATCGGCTAAATGTAAAGTTTCATGAACTGTCCATTGTGGCAGTACACCGGCGTGCACCATTAACAGGGACTGTCCCTGGCTATTTTCCAGATAACGCACCAATGGCTGCTGAGAAACCCAGTGCAGCAAGGCATCACGATCAGGGGCTTGCAAAATACTTTGCAAAGTATCGCGTTTACCCGGTTTGCGCACGCCATAAGCGCTGGCGAGCAAATGTAAATCATGATTGCCGAGTATCGGTTTGATACTGTCACCCAAAGCCATGCAGCGACGCAGCACATCGGCAGATGCGGGGCCGCGGTTTACCAGATCTCCCAGCAGATATACCGTGTCCCGGCTTGGGGAGAAGCTGATCTTCTCCAGCAGTCGGGTGAAGGCACTTTCGCAGCCTTGTATATCTCCAATTAAGTAAGTAGACACTTTATTCCTTTTCAGAACTTGCTGAACCCAAAGAGCATGCGTAGCAGTGTAAGAGCTTCAGCAGTTGGTGGCAGCGCTGCGGTGAATCCGGGATCGCAGTCCCGATGATTGATCTGGTGCAATATTTTCAAATGCCTGAATTTTTGATAAAAATATGCCCGTGTCTTAAAAATTGAATGTCGATATCATTCACACACGTTAAATGAAAGGACGTGAAGATGAGCTCTTACAAAGAACTGTTGAAGCAGCGTGAAGAACTGGAAAAACAAATCCAGGATGCGCGTAAACGTGAATTGGCAGAGGCAATCAGCAAAGCGCGCACTTTGATTGATGAGTATGGGTTGACGGCGGCCGATGTTTTTCCTCCAGCCCGTGGCCGTAATGCAGGGCCCAAGGCAGGTTCCAAAGTGGCTCCTAAATACAGAAATCCTGAAACGGGTGAAACCTGGACAGGGCGTGGCAAGGCTCCTAAATGGATTCAGGACCAGGACCGCAGCAAGTTCGAAATCTAAAAAATCCCGCTACAACCCGCAGCATGCGGGTTTTTTTATGCATGGTTTTTTGAGATAGCTTGCTTCAGGTAGGCATCATGCAGGCATATGCACAGCCCAAGAGCGACACTGGCTACGGGGCTGATGCATGTCAGGGCAGGTGTGATGCAGCAGCTCGGTCGCGTGCAAGTGTTGCGCAACGTCAGGCCGTGCAGATGAAGCAAGTACGAACCTGCGCTTTTTCAGGGTCACAATTAGCGCGTATGAAAAAACAGGTATTGATTGCTGGCGGAGGCATCGCAGGCATGGCTGCAGCGCTGGGAGCGACGCATGCGGGCTGGGATGCGCGTGTGTTCGAGCGTGCCGCAGCGTTTTCGGAGGTCGGCGCAGGGGTGCAGCTGGGGCCGAATGTGGTGCGCCGTCTGCAGGCATGGGGCTTGCACCAGGCCGTGCAGCAGGTGGCTGCCTTGCCGCAGCAACTGGTGGCTCGCAGTGCGCTCAGCGGTCAGGTGCTGGCCAGTGCACCACTGGGGCAGTCCATGGTGGAGCGCTATGGCGCTGCCTATGTGACCATCCACCGTGCAGACCTGCACAGCCTGCTCTACAACGCAGCCAAAGACCGCGCCGGGGTGTATATCAACCCCGGGCAGGAAGTGCTCGAGATTTTGGGCACGGAACGCGTGACCACCATACGGACGACCGCCCACAAAGTCGTGGAAGGCGATGCGCTGATGCTGGCCGATGGCGTGTGGAGCAAGCTGCGTGGTCCTGTGCTGGGCGACAGCAGCCGTCCGCGCGTTTCTGGCCACCTGGCCTATCGTGCCTTGCTGCCCATGACAGACATTCCGGTGGGTTGGCGCAGTAACGAAGTGACCGTGTGGCTGGGGCCGGGCATGCATGCCGTGCACTACCCCGTGCGCCGTGGCGAGATGATGAATATCGTGGTCATCATCGAAGGCCCAAGCCCTGACAATCTGGAGCATTGGGACCATGCCGCCAATGCCCAGGTGCTGGAGCAGGCGCTCAGGCACTGCAGCAGCAATCTGCAGGATCTGATTCGCAGCGTGCCAGCCGCAGGTATGCAGTGGCGCCTGTGGCCGCTGTCTGACCGCGCGCCGATTCAGGGGCCGGAGGCCATGGCCAGAGGTCTGGTTGGTCTGATTGGCGATGCAGCACACCCCATGCGCCCCTATCTGGCACAGGGCGCAGGTATGGCAATTGAAGATGCCGCTGAGCTGCAGCGTGCGCTGGCCATGGATGACCTGGATGTCGAGCTGCGCCTGCGCCGCTACGCGCTCAACCGCTGGGAGCGCAATGCCCGTGTGCAGGCACGTTCCATTCGCAACGGGCGCATCTTTCACGCGACCGGGCTGGTGCGCTGGGGGCGTGATATGTCCATGCGCATGCTGGGTGGCAAGCTCATGGATGTGCCTTGGCTCTACAGCGGCGAAGGCTCCAGCGCCAGCATTCTGTAAAGTATCTCTGTACCAATGCGAGCCCGTCTTTCTTCTATTGGGAGGGCAGGCTTTTTGACGCTTGCTTCAGATGCGTGCGCTGTGCAGCAAAGGTGAGCTGGGCAGCAGCCGGTAGGCCGTGGAGGCGCAGGCCAGCCACAAGGCAATGCTCAGGGCCACGGCGCCATAGGCCTCCCAGCCGTGCTGCGTGGCCCAGGCCGCGACGATGCCGGTGAACCACTGCATCAGCGCCACGCCCAGAAACATGGACATGGTGAACAGCGACAGCGCACGCCCTGTCATGTGGCTGGGATAGGAGGCGCGCACATCGGCGTACTGCAGCAGGCCGTAGCCCGAGAGCATGGACATGGCCACGATGGTCCACACATTGGCGCTGGCGTTGTGCCACAGCGCCAGCAGCAGGAACAGCCCGGCCATGCACAGCGAGAGATTGGCCAGCCACTTGCGACGCGCCATGGGGCCGGGGTCCAGGCGGCCAAACAGGGCGGGAGTGAACAGCGAAATCAGCGACACGGCAAAGGCCACGTGGCCGCTGCTGACCAGGCTGAAGCCGTGTCGCTCCATCAGCAGGGGGCCAAGCCACAGGCCGCGCAGTGACAGAAAAGCAGCGTAGCAGGACATGCCCAGAATCACCGTGCCCCAGGTGTAGGGCAGGGTCAACAACTCCGCCATGCGCCGCAAAGCCTGGCCCCAGGATTCACGCGGCTGCTGCATGGCCTGCGGCAGTGCTGGCTCATGCACTTTCCAGAAAATCAGCAGCCATGACAGCGCGCACAGCAGGGCCAGCAGCCAGAAGCCGCTGCGCCAGCCATAGGTCTCGACCACCCAGGCCAGCGGCGTGCCGGTAAACAGCAGACCAAGTCCACCAATGCCCATGGACAGGCCCGAGAAGAAGGCGAAGCGCTCCAGCGGAAAGTGCCGGGCAATAAAGATGGTGCAGGCCAGAAAGGCCGGAGAGCAGCCCACGCCAATCAGCAGCTGGCCCAGCATCAGCCAGCCGTAGCTGGGTGCGGCAGCCGAAAGTGCAGCCCCCAAGGCAGCGCACGGAAAGGCGGTGAGCACCGTGCGGCGCAGGCCGTACAAGTCCATGCCAATGCCCATGAGCAGCTGCACCACACCAAAGGACAGGCCGAACAGCCCGGCAAACGCGCCGAGTGAGCTGGCGCTGATGCCAAAGTCCTGCTGCAGCCCATGGGCCACAATGGTGGTGATGGTGCGAAACGCCTGACTGAGCGCAAAACCGCTGAGCAATGCCAGCAGCATGACCCAGAGCTGGCGCTGCAGGCGGGTGGTGGTGGAAGCTTGGGGCACGGTGGTCTCCTGGCCGCAAGCGTAGCGCTGCGTGTCGGAGTGCACTGTCACGCAGGCGTAAAGATTCGTACTTGGCGCAGCCTGCGGCTTGCCCTAGAGTGCACGGAATGAGTACATCACACCCACCAGCGAGCTTGCCCCTGCAGTTGCACTACACCGTGCGTGCCTGCGCATTGGGGCAGGTCTTGGTTGCAGCAACCCCCAACGGCATTGCAGCCGTCTTGCTGGGGGATGACAAAAGCGCCCTGATTGACGATTTGCAGCAGCGTTACCCGCTGGCAGAACTGGGCACGGGTGGCCCGGTGCTGCACCGCTGGAGCGATACCGTGCTGGAAATTCTGGCCCACCCCAGCCTGCAGCACATCGTGCCGCTGGATGTGCAGGGTGGTACGGAGTTTCAGCGCAAGGTCTGGAAGGCACTGCGCAGCATTCCACCAGGGCAGACACGTAGCTATGGGCAGGTGGCAAGGCATCTGGAGCAGCCGCAGGCCGTGCGAGCCGTAGCCAGTGCCTGTGCAGCCAACCCGCTGGCCGTGCTGGTGCCCTGCCACCGTGTGCTGCGCAGCGATGGTGGGCTGGGTGGCTACCGCTGGGGCTTGCAGCGCAAGCAGTTGCTGCTGGAAATGGAAGGGCTATTTAAACAATAGCGGCTTGTGCTTGTATTGATTGGGTTTCAGATAGAAAGTATTTGAAATTCTATGAATATCAAGCGCTGGCAGCTCTGTTTTTTACAGCGCACGCAGCACGGCCCGCACGGGAGAGGCCTCCGCCTGTGTCCATTTCAGTGGCAGGGCGATCAGCTCATAGTCGCCTTCCGGCACGGCGTCGAGCACCAGGTTCTCCAGAATGCGCAGCTTGCGCGCGCGCACCAGCAGATGGCTGTCCAGACCAGCGGCCGTGAGCGGGTCTACGCTGGGTGTATCCAGCCCTATGAGCTGTACCGCCAGATCGGCCAGCCGTGCAATCGTGTCTGGTGCAAAGCCTGCGAAATCATCGACCCAGCCTGTGGGTTGCTGTGCCCAGGTGCGCACCAGCACCCGTGGCGGCAGATCGGGCGTGATGGCATGGGCGATGTGCGCCCATTCAATGAGCGGCGCACAGCCAATCGCATGGATGACGCGGCAGCGCCCCAGGTAGGGCTGCAGATCTACCTTTCCCATGGCCTGGCCCTGCGTGTCGTAATGCAAGGGGGCATCCGCATGCGTGCCTACATGCGGTGACATGCGCACCGTGCTGAGGTTGACCGGGCATTCAGGCCCAATGCGAGCCTCCCACACCTGCTGGTAAGGTGTGTCGCCGGGGTAGGCCGGGCTGTGACTGTGTACGGGGGCGGAAATATCCCAGAGCTGGCGTTGATCCATCATGGCGGTTACGAAAAAAAGCCTGTGGGCTTGGTGTGCCCACAGGCCTGGCAGTATGCCTTTGGCGCAATTACTTGGCTTGCAGCAGGCTGCGTACGTTCAGCAGCACCAGTTCATTGTCGTCCTGTACGTTGGGTGAGCGGCTGGAGCTGTAGGGCAGATTGTTGTCATTGCCAACCACGATGTGCTCCTTGTCCACGATGTCCACGTTTTCAATGGTGAAGAACGGGAACTGCAGCACGCCGTTGGTCAGCGGCTTGCGTGCCAGCTGCTTGGGATCCTGGATGTTGAGCAGGTCGATATAGCCCATCTTGCGCACCATGCCACCCACATTGGCCTCGCTCATTTCAATCTTGTACACACGCTTGAATTGGGGCAGCTTGCCGAAGCAGTCCGTACGTTTTTCACCCGCGGAGCAAGCCATGTCAGGAGTGCCTTCACCGTCGTCACGCTCGATGACTAGGGCGGTCGTGGCATCGATCATGTTGAAGTCGCCGATGGAGTGGCTGGGGCTTTCCAGCGGGTACTTCCACTCGCGGCCCGTCCATTGCTGTCCCTTGACGTCAAACTCCAGCGCGCGCAGATAGGTCTTGCCGTTGAGGCTTTCCAGATCATTGGTTGTACTGTCCCACAAGGCGCCTTCGAGCAGTGGGTAGAGCTTGCTGCCATCGGGGCTGGCGGCCATGCCTTCAAAGCCCTTGGAGCGGCGCACAGGGTAGACCTGTGCCTTGGCATTGGGTGCACCTGCCGTGCGTGCCTGTGGGTGGTCGGGGGAGCGAATAGGTTTGCCATCCACCAGCGTGTCATACACGCCCAGCACCTTGCCCTGCATGTCGGCCTGAATCAGGAAGGGGCCAAACTCCTCGCCAATCCAGATGTGTCCACCGGCGATCTGTACGCTTTCAGGGTCAAAGTCTGCACCTGTCAGATAGCGTTTTTCGGTTCCTTCCTGGACGATGCGGAAAGGCACTTTGCGGTCAGGATCGTGCAGAAAAACGGTTTCCAGTCGCTCGAACTGTCCGCTCTTGAAGTCGACGTTGTAGCGGCTCAGGTGCAGCATGAAGTCCGGAGAGTTCACTTTGTTGCCTGCGCCGTTGTCCGTGAGGATCCAGAAAGAGCCATCGTCCATGCGCACAATGCCGGAATGGCCTTGGCGGGGCTGGCCGTCAAAAGGCAGCTTGACACCGGTAGGGCGGCCGTCAGATTTGCCTTCTACCGTACCCAGTGCATAGGTGGGTGGAGTCGTCGTGAACTTGCCGCTGCTGCGCAGATCTGCGGGGGCATCGGCAGGGGCAGGCAGTACGCTCAGCGCTGGCAGGATGGCATGACCAGCCAAAGTGGCCGTATGGGCTGGAACAGTTTGCGCCATGGCGCTGACAGAGCACAGGGTCAGCGCGCACAGGCTGGCAGCTACGGTCAAACGAAAAGAAGTCATCACAGAGACACACACAGTTGAAAGTGCAGGCATCTTCGCCAGCGTGTGTGTCGCCGTGATGGCAAAACGATGTCAGTGATGTGTCGGCCGCAGCCGCTTCATCGTTTGCGGCGCAGCAGGTAGATCACGCTCAGCAGCGCCAGCCATGGCAGGCCAAAGGCCAGCGTCAGGCGAAACTCCTTGGTAAAGGCGGTGGTGATGAGCACGGCCCCCATCAGGAGTGCACCCAGGGCCGTCAGCCACGGAAAGCCCCACATGCGGAAGCTGCTCACAGCGCCTTCACGGTCACGCTGGCGGCGGAAGGCCAGATGGGTGACGAACACCATGAACCAGGCAAACATGCAGCCGAACATGGCGATCGACATCATCCACATGAAGGACTGCTCAGGCCAGAAAGCGTTGATGAACATGGCTACGGCCGCGCCCAGGCTGGAGACCAGAATCGCGGAAACGGGCACGCCCTGGCGGTTGGTCTTGCCAAAGGTGGCAGGTGCCTGGTTGGCACGTGCCAGGCTGAACATCATGCGCGAGGTGGTGTAGAGCTGGCTGTTCATGGCCGAAAGCGCTGCCACCAGCACCACAAAGTTCAGCACACCGGCGGCGTAGGGGATGTGGAGAATTTCCATCACGCGCACAAAGGGGCTGGTCTGGGTGGCGGCTTCCGTCCAGGGCACGATGGCCAGCATCAGCGCCAGCGTCAGCAGATAGAACAGCACCAGGCGCAGCACCGTGGTCTTCATGGCGCTTTGCACGGCTTTCTGGGGGTGCTGGGCTTCACCCGCTGCCACGGCAATCGCTTCCACGCCCAGATAGCTGAACATGGCCACGATCACGCCCAGCCACATGCCTGACAGGCCCTTGGCCCAGAAGCCGCCCCCAGCCTGGTAGTTTTCAATGCCAATACCCGGTGTGTGGGAGCCAAACACCACATAGGCACCAATCAGCACAAAGGCCACGATGGCGGCGACCTTGATGGCGGAGAAAGCGTATTCCGCTGCGCCATAGACCTTGACGCTGCGGAGATTGAGGCCGATGAGCATGGCTGAGAACACGGCCACCCAGACCCATTGCGGTACATCCGGGAACCAGTAGGCCATGTAGATGCCGACGGCCGTGACCTCCATGCCTACGGCCAGCACCAGCGCCGCCCAGTAGGCATAGCGCAGCACAAAACCGGCCATGGGGCCCAGGTAGTACTCGGCGTAGGCCCCGAAGGAGCCAGAAGTGGGGTGGGCCACGGTCATCTCACCGAGCGCCCCGATCAGGAGCAGGGCGATGAATGCGCCAATGGCGTAGCTGATCAAAACCGCAGGGCCTGCAAAGCCAATGGCAAAGGCGCTGCCCATGAACAGGCCCGTGCCGACGGCGCCGCCAATGGCAATCATCACCATCTGGGCGCTGGTCAGGTGCTGCTGCAGACCGGTTTCGCGTTGTTGAATGTCGTGGAAGTCAGCCATGAGCGCTGAGGGTCCTCTCGAATTGGAAACCCTCTAGTATCCCGCGCGGCGCGTTCTGTTGCAGCAGCGGGGAGATCCGCTGCGGGATGCAGAGCGCGTTGCTGAGCAGCTGCTCAAGGCGCAGCACTGCCTGCAGTGTCTTACAGCAGGCCGCTGTCCAGAGGCTGCAGCCCGTGGCGCAGGCGCACACGGTTGCAGGCGTCTGAGCCTGCGGCAAATTCGCGACAGGGCGATGGGCGCCACTCGTAGATGCCGCAGGTGGATTTTTCACCCACCTTGCCCATGAGTGCTGCACAGCGCGGGCGGGCGTAGTCTGTGCCCCGCATGCGGCAGGTGTAGTCGTTGACCTCCTCAATCAAACCACGCGGCACGCGGCCGCCGTGTTCTTCGGATTCATGCACGGAAAAGTCCACGCGAAATGACGCACAGCAGGCGCCGCAGCTCAGGCAGGGGTGGGGGGAACTCATGGGTATGGGCAAAGAAAAGCGTGATGCCTGCGAAGTGTATGTTTTTGCAACCGTGATTGAGTCGCTCAATGTTCTTGTCGAAAATGAGAATAAATATCAATTACTACAAGGCGAGTCATGCAAAGTGCAATCACGAACGGGAAGGGCGCAGCATTGGGTCTGCACCAGCTGCAAAAGTATCAGGCCGCACGGGTTACAGGTTTTCGGGCGTGCGCAGATGACAGCGATCAGCAGGTGGTCATGCGTCTGATGGAAATTGGCTTTCTGCCTGGTGAGACCGTACACGTGATTGCTACAGGTTTTCCCAAGGGCGACCCGCTGGCCGTGCGCGTGGGGCAGTCCACCTTTGCGCTGCGTCGCCATGAAGCGGCATGGGTGGAAGTCGCGCTGGAGGTGCAGCCATGAGCCCCGCTGCCATGCCAGCTCTGCGAGCTGCTTTGCTGGGCAGCCCCAACTGCGGCAAGACAACGCTGTTCAACCTGCTGACTGGCGTGCGGCAGAAAGTGGCCAACTACGCTGGCGTTACTGTCGAGCGCAAGGAAGGCTGGTTGCAGACGGCATCTGGCCGCCAGATTCGTTTGCTGGATCTGCCGGGCACCTACAGCCTGCATGCATACAGCGAGGACGAGCGCATTGCCAGTGAGGTGGTGACCGGCAAGCACCCCCAGGAAGCACCGCCGGAGCTGCTCATCTGTGTCTGCGATGCCACCCGACTGCGGCTCAACCTGCGCCTGGTGCTGGAGGCACGTGCACTGGGCATTCCCATGCTGGTCGTGCTCAATATGAGCGATATGGCACGCAGACAGGGGGTGGTGATTGATATGGCCAAGCTCAGCGCCATGCTGGGCGTGCCGGTGGTGCAAAGCGTGGGGGTGCGTGCCGATGGGGCGCAGGCACTGCTGGACTGGCTCAATGCGCATGCCCACCAGACGCTGCGCCTGCCGCAGCATGAGGATGAAATGCTGCAAGCACTGTCCACCGCACAGGATGGGCAGCACCGCAGCCGGCTGCAGCAGCTGCAGGCACAGGTCTCGGCCTTGATGCAGGCGGCGGTGCACATGCCCGCGGCTGGCACGCAACGCGATGACCGCATCGATGCCGTGCTGCTGCACCCTGTGTGGGGCATGCTGGTGCTGTTGCTGACCTTGTTTCTGATGTTTCAGGCCGTCTTCAGCTGGGCCCAGCCCTTTATGGATGGGATTGAAGCGCTGGTTGCCAGTGTGGGTGAATGGCTGGGAGCGACTTTGCCTGCAGGCATGCTCAATAGTCTGCTGGTGGATGGCGTGGTCGCAGGTGTCGGTGCGGTGCTGGTCTTCCTGCCGCAGATTCTGATTCTGTTTTTCTTCATTCTGGTGCTCGAAGATTCGGGCTACCTGCCACGGGCGGCGTTTCTGCTGGACCGCCTTATGGGAACGGTGGGGCTGTCCGGGCGTTCCTTTATTCCGTTTCTGTCCAGCTTTGCCTGTGCCGTGCCGGGCATCATGGCTACACGCTCCATCCGCAGCTGGCCAGACCGGCTGCTGACCATCATGCTGGCCCCGCTGATGACCTGCTCGGCCCGCCTGCCCGTGTATGCGCTGCTGATTGCTGCCTTCATTCCGGATACGCAGCTGGGCGGCATCTTCAATCTACAGGGCGTGGTGCTGTTTGCGCTGTATCTGCTGGGTATTGCCTCGGCCATGCTGGTAGCCTGGTGCGTCAAGCTGGTACGCCGCAGCACGGCGCGCACGCCCTTGATGATGGAGTTGCCCGCCTACCGCTGGCCCAGTGCACGCAGTGTGCTGATTGGCCTGTATGAACGGGCCATGATTTTTCTGCGCCGTGTGGGCGGCATTATTTTGTCGGTCAGCATCGTGCTGTGGCTGCTTGCCAGCTATCCCGCAGCGCCAGCAGGCGCAACGGAAGCTGCGATTCGCTACAGCCTGGCGGGCCAGATCGGGCAATGGCTGGAAGTGGTGCTCGCACCGCTTGGCTTTAACTGGCAGATCGCGATTGCGCTGGTCCCGGGCATGGCTGCGCGCGAGGTGGTCGTCAGTGCGCTGGGCACGGTCTATGCCCTGTCGGCCAGCAGTGAGGAGGCCATGGCGCAGCAGCTGAGCGGCCTGATTGCGCACAGCTGGTCGCTGGCCACTGCCTTGTCACTGCTGGTGTGGTTTGTGTTTGCACCGCAGTGCATTTCCACGCTGGCCATGGTGCGGCGTGAAACCAATAGCTGGCGCTATGTAGTGGCCATGGCGGCCTATATGTTTGCCCTGGCCTATGGCGCGAGCTTTATCACCTACCGCGTGGCGCTGGCGCTGGGCTGGGGGTGAGGATGCAAGCAAAGGAGTGAGCGATGTGGGAACAAATTCTGGTGGGGGTGATGGTGGCGGCAGCCGTGCTGGCATTGCTGCGGCGCTGGCTGCCTAGGCGCTGGCTCCAGCGTTGGGGCCTGATATCGGCCGCACCTGCATCCGGCAGCGCCTGCAGCAGCTGCTCGGGCTGCAGCGCAGGGCGCTGTGGTGGTGCAAAGGGGCCGCGCTGAGGGCTGAGCGCAGCGGCTGCGGCTTCAGGCCTCGGTGGTTGCCGACCAGCGCTCGACTTCTTCTTCAGTGAGCTGCGGCAGGCCAAATTTGGCACGTGTGTCGTGGCAACCGTAGGAGGCGAACGGAAACTCCCGGCAGGGGCGCGAGCGCTGTTCGTAGATGCCGCAGCCCACGCAGCCTTCGCCCAGGTGGGGCAGCTCGGTCAGGGCCACGCAGCGCACGGGGAACTTGTCCGTGCCGTTCATGCGGGCGCGGTTGCCCTTGTTGGGAACTTCGTGGGCCAGTTCGTCGGGCACGGTGCCGCCCATGGACTGGAGTTCGTAGATGGAAAACTCCACGCGGTAGTTTTGGCAGCACACGCCGCAATGCAGGCAGGGATGGATGTCGGAAGACATGGTGGGATCAGTCGTTTTTCGAATAGGCAGACCAGACAGAAACACAGGCACACACGGTCACGCAGCAGATAGCTGTGCTTGCCGTACCAAAGACAGCAAGACACGAGCCAGCCCACGGCCAACCGGTTGGTGCAGTGCAAAAAAGAGAAAAGGAAAGAGGCCCTAGGTGTGACCCAGGAGGTAGCGCGGCGTTTTCAGCAGATGGCTGCAGGCAATGGCGTGCATGGCGCAGCGCCGGCGCGCAAATCTTCGGAAGTCCAGGCTCCGCGTGCCGCTGGCGGAGCAGGAAAAGGCAGTGCCATGGTGCAGGGCATGGCAACGTGACTTATTAAAAAAAAGAGCTGCTGGCGCTTGCTCTGACTGGGTTTTCGCATCAAAACGATGTGAAATGCCCATCAGGCCTGCGCGAGCAGCTCCTGTTTTTGTGAGAGGCGTGCAAGACATAGGCAGAGCGCGCATCACAAGTGCTGATATCTATAGGCGTCAGTCCGCCAGCTTGCCCAGCAGCAGGTACTCCATGAGCGCCTTCTGCACGTGCATGCGGTTTTCCGCTTCGTCCCAGACCACGGACTGTGGGCCGTCGATGACTTCGGCCGTCACTTCCTCGCCGCGGTGAGCAGGCAGGCAGTGCATGAACACGGCGTCAGGCTTGGCAGCCTGCATCATTTCCTGGTCCACACACCAGTCGGCAAAGGCCTTCATGCGGATTTCGTTTTCGGCTTCGTAGCCCATGCTGGTCCACACATCGGTGGTGACCAGGTCTGCGCCCTTGCAGGCTTCCAGCGGATCTTGGAACACCTTGTAGCAGCCAGGGCGTGGTGTCTTGCCGCCAAAGGCCAGCTTTTCGTCCACTTCATAGCCGCTGGGGGTGCTGACGTGCACGGTAAAGCCCAGCAGGTCCGCTGCCTGCAGCCAGGTGTTGGCCATGTTGTTGCCATCACCCACCCAGGCCACCACCTTGCCTGCGATGGAGCCGCGGTGCTCGATGAAGGTGAAGATGTCTGCCAGGATCTGGCAGGGGTGGAATTCATTGGTCAGGCCGTTGATCACGGGCACGCGCGAGTGGGCGGCAAAGCGCTCGATCTTCTCCTGGCCGAAGGTGCGAATCATCACCAGGTCCGTCATGCGGCTGATCACGCGTGCGCTGTCTTCGATGGGCTCGGAGCGGCCCAGCTGGCTGTCGCCCGTGGTCAGATGCACCACAGAGCCGCCCAGTTGGTACATACCGGCTTCAAAGCTCACGCGGGTGCGGGTGCTGGCCTTCTCGAAAATCATGGCCAGGGTGCGGTCGGTCAGCGTGTGGTGCTTTTCGTAGTTCTTGAACTTCTTCTTGATCAGCGCAGCGCGGCTCAGAAGATAGTCGTATTCCTCAGCGGTGAAGTCGCTAAATTGCAGATAGTGCTTCATCAGTATTCCTTGGGTATTTAGGCGGCCAGAACGGCTTGAACCAGGGGCTTGAGCTTGGCGACGATTTCGTCTGCTTCAGCTTCGCTCAGAATCAGTGGAGGCACGATACGGATCACGGTGTCTGCCGTCACGCTGATGAGCAGGCCAGCTTCAGCGGCCTGTCCAATCAGCTGGCCGCAGGGCTTGGCCAGTTCCACACCAATCATCAGGCCCTGGCCGCGCACGTCCACCACGCCGTCGATGCTGCCCAGCTCGGACTGCAGCTTGCTCTTCAGATATTGGCCGATGGCTGTGGTGTGTGCCAGCAGGCCGTCTTCTTCCATGATGCGGATGGTTTCCACACCGGCGCGCATGGCCAGTGGGTTGCCGCCAAAGGTGGAACCATGGTTGCCGGCCGTCAGCACCTTGGCCGCAGCGTTGTGTGCCACGACGGCGCCCACGGGCACGCCAGAGCCCAGGCCCTTGGCCAGCGTCATCACATCAGGCGTGATGCCTGCCCACTGGTGGGCAAACCATTTGCCAGTGCGGCCCATGCCAGCCTGTACTTCGTCCATGATCAGCAGCCAGCCCTTGGCATCGCACAGGGCGCGCACCTTCTGCAGGTACTCGGCGCGCATGGGGTGCAGGCCGCCTTCGCCCTGGATGGGTTCCATCATCACGGCCACGACGTTGGGGTTGCCTTCGGTGGCAGCCACCAGCTGCTCGTAGTCGTTGGGGGCTACGCGCACAAAGCCGTCCAGCAGATCGCCAAAGCCGTTGCGGACCTTGGGGTTGGCCGTGGCACTCATGGTGGCAATGGAGCGGCCGTGGAAGGCATGTTCATAGACCACGATTTCAGGCTTGGCAATGCCCTTGTCCACACCATATTTGCGCGCGATCTTGATGGCGGCTTCGTTGGCTTCCAGGCCGGTGCTGCAGAAGAACACATTGGTCATGTGCGCACGCTCGGTCAGCAGTGTGGCCAGTTGTTCCTGGCCGGGCACGTGGTAGTAGTTGGAAGTGTGGATCAGTGTTGCCACCTGCTCCTGCAGGGCCGCCACCAGCTTGGGGTGGGCGTGGCCCAGGGTGTTCACGGCAATACCAGCCAGGGCATCCAGATATTCCTTACCGTTCACATCCCAGACCCGGCAGCCTCGGCCTCGCTCCAGCGCGATAGGTACGCGGCCGTAAGTGGGCATAACGTGGGGCGAAGCAGCCTCAATGTGAGCGGTCATGAATACATCTCCTGACATAACAGTCGTGGCACAACTTTTGCAGAAAGCAAAAGAACAAGGGAATGATTTTAGGGCTCTGCAGACCGTGTGCCACCGTCGTTCTGCATATTTGGAATAAACCTATGCAGTGTTTGCAATCCCTAGCGTTCCTCTCTGGTCTTATATAAGAGTTAGAATTTCAGTCTCAGTGCACCTGTGCGGCGATCCCGTGATGTGCCTCGTCTTACCGGATTGATCCTGATGGTTTCCCCAAGCTCCAAACAAATCTTTATTCAAGGTGTGACCTTGGAAGGTAAAACCTTTCGCCCCAGTGACTGGGCCGAGCGTTTGGCGGGGGTCATGAGCCAGTTCCGGCCCGGAGGCGCCCAGCGTGGCAGCCACTTAGGCTATTCGCCCTGGTGTATTCCCACCACCATGAATGGCGTCAAATGCATTGTGGTGCACAGCGATCTGCATGCCCATGAGCCCATGGCCTGGGACTTTGTGCTGAACTTCGCCAGAGACAATCACCTGCAGGTGGTCGAAGGCTGCCTGATTCCGGAAGACGAGCGCAAGTAAGCAGTCCTTCTGCAACCACTGTGAGAAAGTGCCGCCTATTCAGGCGGTTTTTTCATGCCTGTACATCAGCAGATCAGGCCAAATCGTCATAAGACGGGCACAAAAAAACCGCCTTGCGGCGGTTCTTTTGTTTTGCTGGCAGCGCACCCGAAGCAAACGGCGGAGCGCTTACGCACTCCGGGCGATGCCTAAAGTTGAATTAGGCGGCAGTTGCCAAGGCCTTAACCTTGGCAGACAGGCGGCTCTTATCGCGAGCAGCCTTGTTCTTGTGGAAGATGCCCTTGTCGGCGATGGAGTCGATCACGGACTGTGCCTTGGCAAACAGTTCGGTAGCCTTCACCTTGTCGCCGGCCAGAACAGCCTTCTCGACATTCTTCACAACAGTGCGGTACTTGGAACGCAGCGAGGTGTTCGCAGCGTTCAGCTTAACGTTTTGACGTGCGCGCTTGCGGCCGGAGGCCAGGCGGGGGTTCTTCTTGGCTTTAGTTGCCATGGTATGTATTCCTTAAAGTGTCTGGGGATGATGCCAGCAAAGCTCGCGATTATAGCAATGTGCTCATGGGCTTGCACAGGCGTATTTGCGGTGCACCACGGTGGCGCACGGTTTTTGCATATGGTGCTGGTTTGGTGCGTGTGCGCACCAGATCGGGGTGGCTTGGTGAGGCGCTTGTGCGGCGGCAGGCCCTGCCGTGCGCAGATTTGTGCGCCGGGCAGCGTTCTGTGCCCTCGGTAGCATGGCTACACTGCGTGGGTGTCATTGCTCAAATCTGCTTCTACCGTTTCGCTGCTGACGCTGGCTTCCCGTGTGACGGGGCTGGCGCGCGACCTCATCATGGCCTCCATGTTTGGCGCCAATGCGCTCACGGACGCCTTCAACGTTGCCTTTCGCATTCCCAATCTGTTTCGGCGGCTGTTTGCCGAAGGGGCATTCAGCCAGGCCTTTGTTCCTGTGCTGGCCACCACCAAGACGCAAGATGGCGAAGTGCGCACGCGCGAGCTGATTGCCAATGTGGCCACGGTGCTGTTCTGGGTGCTGCTGCTGACCTGTGTGCTGGGTGTGGTTGGGGCGCCCGTGCTGGTGTGGCTGCTGGCCAGCGGTTTTGAAAGCGGCCATGCGCATGAGGCAGCCGTGCTGATGACGCGCTGGATGTTCCCCTACATCGGCTTCATGTCCATGGTGGCGCTGTGCGCCGGGGTGCTCAATACCTGGAAACGTTTTGCCGTACCTGCGGCCACGCCCGTGCTGCTCAATGTCTGCATGATTGCGGCAGCACTGCTGCTGGCGCCGTGGTTGAAGGCGCGTGGGGTGGAGCCCATCTACGCCATGGCAGCCGGGGTGATGCTGGGCGGCGTGCTGCAGCTGGCAGTACAGCTGCCAGCACTGAAAAAGCTGGGCCTGATGCCGCGCATTGGCATGACGCCTGCGGCCATTCGCGCAGCGTGGAGCGATGGCGGTGTACGCCGCATTCTGACGCTGATGGCGCCCGCCCTGCTGGGTGTCGGCGTGGCCCAGGTCAGTCTGATGATTAATACGCAGATTGCTTCCTATCTGACACCGGGCAGCGTGACCTGGCTGTTTTATGCCGACCGGCTGATGGAGTTCCCCACCGCGCTGCTGGGCGTGGCGCTGGGCGTGGTGCTCACGCCCAAGCTGGCCTCGGCCAAGGCAGCGGGTGACAGCAAGAGCTACTCCGGCATGCTGGACTGGGGCCTGCGTCTGGTCGTGCTGCTGGCCGTGCCCTGTGGCGTGGGCTTGCTGGCCTTTGCCGACCCGCTGGTGTCCACCCTGTTTCACCGCGGGGCGCTGAACAATAACGATGTGAACCAGATCGCGCTGGCCCTGATGGGCTATGGCGTGGGCCTGCTGGGGCTGGTGGCCATCAAGGTGCTGGCGCCGGGCTATTTCGCCAGCCAGGATATGAAGACACCCGTCAAGATCGCCGTGGCTGTGCTGGTGCTCACGCAGATACTGAACGTGGTGCTGGTGCCATGGATAGCCCATGCCGGACTGGCGCTGTCCATTGGCCTGGCGGCGCTGGTCAATGCCAGCTGGCTGCTCATTGGCTTGCTGCGGCGTGGGGCCTACCAGCCAGCGCCCGGGTGGTTGCGCTTTGCGCTGCAGGTGCTGGCGGCGGCATTGCTGCTGGCCGCTTTCCTGATGTGGGGTGCTCAGCACTGGAACTGGCAGGCAATGCGCGCCCAGGAGTGGCAGCGTATTGCCCTGCTGGCGGTGATGCTGCTGGGGGCTGCCGTGGTGTACTTTGGTACGCTGCTGCTGTCGGGCGTCAAGCTGCGCAGCCTGCTGCGTCGCTAAGGCGGGTCTTTCCTCCTGATATGAGAGCGCACGGACATGCAGATGCAATTCCACGTTCCTTCGGTGCTTGACCACTTCCGGTGTCTGGTAGGGCAGGAGGGGGCCGTCCCCTTGTTCGAAGCCGCCACCAGTCTGGCGCAGGATGCCGAGCCCACCCTGGATGTACAGAGCGTGCTGCTGCAGGTTGACATGCTGCTGGAGCGCGTGCGGCGGCAGATTCCCTCGCAGGCCAGCGCTGTAGAGCGCGCCATGACGCTGAACACCTTCTTCTACGAAACGCTGGGCTTTGGGCCGAATGCCAACGACTTTGCTGACCCTGGCAACAGCTTCATGCACCAGGTACTGCACACACGGCGCGGCATTCCGATTTCACTGGCTGTGCTGTGGAT
>ERZ1034984.78-NODE-78-length-108305-cov-8.341543_pt1 | contig 108305 bp, 76 predicted proteins | sample MGYA00520589_ERZ1034984 | MGnify/ENA primary metagenome ERZ1034984 (study PRJEB33766, sample SAMN09781790) | gut metagenome | biome: gut microbiome | host: Homo sapiens | place: Madagascar | study: EMG produced TPA metagenomics assembly of the PRJNA485056 data set... | reverse complement strand
GCGCGCGAGCGCCTCAGCCGGGCGCCACTAATCGGCCGAGCCCTTCGGGACGCATTCAAATGCCCCTCCGCTCCCGACCGTTCTCAAGCGAGTCCTTCCTCGAGCGCTGTGCGGCCCCCAGGGCGCCTGTATTTATTTCTTTAACAACAAGTCCATTGGGGCTTTTGTTATAAGGATGGGCGTTTGCCCGAGTGGTTAATGGGGACGGGCTGTAAACCCGTTGGCTCTGCCTACCTAGGTTCGAATCCTAGAGCGCCCACCATCCTTGCATTTTGAAACCCGCTTGGTCTTCTGACCAGGCGGGTTTTTCTTTGACGCTAATCCTTCCACGATTGTCCTTTTGTACATATGTTCTCTGGCATCACTGCATCTTGCGGTATCCTGTATCGGTCAGGCATTTGGTTGAGGGGGATACTGTGCGTGTAATCGCTATCGCAAGTCAGCGTGGCAACGTCGGAAAGACTTCGACTTCATGCGCCTTGGCGCTTGGGTTGCGCAGCCAGGGTAAGCGCGTTCTCAGTGTTGACCTCGATCCTCAGGCTGATCTTAGCCGTGCGTACGGCATTGATGCCGATGCAGAGGGTATTCCTTCGACCTATGACGTTCTTCGCGGCTCTTCACTGGTTTCGGCCATCGTTCCCACGTTGCTCGGCGACGTTGCGCCGGCAAGCATTTCGTTGTCCTCTGCCGATATGGACTTCATGTCTTTGGGCCGCGAGCGCCTGTTGGCTCAGGCACTTGAGGATGTCGACGGCTCGTATGACTTTGCCATTATCGACACGCCTCCCAATTTGGGCGTTTTGGCATGGAACTCCCTGTATGCCTCGAGTGCAGCCCTCGTCTTGGCCTCGCCCGATGTCTTTAGGAAGCAAGATTTTCCCCAGTTGTCGCAGACGTTTGCATTGCTGCGCCGCTCGTTCAATCCCTCTTTCAAAGTTATGGGCGTTGCCATGACGAGGGTATCTGCGAGCAGGGAAAATGAAGCGGACCATATCGCCAATATCTTTCAGGCTTCCCAGGATGCGGGCTTTCCGCTTCTGAAAACTACCGTGCGTGAGGGAAGCGGATCGAAGGTGATGAGCGAGATGATTTCACGAGATGTCACGGCTCCTCGCTTGCCTCGCGATTACGTCGATCTTACGCAAGAGGTTCTTTCGTATTTCGAAGGCCGATAGGAGCTGGGCTTTTATTCGAAAAGAGCCCCGGCGCTCAACGCCTTATTGCGCTTTTGTAAGAAAACTGCCTGCATTATGCAGCATTCCGGGGGTATACCTACAGCCGGACCCCTGCATGATGAGTGGACTTGGAGAATTGTATTGAACGAAACGATAGTTGAAGCGACTCTTGTTGAGGAAGAGGCGGCTCAGTCGTTTGATATCCAGCTTGTGGAACGACCCGAACTGCACGCTTTCAAGGTCTTGATGGCCGAGTACAAGGCTGCCATCAGGGAGATTACGACGAAGTTCGAGAACCTTGATGAAGACGCTCAAATTCGTTTGGGGCACAGTCCCATCCATGCCATTACATCGCGCCTGAAGACGCCCGAGAGTCTCTATGAGAAGCTTGGACGCAAAGGCTTTCCGGCCACCTTGGAGGGTATTCGCAAGAATATTTTCGACGTGGCTGGCGTGCGTGTGGTATGCAACTACCTTGAGGACGTGTACACGGTTGAAAACCAGCTGCTGAGCCAAAGAGACGTAAAGCTCCTGCAACGCAAGGACTATATCGAGAATCCCAAAGAGTCGGGCTATCGAAGCCTCCATCTTGTCGTGAGCGTTCCCGTGTATCTCAACGGCGTCAGCCGCGAGGTGGTTGTGGAAGTGCAGCTCCGCACCATTGCCATGGACTTCTGGAGCTCGCTGGAGCATGCCCTGCGCTACAAGAACCAATGGGTGCTCGATTCCCAGAGCCCGGCATTGAACGACATTCGCGGTCGGTTGAGGGAATGCGCCGAACGCATTTCGGCAATCGACCAGGACATGCAGCATATCCAAGATGATATTGCCGCGCTTATGGACGAGCAGGGCATCAAGTGGGAGCACTGATGAGCTCTTGTTCATGGGCCTGCCCGTCTCCAGGTATGGCAATATCATGCCCGGCAAGATTCTCGGGCGGGGACACTGATTGCTCTTAGTTCATGAGGCCGACCATCAGACTTGTCACTGAGATCGACGAGGGATTTGCCGATGCAGACTCGGGACTTGCAGCTGATTTTCATCAACTTTGTACTGCCCCATGTGCAGTTCTGCCTAGGAATTCCAGCCTTCGTACGGTATTCTCATCTTGAGAGACCTCAGGGGCGATGGCCGCTGCGCTGTCGCGGGAAGGCGGGGATGACGATGTCGAACAAGCTTATCTCAAGGCGCACAGCTCTGGCGGCAGCGACGGCTTTGGGCGTGTCTGGTGCCGTGCTTTCGCCGGCGGTGGCAAAAGCCGATGGGTTGCTCGATGCGCTCTCTACTTTGGGTGGCTTTCTGTCGGGAGGCGGCAAGGCTGGTCAGGATGCGGCGGCCCGGCCCACGCAGGCAACTGCGCGCCCTGCGCTTCTTGAATCGATTGCCCCTGTTGAGGCGGCCGTCGATCCTCACGCTGCCGACCTTGCTCCTGCTGAGGACCTGAGCAATGTCGACAACCTCGATTGGTACTACCTCAACGACGCCCAGCTCGACATGCTGAGGCGACATGGCTTTTTCTGCATGCTCGAGGGTGCGGGCGAGGAATTCTTCGAGGCATACGAGACGAACCGTTACTCGATGATGCCGAACTTCGTCACGACCGATGCGATGTTGCACACCTACCATCTCTATTTCAGCCATCTGCTTAAGAATACCGAGCGCGCGTACTTGGCCTCTGAGCTGCAGGGTCTGAGCGCTACGCTCGTGCAGGGCGCGTATGACCAGCTGCAGGTTTTGCGCGGCACAGAATGGGAGAGCGCGGCCGTGCGCAATGTGGCGTTCTTCACTGTGGGCGCGTGCCTGCAGGGCCTCGAGGTCAGCGTACCTGCCGATGTGGCCGAGCTAGCAAATGCCGAAATTGCGCTTGTGTATGAGGCGGCCGGTATCTCGGATTCGCCGATTGCCTGTGCAATGGAGGATTATTCTCAGTACAAGCCGCGCGGCTATTACGAGGGGAATGCGGCGCTCGAGGGGTATTTCCGTGCAATGATGTGGTATGGGCGCATCAACTTTGCCCAGAAGAACGAGGACCTCGACCGCAGCGCCCTGCTCATTACGCTTTTGCTCAACGACGGCGCACTCGATGCGTGGTCGAAGATTTACACGGTGACCTCGTTCTTTGCGGGGGCGAGCGACGACAACGGATACTACGAGTATGCGCCGCTTGTGGAGCGCAGCTTTGCCGGCATGCCTCGTGCGACCGACCTGGCGGGCAACGACGCCGCTTGGAAGGAGTTCCACGCGCTCACGGGGCAGACGGCTGCTCCGGCGATCAATTCCATTCCCGTGTGGGACGATCCCGACACCGACACGGTCGAGGAGGGCAAGGGCTTCAGGCTCATGGGCCAGAGGTTCAGCATCGATGAGGCCGTCTTCCAGAAGCTCATTTACAGCGAGGTGGAGGAGAACGCCGCAGGTGAGCAGCGCTTGCTCCCCGATGTGCTCGACATCCCGGCGGCCTTTGGCTCCAGCGAGGCGGCCAGTCTGCTCGAGGCAACGGGCGCGTACGAGTTTGCGGGCTACACGGAGAACCTCGAGGCCCTCAAGCAGGGCATTGCCCAGGCAGACGACACGCTGTGGAAGGCGAGCCTGTATGCTCAGTGGCTGCGCACGCTGAAACCCCTGTGCGACGAAAAGGGCGACGGTTATCCCTGGTTCATGCGTTCGCAGCTGTGGTCGCGTCGCTGCCTGCAGACCTTCGCGGGAAGCTATGCCGAGCTCAAGCACGACACCATTCTCTACTCTAAGCAGGTCATGGCTGAGATGGGCGGCGGAGAGCTGCCCGTCCACGATGACCGCGGTTACGTTGAGCCCGAGCCCGAGGTGTTCGGCCGTCTGGGAGCCCTCACGCAGGCAACGTCGCAGGGACTGGCTACCTACGGCATGCTGGTGCAGGAAGACGCTGACAACCTGGGACTTTTGAGCGATTTGGCGTATCGTCTGCAAGAGATTGCGCGCAAGGAGCTCAACGCCGAGACGCCCACTGATGACGAGTTCGACCTCATTCGCACGTTCGGTGGCCAGATCGAGCATTTCTGGCAGGAGGTATACAAGAACGAGACGGACAACGAGTACTTTACGACTCGCGAGTTCCCTGCGGCGATAGTGGCCGATGTGGCGACCGATCCCAACGGGTCGTGCCTGGAGCTCGGTACCGGTTCGGTGTCCAAGCTGTACGTGCTTGTGCCGATGGACGGCGTGCTTCGTCTTATGACGGGAGCCGTGTACAGTTTCTACCAGTTTGCCCAGCCGCTCAATGAGCGTCTGACCGACACTGAATGGCGCCGCATGCTTGGTATTGAGCTGGGGGAGGACGGTAGCTATAGCGAGCCCGCAATCGACCCCGTTTGGTGGACGCAGGACTTCAGCCTGAGTTGGAGGACGATGTAAGAAAGGGTTGCGGGCGTGAGCAAATCCATGCCCTCCATAATCAGGCGTTGCCGCGTGGTGCCGAGGTTTGCCGCCGTTGTGTTGGCTGCCTTGGCACTTGCGGCATGCCTGCTGTGCCTTATAGGGATAGCCTGGGCCGATGACGAGCCCCTGGTGACGGTGAGCGCCTCGCAATGGGCTGACGGGGCGGTTCGGGAGCAGGCGGCTGGCCAGGAGGCTGCTGACGGTGAATCTCTGGACGAGGGTGCAAGCGATGGCACCGGTGGAGCTACATCTGAGGGCTCTCTTGAAGACGCGTCCGTGTCGAGTGAATCGGCCAGGGGAGAAGGCACCGTGGGGACTTACCCTGCGGATGAGGGTCGATCCGGCTTCTCCTCCTTGGGAGTGATCACGTCTGCCAATCCAACCAATGATGAGGGAAAGCTCGGTGCTTCTGCAAAGGACAAGGCCGCATCCGGAGGTTCCTCCAAGGGCGCGGAAGCCCCCGTGGCTTCTGGCGATGATACGTCCCTGCTGGATGGTTTCATTTGGGACGAAGAGACGCTTGAATGTTTTGCCTGGCAGACAAGCCAATTGTCGGCTGACCTCGACGGTGATGGAGCGCAGGAGTCGCTGGTTGCGGTGGGTGAGGCGCACGATGTGCGGGTGTTGGTGGGTGGCGTGGCGGTGTTCGCCAGTCCCGACGAATGGCGCGTCTTCGATGCCCATGTCTGCGACCTCGACGGGGACGGTGCGGATGAGCTGGTCTTTCTTGTTTGGAAGCAAGGAAGCTACGGCCCGTATCGTCCGTTTTGGGAGAGCGGGACGGATGACGCGTGGTCGCAGCATGTGTTTGTCTATGGCATGCGTGCCGGCAAGATTGCACCGATATGGATGAGCTCGGCATTGGGATCGTATGTTGCTCGCGAATGGATGGAACCCGATGGGACGCTCGTGCTTGAGGCTCCCGATGGCGGCCTGACATCCTGGCAATGGGGCTCATGGGGGTTCAAGCTCGTGAGCGAGGCGCATACGGAGCACATAAGCTTGCTCTTTGCCGGCGACGTTATCGCCCACCAGGGGATTTACGAGGCGACATATGACCGAGCTGCTCGTACCTTTGATTTCTCAAGTGTGTTTGCCCAGGTAAAGGACTGTATATCGTCGTTTGACATCGCAACGGTGTGCCAGGAGACGGTGCTGATCCGTGACGCGGCGAAGCGCAGCGGGTATCCCGAATTTGCAACGCCTGCCACTATTGCTGACGCACTCGTGGGCGCCGGCTTTGATGTAGTGGCAAGCGCGACGAACCATGTGAACGACAGGGGCTCGAGTGCTATTCGTGAGACGCTAGACTACTGGGCCGAAGGGCATCCGCGCGTGGGTATTGCAGGACTGCACGGCGATGCGTCGGATGCGGCTGCGCCGGTTTTTGTTGAGTCGGGTGATTTTCGTCTCGCCTATTTTAATCTGACCTACGGCCTGAATGGCAACTCTTTGCCAGAAGATGAAAAATACCTGGTAGATACCATTGAAGATAAAGATGCGATGCTGCGGGAGATTGCAGATGTGCAGGGAGAGGTGGACCTGACGGTTGTCATCCTGCACATGGGGCAGGAGTATTCGAGTACGCCCACGCAGGAGCAGCGGCAGATGGTGGAAGAAGCCATAGACGCCGGGGCCGACGTGGTGGTGTGCTCTCACTCCCATGTGGTCGCCCCATACGGCACGCTGACAACGCAGGCCGGTGCCACGGGACTCGTGTACTGGGGTCTGGGCAACTTTGTTGCGGCCCAGGGCGACATTGCCTGTCAGGTTGGTGGGATTGCGACAATCGAGTTGGAGAAGGTGCCAGATAGCGAGTCGATGTCCGAGGTGCGTATTGTATCGTTTGGCCTGGAACCTTGCGTGTGCCATGTGAGCAAAGACGGCGCGGCGCAGGTATACCTGCTAGAGGACTACACCGATGAGCTCGCGGCGCAACATGTTTTGTCGAGCGAAGAGCATCCCCTGTGCGTCGACGACTTCCGTCAGGCATTCGAGGCGGGCATAGAGGCGGTGGGATAAAGCGATATCTCCGTTAGCGGGCGCATCCCGTGCGTTCGCTGCGATTGTCGAGTCGAACACAAAATGGTAACGTGCCCTCCCTATCATGGTGGACACGTTTGTCGACGGCTTTCCGAAGGGCTGATGCAATATGAAGAAGACGATTTTTACCGGTGCGGCCACGGCGATTGTGACGCCTTTCAAAAACGGGAAAGTCGATTACGACATGTATGGCACGCTCATCGATTGGCAGATTGAGCAGGGCATCGACGCCATTGTGACCGTGGGCACTACCGGCGAGGGCCCGACTCTCACGCATGAGGAGCATCGCGAGGTCATTCGCTACTGCGTGGAGAAGGTCGCCCATCGCGTACCCGTTATCGCAGGTACGGGCTCCAACTGCACCGAGGAGGCAATCGGCCTCACGAAGTTCGCAGCCCAGGTGGGGGCAGATGCCGCTCTTCTGGTGACTCCGTATTACAACAAGGCCACGCAAGCCGGTCTCGTCGCCTCCTTTACGGCTGTGGCCGATGCCGCCGATTTGCCTTGTGTGTTGTACAACGTGCCGGGCCGCACGGGCTGCAACATTCAGCCTGCCACGGTTGCCAAGCTTGCCGAGCACCCGATGATTTACGCCGTGAAGGAAGCGAGCGGCAACATTTCGCAGGTTGCGCAGATTGCCGCACTTGCAGGTGACAAGATCGACATCTACTCGGGCAATGACGACCAGGTCGTGCCGATTATGGCACTGGGCGGCAAGGGTGTCATCTCGGTGCTGTCCAACGTGGCGCCTGCTGCGACGGTAGAGATGTGTCGCCGCATGCTTGCGGGCGACGTCGCTGGCGCACGCGAGCTGCAGCTCAAGTACCTGCCGCTTATCGATGCGCTTTTCTGCGAGGTCAACCCCATCCCCGTCAAGGCTGCCATGGCGGCGATGGGCTACGGCGAGAACAGTCTGCGCCTGCCGCTCACCTGCATGGAGCCCGCGCACGAGGAGCGTCTCCTCGGGTGTATGCGCGACCTGGGGATTATCGCGTAGACTTGCTTGAACGAGCCAGATGAACCGATGGTGAGGGGGGTGCTCGCATGTGCGAGTGCCCCCCTCTTCATGGGTGCCTGTGTCTTGGCTTCAACGGGGGCCGCCCTGTTTCAAAACCCAAGCTTGTTGGTCGTTACGACAACCGCCTCGATTGCTCTCATCGCTTGTCCCACGCTTTTGCCGAAGCATCCAGACGAGGTTGAGGTCGACATCGTCGAGTCAACAGGATAAGTTGCCTTTATGTGGGATACAACAGCGTCGGGCTGTTCCATGCGCCGTGCTATAGAGGCTCGATTGCCACTCTTGTGCAGGGCAAAACGCCGCGATGTTGCTCTATCTTGCATGAATGCTGTGTGCGCGGGGATAAACAAATCGGGACAGTACGTCCGCTTGAGTGAAGGGAGCCTGGCATGGAAGTGAAGTTCTATCGGTGCAACCATTGCGGCAACTTGGTAATGATGGTGCATGACGCCGGAGTGAACCCGGTGTGCTGCGGCGAGAAGATGGAGTTGCTCGTACCTGGCTCGGTGGATGCTTCAGTCGAGAAGCACGTACCTGTGGTTCAGGTGCAGGCAGATGGCTTGCGCGTTGAGGTTGGTTCGGTTGCCCATCCGATGACCGAGGAGCACTACATCGAGTGGATTGCACTTGCGGTTGCAGGCAGGGTGGACATTCGGTATCTGAAGCCCGGTGACGAGCCCGCTGTGTTGTTCCCGCCCGCGCAAGGTGGCGTGGTGTACGCGTATTGCAACTTGCATGGGCTGTGGAAGGCGGAGTTCTGACGCAAGCGAGTTGCAGGGCTGTGAAATAACATACATTTCAGATTTTTGAAAAATGCGTCAACTGGTGTTTTAATGAAATAACATACATCTGAACACTTGAAATGTATGTTAAATGGTTGCGTCCAAGATTTTTTAGGGGCCCATCGCGTGCCATCGGAGGATGGATGTGCGATGGGCCTCGCTTTGTTTTATGCCAGCGGCCCCTTCTTGAGCCTTCGGTAGTCTTTGATGCAGACGTCCACGCGTAGCATGAAATCGCCGAGCTGAATGTTGAGTGCGTCGGCATAGTCGGAGATTTCAGGCAGGCGCAAGCTGCGCTCGCCTGATTCGAGTTTGCTTACGTAGGACTGGGGCTTGCCGAGTTTCTTGGCAATGGCGTCCTGGGTCATGTTTGCTTCGCCACGCATGGCTTTGAGTTCAACGCCGACAGCGCGATTGAGATTCGTATCCATACGGCGGGACTCTATTGCCCGCAAGGATATATCCCAAAACGGGATGTGGAGTCTTATCGCACGGGGATGAGCCCTCTGAGACGTGTTTTGGCGATGATGGTTCTGGATGGGCGCCTGTGGTGTGTTCCGTGGTTGATGGTTCCGGATGGAATCCCGCAGCGCGTTCCAGTGGATGATGGTTCCAGCGCACAAAAGAGGCCGTGCTTGCGGTTGCGCAGGCACGGCCTCGGTGATGCGATATGAGTGTGTCAGTTCGCCGAACGCTTATTTACTCGCCAGCGATGAACTTGACGGCCTGACGTGCCTCGGTCATCGTGCGGCCGCAGGCAAGGCCCGGGAAGAGCTCGGGGTACACGCCGGAGAAGAAGCTGCCCGAGCAGTCACCGGCGGCGTAGAGACCCTCGATGACCTTGTTCTGAGTGTCCTTCACCTGCATGTGCTCGTTGATCTTGATGCCGTCACCGGTGCACAGGATGGTGCCACCGCAGGTAACGCCGTAGAACGGCGGGGTCTTGAGCGTGGAGAGACGGTAGTCCTCCTTGCCGAAGTCCTCGTCAACGCCGCTCTCGGCGAGCTCGTTGTAGCGCTCGACCGTGGCGAGGAACGTGTCAACGGGGATGTTCAGGCCCTCGGCGAGCTCCTCGAGCGTGTCGGCCTTGACGAGGGTACCCTCCTCTGCCATCTGGTCGAACACACCGCCTTCCTGCATGAACATGTCGCGCATGATGATGGTGAGGCTGGCGCAGCCCAGCTTGTCAAACTTGACGACGTCGTCGCAGAAGTTGGCGTCCCACACGGTGTTCCACGTGCCGTAGGTCTGCTGGCTGGAGCAGTACACGTTCCAGTCGTAGGGGCCGGACTCGTTCATGAAGCGCTCACCCTCGGCGTTCACGCGCAGGAAAGGCTGGGAGGCGGGGTTGAACTGGCCCTCGTGCGGGAACTTCCAACCGCCAGTCTCCTCATCGCGCACGAAACCGCAAGGAGTGCCGGGCTCGGTTACGCCGCGGTCCCAAATCATGCCGGCAGGTTCGACGTCCTTCTCGGCGCCAACCCACATGGCAGCCTTGATGCCCATGCCGGTGTCGAAAGTCCAGCCGCCCTGGGCAGTGGTGCAGCGCACGAGCAGGGGGTTCAGGGCCTCGAGCATCTCATAGTTGCCCGCATAGCCGCCCGTGGTGAGCAGGACGTTCTTGGCGTTAATCTGCACGAAGCCGCCCTTGGTGGAGAAGATGGCGCCCGTTACAGGGCCGTCGCCGTCGCGGACGAGCTTGGCGAGGTCGTACTCGTAGTTGATGGTGTGGCCGGCCTTGCCGATATAGTCTTCGAGCAGCTCGTTGCGGCTCTTCTTCTGGTACTCCTCGGGCTGGTCCTCACGAGCGTTGAAGTTGTGCTGCGTGGGTGCGCAGAAGTAGTGGCAGCCGCCGGCGCCCTGCTCGTTGCCCGTGTTGGTCTCGAAGTAAACGTCGAATCCGTAGCCATCCATGATGTTGACGAGCCAGTCGCTCATCTCGGCGGAGTTGTCGATCCAGTTCTTGATGACCTTTTGGTTGACCTTGCCGTTGGCATAACGGGTGAGCTCGTTGAGCATGAACATGGAGTCGGCCTCCTTGCCGGCCTCCTTGCACTGCGTAGAGTTGCACACGCCGTACCAGTTGCGCGTGGTGCCCAGAAGACCGGTCTTCTCGCAGATCTCGAAGTTCATGCCGGCGTCGCTGGCGGTAGCGGCGGCAACCATGCCGGCGTTGCCGGCGCCGATGATGAGCAGGTCGGTCTCGCGGGTCTCGACGATATCGGCATCGACGATTTCGGGTGCGGTGCCGAGCCAATCGATGTCGGCCATGTGCTCGACGCCCCACGTGGGCGGCTCGTGGGTCTGGGAGTAGCTCTGGGCATCGGCGGACGTGCTCTCGTCTGCCATGGCGGTGCCGGCAATGCCCATGGCGGCGGTTGCAGCGGCGGCACTTGCGACAAAGTTCCTGCGGGTGAGTTCCATAGTTGCGATCCCTTTCTCACATCTGTACGAACGTTTGATATCCGGCCAGGCGCTTCCCCTGCCTCGCCGGCTATTTCCAACCATAGGCATGGCGGGGTCCCCCGTAGTCACCCACCAAGGAGTACATTTGCATTTGCCGTGGTAGAATGCCCGAAAATTGTCGGCAGGGGGAAGGCGAGTATGAAAAACGCGCTGCGTGCAGTGGGGCTGCCAAGCTTGGCACTTGCGCTGGAGACCTATCAAGTCTGGCTTCTCAATAATGGCATCTTCCCAGTGACGAGCGAGACATTCCCCTTGGCTCGCGAATTCCAGACCCTGGTGGGTATTGTGGTGGGGCTCGCTGTACTGCTTTCTGCCTTGCGCCACCCCGACTTTATCAAGGCACGCGTGGTGCCGCCCATTGCATTTGCTTGTGCAGCGGTGGGAGCTGGGCTGCTTCTTTGCGTGTCGGGAAGTCCTGCAGCGGTGACTATGGGCCTCATGCTGCTGTCTTTGGCTGGTGCGTCCAATCACTATCTCATAGGCATCGCATTTGCCCATGCTGACTCTCCCAAGCGCACCTCTATCGGTGTGGCGTGCGCCGTGCTCGTGGCAACGCTTGTCACGACGGTGTCGCCCGTCCCGTCGTTTCGTGCGTCAGTCGTTGCCGATGCTGGTATCACCTTGTCGACTCTTTTGCTTCTGTGGCGCGAGGTGACTCCCGTGTGGCGCGAGTCTATTGAGGGCAAAGCGGTCGAGCAGCTTGCGCTGGCGAATCCTCGGTCGTTCCTTTCGCCGGGTCATCAGGTGTATATTCTCATGCTCATTTTTTCCGCAGCGTTTGGATTCGCCTTGTCGTTGCGCATTTCTCAATTCACACCTGTTTCCAGCTATCTCAGCCTTGGTGTGCTGCTGGTCGCTGTCGCATGGTTTGTACTGGCTCCCGACGGAAAAAAGGGTCACGACGACGCACTCTTTGCTGTGGCGGCGCTCCTTGTGGTTGCCGGGTTCTTGCTTGCCCCGCTCGATGTGGCCCCCAGTGCAGCAAACGGGTTGCTCGATGCCGGAAACTCATGCTTCAAGGTCTTGTCGTGGACGGTTATGGCCGCCTTGTGCGCGCGCAATATGGTCGGAAGCCTGGCGGTGCTTGCCTGTGGGGCGATTGCCGGTGGTGCAGGGACGTTTCTCGGCGCTGATTTGGGGCACCTTTGCAACGCTTTGCTTGCCACGCAACCTGATGGGGCATCACTTGTCACGAGCGTTGTGGTCCTTGCCCTCTTTGCCTATGTGATTTTTGGCCTGCGCGGCTTTACCTTTGCCGACACGATTCAAGGTGTGGAGCCCGTTGAGGAACTCCCTGTTCCGGTTGACATGCCGCCCGATCGCGATGCGCTCATCGAGAGCTCCTGCGATGCCCTTGCGGGTGAGTGCGGTCTTACCGAGCGCGAGCGCGAGGTGTTCGGGATGCTTGCGCGTGGGCACAACGGCTATCACATCCGCGATGAACTCACGTTGTCGTACAACACCGTGAAAACTCATGTCAAACGCATCTATCGCAAGCTCGATGTGCATTCGCAACAAGAGCTTATCGACCTTGTCGAGAGCCGCAGCAACGTGTAGGGGCCGCCCCTGCGTTCTTGTGCTTGACATTTTGCGAGGGCTTTGATGGGTTCGCAAAAGGGCAAAAACAGGCTCGCGCAGGTACGTTTTTCGCCCCCTGCAAAGCGAATCTTGCTGTTCGCAAGCAACCCTGCATTTGTAGGGGGACCTCCTTTGGGTCATGTCGCTTGACACAATCTACCAGGTACTTTGAAGTCCATTCTAAATGCACCTATCGGCAAAGGACCCTGAAGTCCACTATGGGTGGCACACCGCACGACAACGCAGCCCAAGGGGGAAGCGAAGATGTGCGGGGGCAACCTAGTGGTCTATGGAAGACCGCGCAAAGGTGCGCGAGCTTCCAGGCAGGCAAGCTGCCTGCCAAGAAAAAGGAGGAAAGGTATGTCCAAGGCATGCACGCGTAGGGATCTGCTTAAGGGCGCCGCTGCTGGCGCCGCCGCGACGAGCTTCGCCGCCATCGCTCCTCTGGCTCTGGCCGAGGGCGAGGACGCTCAGTTCGACCGCGAGGTAGACCTCCTCGTCGTGGGTTATGGTCTTGCTGGCGAGGCTGCTGCCCTCGAGGCCAATGACATCGATCCCGATGCCAACGTTCTTATCATTGAGAAGCTCGACGAGGGCCAGGCTGGCGGTAACTCCATCGCTTCCGGCCAGACCGTCATCGTTCCTTCGGTCGATGATCTCGACACCTTCAAGACCTACGTCGCTTCTTGCTTCAAGCCCAACCCCATCCCCGAGGATTACCTCGACTGGATGTGCAAGGAGTTCGCTGATCAGCCCGAGTGGATTCAGGGCACCGTTTCGCCCGTGGGTTATGAGCTCGGCTACGTCTCCGGTGGCCCCATCACCTGGGGCAAGCTCGTCACCGAGTTCCCGGACCTCGACGGCTCCAGCTTCGTGGGCTGCTCCGGCCACGTCCGTGACGCTTCCGCTGGTGCTCCCTTCGAGTACGGCGGCGTGTGGCGCGGCTTCTCTCGTGCCGTTGAGTCCCGCGAGAACATCACGGTCGAGTGGGAGTGCCCGCTGACCCAGCTCATCGTCGACGCTGAGGGTAAGATTGTCGGCGGCGTTGTGAACAACAAGGGCACCGAGGAGCGCATCGGCGCTTCCAAGGGCGTTGTGCTTGCCTGCGGCGGCTATGAGAACAACCTCCAGATGCAGCGCGACTTCCACGGTATGGACATGGTCTACACCGGCGGCACCCCTGGCAACACCGGCGACGCCATCCAGATGCTCATGGGCCTCGGCGCTGAGATTTGGCACATGCGCAACCAGACCCAGTCCGGCGGCCTGTGGCTCGGCATCAAGGTGCCGGATTATGAGAGCACCTTCATGCGCGCCTTCACCATGCCTGCTGGCTCCTGGATTGAGGTTGACGCCGAGGACAAGCGCTTCTACAACGAGTCCGCTGCTTACCACCGTCAGCACATGAAGTACAAGCAGTACGGCCACTACGTGGACGTGCCCCACGACCGCGCCCTGCCCGTCAGCCTGATTTTCGACGACAAGACCTGCCAGGCCGGCGCCATCGTCACCAAGTGGCTTTCTTGGCCCATCACCACGCTCGGCTACACCTGGTCTGACGACAACTCCGTTGAGATTGAGAAGGGCTGGATCACCAAGGCCGACTCCATCGCTGAGCTCGCCGAGCTCATCGGCCGCGACGCCGACACCCTCCAGGCCACCATCGACGCCTACAACGCTGGCATTGAGGCTGGTTCCGACGAGTTTGGCCGCGACCCCGAGACCATGGCCCCCATCGACACGCCTCCGTTCTACGCCGTGGGCATCACCCCCACGCTCGTTGCCACGACCGGTGGCGCCAAGCGCGACACCCAGTCCCGTGTTCTGAAGTGGGACGGCACGCCCATCGAGGGTCTGTACGAGGCTGGCGAGCTCGGCTCCTACGTCGCCAACCTGTACCAGAACGGCATGTTCCTCGCTGAGTGCATCGCTTCGGGCCGCGCTGCTGCCGACACCGCCTTCGGTGGCCGTTCCACCGTCGCCGAGGAACTCCCCCAGCAGGATCTCGCTGCCCTCATCGACATCACGAAGAAGGCTGACGGCACCTACGAGCAGGTCATCAACGGCAACGAGGGCAAGTTCACCATCCAGGTCACCGTTGCGGGCGGCGCCATCACCGACTTCCAGGTTGTCCAGGGTCGCGACAACATGTTCATGAACGACGATCAGCTCCAGGAGTACGTCGACGCTGTCATCGACGGCCAGACCGTCAAGGTTGACTCTGTCGCCGGCGCTACACTGACCGTCAACAAGCTGAACCAGGGTATGCAGGACCTCTTCGCTGACACCGCGAAGTAAGAAAGTTTGTAGCGGAACCTCGTCCGCTGCGTTCCCGGGAGGCTAGAGTACTCCAGTAGGCCAAAGGCCCGCACCGCGCACGTCGCCTCCCGGCGCCTTGCGGACGAGAACCCGCATTTGAGTGGGAAGCGGAACTGTATAGATCCGCATAGGTACGACGCCTAAATCAACTGGCCGGGCGTTTCACTCGAAATGCCCGGCCTTTTTCTAGGGAGCCATCATGGCTGAGCATATTTCTCGTCGTTCGTTCGTTACCGGTGCCGCCGTGGCCGCCACTGCAGCTGCTGCCGCTAGCATCACCACCACGCCTGCTCGCGCCGAGCAGGCCGCTGAAGAGCCCAAGCCCGATTCCGGTGTCATGCGTATTTGCATCTCCTGCAACGACCTGGACAAGAGCATCAACTTCTTCACTGGCATGTTCGAGTACACGCTGGTGGGCACCGGTATCCTCCTGCCTGAGGAAGTCAAGGCCCTGTACGGCCTCGAGGGCGGCGCGCGTTATGCAATGGTCAAGAACGAGTACCAGTCCACGGTGATTCAGTTCATCGAGTTTGACGCCCGCACGGGTGCTTGCATCCGTACCGCCGATCGCAATGGCTACGACCCCGGTTACTTCGACGTTGCCATGCGTTGCGACAACAACAAGGCTGTCCACAAGCACCTCACCAAGCTGGGCTATTCCTACTACTGCGAGCCCTACGAGTACTCCACCGACTGGAGTGACTCCACGGTCTCCGAGGCAGTGCTCTGCGGCGTGGACGGTATCCCCACGACCATGATTGAGTCTGTTTCCGAGCCTCGCCCCGAGTTTGACGGCCTGTTCAAGAACATGACCGACATCGCCCTCGTTGTCAGCGACATGGACGTCGCCGACAAGTTCTGGACCGAGGTCATCGGCATGCCCAAGGTCTACGATGAGGAGCTGACCGACGGTCTGGTTGACCCGATTCTGGGCCTGCCTGAGGGCACGCACTCTCGTATGGTGTACTACTCCGGCTCCAACACCCCCGTTGTTGAGGCCCTGAGCTTCTCCATCGAGGGTAACCCGATGTCCGAGGTTGCCAAGCCTGAGAACGCCGGCATCTTCGCCATGTCCTACATCGTCGATGACGTTGAGGCAGTTGCCAAGAAGGCTGCCGACGCTGGTTTCAACGTGCACGGCGACCCGGTCGAGACGGTCATCGCTGTCTTCGGTCATGTACGTTCTGTGATGATCGACGGCCCCGACGGCATGCTCGCCGAGGTTTTCCAGAAGCTCTAAGCTCTCCTTGCGCTTCATTTGAGTTTTAAGTGGGCTCGCGCGTGAGTCCACCCTCCCAAGAACCTCCCCCGCTGATGGGCAATGCCCCGGTGGGGGAGGTTTTTTTTGATGGGGGTATTCCCTGCAAAGAGTAGGGGTTAGGGGTGCGTTGTTTGCGTGCTTTGAGTGTTGGGGGAGGCATCGCCAAATCGGGCTAAATTGCTTCGGATGGCGGCTACAACGCAGGATTGACTGGGGTATACTTACAAACTGTCGACAGAGCCGCGCTGCGGCCACTGGGGACTGTCGGCATGCGAGGGGGTGCCAGGGCAAGGTCGTTTCCGACCGGGCTGCGGCGCCCTTGATAGTTCATGCCAGGTTTTCCGGTGCATGTCTTTGTTGCCGTCGTCGTTGGGGGTCGTATGGTTGCCAAGACCGTAGCACGTGTCGAACGTCGTGTTGATGTTTACTGCTTTGCCTTGTTTTTGGGCTACGGCTTCTTTCGCGTGCTGTTGAATGCCACATATTCGTCTGCCATGTCTACCATGCGTGACATGACAAGTGTGAATGCCGTTAACTTTGAATTCTCATTTGCATCCTCATTTTCAATCCTGCTGACTTCGGCGGTATTGGTGGCCTGGAGCTGCATGAAGCCTAGCTCCCGCTTGCATCTGGCGGGTGTCGTTTCTGCTGTGGTGCTTCTTGGCATGGACATCCTTTCGAGTGCCGGTGTTTTCGACGGTGCGCTCAACGAGGTAGGAATGATTGTGCTTGCCTCGGCATGGGGTCTGACCTCCATTGTGGTTAATGCCGCTTGGCTCGTGCCGTTTGTGGGAATGGGCCCACGTCGATGCCTTACCACGCTTATAGCCAGCATGCTTGTAAGCTCGCTCGTCTCCCTGGGCTTGTCTGTGCTGCCTGAGGTGACTCAAGATGTCTTGCTGGCTTGTTTGGGCATTGCGAGCATTGTCTTGTTCTGCTTCATCTGCCGCATGAAGGACCCCGTAACAGCGCCCATGGTGTGTCTCGAAGGGGTGGAGCCTGCGCGCCCGGGTCGCGAGTCGTTGCGGCGCACGACCGATTTGCTCGCGGAACTTTGGGGTCCCATCGTCATCTTTGCCTCGCTTACGATGCTCGCGGGCTTCGTTGCGTCGTTTGTGGAGTCGGGCCAGTACAGCGCTGCGGGGGCCGCAAGTGGGCCGAGCCTGTTCGCCACATTGGAGGCAGTTGGCATCTCGCCTACCAACCTGGCATCTCTTTGCGCCATAGTCTTCCTTGCGGTGCTCGCGTTCGTAGCAAACAGGACGTTTGACCTCACCAAGACGTTCCGTTTTGCATTCCCCTTTATTGCCCTGCTGCTGGTTGCCCTGCCATTCACTGATGCAAATTTCGATGTGTTCTTCCAGGCATCTCTTGCGTTTCTGAGCACGATCGTCAACGTCTCAATCATGTTCTTGATGATTGAGACCGCGGGCGTGCGCCAGGCGCCTCCGGTTGCCGTTGTGGCAAGCTCGATGTTTATCGCACGGGCCGCCCTTTTGGTGAGCCTTATCGCCGGCATGGTGCTGAATGCTCAAGACGACCTCGATGGCACCGTGCGTGCGATGGTGCTCGTGGTGGCCGGTATCTACCTGCTGTCGATGACGCTGGTCCTGCTTACGCGCAAGCAGGGAAGGCGTGTTGCTGGCGTGTCGGTATCCCTGACCTCGGAAGACGTTGCGTTCAACCGTCCTCAGGCTGCGGCTGCGGATGGCGAAGCGGGGGAGGGCGGCGTCGAGGTGCGTACTGTGCCGGAGCCGGTGAACCAGGTGTCTCAAGCCTCGCCTGCGCCTACCCCTCTTGAAGCGCGCGCGGCTGACTTGGCTACCAAATACCATCTGACACCGCGTGAGCACGAGGTCGTGTTGCTTCTTGCCCAGGGCCGCAGTGCTCCCTTCATCGGCAACGAGCTCGGGCTTGCTACGAACACCGTGCGCGGCTATGTCCAGGAGGCATATGCCAAGCTTGACGTGCACTCCAAGCAGGAGCTTATCGACCTCTTGACGAGCGAGTAGTTCAGTGGTGCATCTTACCTCGTTTTTGCGTCGCCACACCATGCCGTCCGTCGCGGTTGTGGCGGCGCTTTTGACGTGCGCGTTTGTGCCACCTGATGCCGGATATGCGGGGTATGTCGATTGGGGCACCCTTGCCAAGCTCGCGAGCATGCTGCTTGCGGTGGGAGGACTCAACGCCTCGGGGATTATCCAAGTACTGGCAGCGCACGTTGTGGTGGCATGCTCGGGTATGCGCCTCCTTGTGTTTGCATTGGTGGGTATGACCGCTCTTGCCTCGATGTTCGTGACAAACGACATGGCCTTGCTTGCGCTTTTGCCTCTTGCGGCGGCTTGCTTGGCGACGTGCGGCAGGCTTGACCTTGTGGCACCTGTGTTTGCGCTCCAAGGCCTGGCGGCAAACCTCTGTGGCATGCTGCTGCCGTTTGGCAATCCTCAGAACATTTATCTCGCCGGATTTTTTGACATTGGATTTGCCGACTTCGTACGTACGATGTTGCCACCCTTTGCTCTGGCCACGGTGCTCGTTGGGCTTGCGTGTCCCTTTGTGGGCAGGGGAAGCGTACAAGTGGAAGTTCCGGCACCTGTTGCAAATGGGCGTCAAGCGACGCTTTCGGCCGGTGCGCTTGCATGCTGCGTGGCTGCGGTTGTCGGCGTGCTGCCGAGCTGGGCTTGTCTGGCGTGCGCGGTTGCTCTCACGTTGGCAGGGGACGCCCGCCTGCCCTTGCGCATCGACTGGGGACTCATCGTCACCTTTGCGGCATTCTTTGTGTTCTCGGGCAACCTTGCTCGCGTGCCTGAGGTGAGGCAGACATTTACGGCATGGTTTGGAGCTGGTGCGTTCGTCCCAGCAGCGCTGCTCTCCCAGGTTATTAGCAATGTTCCTGCCGCCATTGTGTTTTCGGGCTTCACGGGTGATTGGACGGGTCTTCTTGCCGGCGTCAATGTAGGCGGGGCGGGCACGCCCATCGCGTCACTGGCCACGCTTATCGTCATCGCCCAGTATGGCGTGGTGACGCGAGGGTTCCGGGCGACACAAGGAGAATCGGGCCCGCTCTCTACCAGGAAGTTCATGGGGATGCTTGTGGGGGCAAACGCTGGCTTTCTTGGCATTCTGCTGGCTGCGGGAATAATTCTCGGCTGGTAGGCTCTCTAAGCGGGCCTGCCCTGCGGTCTGTTTGCCTCTCGGTGCCCCAGGTGTTCTGGGCGAGGTACAGGCGTGCGAGGCGCGGGCTGCGCCCATGCGAACATGGCGGTAAACACACAGAGCCGCACGCGCCCCGGTAGGCGAGGTGCGTGCGGCTCTGTATTTGCAGTCTTAGCGCGGACACGGGCAGGCGACTTACAGATCTTCTTCCATGTCCATCTGCCCGCTGGCGATGCGGTTCTCCACCAGCTCGAGCATCTCGTCTTTGCTGTGCACGTCGAGCTTTTGGTAGATATGAGCGATGTGGGCCTTGGTGGTGCCGGGGTTGATGCCGGCTGTTTCGGCGATAAAGGCGCTCGTATGGCCCTGGGCGAGCATGGCGAAGACCTGATGCTCGCGGAGTGACAATCCGAACTCGGTGGCGATGGAGGCGAAGACGCGCCCCTCGAACTCGCCGGCTGCCTGAGCCACGCGGCCCTTGAAGTTGTCCTCCTGGCGCACGCTCAGAAGGCGGGCCAGTGAGAAGCTCGCCATGATGGCTAGTCCACAGAACGCTATGGGCAGTAGGATTTCAACGAGACCGACCGACAGCGTGGGCATCTCGGTGACAATCTCGATGATGCGGCAGGTGAAGGTGCCCGTCAGAATGGTGACCGCGATTGCCATCTTGTCGATGAACGTGATATCGAGCTCCGAAAAACCGTACTGCTCCTTGAGCTCTGAAAGCTGTACTGAAGACAAGGTTTGCCAAGAGAGCCAGATGGCGCAGAACAGGGACGGGAACATGCTGGTAAGGCCGCCTTTCAGGAAAGGCAGGCTCAGAATCCAACACGCCACGAGGATAAGCGCAGGCAACAGGGTACAGGGCGGATCGTCGCTGCGCAGCACGGCGACGGCCGCCGCAGCGACGACGACAAGCGAGAACGTAAGCAGGGCGATATCGGGGTTACCGGTGGCGAGTGCGGCTGTCGCCGTGGGGAAGAAGCCCAGCGAGAAACCGTATGCAAGGCGCTGAGCGGCAAGCGCGATGAAGCTTTTAGCCGAGCGGTTCTTTGCCTTGCGACGATGTGTCTGGAGGCCAATGCCGCCCCACAGCATGACTGCTGAGCCGCCCGCCGAGCTCAAGCACATCATCCAAGCCATGGGGATGAAAGGCGAAAGGGCTTTTCCAATAAGAATCAGTGCGGAGGCGATAAGGACGGCGACCACGACGTTGCGGGCTGCGAGATGCTTCTCGAGCGAGGCGAACGCCAACCCCCATAAGATCATCGATGCGCCGAGCGTGAAGAGGTCGAGCGCCTCAAGCAGGAGCGCCGCCCAAAAAGGGAGCGAAACGCTCGTCGCCTCTACGATGAGCACAAGCATGGCCGCGAAAATCATGACAGCAGATATGGGTGCGCGTGGCTTTCGGACGCCCCAGCGCTTGCAGATGAGGAAGGTGACGAAGACCCAAAGCGTCATGAAGACGTCTTCGATGATGGGGGAGTTGGCCCCGACTGGCGTGGAGTAGATGGGATCGGGGTTCATGATGCGATAGGCATACGACGCCCAATATAAGCCGGCTCCAAGGGCAAGCCAGGGGTTAGTATCTTTGGCCCAAATCTTTGATGACACAAACGCCTCCCATGATTAGCCAAGTTTTTTCAAATAAGCCCAAAAGGAAGCTTGATTTGTCAAGCAAGGCTACAAACTGCGTAAACGCTGTCTATAACCTAGAAGATTACCACATAACTCTGCGGGTTAATTGCTCGACTAACCGATTTTGCGAATTGCGTTGGCGGGTGCCTCGGGACCATTATGGGATTCAGCGACGCGGCGCAGCGAGCGAACGCAGATGACACGCAACGCAGGTGGGGAAGCCTCAACGTACGGTTATCTGCAGACGCAAAAAGCTGCAAAGCGCGCCGGTATTCGATGCGCACTACATAGTAGAAGGGGACATCGTTATGAATCGCACCATGACTGCTCTTGGCACCTCCATTTCCAGGCGTCAGCTCGTCGGTGGCATGATGGCCGCTGCTGTGGCAGCCCCCATCGTCGCTTCCCGCACTCGCGGCGTTGCGTTCGCTGAGGCTTCCGAGATCAAGGACGGCACCTACACCGCTTCCGCTCAGGCCATGAACGACCTCCTCGAGGTCAGCGTGACCATTACTGACGGCAAGATCGCTGACGTTACCGTCTCCCCTAACTCCGAGACCCCCGGCATCGGCGGCCAGCTGCTCGACAAGACCGGCGCCGTCGCCGACAGCATCGGAAAGGCTCCTGTCGACCTGCTCCCTGAGCTGATCGTCGCCAACAACTCCCTGGCCGTCGATATGGTCACCGGCGCCACCATCACCTCCGCCGTGCTTCTCTCCCTGGTTGAGGACTGCATCAAGCAGGCCGGCGGCGATCCTGCCAACTTCCAGGATGCCGTTGAGTACCCCGCCTACGGCGACGGCGACGCTGACATGATCGTCGTCGGCGGCGGCGGCGCTGGCCTCGTGGCCGCCATCGCTGCTGCCCAGCAGGGCAAGAAGGTCGCCATCATCGAGAAGAACGGCGAGTGCGGCGGCGACACCCTGGTCTGCGGTGCCATCTACAACTGCCCCGACGAGGACATGCAGTCCAAGGTCGAGATGACCGACGCCGTCAAGACGACCATCGAGAAGGCTCTCGAGGCCACCAGCGACGACCCCGACACCCAGAAGGCCCTCGAGGAGATGCAGGCCCCCGTCAAGGAGCAGTGGGAAGAGTACAAGAGCTCCGGCCGCACCGACCTGTTCGACACCAAGGAGTGGTACGCACTCCAGACCTGGATCAACGGCGACATGGTTGCCGACCCCGAGCTCGTCAAGGTCCTGACCTACAACGCCTATGATGGCCTTGAGTGGCTCGAGGACCTCGGCATGGAGTTCTATGACGAGATTGGTCAGGGCGCCGGCTCCCTGTGGCAGCGCACCCACACCTCCAAGATGGCCATGGGCACGGGCATGATTTCCACCTACGCCACCGCCCTCGTGGATTATGCTGATCAGATTACGCTGTACAACGAGGCCACCGCTACCGACCTGGTGCTCGAGGACGGCAAGGTTGTTGGCGTCGTCGCTACCGACAACCACAACGGCAGCTCCTTCACCATCTCCTGCGCTGACGGCGCCGTCATCTCCACCGGTGGCTTCGCTGCCAACTCCAAGATGGTCCAGGACAACAACGACACCGGCAAGTGGCCTGACCTCTCCAGCGTTGCCACGACCAACCGCTTCTCCTGCTCGCAGGGCGACGGCATCACCATGGCCTCCGCTGCCGGCTGCTCGCTGACCGACATGGACCAGATTCAGCTGCTCTACCTGGGCAACATCCAGAACGGCCAGCTCACCAAGTACCCGCCGCGCGACGTTAACGGCACCGACCAGATCATCTTCATCAACAAGAACGGTGAGCGCTTCGTCCAGGAGGACGGCCGCCGCGACAAGATTTGCCTGGGCGTTCTCGACCAGCCCGACCAGATCTTCTACATGCTCGAGTCCGGTGACGGCGAAGGCTACAAGGACATCCACGACCCCGAGTGGCGCTCCGCTGACGGCTTCACTTTCGACTACCTGAACGACAACGGCTACATCGTGTGGGACGACACCCTCGAGGGCCTCGCTGGCAAGCTCGAGATGGATCCCGCCACGCTCCAGGCCACCGTCGACGCCTTCAACGCCTCCGTTGAGTCTGGCTCCGACGAGTTCGGCCGCACGCTCTTCTCCTGCAAGCTCGAGAACGGCCCCTGGGTCGCCACTCCTCGCCAGGCCTGCGTGCACCACACCATGGGCGGCCTGACTATCGACCCCGACGGCCATGTCATGGCAGCAGAGGGCGGCGAGAAGATCGAGGGCCTGTACGCTGCCGGTGAGGTTACGGGCGGCATCCACGGTGCCAACCGTCTGGGCGGCAACGCCGTCGTCGACACGGTCGTCTTTGGCAAGCTCGCCGCTGACAGCCTGGTCGCTGACTTCGCCTAGGTCTCAAGCTTTGGTACAGCGTGCGGGAGGAATGCCAAAGGTAGGAATCCCGTAGCGCGATGATCCCCTGGCCCGCCTTCCGGCATCGGAGGGCGGGCTATTTTTATGCGCGGTGGGTGGCGGGTGGATGCAGGCAGGGTCGAGTTTGATGCCGCCCTGGCTGCTTCGGCTTTAGGCGCGCCGCAACCAAGGGCGATGGTCTGATGATGCGTGGGGTGCAGGTGGTTCAATCAAACGTTGGCCTGCCGTTTGCCGGCGTGCATGCGCCATTGCGTCTGCTGGTTTTGTGCAACGGGCATCTCCGCCGCCCTCAGGCGTGCGCTGGCCGACGTTTGAGGCACCGTGGCGTACGCGCGGCGCACAATGAGCGGCGGGCGTAAGGCCGGCTCGGCTAGACGGACTGGCCACGCTTACTAAAACGTTAGCCACCATCCCCCACGCAGCGTGCCAAGGCACGCGGTAAGGAGTGCTCCCATGGGTTTTCTTGCTGGTAAGACCGCCATTATCACAGGTGCCGGCCGAGCCGTTCTCGCCGATGGCGTGAGCTGCGGTTCCATCGGCTACGGTATCGCCACCGCCTATGCCAAGGAGGGTGCGAACCTCGTCATCACCGGCCGCAACCAGGCCAAGCTCGACGCCGCCAAGGCAGAGCTCGAGGAGAAGTACGGCATTCGCGTGCTCGTCGTGGCTGCCGACGTCAACGCCGGTGCTGACAACGAGGCCGTGGTGCAGGGCGTCATCGACAAGGCCGTCGCCGAGTTCGGCCGCATCGACGTCCTCATCAACAACGCCCAGGCCTCCGCTTCGGGCGTGCCGCTGGCCGAGCACACGACCGACCAGTTCAACTTGGCCATGTTCTCGGGCCTCTATGCCGCTTTCTATTACATGAAGGCCTGCTATCCCTATCTCAAGGAGACCAAGGGTACGGTCATCAACTTTGCAAGTGGCGCGGGCCTCTTCGGCAACGTGGGCCAGTGCTCTTACGCCGCCGCCAAGGAGGGCATCCGCGGCCTTTCGCGCGTTGCGGCCAACGAGTGGGGCAAGGACGGCATCAATGTCAACGTCGTGTGCCCCCTGGCCTGGACGGCCCAGCTCGAGAAGTTCAAGGACGCTTACCCCGAGGCTTACGAGAAGAACGTCCACATGCCTCCCATGGGCCACTATGCCGACCCCGAGCTTGAGATCGGCCGTGCCTGCGTGCAGCTGGCGAGCCCCGACTTCAAGTTCATGAGCGGTGAGACCATCACGCTTGAGGGCGGTATGGGTCTGAGGCCCTAAAGGCGCAATCTCGCGTGTATGACGATGGGGGCCTTTCGGTCGCGCGACGGGAAGGCCCCCATTTTTGTGTTCGTTGGCCCGGGGCGGTGGAAGTTTTTCCTACTGCCCTTTTGCCGCGCGGTCTTCTACCAGCTCAAGCATCTCGTCCTTGCTGTGCACGCCGAGCTTTTGATAGATGTGCGACGCATGCGCCTTGGTGGTTCCAAGGGTGATGCCTGTGGCCTCGGCGATGAAAGGCCCCGTGTGGCCCTGGGCGAGCATGGCGAAAATCTCATGCTCGCGGGCCGATAGGCCGAACTCAGCGGCGATGGAGGCGAAGACGCGATCCTCGAACTCGCCGGCCGCCTGGGCCACGCGCCCCTTGAAGCTGTCCTCCTGGTGCACGCTCAGAAGCTGGGCCAGCGCGAAGCTCGCCATGAAGGAAAGGCCGAAGTAGGCCATGGGAAGAAATGTCTCGATGGCGTTCCAGGGCAATGCCGGCATGCCCGCGATGCCTTCGATGGTGCGGCAGGTTACGGTGCCTACCAGCACCGACACGGCGATGGCGATCTTATCGATGAGCGTGATGTCGAGCTCTGACAGGCCGTACAGCTCTTTGAGCTCTGACAGCTGTACCGCAGAGAGCGTTTGCCAGGCAAGCCAGATGGCGCAGAGCATCAGGGGGAACATGCATGCGAGCCCACCGTTCAAAAAGGGCAGGATCAGAATTCCGCATGCGCCAAGGGAGAGCACGGGCAGCAAGGTGCATGGGGGATCGTCGCTGCGAAGCGCCGCTATGGCCGCAAGGGCGATGCCGGCAAGCGCGAATGCGAGGAGCGCCGGGTCGGGGCCTCCCTTGGCAAGCGCCGCCGTGGCGGTGGGGAAGAAACCCAGTGTGGCGCCGTAGGCAAGGCGTTGGGCGGCGAGAAGCACGAGGCTTTTCGCGGTGGGCCGGGGCCTGGAGGCGCGCTTGTACGTCTGAAGGCCGAGGTTACCGCCTAAAAGAACGGCCGAGCTTCCTATCGAGGCCAAGCACATCATCCAGGCTATGGGCACGAACGCCGACAGGGCCTTGCCCACGAGAATGAGCGCCGCGGCGATGAGGACGGAGACGACGACGTTGCGCGCCGCCAGGTATTTTTCAAGCGAGGCAAAGGCAAGGCCCCACATGATCATTGACGCGCCGAGCGTGAAGAGGTCGAGCGCCTCGATAATAAGCGCCGCCCAAAGCGGGAGGGCAATCTGCGTCACTTCGGCAATGAGAACAAGGGTTGCGGCGGCGATCATGACGGTGGCAATGGGCACGCGGGGCTTGCGTACGCCCCAGCGCTTGCAAACAAGGAAGGTCACGAAGACCCAGAGCGTCATGAAAAGGTCCGCGATAAGGGGAGAGTTGGAGCCGACGATCTCTTGGTAGATAGGATCGGGGTTCATGATGCGAAACGCGTACGATGCCCAGTACAGGCTTGCTCCCATGGCAAGTCGGGGGTTGGTGTCCTTCGCCCATATCTTTAACTGCACGAACGCCTCCCATGACTCGCCAGATTATTTCTGCAAGGACTCGGAAAGCCAAAGCAGAAGCAAAACAAGTCTACAAGCTGCGTAAACAATGTCTATACACCAAGAGTTTATCACGGCGTGCGGGTCGGTTTGATGCCGAATAATCCATTAGCGAGATGCGTCGACCAGCGGGGCGAACCATTATCGAAGTAGCGTCGCATTGTGAACGGCGGATGCGGACGGCGTGGCGCGGAGGTGGGGAAGCCTCAGCGCACGAGCGTCCGCAGTTGTATTAAGCCGCTGCAATGCCCGCTTATATTCGATGTGCACGACTAGTAGAAGGGGACATCGTTATGAATCGCTCCATGACCGCTCTCGGCACTTCCATCTCCAGGCGTCAGGTTGTCGGTGGCATGCTTGCCGCTGTTCTGGCCGCCCCGATCGTCGCCTCCCGCACCAACGGCGTGGCTTTCGCCGAGGGTTCCGCGGTTGCCGACGGCACCTACACCGCTTCCGCTCAGGCTATGAACGACCTTCTCGAGGTCACCGTGACCATCGCCGACGGCAAGATTGCCGACGTCGTTGTCGCCCCCAACTCTGAGACCCCCGGCATCGGCGGCCAGCTGCTCGACAAGACCGGCGCCGTCGCCGACAGCATCGGCAAGGCTCCCGTTGACCGTCTGCCCGAGGAGATTGTCGCCAACAACTCTACGGCCGTCGATATGGTCACCGGCGCCACCATCACCTCCGCTGTGCTGATTTCCCTCGTCGAGGACTGCATCAAGCAGGCTGGCGGCGATCCTGCCGACTTCCGTACCCCCATCGACTACCCCGCATATACCGACGCCGAGGCTGACGTCGTCGTTGTCGGTGGCGGCGGTGCTGGCCTCGTGGCCGCCATCGCAGCTGCCCAGCAGGGCAAGAAGGTCATCATTCTTGAGAAGAACGGCGAGTGCGGCGGCGACACCCTGGTCTGCGGCGCCATCTACAACTGCCCCGACCCCGACATGCAGGCCAACGTCGAGATGAGCGACGCCGTCAAGTCGACCATCGAGAAGGCTCTCGAGGCCACCAGCGACGACCCTGACACCCAGAAGGCCCTTGAGGCCATGCAGGCTCCCGTTCGCGAGCAGTGGGACGAGTACAAGGCCGCCGGCCGCACCGATCTGTTCGACACCAAGGAGTGGTACGCACTTCAGACCTGGATCAACGGCGACATGGTCGCTGACCCCGAGCTCGTCAAGGTCCTGACCTACAACGCTTTCGAGGGCCTCGAGTGGCTCGAGGACCTCGGCATGGAGTTCTACGGTGAGATCAGCCAGGGCGCCGGCTCCCTGTGGCAGCGCACCCACACCTCCAAGATGGCCATGGGCACGGGCATGATCTCCACCTACGCCACCGCCCTCGTGGACCTCGCCGACAAGATCACCCTGTGCAACGAGGCCACCGCTACCGACCTGGTGCTTGAGGATGGCCGCGTCGTGGGCGTCGTCGCTACTGACAACCATACCGGCGCTCCCTTCACCGTTTCTTGCACCGACGGCGCTGTCATCTCCACCGGTGGCTTCGCGGCCAACGCCAAGATGGTCCAGGACAACAACGACACCGGCAAGTGGCCCGACCTGTCCAACACCTCCACGACCAACCGCTTCTCCTGCTCGCAGGGTGACGGCATCACCATGGCCTGCGCTGCCGGCTGCTCGCTGACCGACATGGACCAGATCCAGCTGCTCTACCTGGGCAACGTTGTCAACGGTCAGATCACGAAGTACCCGCCGCGCAACGCCAACGGCACCGACCAGCTCATCTTCATCAACAAGAACGGCGAGCGCTTCGTCCAGGAGGACGGCCGCCGCGACAAGATCTGCCTGGGCGTTCTCGACCAGCCTGAGCAGTACTTCTACCTGCTCGAGTCCGGCGACGGCTCGCTGTACGCCGACATCCACGACCCCGCATGGCGCTCCGCCGACGGCTTCACCTTCGACTACCTGAGCGACAACGGCTACATCGTGTGGGACGAGACGCTTGATGGCCTGGCCGCCAAGCTCGACATGGATCCCGCCACGCTCCAGGCAACCGTCGACGCCTTCAACGAGGCCGTCGAGACCGGCTCCGACGAGTTCGGCCGCACGCTCTTCTCCTGCAAGCTCGAGAACGGCCCCTGGGTTGCCACCCCTCGCCAGGTCTGCATCCACCACACTATGGGCGGCCTGACCATCGACACCGCCGGCCATGTCATGGCTGCTGACGGCGGCAAGATCGACGGTCTGTACGCTGCCGGCGAGGTCACGGGCGGCATCCACGGCGGCAACCGCCTGGGCGGCAACGCCGTCGTCGACACGGTCGTCTTCGGCAAGCTCGCCGCTGACAGCCTCGTGGCCGACGTGGCATAAGCCTTACGGCGATCAATCGTCCCTCGCGCGCCGCGCATGAGGCGACTGCTTGAGCAGGAGTTTCGCGGCGTGATGTCCCCAAGGCCCGCTCTCCGCACCTGGAGGGCGGGCCTTTGGTGTTTGTTGCGTAAAGGTTCGGTCAAGCCTGCGTACAGCTTGTGTGCGGGGCGGCTGCGCCCGCTGTGCGGCGGGTATCCTTCCCTTGAAGTAATCGGTATGCAGAATCGCCCGCGCGATGGGGCGCAGGCGGGGGTGGACAAGGGGTCCGCCCAGAATGGAAGGTAGATTGTATGATCAGGCTGGTAGCATCTGATATGGACGGCACGCTGCTCGATGAGAACTCCCAGGTGCCGCCTGAGACGTTCGGGCTCATCAGGCAGCTTGACAAGGCGGGCGTGCGTTTCGTCGTTTCCTCGGGCCGCCGACTCGACACCCTGCGGGAATTTCTCGAACCCGTGGACGGGTACATCGACTTCGTGGCCTCCAACGGCGCCCAGGTCATGGTCGCAGGCGAGCTTGTCGACCGCGAGGTGTTCTCGCATATGGCGCTCAGACGTCTCAAGAAGGTCGTCGACATGTTCGACTGCCTGCACATGGCGCTGTTTGACGAGAAGAACAGCTATTTGCTCGATGAGCCCGGCTGTTTTGAGCTTGAGGCTGACAAGGATCTGCGCCAGGCCGTCGTGGTGCACGAGGTTCCCTCGCCTGAGACTGCCATCATCAAGGCGTCGGTGTATTGCGACACGCCCGGCAACGTCATGGATATGGCGTACGTGCTTGAGCGCGAACTGGGCGACGTCTTTGTATTCGCTCCCTCGGGCCGCAGCTGGATCGACGTCATGCAAAAGGGCGTCTCCAAGGCCACGGGCCTGCGGCAGGTGCTTGAGCGCCGCGGCATTCGCGCTGAGCAGGTCATGGCATTCGGCGACTCGATGAACGATTACGAGCTGCTGACTTCAGTGGGCCATCCTGTCGCCATGGGCAACGGCCGCTACGCTGTGAAGCAGATTGCCGAGCGTACGGTGGGCACGAACGTCGAGCATGCGGTGCAATCCGAGATGCGCGCACTTGTCGCGTCAGAAGGCGAGGAGTTTCCGCCCATTCCGGATCTGTTCTAAGAAGTGGCCGGTATCCGCCAATTTTCTGCATGGCCCGTTGAGGGTTTTGGGTCGACGGCACTAAAAACCATTCCATTGAGCGAATAGTTTTTTTGAGACAATATGGTATAAAACTATTCGTTAAAGAAAACAGTTTCCGACTCTCGATGGGTGGTGCTTCGATGAAGACCGTTGGTGAGGCCGCGACGATGCTCGGAGTTTCAAGGCGGCGTGTCTATGCGCTGATTGAGACGGGCGTCTTGACGGCTGAGAAGGTCAGCGGGATTTGGCTTGTGGATGAGGGAAGCCTGGGGAAGCGCCTTGCAAGTGATGTGGACAGGCGTGGCGGGCGGCCTCGAAAAGGAAATGGCGCCGGCGAGGTGCGGCTAGAGCTTATGAATCGCAATCACATCATTGCGCCGGCAGTATATGACATGAGACGTGGCATATTTTCGTCTGTGGGCCCCCTTGTGGATGAGAGCCGTGCTCCGCTTGGTTTGGTCGACGAGCGCGGCAAGATTTCCGCAGCCGCTCTTTCTTCTTGGTGGAGCGGGCGAGGGATACCCCAGGCGAGGAAGGGTCTCGCTGACATTCTTGCACAATGGGGCGTTGCGCTGCCCGAGGAGCTCGTGTATCGCAACCTCGGACTCTCGCTGTCCGACCAGTACTGGGTGCGGCCCGAGGGGTTGGATGCGACGTGGGACAAGTTCAACTTTTTCACGAACGATTTCGAGAGACTGAATATCGCAAGCGAAGGGCTTGAACCTCAAAGGCATCCGGACAACACATCTGACGGCGTTTTGCCCAAGCATTGGTTTGTGGCGTCAGATGGAAGGAGGATGCTTGCCAAGGGAGGCGGAACCTTTTCTCAAGAGCCGTGCAATGAGGTCATCGCAACAGAACTCTGTAGGCGCATCATGCCTGAAACCCAGTTTTGCCCCTATGCCCTGGGGAAAGAAGCCGACGCCTTGGTGTCACTTTGCTCCAACTTTCTTTCGGATGAGGAGGAGTATGTCCCTGCGCATTATGTACGCATGCTCAGGCCGCGAGGACCTCACCACGGCGATTATCAGCACTACCTGGAATGTTGTTATGAGCTGGGGATTGATGACGTACCACGGGCTATTTCGTATGGGATTGTTTGCGATGACGTGATGGCAAACACTGACCGTCATTGGCGCAACTTTGGTATTGTTCGAAATGTTGAGACTCTTGCATGTCGCATTGCGCCGATTTTTGACACAGGCTCAAGCTTGTGGTGCGACCGCGAGGATCTTTTGGTCGCCCATGACTTCACGTTCAGTTCCAAGCAGTTTGAGATCAATCCTGGGAAACAGTTGCAGCTTGCCGATTTGGATTGGGTTGACACGGACAAAATCCAGGACTTGGACGAGTATGCATGCGAAGTTCTTTGCAAAAGTACCCTTTCGCCCCAGCGTATTGACCTCATCTGCGAGGGCATTCGCTGGCGCGTTCAACGTCTCACGCACATTTGCGAGTTTTTGTAGCGCGGCGTTTGCAACTATCCTTGCCTTGAAGTCGAGACTATCCGAACCATCCAGTTTTCGGGTGTCGAGCTACGTGCACGTATGACACAGAGGGACAGGTTCAGTTGCCATGCATGCCCGCCGGCAAAGCCGTTCCTAGCCTTCTTCCGGGGCCTGGAACACCAGTTCGACGAGGCCTTGGCGGCCGGTGACGGAGCACTTGCCGTAGATATGGGAGATGTGCGTCTTCACCGTGCTGTCCGACAGGTTGAGCTGCTCGCTGATGTAGGCACGCGAACGTCCCTCGATGACCATGGGGAGAATCTGCGCCTCACGCGGGGAGAGGCGGTACTCGTCGATGAGCCGGTCGCAGGTAAGGCTGACGGCCGTGTTGAGGGCGTCTTCGGGCGCAGCCTCATCTGCCGTAGCCACTGTGGGCTGCTGACCGTTGGCCCCGGCCTCGGCGACGGCGGCCGTGCCTCCCAGCCCCTCGGTCTGCCATGTGCCGCCGCCCCTGATCCCGCGGCTTGTGATGGCCGCAAAGACCAGGTAGGCCACGATGATCACGAAGACGAAGCTGAGCGCGGCCGTGCGGCTCATGAGCATGACAAGCAGGGCGCTTGCCCCCGAGTAGACGGCAATCGGCAAGGCTGTCGTGCGCAGCGTGGGCTCAGCCTCGCCCTGAAGAAGTGCTGCAACAGCAGACCAGAAGGCGAGGTGCGACAAGAGCTCCTCGACCTGCAGCAGCTCGTAGGGAACAGCCTCGTCGCCCAGGTACGAGCGCAGCGTGATGAGGAAGAGCCCGGCAAGAAGCACGAGCGTGGCAGGCCTGAAGCGGGCAGGCGTGGGCCAGGTTGAGGGAACGAGCACGGCAAAGAGGCCGAACACCACGAGGGCAACCGCGTAAAGCACTGCCGCAAAAAGTGACGTGCCGGGGCCGACCACGCCGGGGAATTCAGAGCCCCACATGCCCAGGTTCGAGAAGCCGCGCAGCGTGGACAGAATAAGAGCAAGAACGCAGGCATAGAGCAGCGTATCGTGCTTGGTTGCCTTGCCCTGGGGGAGGCAATCGGATTTAGTGGTTTTTTCTGCAACAGGCATGCGCGCTGCCAAGGCGCACAGCGCACACATGCAGATGGGCATGATGGAGGCGATGATGATTTGGGCCACGCTTGGAATCGTGAATAGGAACGACAGGGCCAGTTCTTTGAATATCAGGCACAAAATGGTGGCCATCACGCACGATGCGAAGCCGCGCCTCTGCGAAATCATAAGATAGAACCGCGCGACAAGCCAGCAGTATCCTATGCCTGAAACCGTGAGGCCTATGACGGAGGGCAGGTCGGGCGTCAGCGGCCCCGCGGTTCCAGGGCGGGCGTATGCGACTGTTGCCACGGCCGACAAAATGGGAATGACCCAGGCAAGCACGCGGTCGTGACGCTTGAGCATGCGCGGGGCAAAAAACATGACGAGCGCCGTGATGAACAGGCCGATTTGGAAGAAAATGCGGCAGTTGACGGTGGCATAGAAGCTGTGTGCCGAGGTCAAAAAGCCCACTGCATGGCCTTCGAGCGTGCACCAGACAAAGTTGCACGCCAAGCCCAGGCCGCAGATGAGCTCAAACGGCGTGGGGCGCGCGGCGTTCAGGGCCGCACGCACAGCAGTCTGATTGACAGCTGTATGTGCATTGGTATCAGGCGTCCCCTTTGCCTGCTTCTCTTTAATTGTGCAGCCAGTATCCTCGACCCCTTGGCCGGGCTGCTGTGTCTTCATGGCACGCTCCCGCGTTCTCCCCTTTTTTGCAGATGATGATACCACAGGTGTTGCATTTGCGGCCTTATGGGCCATCCCCCGAGAAGGGCCAAAAAGCCGCCGAGCCCCTGTGTTGAGGAGCCCGGCGGCTAGTGGTGCCTATGCGGTGTTCAGCTTTACGTGCTTACTCGACCGTGAACTGCGTGGTGGCAGCGATGGGCGAGATGGTGCCGTCGGCCGTGATGGCGCGGACGGTGAACTCGTACTCGCCGGGATCGGCGATCTGAGTCGTGAACTCCCAGGAGACCCAGCGATCGGCCGAGGCGCCCTCGGTGGAGCAGACCGTCCAGGTCTCGCCACCGTCGAGGGAGACCTCAAGGGCGGCGATGGGGGAGCCCAGGTCGTCAGCGTGGCCCTTGAAGGTGATGTCGTCGCCAACGTGGAACAGGGCAGAGTCGCTCGTGTTCACGATGTTGACCTTGCCGCGGTAGTCCTGGCCGGTCTTGTTGACGGTGGGGACGTTCTCCTCGCGGGTGACCTGCAGGCTGACGACGTCGCGGGTGAAGTAGGCGGCGACCGTCTTGGGCATCCAAAGCTGCGTTGTGCCCTCGGCGATTTTGTCGCCGTTCATCTGGTACACGAGCATGGCCTTGTTCTCGAGGACGTAGTCCAGGGGCATGGGAACGCCGTAGCCGTCAGTGCCGTAAGCGGTGAAGGTGTTGACGCCCTCCTCGAGCTCGGCGAGGTTGAGGAGCTTCTCGACGGGCACGCCGACGACCTCAGCCTGGGCGAGGGTGCCGCCCGTGGCGCAGGAGCAGACGAGAACGTCGCGCACGGAGTCTTCCTCCATGTCGGTGATGTTCACCGTGAAGGCCTTCTTAATGTCGCCGCCGACGTTGACGTAGTAGTTGGCAACACCGTTGTTGACGGTGCTGTTGATGGTCGGCTTAGCGCACATGCTCTCGACGGTGGCGCCGAAGATGTTGAACAGGTCGTCGCTGGGTGTGATCTCGTCCTGGTTGAAGGCGAAGGTGCCCTGGACGTTGTGCACAGCCTGGAAGTCCTGGCCGGGAACCTCAACGGTGGCCTCGTGGTTGGCGTCCTGGGTGGGAGCGCCGGCGTTGGAAGCAACAGGGGCGGCCATGGCGGCCGACAGCGGGATGCAGGCAGCCATGGAGGCGCCGGTGATGCCCGTAAGAACGGTCTTGGTCGAAGTCTTCATGTGTGTGTTGCCTCCTTAGTCGACAACGTCTTTGGCGTTGAACATGATGGTCTGCCACTCGGACTGCGTACGGCCAGTCTCGGTGACGGCGCGAGCGGAGATGGTGTAAGCACCCTCGACCTCGGGCGTCCAGGTGAAGTACCAGTACGTCCACTTGTTGGGGTCGGAGCCGCCCTCGATGTCGTAGCTGACCCACGTCTTGCCGCCGTCGAGGGAGATCTCGATAGCCGTGATGCCCTCGTCGTAAGCGTCGCAGACGCCCTCGAACGTGTAGGCCTCGTTGGTCTTGATGATCTTGCCGTCGGGCAGGTGCAGGATGGCCGTGTTGGGCTTGTTGGTGAACTGGACATCCTCAGAAGCGGAGGAGGCATCGCCGCCGTTGCTCATGCTGGTGCCGCCGACGATCCAGCCGCAGGGGATGTTGGCCGAGAAGTCGAGGTCGGCGTCGGTGACCTGGTACTCGTTGATCTGCTTGGAGAAGATCTGAGCGTCGACGCCCTCGGTCCAGTTCATGCAGGGGAAGCCAGTGGACCAGGTGAGGTCCTCGCCGCCGATCTTGTAGACCAGGTAGCTCTCGCCGAGCTTCTCGAGCGGGAAGGCGCGATGCGAGCTGTCGTCAGCGCGGACAACGTGGACGCCGGTGGAGCCGTCAACATAGCCGCCGGCACGCTCGATGAGCCAGGACACGGGGATACCGGTGATCTCGACGTTGGAGATCATGGCGCCGCCGATGGGGTCCCAGTCGCAGTGGATCTTGCTGGGCTTGGTCACGACGACACCAGCAGCCTCGGCCTCTTCGATGAGGGTGGTGAGCTTCTCGGTGTAGGGGTTGTTGACCGTACCGTCGATGGTGATCTCCCAGGTGTCGAAGAGCTCCTGGTCGAGGGGCAGATTAGCGCCGTTCTTGCCTGCAGCACCACGGAGGTTGTCGTAGTAGGTGTGCATCCAGTCGAGGGAGAACATCTCGTCGACGGAAAGGACGTTGTCCTGGTCGACGACGAGCTCGCCCTGGACGTCCTCAGCAGCGACGCGGTTCATGCCGAAGTACAGGTCATACTTGACCAGGTCCCACAGCGTCATGCCAGCGCCGTCATCGGTGGCGTTGTGGCAGGAGTAGCAGTTGCCACCCACGGTGCTGAAGGTGTTGCCGTAGCGGGAGCCGTAGTGCAGGGCATGGATGAGCGTACCGAACTGGTGGTCATCCTTGACGTAGCCCATGGTCTCGCCGTGGCACAGCAGGCACTGCTGGACGCCGAGGTTATTGTCGAGGGCGTAGTTCCACACCACGGGGTGGTGGTAGTCCATGCCCGAGACGACGTCCTTGAGGTCGGCGTGGCAGGCGTTGCAGCCACGGTTGTCGCCGTCAAGGTAGTAGGTGTTGTACGAGATGGTGTCAGAGAACTTCTGCCAGGCGCCAACCTCGTACTCGCTGGGGGTGCGCTGGATCTTGGTGCCGTCGGCGAGCTCCGTCACCTTAGGGGCGTAGTCAGACTCGATCTGGTCCCAATAGTTGCCGAGCTCGTTGAGGTACTCGTCGCCGGGGAACGGAACCGACTCGCCGCCGAGGGCCATGTCGGTGAGCTCCTGATAGTCATAGGCGTATGCGTTCGTGGCGCACATGCCTCCCGCGAGCATCAGTCCCGCCAACGGAACTGCGAGCAGGGTCCTCAGCTTGGTGTCAACCATGTGCTTGCTCCTCTCCTGTCTTCCTTACGTCTGGTGAATCAGGGCCTGAAAGCGGCCCGCGTCTTCTTCAGGTTAAGGAAATAGATAGGAGCGCGTATCGCCTAAACGGGCAAAAGTCTCGGCGAACTGCGTTGCAAACATCACCAAAACGGGTTGGATGTGTGTAACCTGTGTAGAAATGTGACAATTGCAACAAAAACTCGGGCTGGACGCTTGATTTTTTGGCGGGGCATTCTTTGGGGGATGACGGATGAAAACGAGAAGCGCCCAGGGGTGAGGCCCCGGGCGCTTTGGAATTGACGGGTTGTGAAGCAGCGGCGCATGCCCCGTGTGTGTCTTGCTCCGGCGTTGCGATCGGCACGAAGGCGCGCGAGCTGTTGACGTGCCCCATGTGCGGCCTATCCGAGCCTCACCGTCCGTGTGGCGACTCGTTCGGTGAGGCTGGGGGAGTGGGAGACAAGGATGACGCCCATGTTTTGGGCGACGGATTCCTCCAGAAGGACGTGCCAGATCTGAGCCTGCGTGAGGGCGTCGAGCATCGTCGAAATCTCGTCGGCGATGAGGTAGCGTGGGCGGGCGGCGAGGGCGCGCGCGATGCAGAAGCGCTGCAGCTCGCCGCCGGACAGCTCATGGGGGAAGCGCGTGAGCCACTTCTCGCGGATGCCGAGCCGGTTGAGCAGCTCGCGATGGGTCTGCGAGAGCGCGTCGTCGGAGAGGCTGCGCAGGCGCTTGTGGCCCACTCCGGCCTCGGCTAGCATCGCGGCCATGCGCATGCGTGGGTCCACGGCCTTTTCGGGATGCTGCCACACAAGCTGCACGGGGCAGATGCCGCGCTTGGGGAGCGGATTGCCGTCGAGTAGGATCTGTCCTGCGGTGGGGTGCAGGTAGCCTGCGAGCATGCGGCACAGCGTGGTTTTGCCAAAGCCGGATGGCGCTTGCAGCGCCACGCGCTCGCCGGGCTCAATGGAGAAGTCGAGTCCCTGGTAGATGAGTGCCTTGCCCGGATAGGCGAAGGTGATGCCGCGTGCTTCTAGCATGGGGTGCCTCCCTGGGCGTGCTCGGTGCCGGGGGTTTCTGCGGGCATGTCCGCGCCTGGGGTGGCCTCTTCTTCGGTGGTCCAGGCGAACCCGTGCTCGGGAAGCGCGTGCCAGAGCTGGCGCGAGAAGGGATGGCGCAGCGCGTCGGGGCTGTTGAAGCTCTCCACGGAGGTTTCCTCAACCACGGTGCCGTCCTGGAACACGGCCATGCGGTCGGCAACGCGCAGAGCGAGCTCGATGTCGTGTGTGATGAGCATGACGCCTCCGCCCTCGTCGGCAAAGGCGCGCAGGTCGGCCAGGGCCTTGCACGCCAGGTCCAGGTCGAGGCCGGGTGTGGGCTCGTCGGCCACGATGAGGCGCGGCTCGTCCATAAGGGCGCAGCACAGAAGCACGCGGCGCGTCATGCCGCCGGAAAGCTCGTGGGGGTACATCTTTGCCACGTCTTCGGCCAGGCCGTAGCGGGCGAAGAGTTCCTTGCGGCGAGCCTGGCGGCGCTGCTTGTCTTGGCGGTTGCGGGCAAGGCCCTCCACCTGTTTGCCCACGCGCATGAGAGGGTCGAGGTTCGCGGTGCTCTGCGGGACCAGGCTGATGCCGTGGCCGCGCAGTTCCTCGAGCCGCGCAGCGCTGCACTCCTCGCCGTCGAACCAGATGCGGCCGGTCACGGTGGCGTTGGGTTCGTACAGGCCCAAGATGGCGTCTGCCAGCAGGCTCTTGCCTGAGCCCGACGCGCCCACCACGGCAATGACCTCGCCTTCGTGCACGGAGACGCTCAGGTCGTGGATGACCTCCACATCGCGGCGGCGTGCCTGGAAGAACGGCTCGTCCTCCTCGTACATGCGAAACGACACGCTCAGGTGCTCAACCTGCAGCAGGTGGTGGCCGTGCTCGTGGTGCGAGTGCTCGCCGTGGGTGTGGTGATGATGCGCCTCGTGGTCGGCATGGGGCGAGGGCTCAAAAGCGGCGACCGACGACTCCCCGTAGGCCTTGCTGTGGCGCTTCTGGGTCTCGGGCGCTTCCACGGTGACGACCGGCACCGAAGGGGTGCTCTTGGTGGCCGCGCCGTTGCGATTTTCTGCGGTATTCATCCCCAGCCTCCTATTCCTGTGCGCTGTGGGGGTCGAGGAGTTTGCGCAGGTTAGAGCCTGCCACGTCGAAGAGCGCCACGGTGCCGATGAGCGCGAGGCCCGGGAACACGGCGAGCCACCACATGCCAGCCGTGAGATAGCTCATCGACTCCGAGAGGATGTTGCCGATGGCCGCCTGCTCGGGAGACAGGCCGAATCCCAGGAAGGTCACTGCGGCCTCGTGCAGGATTGCGTGGGGAAAGAGCAGGATGAGGCCCACGAGAAACTGCGGCAGCACAAAGGGCAGCATATGGCGCACGGCGATGGCGGCCTTGCTCACGCCGAGCTTGCCAGCGACGGCCACGAAGCCTGACTCGCGGCACTGCAGCACCTCGGCGCGCACGACGCGGGTGAGGCTGGGCCAGTGCGTCACGGCAACGCCGATCGTCACGCCCCAGAAGCCCCTGCCCAGGGCATACGAGATGAGAATGAGCAAGACGATGTGCGGAATGCCCATCATGAGGTCGATGAGCCAGGTCACGACAGCATCGGCGCGCTTGCCGCCCAGTGCGGCGAGGGTGCCCAGGGCAAGCGCGATGAGCGAGGAGACGCTTGCGGCGAGAAGGCCCACCAGCACGCTCGTGGCGAGGCCGGCAAGCGTGCGCGTGAGCATGTCGCGACCCATGCGGTCGGTGCCGAATAGGTGCTCCCAGCAAGGAGCGATGTTCTTGGCCGAGAAATCGGCGATGGTGGCTTTCGGGCCTATGTTCGCTCCGCACACGACAATGACAACGAGCGCAACGGCGGCGAGGATAAAGAGGGCGAGCGTGAGCTTGCGGCCTGCAGTGCGCCGCGATTTGGGCTGGTGAAGCACGGGCTGGGCGCTTGCGTGTGTCTCAGGGGCGCATGCTTGAGCGGCAACTGCGCCGCCGCAGGTTTGAAGGTTAGGCATGGGCGCCTCCCTTCCTGATGCGCGGGTCGATGATGCCGTACAGGATGTTTGCCGTGAGGTTGCCGGCGAACACGATGGCCGCCGAGAACGCCGCGATGCCTGCGAGCAGCGCAGCGTCGCCGCCCAGACCTGCGGTTACGGCCGCCTGCCCCAGGCCCGGATAGGAAAAGACCTGTTCAACGAGGACCGATCCGCCAAAAATCTCCGAGATGGAGGCAAACTGCAGCGTGATGGCCGGAAGCGAGAGGTTGCGCAGACCATGACGGCGCAGCGCAGACCACGTGCTGAGGCCGCGGGCGCGTGCGAAGCGGATGTAGTCGCTCTCAAGCACGTCGATCGTTTTTTCGCGGGTATGCAGGGCGATGTTGGCCACGCCCAGGACTGACAGGGTGAGGGCAGGCAGCACCATGTGGTGCAGCGTGTCGGCGAAACTCACCTCGGAAGTGGCGACGCCGATGGGCACCGAGAATCCCAGCGGGAACCAGCCGAGCTGCACGCCGAACACGATGAGCATCACGAGTGCCAGCCAGAACGTGGGGGTGGAGGCGAGCACGAGGCAATAGGCCTTCACACAGCGGTCGAGCGTGCTGCCGCGCTTGGCACCCGCCGCGATGCCCAAGGCCCCTCCGATGATGCCTGACAAAAGCCAGGCGCATGTCATGAGGGCAAGCGAGTTGCCTGCCTTCTGGGCAATGACGTCGACGACAGGGGCGTTGTAGCGAAGGGACATGCCCATGTCGCCCTGAAGCGCCGCCGAGAGCCACTCGCCGTAGCGCTGCCAGAAGGGAAGGCCAACTCCCCAGTACTCAGCGAGCTGGGCACGCTTCTCAGCGCTCATGCTGATATAGGCCGCCTGGCCCACGTTTGCCTGCACGGGGTCGATAGGCGAGGTGCTGACCAGGGCGAATGTGACGAGGCTCACAGCAAAGAGCAGCAGGGCCACCTTGGCTGCATTGCGTAAGATAAAACGTGCCATATCGTGCCTAACTACGCGTTGGTATGAGACGGCTACGCCCCCGTGCCGAATCGGACGCGGGGGCGGGTGGGAGAGGGCTTCATCCTCGGCATCTCAAGTAGTAGGGAGAGGGAGATGACGCTGGGGAGAAGCATGAGAACAACTTATATATGGGCTAGTTCCAGCTCCACTGGTCGACGTTGTTGGCAAGCGACCAGCCGTGACCGTGGGGGTGCGGCTTCTGCTCGGCGACCTGCAGGCCCTCACGCACGTAGTAGAGGTGGTCGATGTTGGTGAACCACACCCAGGTGGCAGCGCCCTGGGGAGCCACGCCCTGCTCGCCGTCCCACTGAGCCTTCTTCCACAGGTCGTAGGAGTCTTCGATGTGCGTCTGGGCCAGGGCCTCGTCGAGGTGGGCGTCTACCGTTGCGTTCTCGTAGCTGGAGAAATTGCCCCAGCCGGTGGAGTAGTTGAGCTCGTACATCTCGATGGGGGCGTTGGAACCCCAACCCCATTCGACGGGGCACTCGTACTGGTGCAGGTAGAGCTCGTCCCAGCTGCCGCCCTTGGGGTTGACCTCGACGCCGATCTCGCGCATCTGGTTGGCCCACTCCATAGCGATGCCCTGACGGGCCGAGTCACCGGCGGTGTAGTACAGGTCGAAGGCGCAGCGCACGCCGTCCTTGGCGCGGATACCGTCGCCGGAGTCCACCCAGCCGGCCTCCTCAAGGATCTGGCGGGCCTTCTCAACGTCCGTCTCGCATTTCATATCCTCGCTCGACCAGGGCAGGCCGTCGCCCACGGAGAAGGCGGGGGTGCCGTAGCCGTTGAGGACGTTGGAGATGAGGCGGTTGCGGTCGGTGGCGTAGTTGAGCGCACGACGGACGGCAACATCGCAGGTAACATCGTTGCCCTGGGCGTAGTCGACGCCGTTGTTGGACTTGGTGCCGCCGGCGGGAACGCAGGGCAGCGACACGCCGCGGGAGTCGACGGAGGTGCAGGCGAGCAGCTCGTAGCCTGCGGGGACGATGTCGTAGTAGGTGGCGGAGGTGTAGGCGACGTCGACCTGGCCGGCCTGCGCGGCGGCGATGGAGGCATCCTCCTCCATGAAGACGGCCACGACGCGCTGCATCTTCACGGGCTCGCCGTAGTAGTCGGGGTTGGCCTTGAGGATGACCTGCTGGCCCTTGTCCCACTGCTCGAGCATGTAGCGGCCGCTGCCGATGGGGTTCGCGCCATAGTCGGGGCCGTAGGCGTGCTCGGGCACGATGCCCATGACGGCGAGCGTGTAGAGCAGGGCGTTGAAGGGCTTGTTGAGGTGCAGCTCGACGGTGGTGTCGTCGACGACGACGGCCTCGTCGACCATGGAGAGGTCGGCTTCGGCGGCGCTGCTGTTGATGATGCCGTTGACGGTGAAGGCGACGTCGCGGGCGGTGAGGGGCTCGCCATCGGTGAACTTGACGTCGTCGCGGATGGTGAACGTCCAGGTCAGGCCGTCCTCGGAGCACTCATACGAGGTCGCGAGGTCGTTCTGGAACTCGAGGTTGATGTCGGTGGTGATGAGGGTGGACTGAATGAGCGGCTCGTGCACATGTTCGCCGCAGCCCCAGCTCACGAGCGGGTCGAAGCCGGCTGCAGGCTCAGAGCCCGTGGTCATGGTGAGAATGACCTGCGAGGGTGCGTCACCCTCGGCCTGGGCTGGACGAGGAGCCGCGAGGCCGCCGTTCGCTGCGAGCACAGCGGCGCCTGCTGCGAGACCGCCCGCCACAACCTGCCTGCGGGTGATGCCGGCTAGCGTCCTGCCGTCGTTGTTTGCTGCCATGTCCGCCGTCCTCTCACATGAGTGATACAAACTTTTAGATTCGTGTTACCGGATGCATCATACACGCCTTGGCGGTGGATGGTGCGGTCAATAATATTATTTTCAAATTCGTATTACGTATGGGGGATGAGTGGCGTGGGCCCTGGCATGGGTGGCCCAGGCGGCAGGTGGACATGGCCGGTGCGATGGGCACCGCGCTCGGCCGCGGCATCGCCCCCGACGTGCACATCCCCTGGACCCCGGCCCGGCTTGTGCGTGACGCCGAGCTCGAGACGGCCTGCGAGCGGGTAGCGGGGTAGCCTTGCCGCCACCTCGGCGCCAAAATGAGCGCACGTTTGCGTTTTAATCTTCGGCAGCCGAGCACGGTTCCGATGTCGCATATCATCCTGCCTGGTAGATGACGTGCGAGCATTCGGGCTATCTACCCCGGTCGAATTAAAACGCAAACGTGCGTGGTTTTTTGCGGGGCCGGGCGAGGCGGGTGGTGAAAGAGCACGCCGAGCGAGGGCGAAATGAAGGCCGACGCAGGGCGTCGACGGCGGGCAAAATTTGCCGACCTGCCGAAATCTGGCATCTACCTGCTTAAATGGTGTCAACTGATTTCCTGAAAACATTTTTCGCCATATTCGGGTGAACCCCCTTCAGCGAAATGAGGCCTAGGATGCAGCCTAGCCGACGGCACAAGGGGCCCTCTAAGTGGGCATGACCGTCGGTGGGCTTACTCGCTCCATACAAGGAGGATCACTATGAGCTCTGAGATGTCTCGTCGTTCGTTCTTTGGCGTCGGCGCAGCCGCCGTCGCCGCCGTCGCCGGTGCTGCCAGCCTTGCCAGCACCGCACAAGCCGCCCCTGGTGCTATGCCCGGTGGCGGAGCCACGGGCACCGCTACCACCGACGAGAGCACGACGGGTAACACCCACCTCGCCGTCAACGACACCGGAAACCCCGGCTACTGGGACGAGAACGGCCTGTGGATTCCCGGCTGGCTCGTTGCCCCCGCGGCTCCCGAGGCGGCAGACGAGGAGCTCGACTGCGACGTGCTCGTCGTTGGCCTGGGCGTGGCCGGCCTGTGCGCTGCCCGTGCAGCCATCGAGGAGGGTGCGAACGTCATCTGCGTCGAGCAGTCCGAGAACTACAACTGCCGTGCTGCCCAGTTCGGCAACATCAACTCCAGCTGGGCCCAGAAGGGTGGCGTCGTCTTTACCCCCGAGGACAAGATCGGCATGCTTAATGCCGAGATGCAGGCCAACGGCTGGCGCCCCGACGCGCGCATCTGGAACTACTGGATCAACCACTCTGGCGAGGCGTTCGACTGGCATGTCTCGGCCAACCCCGGCATCATCTTCCTGGACCCCAACCAGACTCCCACTGAGTCCGGCGTCCCCGGCGACCAGGTGCCTTCGGGCGGCATGGGCGGCGAGTCGGTCGATGGCAACATGTATATGACCTGCTTCAACAACCCCAAGAACCCCGAGTACGACTACGACACCGAGCTGTACCCGATGTACCCCGATGTTATCTGCTTCCGTCCTGACCAGGTTGCCCTGAACGACAAGATCATGGAGATCATCCAAGCTAGCGCTGATGTGCATTTCTCTACCAAGTGCCTGCAGTTCATCACGAACGACGAGGGCGCGGTCGTGGGCGCATGGTGCAAGGATGCCGACGGCAAGGTCACCAAGATCAACGCCAAGGCTGTCATCGATGCCTGCGGTGACTACGGCTCGAACACCGAGATGCGCTCCTACTACAGCCATGAGTCTTTCGAGATGATGTTTGGCTGGACCTCCACCGACTACGAGGGCAACCCCACCAACATGGGCATGGGCCTCAAGATGGCCGCCTGGGCCGGCGCCGCCCCTGAGTTCTCCGCCGCTGCCGTCATGACGCACTCCTTCGGTGGCGCCCTTGGCTGCGATCCGTTCCTGCTGGTAAACAAGAACGGCGACCGTTTCTGCAACGAGGACGTGCCCGGTCACCTGCTCTCTCAGGTGACCATCCGTCAGCCCGAGCAGAAGACCTTCCAGATTTTCGACTCCAAGTATCCCGAGCAGGTGCACACCATGCCCAACGGCCACGCCTGCTACTGGAACATCAACGACGACCTGGAGAGCGAGCCCTGGGGCAACTACATCGAGAAGATTGGTCAGCGCTCCACGGCCGAGGTTGAGGAAGCCGCCACGGCCAAGGCCGACACCATCGAGGAGCTCGCCGAGGCCATCGGCGTGCCTGCCGACGAGCTCAGCAAGACCATCGCCCGTTACAACGAGCTTGCCCGCCTGGGCCGCGATGACGACTTCGGCAAGCGTGCCGACCGTCTGTATCCCATCGTCGAGCCGCCGTTCTATGCCAGCGAGATCAGCAACATCTTCGCCTTCTGCATGACGCACGGCATCCGCTCCGACGCTGACTGCCATGCCCTCAACAAGGACTGGCAGGTCGTGCCCGGCCTGTACGTCTGCGGCAACACGCAGGGTTGTCGTTTTGCCGAGGACTACCCCACCACCATCATGGGCGTCTCTCACGGCATGGCAATGACCTTCGGCCGTCTGGCCGGCATCAACGCCGCTCAGGGCAAGTAAGGTAGGCTGCTGGGGGCGCGCTGCGGCCTGAAAGGGGTCGCGGGATTGGCGCGCTTCGGGAAGGCTCGCGCGCATATAGCGCGCACTGTCTGCGCATGTTTGACCTGCGAGTGGCCGTGTTGCGCAGGCGGTTGGGTTACGCTGCGTTTTGATATGGACGGGCGTGCGGGACGAGGCGACTTGGGCCCGCACGCCCGTTTTGCGCGACAGTATTTGGATGCATGGACGGCTTGGAAGAAAGGCAACGGCGATGGGTGAGACGGTGCAGCACGGACAGCGCAGCTTCCTGGGCGTTTTCGACCGACTGCTCAAGGCGATGCAGATGGACTATGCGCGCTGCGAGCGCTTTGAGGCGTCAGGCTACGCCGATTTTGCCGGTCAGCTCTATACGCTTAATTCCAACATGTTCCAAAACCGCGCGTTTTGCGATCGCATGCTGACGCAGATGATTTTGCATTATTTGACCTGGTATCAGGACCCGGGTTTGCAGCTTGTGGTGGGACCGGGAGCTGCATGGCACGTGACCAGCGATTTTGGCACCCAGCGATATGGCGATGCGCTCTATGTGATTTGGGCGGCGCCTTCTGCTGCGGTGCGCGTCGGCGAGCAAATTGTGGGCGTGAACGGGAAGTCCCTGGCCGAGGTGCGGCCCGAGGTGGAGCGCACGCTGTGGACGACGGTTGAGCCCGCCGACCCCGAGCGCGAGGACTGGTCAATTGTGCTTGCGTTTGCCAAGAACCTGCAGGTGAGGGGCGTCGACGGCATCGAACGCACGGTGAAGGTGGACGTCAGCGCCGGCGATGCCGAGTGGGCCAAGCCCGTGCGTTGCGCGAGGGGCGAAGGCGACGCGGGGCCCGCGGCGGCGGACGGCGCAGGTGGTGTGGCGGCGGATGGCGAAGACGCAGGTGGTGCGGGGCTGGCTGAGGCTGCGGATGGCGTGGCCTCGAGTGGCACGGGTCAGCCCTGCTGCGAGCTGAGCCAAGTCGGCAACGTGGTCGTCCTTACCCTGCGCAATCCCAGCGATCCTGCGTTCGCCAAGGCCCTCAATGGCTTGCTGGCCGAGGTGTGTGCGGCAAAGCACCTGGTCATCGACGTGCGTGGTTGCCGAGGGGGCACGCAGGAAGATATCTTCCCGCTTGTGCCGTTTGTGCTGGCATCGGGTGCAACGGCGAGTCCCGAGCAGCTTTTTGGCAAGCCGGGCATTGCGATGAACTACTCGCGCCACAACGTCGACGACAAGCTCAAGGAGCTTGAGGTGCTGCGGGCGCAGGCTCAAGAGGGCACGTCTGCCCCCGAGGACTTGGCGGAGCTCGACGACCTCGCCGCCGACCTTCGGGACAAGCGCGGGCAAAAGGGCGTCCGCGAGATGGAAAGCGCCGAGGCGTTCTACCCAGACGTGCAGTTCAGTAGGAGCCCGGGCGACCCTGCCACCCCTGCGCGCGTCGCGGTGCTCGCCGACCGCTGCACCGGCGAGGCTGCCGAATGGCTTGTCCGCGCCGCCAAAACAGCAGGTTACGCCGCTGTTATGGGGCGAGCCACCATCGGCTCGCTTGACAACACGTGCCCCAGGGCCGTTCGTCTCGACGACGATCTCACGCTCATCTTGCCTACGGCGACATATCTGGAAGCCCTCGAAGGTGATGCCACACTCGGTCGCGGAATCGCTCCTGACGTGCACATTCCCTGGACTCCCGCCCAGCTTTCGCATGACGTCGAGCTCGAGACGGCCTGCGAGCGGGTGACAGGTTAGCCTCGCTGCCGCTTCGGCGCCAAAAATGATCGCACGTTTGCGTTTTAATCTTCGGCGTGTGGGTGCAGTCCCAATGTCGCATAGCGTTCTGCCTGGTAGATGACGCGCGACAATTCGGGCTACCTGCCCCGGTCGAATTAAAACGCAAACGTGCGTGGTTTTTCCGGCGAGGCGGGGCTATGGCGGCGTGTGCGGCTGAGACGTCCTTGGTCGTGTCGACGCGGCCGGGCTGTCGATTGGCGAGTTATCCCATGGGAAAACGGCTATACTACATACTGAGTATATACCGAGTTCATTCTATTGGGGTGATTTACCATGACAACGACTATGAGCGTCAAGATGGATGAGGATATCAAGGCAAGCGTCTGTTCCATGCTTGAGGGTATAGGAATGACATTCGGCGGGTTTGTCAACATGGCGGCGCGCCAACTTCTTATTCAAGGAAGGCTGCCATTTGAGGTGATTGCACCTACTGTGCGCGACATTCCGAACGAGGAGACACGCCGCGCCCTCGTGGAGGCGGAGGCCAAGATGCTCGGAATTGTGCCCGACGATGCCATCTCGTTTGCCGATGGCTGCGAGGCTGCAGCGTTCATTCGGGGTCTTTAGTCATGTGGGAGATTCAGTTCGAGCAAGGTTTTATTCGAGATGTGCGAGCGGTTGTGCGACAGCATCCCCAGATTAGGGATGAGCTTGCCGTAGCTGTCGAGGTCCTTTCGGAAACAGGCACCCTGCCTGAGGGGTATTTTCTGCATGAGCTTGACAGCCCGGGTGGCAACTACAACGGGCACATGGATTTCCATTTGTCGGACGGCCTGGTTGACGTAGTTGTTCTTTGTGTCATGCACAAGGGCCGCATGGTAATCCGTTTTGTGCGCATGGGGATTCACGAAGAGCTGTTCAGAGGACGTCTGCGTTGAGCTAATAGCCCCGGCCGCGCTTGCCCGATTGGGAGGCGCGGCCGGGGCCATCTTTTAGTGCTCGGTTGAAGCTCGCTTATGCGTCGATCTTCTCGAAGTGGACGCGGGATTCGGCGTAATTGTCCACCGAGGCGCTCGTCTCGGAGTCGACGGCAGGGTAGCCCAGGGTGATGAAGAGCTGGGGATGATGGGTCTCCATGTCACCGCAGAAGAACGAGTAGTCGTAGTCCTGCTGGGTGTCCTTGTCCTGGGCGCGAGCCTCGCACACGCAGCTCGAGATGCCCATGGCGCTTGCCTGCACGAGCAGGGCCATGGCGGCCAGGCCGGCGTCATACTGGTAGAAGCGAGGATGGGCGTCCTCAGTGTCATGCTCTACGAGGGCGATGCACACGGGGCAGCCCTCCAGCTCGTTGGCATTGGGCGAGAACTCGTGAATCTTCTGCATGGTCTTGCGGTCGCGGATGACTACGAGCTCGAGCGACTTGGCGCCCACGGCCGACGGAGCGGTGAGGGCGGCCTGGAGCAGGAGCAGGACCTCCTCGTCGGTGATGTCGCGGTCGGGGTCGTACATGCTGCCCTCCAGGCCGTGCAGGGTGGTGCGCTCGGCAAGCTCGGGCACGACGTCGGTGACCTCGGCCTTCGTGTCGTCTGCGAACGCCGTGCGGGCCATGCCCATGGTGCAGGCGGCGAGGCCTGCGGCAAGGCTGCCGGAAACGAGGGTGCGGCGGGAAATGGTCCGATCGGTGGTCATAGCTGGTTCTCCTTTGTATGAGTATTCTCTCATCGCGTAGCGAGATGGGATTCGTGCTTTACTGTGCTGCCACGGTGTGGCCGGCAATCATGCCGAAGACGATGGAGTCGCCGGTGCCGCTGCCGTCGACGCGCTGGGTGCCGTGGAAGCCGCCCGTTACCTCGCCGGCCGCATAGAGGCCCTCGATGGGCTGCTCGTTCTCGTCGAGCACGCGGGTGGCCTCGTCGATGAGGATGCCGCCCATGAAATAGTGGGCGCCCACGCCGAACTTATAGCCGTAGAGCGGCGTGTCGAGGGTGGTGGTGTTCTCGCGACCGAAGAGCGAGTCGGTGCCAGTGGCAGCGTCCTCGTTCCATTGTTCGATGGTGTCTGCGAGGTTTTTGCCATCGAAGCCCAGCTCATCACCGAGTTCCTCGGCGGTGGAAGCCTCCTTCACATACCCCCGGCCGGCCAGTCCCTGCATGCGATCATCATAGTTGTCGGCGTCGAAGATGGCGTACACCTCACCCTTGTCCTGAGTGAGAATCTCGGGTGCGACTTCGAACTTCTCGGTGCAGAAGCGTTCGCCGGAGTTGTTGACGTAGATGGTTCCGTCAACCATAAAACCACCGGCCGGAAACGACATGCCGTAGCCTTCGATGACCGACGGGAAGGTTTGGATCTGATCAAGGTCAACGGCCTTGGCACCGAGCTTCTCTGCCATGAGGAGGCCGTCGCCTGTGGTCGGGGCCATTTCGTCGGTGATGCAGTTGGCGTATGCCGGTGCCACCTCAGCAATGAGGTCCTTGTTTTTGCCGAAGCCACCTGTGGTGAGCACCACGGCGTTTGCGGTGAAGGCCAGCTCCTGGCCGTCCGGGCCCGTGGCATTCACGCCGCAGACACGGCCGTCGGCATCCTGTATCAACTCGCTTGCTGCGACGCCCGTGTACACGGGGATGTCGGCATCCTTCACGGCCTTGTCGAGGGCGGCTACGACGGTCGTCATCGTGGTGGCTCCGTCGACCTCGCTCTTGAGCAGATAGTAGTTCTGCGAGGAGTTGCGGTCGTCATTGGAGATTTCTACGGTGAACTCCACGCCCAATTCGCTTAGGTAGTTGATTGCCTCAGCTGAGTTTGAGATGAAGGTGTCGACGAGATTCTTGCGGCTTCGTTCGTTGGTCTGAAGTGCCTCGAACCCTTCGAACGAGGTATCGGCTGCCTGGTAGGTGGGGTCGGCGAGCTGCACGTCGGAGTCGAAGGCGTTGATGCCGTTGGAGGCGCACAGGGTGTTGCCGCCCACTACGCCGGACTTCTCGATGACAATGACGCTTGCTCCGTCGCTGGCGGCGGTTGCGGCTGCCATGAGGCCTGCGCCGCCTGCTCCCACGATGATGACGTCTGCCTGCGTCTTATATTCAACTGCTGTCTTGTTTACGTTGTTGGAGAGTTTGTCGAAGTCTCCGCCGGCCTGCGCCACGCAGTCCTTGAGCGCAGTGAGGAAGGCGTCGCATGAAAGGGTCGCCCCGCTCACGCTCTCAACTGCCAGTGTTTGCCCGTCGATAACCTCCTGGGTGAGAGCGTCCATGGCGGCGACGCCCACAGTGGGTGTTTCGGAGCTGTCAACATCGATGGAATCAATTGCCTGGGCGGAGAAGGTCGCAGTTAGGGTGACGTCGCCGTTGCGGCCCGGTGCTGTGGCGCTGTAGGTGCCGGGCTTGGCGAACAGGTCCGTTCCAGCTTCGGCAAAAGCGAGGCCGGGGAGAAGCGAAGTGCCTGCGAGGGTGGCGCTCAGGCCGAGAAAGGACCGACGTGAACACGTACCGGAAAGCATGGGATTTACCTCGATTCATATCTGGAGAATTTGGACACCACATCGGCGCATGCCGTGCGACAGCTGTTATATTTGGCCCTATTGCGTGCCAAGCCAATCTTCCGAGCGGTGTATTTAGGCTCTGGCGACAGGTGTATATTTCTCTACCTGCCATTGTGAGCAGGTAAAACGTTGACCGTATCGACCGCATGTAGAAAGGGCGAGCCATGGTGCAGATTGGGTGCAAGCAGCCGTCGGCAGGCTCGGTTGCCATAGCGCCGGCGGCTGTTTTTGCCGTCTGCGTCGCTTTGCTTACTGCGAGCAGCTGGTTGGGCGAGCTCGTGGAGGGCGTCTCGGCCGCGCAGCGTATATCGTGGGCGCGTTGGGTTGCAGATGGCATGACCGCTGTGGTGTGCGTCGCCTTTATCGCCGGTCATAAACGGGTTGACGCGTTGTTTAATTGCGACGACAAGTGCCGACTGAAGAAATACGTGCTCCTCCTCGTCTTCATCGGCGTTGCCTCCGGACTCGGACGGGGGCTTTCCTGCTTTGCTGACGTTCTGGGGATGCCTGCCGTCCTGGCTGGTATGGGCCATGTAGTGTACGAAGGTGGCCTAACGGCGCTGCTTTTGATGACTTTGTGCATGGCAAGCATGTGCGCAGCTCGTTGGGTTTGCCTGGTGTTTCCTGCTGGTTTTGCCCTTGCTGCCGTGCTTCATTTTGTGCTGAGGGCGCTTCCCTCCGTGGGGGTTGCAGCGGTGGCGCCTGTGCTTCCCCTTGCCTGTGCCGGTTTAAACATCTGGGTGGTGACCGTCTGCCTTGGCGGTAGAGAGGGATGTGCGGACGAAGATTCCGTTTGCTGTCCGGGCGACGGACGCGAATGCTCGAAATGGACCTTTCCCGTCCGACCGGTTCTTCTCATGTGCGCTTACGCGTTCGCGTTCAATTTCTCTCTGTCCCTTTCTGAGGGACCCAATCCCTACGGGATGCTCGGCATGCTCCTGGTGTCGCTGATTGCTGTTGCCGTCGCCTTGAGTCTGCCTTCTCAGTACAATGCGAGTTTCCTGTACAGGATGGCCTTGCCGCTCATGATAGCCGGACTTGTATGCCTGGCATTTCTGGGGGAGGGGCGCACGGTCGCGGTGCTGTTTGCGAATTCTGGCAATGTCGCGTTCACGCTCTTCATGTACATTGCGCTTGCAACGCTGTGCGCCCGCTATGCCGTGAGTCCTGCTTGGATATTCGGTATCGTGCAGCTGGCCAGTGAGATTGCCGCGCTAGTGGGCATGCGGGTAGGCCAGGAGTTCACGGCGGTGTTTCCGGTCGGCAGCAGCGAGGCAAACCTCGCCGTGTGCGCCATGGTGGTGGCGGTTGTCGTGGTCTCTACGGTCTTTTTCAACGACGAAGTCGCGTCCCGTTCGTTTGGCCTTGCGCCCGTGGGGGACGAGGCTGCGGAAACGAGCGGCGCTGTCGGTGGGAAGGTGTTTTCTAATCTCACCATGTCGTACTCAGAGCGAATCGTGTGGCAATGTGCTCAGGTTGCCCGTCGCTATGGTCTGACGTTGCGCGAACAGGAGGTTCTTGAGTTGATGGTGCAGGGCATGTCCGTGCCTGACATAGCTGAGCGCACCGGCATCTCCTATGGCACCGCCAAGACCCACGTCAGTCATATATATAAGAAGCTTGATGTCCACTCCCGCGACGAGGCCTTGGCGCTTCTGTATCACGGAGTTTAAGACCCTGGCGTAGCTTTGCGTGCGACGCCGAGCTCGAGACAGCCTGCGAGGCGGTGGCGGGGTAGCCTCGCCGCCGCCTCGGCGTCAAAATAAGCGCACGTTTGCGTTTTAATGTTGGGCCGGCGAGAACAGTCTCGGTACGGCATGACGTTCTGCCTGGTAGATGATGCGCGACAATTCGGGCTACCTGCCCCGGTCGAATTAAAACGCAAACGTGCGTGGTTTTTTTGCGGGGCCGGGCGAGGCGGGTGGTGTTGAGTGGTGGCCTGCGCCTACTTCTTTATCGCAAGTTCCACGATGGCGGCGACGATGCCGCAGCTGATGCCGCCGATGGCCCAGGAGAGCCAGAAGTATTCGTTGTCGGAGAACAGCAGGATGAGGCCGACGATAGTGGCCACGAGGATGCAGATGGAGCACAGCGTGCCGCCGAGGGCGTTGCGGCGCTTGTGCAGGCGCATCTGCTCGCGCAGCACGGGGTCGATGACCTCCTCGATTGCCTGGTAGCTCATGGACTCGGCAATCTCGAGGTTGTAGGACTCCACGTTGAGGCGGCCGTGCATGACCGCGGCATAGATGAGCAGCCACACGCCCAGGCCAATGCACACGAGCAGCGTGCCTGCGCCCACAAAGTTCTTCCAGGATTCGAGTAGCTCGCAGAGGAGCACGCCTGCCAGGATGAGCGCCACGCCGCCGCCGATTCCCCAACCCAGAAGCTTACCGGCGCCGGCGCGGTCATCGGTGGTGTAGAAGTCTTCCACAAAAGGGTGCTCGCGGTTGAATGTCTGCCTGCGGATGCACGCAGGCACGATTATGGCCACGCCAGCAGCCACGCCGGCCAGGACAAAGGCCAGACAGATGACGCCTTCGGCCACGATGGGGCCGACGAAGCCCTCGAGCAGCAGACCGACTCCAATGGCAAGCAGAATGATTGCCGCACCGCAGGCAAGGCGCATCGCGAAGCTGCGCATGGCCTGGTCGTAGCCGCAGATGTCCTGTGGGGAGCCGGGCGCGGGTGCCGCAGTCTCGATGGGACGGCTCGTGAGGTCGCCTGTGATGATGTCGTCGAGCGAGCATTCAAAGATTTGGGAGAGGCGGATGAGCTTCTCTGTCTCGGGATAGGTGCCGCCGGCCTCCCATTTGGCGATGGCCTGCCGGCTCACGCCGACGAGCATGGCGAGCTGTTCCTGGGTCATGCCTTTGGTGGCGCGTAGGTGACGGATGTTGGCGCTGGTGCTCATGGGGGCTTCCTTTCGCGTGTCTGCAGGGAGGGTGCACGACGAACGCGGCGCGCGCCTGGCGGTAGGCGACTCGGGGCGACTGCACGTCCTGCGGGCAGTGCGCGACGACCGCAGTGGGCATGTCCGGCGATGCCAGCGGGGCACGCCTTCGATTGCCTTGGCCTCGAGCGCGAGCTGTGCGTTCAGCGGCTCCTCCCTGCATGGGATTTGAACCCCATTGTGTGGTTGCGCGGGCCGCTCCACAACCAACCAGCGGTAGCGTTTGGTTGCATTCTACCTGGTTGCGGCTGCTACGCAAGGTTGCCGAGCGGTTGCGAGCCTTCTACGCCGCCTTGTCTCTTGTCCCGCCGGTCGCGATGGGCTCCAGGTCGATGAGCTCCCTTTGCGAGTGCACGCCGCACTTGGAAAGGATGTTGCGGGCATGGGCGTGCACGGTGTTGAGCGAGATGCCGAGCTCGTCGCGGATGAAGGGGCGGCTGCGCCCGCCCAGCAGCAGGGCGCACACCTCGGTCTCGCGCTCGGTGAGCCCGAAGGCATCCCGGAGCATTTCGGCGCGCTCGCGCATCATCTCCTCGTGCGCGGCGTTCTTGTCAGACGCGACGGGAGCTGCAGTCTCCTCTTTGGCCTCGACAGGGCGCATCGCCCGGTTGCTCTGGTGGCTCGTTCTGGAGAAATACCAGTCGGGACTGAAGCCCGTCATCATCACCACGAGCACAACCAGGCACATCGCGGCCAGTATGGCGCAGAAGAGGTCGCGCTCATCCAGAAGCTTCACGGCAAGCAGGGCCGAGCCGCATCCAAGGAAGATGCCCAGGCCCTCGGCCAGGGCGTAGCCGGCAAACGCCGGAGCGGGCGCGACGGAGGTTCTCCGCAGGTACTTTGCCAGTGCGATCCACGTGGACATCTGCATGCCGAACATGCCGGCGTGCACGATGGCATAGGCCGCCTTGTGGCACGCAAGCGACTCGCCGCCGGCCCACAGCACGAGCACGTTGAGCGCGGCGAACGGCAGCAGCCAGCGGAAACCCATCGACATGTCGACATAGCGCATGGCATGGATCAGCACGACAAACAACACGAGCGTCACGAAAAAGCCGATGGAGAAGGCGATGAGGTAGCGGTCGTAGCGGTTGTAGGCGTTGACCGGGGCATCCACGACGCGCAAAAAGGCGACGAGGAACCACAGCGACCCCATCATGATGAGGGCCTTCGTGAGCGAGGGCACCTCAGGTGCGGTGGACTTCACGGAGACCAGAGGCTTTGCCCCCGCTCGGGCCCCACTTGCCTGCGCGCCGCTTGCCTGCGCTTGATCGCCGCACGCCTGGGCGCGCCCTACCCCCGCTCGGGAGCCGTTTGCCTGCGCACCGTCGCCCGCTCGGACATCGTCCTCCTTGTGGCCGTCTTCCACCTCATGATGCCCGAAAGGCGACGCGACACCATGCGCCCGGCGCGCCTTGGCCCAGGCGTCGTCGGGGTCGTCGAAAGGCCGGGCCACAAGCCAGGCGGAGAGGCACGGCAGGATGCACTCCGCGGCCAGGTCGACCGTGCCCCACAGCTTGATGGGAAGCGTCACGGTATAGAGGGCGAACGCGATGGTGAGGCACGCCACCACGTCGAACTCGATGCGCGCCTCGTTGCATGCCGTGAGGCGCGCGCCCCATGCGATGGTGAAGAGGGCAATCGTCATGCCGTAGGTGAGGCCGGCGATGGGAAAGAGCACCCAGAAGAACTGCTTGAAGGCGTAGCTCGACCACAGCGCCACGTTGCCCACGATGGCGCATGCGGCGGCGACCTTGCCCATGCGGGCCTCGTCAAACATGTGCCCGCGCGTGATGCCTGCCGTTGCGACGGCCGCCACAAGCGCGGTCGAGGCCGCGGCCACGAGCCAGATGAACTCAAGGTTGTACGGCACGAACGACCCAATGGCCATGCCGCAGCCGTACAAGGCTATGTAGTTCCAAGCCAAAAAGAACGCGAACCCGATGTTGCGCCGACACAGCATCTTAAGGCCGCGAATGGTCTCTCCCATGGTGCCCCCTACACTCGTTGTATCTGATTAAGTATGCCTACCAGGGCAGACAAATTGCAATAGTCACAACGTGGTAATGAGCTCGAATCTCAGTTCGGTGCCAGGAATGTTGCGGATTTGGCGATATAGCAACAACGTTTGGATGTGTCTCGGAAACATTCTTGACATAGTGCATCGAGGTGGGCAACGGCGTGGGCGCACATGCGCCGCAACGTACCGAGGCGACCTTGCGCGGGGAAGCGCGGTCGCCGCGGAGACCCACATATATGTAAGGGACAGTCAAGGAGGAGGAACATGAATCCGATCTGCATGGACCGAAGGACATTCACTGCCGGCATGGCAGCCGCAGGTCTGCTCACGGTTGCGGGCACCGGCCTTTTGGGCAACGCCCCCGCGGCTCTCGCCGACGAGGCGGAGTTCCCGGCACCCACCAAGGGCCAGCCCGTCGAGGCGAAGGTCGACCCCAAGACCGGTGAGCTCACCGTCAACGACGACGTCATCGTGCGCTACAGCACGTGCCTGGGGTGCTACTGCGACTGCGGCAACCGCGTGAAGATCGACCGCGAGACCGGTCGCGTGCTGTCGGTGGGCGGCAACCCCTATCACGTGAACAGCGCTTATCCGTGCCTGCCTTTCGAGGCATCGCTGGACGACGCGTACCGCGCCCAGAGCTTTGCCAACGGCTGCGGCAACACCACGCACGGCACCGTGTGCGCCCGCGGCCAGGGAACCTGGGTCATGTACAGCCAGCCCGACCGTATCACCACGCCCCTCAAGCGCGCCGGCAAGCGCGGTGAGAACAAGTGGACGGCCATCTCCTGGGATCAGCTCATCACCGAGGTCACCGAGGGCGGCAAGCTCTTCGCCGACCTGGGCGAGGACCGCGAGATCGAGGGCTTCAAGGCCGTTCATGACAACACCACCCTCATCGACCCCGAGCGTCCCGACCTGGGCACCGTCTCCAACCAGCTCGTGCTCATGGGCGGCCGCTCCGACGGTCGTTACGGCACCTCGGGCCGCTTCGTGAAGGGCTTCGGCACGGTCAACCAGGTCGGCCACGGCTCCACCTGCGGCTGCGCCCAGTGGGCCAAGCCCCTCACCGAGAAGCGCTCCGTCGGCGCCATCTCCGACGTCGACTTCTGCGAGTACATCCTGTGGATGGGCGAGTTCCCCGGCGCCACGGGCAACAGCTTCCAGGGCATCGCCAAGCGTTCGGCCAAGCGCCTGCGCGACGGCGAGTGCAAGATGGACGTCCTCGACCCGGTGCTGGGCAACGGCAACGTCACGCCCACCATGCCCGGCATCAACTGGGTGCCGATCAAGGCTTCCACCAACCCCGCCTTCTCCTGCGCCGCGGTGCAGTGGATCGTGGACAACGAGGCCTACAACGAGGAGTACCTGCGCTTCCCCAACTTCCAGGCCGCATGGGACGCCGGCTACGGCTCCTTCTCCAACGCCACGCTGCTCGTCGTGGTGGACGAAGCCGACGAGAACTACCGCAAGTTCCTGCGCCCCGAGCAGGCCGGCCTTGAGACCCCCGTGCTCGAGGAGGGTGCCTCCGATCCCGACTTCCGCGTGTGCATCGACTCCGCCACCGGCGAGCCTGTCGTGAACACCACCTGCACCCAGGCTGACCTCGACTTCGACGGCGAGGTCAACGGCGTGCACGTGCGCACCGCTTGGTCGCTCATGCTCGAGAGCATCTATGAGAAGACTCCCGAGGAGTACTCCGAGATCTGCGGCGTGAGCGTCGAGGAGATCAACCGCATCGCCAAGGAGTTCACCTCTCACGGCACCAAGTCCTCTGCTCGCCTCATGGGCGGCTCGGGCACCCAGAACGGCCTTGAGACCGCTTTCGCCTACCGCATCCTCAACGCCCTCGTGGGCTCCTGCGAGATGGTCGGCGGCGCTGCTCCCACCAACATGGGCGCAGGCGCTGACGGCAACGGCGCTCGCTACAAGCTGTCGACCTCCATGGTCGAGGGCATCCCCGAGAACAAGGCCACGTCGCTGTCCCGTACGAACAAGGCCTGGGAAGACACCGACGAGTACAAGAACCGCGTGGCCGCCGGCGAGGAGAACCCCCAGCCCAAGCTGCCGTACTACGCTACCAGCGGCAACGCCGACAACCAGATGCTCTGGTCGATCATCAACCAGTATCCCTACCAGTGCAAGATCATGCTCATCTTCATGAAGAGCACCCTGACCATGGCCCCCGGCGCCCTGCGCGACTCCGTGGTCGAGCGCCTGAAGGACCCCGACATCATCCCGCTCGTCATCTCCTGCGACGTCGTGATGGGCGAGGACACCCAGTACGCCGACTACATCGTGCCTGACACGAACCCCTACGAGAGCTGGGGCGTGCTGGACATGGAGGGTTGGGCCGGCTATGGCGACGCGGTGCGCTGGCCGGTCAAGCAGGCTGAGTCCATGCTGCTCGACGACGGTCGCAACGCTTCGTGGGAGGCCTTCATCGCCGACGTGTCCAAGGCCTGCGGCGTGCCCGGCTTCGGTGACAACGCGCTGTTCGACGTCGACGGCAACGCCTACCCCTACAACGAGGCCTGCGACTTCTACGTGAAGGCCCTCGCGAACCTCGCCTACGACGGCGAGCCTGTTGAGGACATCACCGAGGAGGAGATGCACCTCCAGGGCCTCGACAACCTCCCCGAGAAGTGGAAGGCCTCCGTCAAGGAGGAGGAGTGGCCCAAGGTCCTCAAGGTCATGTCGCGCGGCAGCCGCTTCCACCCCATCGAGGAGTGCCTGGGCGACGGCAAGCGCAACGCCTACGCTGGCAAGCCCTTCGAGTGCTTCATCTGGGGCGAAAAGAAGGCCACGCACAAGAACCCCTACTCGGGCGAGTACCCCAGCGGTACGCTGCACTACACGCCGCAGTCCCTGGCCGACGGCACCCCGCTCGACGAGGCCTTCGACGCCGAGGAGTTCCCCTTCGGCGCCACGACCTACAAGCCTCGCTTCCGCTCCATCTCGATGCAGGCCAACAACCCGGTGCTGCGTGACATCTGCGCCACTAACTACATCGAGATGAACGCCGACGATGCCGCTGAGCTGGGCATTTCCGACGGTGAGCAGGTTCGCGTGACCAACCCCACGGGCGACGTCATGCTCGGTGCCGCCATGGTGCGCGCCGGTGTCGCCCGCGGCAACATCGCCGTTGCCACCGGTTACGGCCACACCGCTTGGGGCGCCCAGGACATGGACGTGGACGGCACGGTGACGCCGGGCGACGCTGGTGCGGCCGCCGGTATCCACCTGGAGGTCATGCTCGACCCCACCGTGGGCGACGACGTGATCTACGCGCTGTCCGACAACGACGCTGGCACGCCTGCCCGTACCGGCAACATGTACAAGATCGAGAAGGCCTAAGGAGGGCATCGTGAGCGATATGCGACTGGGTATGCTCATCGACCTGGCGAAGTGCATCGGCTGCAACGCCTGCGTCGTGGCATGCCGTCTGGAGAACGAGACGCCGCTGACCAAGTTCAACACGTGGATCGAGAGCTGGGACGTTGAGGATGGCAACGGCTATGTGCGCCGCTCCAACGTGCCCAAGCAGTGCAACCACTGCGACAACCCCGCCTGCGTGGCGGCCTGCCCCACCGGCGCGAGCTACATCGCCGAGGACGGCACCGTGCAGATTGATGACGAGAAGTGCATCGGCTGCGACGCCTGCGTGGCTGCCTGCCCCTACGAGGCCCGTTACCATGTGGACGAGGAGAACCTCGTGCGCAAGTGCACGTTCTGCCACCACCGCACCCAGCTTGGCATGCTGCCTGCTTGCGTGGGTGCCTGCGTGGCCGGCGCCCGTATGTTCGGCGACCTCAACGACCCCGACAGCGACATCAGCAAGGCCATCGCTGCCGCCGGCGAGACCGACGTGCTGCTGCCCGAGGAGGGCCTGGGCCCGGAGATTCACTACATCGGCCTCAACAGCGCCCTTGCCATGAAGCGCGTTTCCAACGTGCAGCAGGGCGGCAACGTCAAGACGCCCTACGAGATGTAAGCAATGCCTTGTGCCGGGCGGCGTGCGCAGTGGTTGGTGTGCGCCGCCCGGCGCTGTGGGGCGCGTGGCGCGCGAGGCGGGTGTCGCGTGTGCGCCGCCTGCGGACTCCCGGTGTGCGTGGATCTCGCTCGGTTTTTTTATATGCCCAGCGGGGCTGTTTTGCGCGTATTGCGCTGTGAAATGAAGTGCTCCGTACGCGCCTTGCTTGATGTGCGCCGCGCTGCAGACTCCCAGCGCGCGCGGATCTCGCTCGGTTTTCGATGCGCTCGGTGCGGCCGTTTCGCGTGCATTGCGCTGCGAGATGAAGTGTGTGAGGCGCATCTTGTTTGATGTGCGTCAGATGTAAGAAGGGTGGCTGTGCGACGTGTGCGGCCACCCGTTTGTATGCAAGTGCCAGGCCCGCGCCGGGCTGTGGGAAGAAGGGGAACTCATGGGTCAGCAAACGGACATGGAGCTGGAGCAGCGCGCTCTGGACGCACGCGGCCGCGCCGTCACGTTCGACGTGTGCGCGTCTGCGTTTTTGAACGAGCCGAGCGAGCAAGTGCTTGCCGACGTGGCGCTTGTTGGCCAGGCGCTTGGCGCCGAGTTCGAAGGCCTGTCGGGAGAAGTGTCTGCCGAGGAGCTCGCCGAGCTGCGCCGTTGCTTCAACGACGTGCTCTTTGTTGCCGTGAGCCCGCGCTTTGTGCCGCTGCAGGAGAGCTGCCTGGTGGGAAGCGGCGTCGGCTCCGACGGCAAGATGCACTACGGTAGCGTGCAGAGCTCAAGGTCCGATCATGTGCAGCGCTGCTACAAGGCCGCCGGCTTCGATATGACGGCGGTGCCCGCCTGCCCGGTGGTCAAGGGCACCCTGCGTTGCGACTCGCTCGCCTGTGAGCTGGCGTTTCTTGCCTATCTTGCCAACGGCGAGTCCCTTGCCTGGCAGAAGGGCGCGACCGAGGAGGCCCTGCACTGGAATCGCCTGACGAATGAGTTCACGCACGACCATGCCCGTGTGTGGTTCGCCACGGCCCGTGACCGCATGGAAACCGTGGGCGCCGCGTTCTACGCACACGTGTGCGACCTGGCCATTCGCGCCCTCGAGGTGCCGCAGGACTAGGGACTGTGGCCGGCGCTGTCCCTGCATGCTTGCATCGCCGAAAGCGGCGTCGATGCACTTTATGGCGAAGGCACCGAGGTATGACCGGCGCTGTTCTTGCGCGCTTGTCTTTCCAGGCGCCGCACGCCGTGTCTTATCGACGGAGAGCCGAGTCGTAACTGCTCTTTTCCTGCATGTTTGTATCCCCGAGAGCGATTCGCTGCGTCCCGGCAACGAGGACGCCGAGTTGTGACCGGCCCTGTTCCTGCACGTCTGCTTCCTGGTGTTGTCCTATACTGTCGCCATTGTTTTACATAAGACACTTGCGAGGCCTCTGGGCCCCGCGCTGGCACAGGAGAGGACACCATGAGCAACCAGAGTATCGACACCGTATGTGTCCAGGGCGGGTACACCCCCGGCAACGGCGAGCCGCGCCAGATCCCGATCGTGCAGTCCACCACGTTCAAGTACGACACGAGCGAGGACATGGGCAAGCTCTTTGACCTCGAGGCGTCGGGCTACTTCTACACGCGTCTGCAGAACCCCACGAACGACTACGTCGCCGCAAAGATTGCCCAGCTCGAAGGCGGTACGGCTGCCATGCTGACCTCGTCGGGCCAGGCAGCGAACTTCTTCGCGCTGTTCAACATCTGCGAGGCCGGCAGCCACATCGTGGCCTCCTCCTCCATTTACGGCGGCACGTTCAACCTCATCAGCGTGACCATGGCGAAGATGGGCATCGAGGCTACGTTCGTTTCGCCCGACTGCACGCCCGCCGAGCTCGACGCGGCCTTCCAGGACAATACGCGCGCCGTCTTCGGCGAGACCATCGCCAACCCGGCGCTCACGGTGCTCGACATCGAGAAGTTCGCCAATGCCGCGCATGCCCACGGTGTGCCGCTCATCGTGGACAACACGTTCCCCACGCCGGTCAACTGTCGTCCCATCGAGTGGGGCGCTGACATCGTGACGCACTCCACCACCAAGTACATGGACGGCCACGGTGCGGCCGTGGGCGGTGCCATCGTCGACTCCGGCAAGTTCGACTGGATGGCCCATGCCGACAAGTTCCCCGGCCTCACCACGCCCGACGAGAGCTATCACGGAATCACCTACGCCGAGAAGTTCGGCAAGGAGGGTGCCTTCATCACCAAGGCGACCTCGCAGCTCATGCGCGACCTGGGTTCCATCCAGGCGCCGCAGAACGCCTTCCTGCTCAACCTCGGCCTCGAGAGCCTGCACGTGCGCATGGCGCGTCACGTGGAGAACGGCCAGGCAGTGGCCGAGTTCCTGCAGGACAAGCCCCAGGTGAAGAGCGTGAGCTACCCGGGCCTGCCGAGCGACCCCTATTATGCGATTGCCCAGAAGTACCTGCCCCACGGCGGCTGCGGCGTCGTGTCGTTCGAGCTCAAGGGCGGCCGTGTTGCTGCCGAGGCCTTCCTCAAGAACCTCAAGCTCGCCGCCATTGAGACGCATGTGGCCGACGCGCGCACCTGCTGCCTCAACCCGGCGACCTCCACGCACCGCCAGATGACCGAGGAGCAGCTCGAGGCCGCCGGCGTGCCTGCGGGCCTCGTGCGCATCTCGTGCGGCCTGGAGGCCAAGGAGGACCTCATCGCCGACATCGCCCAGGCCCTCGAAGCCGTGCCCGAGGCGTAAGGTGGCGCTGCGGTAAGTGGCGCTTGCTGGGCCGGGGGTAAGGGAGCCAACGCCGACATCGCCCGGGTGCTCGGGGCTGGGCCTGAGGCGTGAGGGCGAGCAGCTGCAAGTGGTACTTGCCTGCCTGGAGGCAAGGCGGGCTATTGCCGACATCGCTCAGACGCTCGAGGTCGTACCCGAGGTGTAAGGCGGCGTTATGGTAAGCAATGCTTGCTTGCCTGGGGCAGACAGGTCATCGCCAGTGCCGTCCAGGCGCTCGGGGCTGCACCGCGCTGTGCTTGTTAGCTTAGTTGGTCAAATGAAGGACCCCTTCTGTCTTGTGCCAACATGCGGCGCGGGGTAGGAGGGGTCTTTGTGTGCGCGAATGGGGTTGGATCTTGGACGATAAGAGGCCGACGGATGGAGCGGTTCCTTTCATGCGCTGGCGGGGTTGGGTCGAGCGTCGGTTGCGGCGCCGCTGGACCTCGGGATTTCTGAATGCCGACCGAGATGGGCGGTTCACGCAGTTGCGCTGCTTGTGTTTGCGTTTGCGCCCGAATTTGGCCGGATACGGCGTGCTATGGTGCGATGCGTTATGGTGCCGCATGTACGCGGCGGAGTCATATTGGACAAGTACTATTCCTGGACAACGTGCGTAGACGCCATATTGCGAGCGAGCCTTACGGTATTCGGCCTACCTGACTCTCTGGGGATTTATGGCAGACTTTGCTGGGGTTTTGCTTGGTGAACTGCGCGGCGACCGAAGGGGCGTACTCTTTGTCGAAATGGCGCGCGGCTTGTTAGGCTTGCGCGTGGCAGCGGTGAGGCAGCGACGGCTCCGTGCGAATGCGGGGCCATGGGGCGGAAGGCAATCGACGGTATGGCGACAGTGCAGGCAGGCAAGGCAATGAACCCGTGGTTTGCCATCGGCGCGTTCATCGGGCGCCACATGGCCGTCGCGGCTCCTTTGTGCATGCTTGTGGGCGTGCTGTTTCCGGACCAGTTCTCTTGGATGGCCCCTGCGGTGGAGCTCATGTTCGCCTTCATGACGTTCCAAAGCGCCCTGGCCACCACCTCGCGCGACCTGCTCGCGGTCATCCGCCATCCCCTATCCCTGCTAGCGGCACTGTTCGTGCTGTTTATCGTCATGCCCGTGCTGGCGCTGGCTGTGGGCAACCTTGTGGTCCCCAGCAACACCGACGCCATCGCCGGTATGGTCATCGAGTTTTGCGTGCCCATGGGAGTGACGGGCCTCATGTGGGTGGACATCTACAACGGCAATCGATCCTTTGGCCTGGCAGTGGTCGTTATTTCCACCGTTCTCGCGCCGCTTACGATGCCTCTCACCATACAGCTGCTCATGGGGGCCACGGTGCACGTGGACCTTGTCGCCATGATGCTCGACCTGCTTATCATGATCGCCCTGCCCGCCGTGGCCGGCATGGCGTGCAATGACCTCAGCCACGGCAAGGCCAACGCCCGCGTAGCCCCGTGGCTGGCGCCCGCATCGAAGATTATGCTCGTGCTCATTCTGGCGACCAATTCCACGCGTATTTCTGGCTCGATGCACCATTTCACGCCCGAACTGCTGGTGGTTGCGCTGGCGATGGCGCTGCTGTCGGGGGTGGCGTATGTGCTCGGCTATATTCTTGCCCGCCTCATGCACCGAAACGTGGGCGAGTGCATCACACTGGGCGTGGCAAGCGGTTCGCGCAACATCACCACGGGCGCGGTGCTCGCCGCTGCCTATTTCCCCAGCATAACGATGTTCCCCGTGATGATGGGCACGCTGTTCCAGCACGTTCTGGCCGGCGTTTTTGGTTGGGCGGTGCGCAAGCTCGACGCACACAGCACGCCTGCGGCTGTGCCTCAGATCGAGCAGGCCTACCGCGAGCACAACGGTAGGTAGGGTTGCGCGGGCGAGGGTGCCCCTGTGGCTTCGCATTTGCGCTTGTGCTTGCGGGAAATAACATGCATTCCGAAAAATCGAATGTATGTTATTTTATCAAAACCCCAGTTGACACATTTTGAACACATTTGAAATGCATGTTATTTCCCGAGTGCGGTATGCCCATGGGTCAACCTTGCCCGGTTTTTCGAGCATGCGGTCCTAGATGTTGATGACGGCTTCTATGACTTCGCGGGCGTGCCCCATGCGGGCGAGCTGGTCGGCAATTTGATGGGCGTAGGCCCCGCCGGGCTCCCATGGCAGCACCGACCAGATGATGCGCTGGCGCTCGCGCTGGAACACAGGTATGCGGATGGTCGTCTTGAACCGCTCGGTGCGTTCTGAGTCGAGGTTGTCGAGCTCTTCGGCAATAAGGACCGCCTCGAGCATGACGGCGTCCAGGCCGCCCTGCTGAAAAAGGTCTTCCGAGGTCACAGGAAGCACAACGCGTCCCATTGCGGCCAACTCGCGGTTGCGGCGCACGTCGTCGAGGTATTTGGACCGCGCCTTGGCCACGTCGGTGACTTCGCCAGCGGAGGAAAAATGACCGTGTCCGTCGTAGTTGAAGCCGACGTGGGTTCCCACGAGCTCGATGTCAGGAACGCGCGATTCCCTGCAGCCCAGCGACACCAGGGCAGGGTCGTTGGGTTTGCGGTTGTTGAGCGCAACGTCGCCCAGGCCGTAGCCGCCCTCCTCCATCGGCAGCATGGCGAGCGCCGCAACGATGGCCTCCATGGGTGACCAGGCGTTGTCCCTCACAAGCTCGAGGGCCGCCTTGGCCTTTTTGATGCCGCGAATCGGGCCTGCGCTCTCGATGTAATCGCTGATGCGCTTCACGCTCGTAGCGGCCTGCACACCGAACGTCACATCACCGCAGCGCGGGTCGCGCGCGTCGCGTGCATACGTGCCGCACAGCTCGTAGCCCAGCAGGACATGGGCCATGGGCGTCATATAGGTGGCCGCCTCGATAAAAGTGAGCTCCGGGCAGCTTGCGGCAATGCCATTGCCAAGCTCGACAAACGAGCCGGGAAGGAGGGGCTGGGTGTATACCGTGTTTGTGACGAACCTTGCCTGCAGGCGAGTCTGGGCGCTGGGGACCGCCACGGCGAGGGGGTGGTCCTCGTTGGGCATGGCATTCAGGCCGAGGGCGTCGAGCGGCAGCAGCTTGCCAGTCCAGCGGACCTGCGGGGATGGGTCGGGGGCGAAGAGATCGCAGCGCTCGAAGGGCAAGGCCCTACGGGTTGCCCTGGCCTGGCGCAAGGCTCGCAAGCCGCTCAGTTTGTTGACTGCCAGGTGCATAGGAGGCCTCCCAAGTTCAGATGAGTACATGTGAGTAGAGAATAACATGCATTTTAAATGTGTGCAAAATGTGTCAACTGGGGTTTTGATGAAATAACATACATTCGAATTACTGGAATGTATGTTAAATCCCGGAAGGGGGCCGACTTTGCTTGGATTGCCCCTGCGTTGCTCCCTTAATTGCGATTTCGCAACAACCGCCATATGTTATTGACGGTGACGTAGCGTCATGGGGCATCCTTATGTCATGGAGAAGGAGCCATGGGAGAAGGACAGGGAATGGGAGAGATGGCCTCGGCCACGTCTGGCTATATGACGGTGGGAGAGATGGCGCAGCGCGCCGGTGTCACAGTGCGCAGCGTGCAATATTACGACCAACAGGGCATCCTTTCGCCGAGTGCGAAGGGGCCCCACAACCAGCGTCTTTACACCTCCGAAGACCTCGACAGGCTTTACTGCGTGCTCTGCCTCAAGTACGCAGGGCTCTCTCTGGGCCAGATTCGCCAGTTCGTGGCAGGTGAGGCAGGCGCCGTGAATGAGCGCAGCGAAGTGGGGAAGAGCGCTCTTGCCGCTGCGGGCAAGGTGGCCGCCGCAGGCCAGGCAACCGCCTCCAGCATGCCTGGGGATATACCCGCCCAGTTGCCCATGGCAATCGACCAGGAGGTCGACGCGGGCGGCAATCTCCTGGCAAGCGAGTCCCCCTCCGTCCTCACGCGCATCGACGACGTGTTCTCCCAGGCTATTCTCAAAACCGAGCGGGACTTTGCAGAGCTGCTGCACCGCCATGCTGTCCTGAGCGGTATGCGTCAGGCAGCCCTCGACACCAGCCGTGCCAGTGGCACTCAGCCCGACTGGCAGGCGATGGCTCGCAGCATCGGGGCGGATGCGCCCCACGACGCCGACGAAGGCCGCCGCTGCGTCATCGCCGCTTGGCACGAGGTCATCGCCGAGGCGGTCGCTCTCATGCGCCGCCGCGAGCCCTTTGACTCCGCGCGCAGCGTCGAGCTCGCCCGTAAGGTCGTGGCTCTGCGCAAGGCCGACGAGGGGCGACCGGCCGAAGAGCGCTTCTCCTTGCTTGAAGACATGTCCGCTTCATTCGAGTTCGCGCACGGCGAGGGCTTCGGTGGCATGCGTCGCGAGATGAATGCCTACCTCGACCAGCTTGTCGAGGCCTGCGGGGGCGATGACGCTGCCAAATAACCCAATGCCCTAGCGGAAAGAGCCTGATGGACCAGATTGCCTGGCTGTGGATTGCCTGATTCTGGCTCGTCTGATTCTGGCTCGTCTGATTCTGGTCCGCCCCAACCAATAAGCAATCAAACAACCAACCGTCCTACCAGCTACCGCGTGTCTTGCAGGCACGTGGGAAGGAGATTGTCATGATCGTATCCTGGATGACCACCAACAAGTGCAACCTCACCTGCAAGCATTGCTATCAGGACGCGCGTCCCGACGCGTGCGCAAACGAGCTCACGACCGACGAGGCCCGCACGCTTATTGACCAGATCGCCGCTGCAGGTTTCAAAATCATGATTTTCTCCGGCGGCGAGCCGCTCATGCGCCCCGACATCTATGACCTCGTGGCTTATGCGGCGAGCAAGGGCCTGCGCCCGGTGTTCGGTACCAACGGCACGCTCATCACGCCCGAGGTGGCAGGCCGCCTCAAAGAGTGCGGTGCCTGCGCCATGGGCATCAGCCTCGACAGCCTCGACCGAGCCAAGCACGATTCCTTCCGCGGTCTTGAGGGCGCATGGGACGCCACGGTGGCCGGCATGCGCGCCTGTCGCGAGGTGGGCCTGCCGTTCCAGATTCACACCACGGTGCTCGACTGGAACGAGCACGAGGTGTGCGACATCACCGACTTCGCCGTTGAGCACGGTGCCATCGCTCACTACATCTTCTTCCTCATCCCGGTGGGGCGCGGCAAGTACATCAACGACACATCGCTCAAAGTTGCGGCCAACGAGCGCCTGCTGCGCCAGATCATGGCCAAGCAGGCCGAAGTTTCCATCGACGTCAAACCCACGTGCGCTCCGCAGTTCACGCGTGTGGCCGAGCAGCTGGGCGTCAAGACGCGTTTCGAGCGCGGCTGCCTGGCGGGTCTCACGTACTGCATTGTGAGCCCCGAAGGCGTTGTGCGCCCGTGCGCCTATATGACCGAGGAGGCCGGCAACGTGCGTGAGCAGCCCTTCGACGAGATTTGGAAGACGAGCCCGGTATTCGAGCGCCTGCGTACGCGCGAGTACGGCGGTTCCTGCGGCACGTGCGACTTCCGCGCCGGTTGTGGCGGGTGCCGCGCCCGTGCGGCCTACTACCACGACGGCGACTTCATGGCGCAGGACGACTATTGCGCGCACGGTCGCGAGATCGTAGTGGAGTAGGGAAGGCGGCAAGGTTTTCGCTGCCCTTGGTGTGCCTCGAGGTGGGCTTTCTGGGGCGCGGTGCTTTTGGTGCATCTCGTCGTCGCCCCCTCTGTGGCACGCGACGTTTTTGCTGTGTTCCGTCTCGCTCCTGCTTGGTAACTGGTGTTTTAATCGCTATTGAAAGGATGTCCCCCATGAATCGTGTTTCCCTCTATCGCAACGCCGACTCTGCACGCAGCCTGTCCCGCCGCGAGGCATGCGCTCTGGGCGGTGTCGCCCTCGTGTTTGCTGGCCTTGGTATTGCCGCTCCTGCCTGGGCTGATGGCGCGTCTGATGCCGCCAAGCCCGCCGATGCCGCTTCCGGTCGTCCTGCGAACACTGATGCCGCCTCGACCGGCGAGGTGGCCGAGCATGTGGCGGTTCCCGAGGGTGCCGACGATGTGCCTACCGAGGCTGCCGAGGTCGCCTTCCCCGTCACGCTGACTGACGACGCGGGCCGCGAGGTCACGGTGTCCTCGCTCGAGCGCGTCGTGGTGTGCATGGGTAGCTTCGCCAAGACCTGGCAGCTTGCCGGTGGCTCGCTTGTGGGTACGACGGCAGACGCTCTGGCCGATTACGAGCTCGAGGGTGCCGAGAACATCGCATCTGTGGGCGACTTCACAGCGCCCAACCTTGAGCAGATCCTTGCGCTTGACCCCACGCTCGTCATTATGAGCGCCGCTTCCGCCGGCCGCGGTGGTCAGTCGAGCCAGACGGACCTGGTAGAGCCCCTTGAGTCGGCCGGCGTTCCAGTGCTCACCTTCAAGGTCACCCTCTTCGGCGATTATCTGCGCATGCTCCGCGCTTGCTGCGATCTCACTGGTCGCTACGACCTGTACCACGAGAACGGTCTTGCCACGCGCGATCGTATCGACGAAGTGCTCGCTGCTGCCGCTCAGGCCCGCAGTGAATCGGGCGATGAGGCGCCTACCTGCCTCATCATGACGACGTACTCCGGCGGCACGCGCGTGCTCAACTCATCTACGCAGTCTGGTGCTGTCGTCGCTGATCTGGGCGCCGTGAACCTTGCCGACCAGAACCCGAGCCTGCTCAAAGACTATTCGCTGGAGAGTGTGGTGGCGCTCGATCCGAAGTTCATCTTCGTCATGGCCATGGGCAACGACCCCGAGTCTGCCGAGCGCGCTCTCAAGGAGCAGACCGAGGACAACCCCGCATGGGCCGGACTTACGGCGGTGAGCGAGGGCCGATTCATCACGCTTGATCCTGAGCTTTTCCAGTACAAGCCGCTTGAGGCGTGGGACGAAATGTACCGCACGATGGCGAAGAACCTCTACGGCGACGATGTCTGCGCGTAAGGAGGGGCAGCTCACGGGCGTGGCTGCGGCGAGCGCTGACGGCGGGACTTCGGCGGCAGGCGAGGGACTGGGCGCGGGCGCCCCCGCCCCCGCCTGTTCGCCTGCGGCGCCCGCGAGCTCGTATCGCGCGCATGCATCCGAGCGGCGGGGCCGCGTTGCGCTTGCCGTTTCGGCTGCGCTCTGCCTTGTTGCCGCGCTTGCCGCGGTCATGCTCGGCTCGACGAACGTCTCGCTGGCCGATGTGCTCGCCGTTTTGACGGGCGGGCAGACGTCCACCCCCGCGGCGGCCAACATCGTGGAGCATGTGCGCCTGCCGCGCATGCTTGCGGGAGTGTTGGCCGGCGCCGCTCTGGCGGTGTCGGGCTGCATCACGCAGACGGTGCTCAACAACCCCCTGGCCAGCCCAAACGTGCTCGGCATCAACTCCGGCGCGGGCCTGGCGGTGCTCCTGGTGAGCGCTCTTTTGCCCAATGTCGCCGCAGCCCTGCCGGCGGCCGCGTTTGGCGGCGCGCTCCTTACGACGCTGCTTGTGTTTGCGGTGGCCTCTGTCGCCGACGCCTCGCGCATGACCATCGTGCTTGTGGGCATGGCGGCCACAGCGGTGTTCGGCGCGGGCATGAACACCGTGCTCATCGTGAACCCGGACGCTTACGTGGGCGCGAGCACGTTCCTTGTGGGCGGCTTGGCGGGCGTGCGCATGGTGGACCTCGTGTGGCCGGCGGTGTGCATTGTCGTGGGCCTCGTTGTCGCCCTGCTCGGTTCACGCGCCCTCAACGTCATGCTCACGGGAGACGCGGTGGCACAGGGCGTGGGAATGAACGTGCGTGCGGTGCGCCTGGGCATGCTCGCCGTGGCGGCGCTGCTCGCGGGCGCGGCGGTGAGCTTTGCGGGCCTGCTTGGTTTCGTGGGTCTCATCGTGCCGCATGTGGTACGCCTTATCACTGGCAATGACCTGCGGTTTTTGATGCCCGTGAGCATGTTTGGTGGAGCCGCGTTCGTGTGTGCCTGCGACCTTTTGGCGCGCACGCTGTTCGCTCCCTATGAGCTGGCCGTGGGCATCCTCATGGCGTTTGTAGGCGGGCCGTTCTTCGTGTGGCTCGTGGTGCGCGGGAAGGGGAGGGACCTGTGAGCAGCAATGATTCGCTAGCTGTGGAGCTGCGCGGAGTGTCGTTCTCCTATGGCAAGAGGCCCATCCTCGAAGACGTGAATCTGTCCCTGTGTACCGGCGAGGTCACGGCGATTCTGGGCCCTAACGGCTGCGGCAAGTCCACGACGGTCAAGCTCATAAACCGCCAGCTCACGCCTAGTGCCGGGCAGGTTGTGATTGAGGGCCGCAATGTCGCCGACATGGGCCGCAAAGAGGTCGCCCGCCACGTGGCGGTGCTGGGACAGGCCGTCGGCGTGGCGAGCATGCGCGCCGAGCAGTTCGTCATGTGCGGGCGCTACCCGCATCGGGCGGTCCTGGCGTCTCCCACGGCGCACGACCACGAGATCGTGCATAACGCCATGTGCCAGGCGGGATGCTTGCAACATGCTGGAGCCGACATGGCGCGCCTGTCGGGAGGCGAGCGGCAGCGCGTGCTTCTGGCGGCGGTGCTTGCTCAAGAGGCGAACGTCGTCGTGATGGACGAGCCCACGACCTACCTTGACCCCACGGCATGCTTCGAGCTCATGACCATGGCGCGCGGCCTCGCGCAGGGCGGAGCCGCGGTGGCTATGGTGCTGCACGACATCCCTCTTGCGCTCTCGTTCTGTGACCGGGCGGCGGTGCTTGCCCAGGGTCGCGTGCAGGCGTTTGGCTCTGTCGAGGATGTTGCCGCCTCAGGCATTATCGACCGCGTGTTTGGCGTGCGCCTGCAGCGGATGTCGTCCGATGCGGATGGGCGTGCGGGGTATTGTTTGATGCCGAGGAGGTAGGGGGCCGGCCCCTCTTGCCAAATAACATACATTTCAAGTTTTTCAAAAATGCGCCAACTGGGCGGAGTCAGGCGATCATTGCACCGGGTTGGCTTGATTGTACCCCCGACAGCACCTCCGCCATCGCCTCGGCCGGGGTCCTCCACCCCAGCGTCTCGCGCGGCCTGCCGTTGATGAGGTCCTGGACCCTGCGGACCTCCTCCTCCGTCACCTCGTCGAACTCGGTGCCCTTGGGGAAGAACTGCCTGATGAGCCCGTTGGTGTTCTCGTTGGTGCCCTTCTGCCAGGGCGAGTGCGGGTCGCAGAAGTAGACCCTCACGCCGGCGGCCTCGACGAGCTCGGAGCACAGGGCCATCTCGGGCCCCTGGTCCCAGGTGAGCGTCGTGAGCGCGGCCCTGCGCACGCCCTCCGGCAGGGAGGCGGCCATGCCCTTGAGCAGGTCGACCACGGTGCGGCTGTCGTGGCGCGGCAGCGCCCGCATCTCCAGGTAGCGGGTCTTGCGCTCCACGAGCGTGACCAGGCAGCTGCGGCCGGCGCCGCCGACCACGAGGTCGCCCTCCCAGCTGCCCGGCACGGCCCTGTCGGAGGCCTCGGGGGGCCTCCTGGATATCTCGCACCCCTCGACCCAGCGCCTCCGCCCGCGCCTCGGGGGCAGCTTGGAGCGGGGCCTGCGGGCCTTCCGGCCCGACCGCAGCGCCTGCTCGCAGGCCAGCTCGTGGCGCAGGGCGCCCTTGCCCTGGACGTAGAGCGCCCGGTAGATGGCCTCGTGCGACACGCGCATCGAGGCGTCGTCCGGAAAGTCCACGCGCATCCTCCCCGCTATCTGCCTGGGCGACCAGGCCCCGTCCAGCCCCGCGACGACGTAGGCCCGCAGGGCCGGGCGCGAGTCGAGCTTGGCGGCCCTGGGCCTGCGGCGCATCCTGGACGCCCTGGCCTGGGCGGCCGAGCAGGAGTACCGCCCCGTCACGGGGTCGGACGCCCGCCTGACCTCGCGCGAGATCGTCGTGTGGGCGAAGCCCAGGTCGGCCGCTATCTCGCGCATGCTCCTCCCGGCGCGCAGCCCCTCCTGGATGGCGGCCCTGTCCTCGACCGCGAGCCTCGACCGGGGCGACGGCCTGGGCCCCCTCTCCTCTGCCTTCGGCGGCTCGGGCAACTCGTACCCCCTCCTGGGCCTGCCCCTGCCGAGCCGTATGCCCTCCGCCGCGCACCACCGCTGCACGGTCGGCGCGGGGGCCGATATCAGCGCGGCGGCGGCCGCCGCCGTGGCGCCCGCCCGGACGTAGGCGAGCGCCCTCTCCCTGTCTTTCCAGTAATACGTCATTGAACCACATCCCAGGTCTAGGCGTGTGGTGCAATGATCAATTGATTCCGCCCTGGGGTTTTAATGATTTAACATACATTTGGACGAATGAGATGTATGTTAAATGCGTGTTCCGATGGCCAGCGGCCCTGCAAAGCTCCCGAAGAGCATCGCAGGGCCGCTGGCCATTCGTGCGGTATTGAGAGCGCGATACGGACGCGCTAGAACGCGATTCCCAGAAGGTCGATGACGAAGCCCCAGGCCACGCCGATGACGTACAGCACGGCGAGGATGGCGAGGTTCTGCTTGGTGGAGCGGTTGGCGCTGAAGAGCACGAGCAGACCAATGCCGGCCGAGACGAGAAGGCCTGCCATCGTTGCACCCATGCTGAGCACACCTGCCAGGTAAAGCTGGGTGATGGCGACGCTGGCGGCACAGTTGGGGATGAGGCCGACCAGGGCGCTCACAAAAATCGAGAGTCCGGGCACCGCCGAGATGGCGTCGGCCAGGGCGTCTTCGCCGGCAAAGCCCAGGATGAGATTGAGCACAAGCGTGACGAGGAAGACAAAGAACGTGACCTCGGCGGAGCGCACGAGCGTCTCGCGCACCACGCCTGACCAGCCCATATCAGCCCCGCAGGCACAGCCCGGCCCACAGCTGCCCACAAAGACGGGCGCAGGGGAGGAGACGGGCTGAGCGGAGGAGTCGCCGACGGCATCGGCCGTATCCGTCGAGGATTCCTCGATGTTGCCTGCATTGGCCACGGTGGAGCCCGAGTCGCCCCCATTGGCCGCGATGACGTTGGAGTCGGTTGCGGCGGTACCAGCAGCGTGTCCGCCCGTTTCAGCGTCAGCCTCACTGGCCTCGAGAACCTCACGGGTGCTGTCTTGGGTGCCCGCCGACTCGGCTGCGGCCTTGTCCCCGACCGTCTCGCCTTCAAGCTGGCCCTTGGCGCCTTCCTCGATTTCCTCGAGCGAGAGGCCTTCTTCCTCGTTTGCCTGGGCGAGCAGGGCCTCAAGGTCGAAGGGGTCGCCGTCGAGTGTGGCCGAACCGTCGGGGTAGATGGCGATGATGGAGCCAGAATCGAGCTGGAAGATCTCGGGCTCGTCGGAGCTTACGAACTCGGCGCCCATGCCCTGGACCTTGATGCCAAGCACGCGGATGGCGAGGTCCACCAGGAAGCCCGTCACCATACCAAGCGCGACCTTGAGCAGCACGAGCTGCACCATGAGGCCGGGGTCGGCCTGCTGGGCTATCATCAAGGGCAGCATCTCGTCGGAGGTGGAGAGAAACACCGCGAAGAGCGTGCCGAGCGTGATGACGCGGCCTGCGTAGAGCATTGCTGCCGCCGCCGAGAAGCCGCATTGCGGCACGGCGCCGAGTACAGCGCCGATGGCGGGGCCGGAGGCGCCGGCGCGGGCGACGACCTCGCGGGTCTTGGCGCCTGCCTTGTATTCAAGTGCCACGAGGGCGAAATAGGTCACGAGTAGAAACGGCACGAGGCGCAGCGTGTCGAGCGCGGCGTCGAGAAGACAATCCAAGAACAGGTCCAAAACGGGGCATCCAATCATTGTTGCGAAATGTCGCCATCCAAGGTAAGCCGTGTATACCTCTTGCGGGACCATCACGTCCCAATTGACCCAAAATATACATGTGAACGCCTGTTTGAGCTGGTAGATGTGCATATCAACATATGAGCAAGCAATCAGATGACACCCAGAATCCTGCTCCCCACAAGCCTTGCGCATGCGTATACTTGACACATTGCTTTTTTACCGCCTCCTTACGAGAAACGGGTTCGCCATGATTTTTGTCATCCTCATTTTCCTGGGCATCGTCATTGCCGCCGTGGTGCTGCGCCGCGCCGGTGTGGGGATGGGCGACTCCGACGCTCAAATCGATTCGGTGTACGAGCTGCTCGAAGACGAGGCCAAGCCGTCCTCTCGGGGCAAGCTTGTCGCGAAGATGAAGTGGCTCACGAGCATTCCCATGCCCGACAAGACGGAAGGGTGCTTCGTCATTCTTACCTATGAGGACAAGAAGACGATGAAGTCGTCGATGAACTCGTACCTGCACTGCCTGGTAGGCAAGTCGTCCAAGGACGAGGCCGCCGCTGCGGCGCGTCACTTGAGCGGCGCGGGCAGCCCCACGATTGCACGCGACATCTCGGCCAAGCGTCCCTTTGTGGTGGCGCTTTTGGCCTGCGAGGACTACGGCATGGACATCGAAGACTGCGAACGCGCCCTCAAGCGCGTCTTCAACGACGAGCGTCTCGTCAAGACTGCGCCCGCCAAGACCAAGAGAGCGTAGCGATTCATCATGGGAATGCTTGAGCTGCATGTGCTGAGAAGCGGCGACAAGGGTTCGTGCGCCGCCGTGCGTCTGGCGGGTGCCGAGGAATTCGTCTGCGTCGACTGTGGCATCACGGGCGCGACGTTTGCCGACGCGTGCGCTCAGACGGGGCTTATCCCGTTTAAGGTTCAAGCGTTCCTTATTACACACTGCCATTCCAACCAGGTCAAAGGCCTCAAGTCGACGCTGACGTGGCTGCTGAAGCGCGGCGTGGCGCCCCAGGTGTACGTCGAGCCGGGCGTTCTGGCTGCAAGCCCTGTGCTCCAGGAGTTGCAGGGAATCGCCGATGTATGCGAGTTTCACACCAAGCAGCCCTTCTGGGTGGGCGACGTGTGTGCGCGTCCTTTCCGCACCTTCCACAACAACGAGGACAAGGGCAGCTGCTACAACTTTCGTTTTGAGACGCGCGCCACGGGCGATGAGGCTGGTGAACGGGCCGACTCTCTCGTGCTGCTCTCCGACGTGGGCGTGTTGAGCCGCGAGGCACAAAGCGAGCTGCCCCATGCGCGCCTGCTTGCCATCGAGGCGAACTACGACACGAGCCTGCTCGACGAGGCAGCCCAGGCCAACCCCCAGGTGCGCTTTGCGGTGGACGTGCGCGGCAACTTCTCGAACGCCCAGGCGGCCTCCACGGTGGAAGCATACGCATGGCCGGGCCTCAAGGATGTCGTGGCACTGTACCTGTCGCGCCAGTACAACGCTCCCAGCCGCGCGACTGCGGCCATCGAAGCGGCGCTTGAGCAGGCCGGATGCAAGGCTCGCGTTGCCTGCGCCTCGCCCGATGAGGCGCTGAGCGTGCTGCCGGAGAGCGAATCCGCAGGCGATGGCAATGGGGTGGCGCCTGAAAAGCCCGCCGTAGAGAACGCTGCTGAGATGCTCTCCGTTGAGGGGTCTTCCGTTACGGGCGGCGTTGCTAATATGGCTGCTTCCGAGGCATCTGTCTCCGAGATGCCGGGCCGTAATGCTGCTGTCGAAACGCCCGTCGCCGAAATGCCTGTTACGATGGCGGCTGGCGACGTCCTAATCAAGGGCGGACCAGTTTCTGGGCAGCTCGCTGCAAAGAAAGCCGTTGTAGAGCCGATTGCTTCGGGCACACCCGCCGGTGATGGGCTCGCCGACAACAAGCCAATTGCGGGGATGACAACCCTTGGGGCAGCTCCTGAAGCAACGGTTTTTGAGACGTGCGTTTTTGAAACGCCTGCTCATGAGGCTGTTACGGAAACGATTGCTTCCGGAGCGTCTTTTGAGTCGCCCACCTTTGAGGAATCCGCTTCCGAGGAGCCCGCCCCCGAGTCGCCGGCGTCTGTTGCCCCCGCACCTTACTCCGCTCCCGAGGACATCCTCCTGCCTGAGCAGGCTCGGGAGATGGGCTACATCGACCTGCAGGGCCTGCTTGATCTCTGGGCGCAGCAGGGTTGCCTGGCGGAGTCTCCCGCCATCTCAGCTGAGGACCTCCTGCGTGCCCTCACTGCGGCCGATATGCTCGACCCGCGCGACATGACACCTACCGAGAAGGGCATTGAGCTGGGCGTTTGGGCTGCCTTCGAGACCGAGGGCCTCACCCCTGTCTTTGCCGCCTGCATGGCAGGTGAGCTTTGGGGGCGCGTGCAGGCTCTCTTGTAACGCACGTTCTATCCGTCGTAGCGCCAGCTCTTGTCGGTAAGCATACGGGCGAGCGCCAGGCCGATGGGTAGGCAGAAGATGATGATCATTGCGCGCAGGCCCCACGACAGGGCGTCGCCTGCGTCGAGAATGCCCAGGTAGTACATCGCGCGGTACAGGTACAGGCCCGGTACCATGATGACGATGGACGGCACGGTGAGGCTGATGCGCGGCAGCGTCATCTTGAGGCCCACAAACGATGCGAGAAGTCCTGCGATGAGTGCGCCGATGAGGGCTGCCGACTCAGGCAACATGCCGGCAAGGTCGATGAGTTCCAGGCGCGTCGTGTTGGCGACAAGGCCGATGCAGGCCGCAGTGAAGGCCATGCGCGGCGTCGAGTTGAACATGATGGAGAAGCCGAACACGCCGACGAAGCTCATGAGGCACCTGAGCAGGCAGGTTGACACGGGGTCGAGGCCCTGCGGCACGAACTCGTTGGGCGTGAAGCCCACAATCATGGCCACGATCCAGCCGGTGATAGTGGCGAGGAACACGATGGTGCCCGCATAGGTGAGCCGCTGCACGCCCGAGGCGAAGCGGAACTTCGCGAAGTCCAGCCCGCTTGTGATGAGCGGGAAACCGGGGATGACGAAAAGCAGTGCTCCGATATAGCCTGCCTCGTGTTGGAACGCATCGGGGATAAAGAGGGACAGCACGCCAAGCGTGCCCAGGTAGAGAAGGCCGGCCAACGCGACCGACAGTATGTTCGCCCCGAAGTGGTTGAAGTGCTTTCTGCCAAGCGTCACGCGTGTGAAGTTGCCAAATCCCGCTCCGATGAGCGCGCCGGTCATTTCGATGAGGCCGCCGCCGAGCAAAAACACGAAGGCGAAGCATGCAAAGCCCGACGCCAGGCCAAGCTGCCAGGCGCTGTAGCGGGGCTTGCGGTGCTCAATCTCGTCGAGCATCTTGTGGACGTCGTTTACGGTAAGCGTGTCGAGGTTGGCCTCAAGTTCGTCTTGGAAGCGCTCCATAATCTGGATGCGCTCGGTGTTGACGCCGGTCTTGGGCAGCGACACGACCTCGGTGAATGACGAGCGGCCGTCCGACACGGTGGAGTCGATGGAGACAAGGCTGACGTCGGCCGTGCATGACACACCCAGCAGCGAACCCACATGCTGCATGGTGGCCTCAACGCGATAGGCTCCGGTTCCGCTCGAGAGCATGAGCTTGCCCGTGCGCGTCACGATAGACGACTTCGCGGTGATGCCGGCCTTGGTTGCCAGGACGTCGCCGTGCTCCTCCACCGTGGCATGCCAGTCCATCTTGAGGCGATTGAATATCTCGTGATGCGAGGAGGGGTCGTTCGTAAGCAGGCGATCGATGATAGCCTCAAGCTCGTTTTCATGCTGGCTTTGAGCCGGTTGAGCGTTCTCCTCCCTGGTTGCCTGCATGGTCGCCGTGCCCTGTTGCTCCTCGTTCATTCCTGCTCCCGCTGGTTTCGCGCATGAGCGCATGTGCAACTGAGCTGCTCACACAGCCCTTCGCTAGTCTTTGATGGTAATCCCGGAGTTGCCAACGACCTCGGCCGTATGCTCCTGCATCCAGGCGAGGGCGTCGCTTCCCAGGCTCGACAGCAGGTAGTCGCCGGCGGCTTCTTCGGCGCTCATGGTGCTCACGAGGCGTACGTAGTCATCGGGCGTGCCGTCTGCCGAGTAGGTCCAGTATTCTACGAGTGGGGTCCAGGCAAGGTTTTCGATACTGACCGATCCGGAGGCAGATATCACAATATCGCAACTGAACATGCCCGAAAGCACCGTCTCGGGATAGTCGGTGTAGCTGCTCACGAAGTCGCCCAGGCCGTAGACGCACGGCATGGTGCCGCTGCCGTCTGCGCGCGGTACCTGCTCAAAGCTTTGGATGACATGGGCGTGGCTGCCGATGACCAGGTCGACTCCGGCGTCGGCGCAGGTCTGGGCCACTTCGCGCTGCCAGTCGTTGGGCTCGCTTGTGTATTCCTCGCCGCCGTGCATGTACACCACCACGGCGTCGGCCGCCGCGCGGGCACGCGCGTAGTCCTGCGCGAACGCGGCGGCATCCCAGGGCACGGCGTAATAGTCATTGGGCAGATCGGCCTGGTCGTAGCCGTTCTGGCCGTAGGAATAGGAGAGGAAGGCGACCTTGGCGCCCTTGCGCTCCACCACGCGCACCTGCGCGCGGTCCTCCTCGTCGGTGTAGCTGCCGATGAAGGCGATGTTCGGGTAGCCCTTCCACAGCTGCTGCATGTGCTCGATGGGGCCCGTCCAGTAGTCGTAGGTGTGGTTGGTGTTGGAGCTCACCACGTCAAATCCCGCATCTACCAGCGCCTGTGCCATGGAGTCGGGCGTGTTGTAGCTGGGGTAGCCGCTCCAGTCCCAGTCGGTGTTGCCTCCCAGGACGGTCTCCTGGTTGACGAAGGCGATGTCAAAGCCGCTCACGATGGGCGCGATCTCGCGGTACAGGGGCGAGAAGTCGTACACGCCGTCGCTCGACCCGGCGCCTCCCCACATCTCGGCAATCTCCAGGGTGCGCTCATTGGCGAGGTTGTCGCCCACGGCGCAGAACGTGATGCGGGTGTCCCCCGAGTATGCAGGCGCGTCGCCTGTGCCCGGCGCCGCGATGTCGCCGGGAACCGCGGAGGTAACGAGATGGGCCGCGTTCGAGCTTGCGTCTTCCGCCCCGCACGCGGTGCAGGCAAGGCCCAGCGTTCCCACGGCCGCGGTGGCCAGATACGTCGAGAACGAGCGGCGCGTGAGCCCCTGCTGGCCGCGCGCGCAATCCTGGGTGAGGGACGCACCGCCACCTTGGAGCTCAAAACGAGAGCTGGCGTGTGTGTCGGGATGCTGCGCGGCGTGGTTCATGACGGTCCTTCCGGCCTGGGATTTTCGCATTCTTTGATTCTAACCTTTTCAAGACCGGGGCTGTCGCGAGACGGGCCAATGGCTTTGCCTGTATGATGCATGCGAGTGCAAAACAGCGAAGGAGCGTGGAAAGCATGGAGTTCGTAGGGTCAAACGACAAGCTCGGGGGCGAGAAGATCCGCCTCGCCGGCGACCGTGTGGCGAAGCCCACCCAGGAGAAGACCGCGCCGTTCCCCTGTGGCGTGCAGGGCATGGTGCCCTTGAGCACCAACAAGAAGGGCGGCGGCACGTTCACGACGTTCGTCTTCAAGGCGTCGCAGGACCTGGAGTGCCTGGAGGGTGTAATTGCCCAGCTCAACGCCATCATGTCGCAGGCGGAGGAGCTCGTTGACAACTGCCCGCTCGGCGCGTTTGAGCATGTGCGCGTCGGCGTGAAGAGCCCGGGCTACAAGTTCTGCCACGTGGAGTACGCGCCCGTGGACAAGCGCGGGTTTGCCATGGCGTGCCCCGTGTGCCTGCATGTGGAGGAGGATGTCGCGCTCCATGAACCCGGCGACAAGAGTGCCGTGGTTGAGTTCGACCGCGAGGGTGCCATCATGCGCGTGGCTGTGGACGTCTACCGCGAGGGCGGCTTCTTCTACCGCCTGACCGCCATGCAGGAGGAGGGCGCCCAGGGCCTGGCCGTCCACAAGGTGGAGACCGTCAACAAGAAGGGCGCGGCCAAGCTTCTCTATAAGCGCAGGTAACTGGCCAGCGTTGCTTCATCTATAGCGAGCGCACGGAAAAGGCGCCCTGCAGGCCGGCGGAAATCGCCAAACCCGCAGGGCGCCTTGCTCTGCGCGTCGTATGCGCGCGTTGTGCCTTATGCCACCAGGAAGAACTTCACGAGGAAGATGGCGGCGATGACGTAGGTCAGGATGTACTGCTTGCTGGCCTTGCCGGAGCATACGTTCATGACGGTGAAGGCGATGAGGCCGATGCCGATGGCGTGGCCGATGGAGCCGGAGACGGGCATGGCGATGAGCATGAGCGCCACGGGAACGACCTGGTCGAGGTCGTCGAGGTCGATCTTCTTCAGGGCCGAGAGCATGATAATGCCGACGTAGATGAGGGCAGCGGAAGTCGCCGGTGCGGGGATGATGGCCGCAATGGGGGCGATGAACATGCAGGCGAAGAACAGGATGCCGCAGGTGAGCGAGGTGAGGCCCGTGCGACCGCCGGCCTCGACGCCCGAGGCGGACTCGACAAAGGTCGTGACGGTGGAGGTGCCGGTGCAGGCGCCCACGATGGTGCCCACGGAGTCGGAGAGCATGGCTTCCTTCATCTGGGGCATCTTGCCGTTCTCATCGAGCATACCGGCGCGCGAAGCGGTGCCCACGAGGGTGCCGATGGTGTCGAACATGTCGATCATGCAGAACGTGATGATGAGCGTGATGACGGTGAACCAGCCCATCTCGAAGAACGTGGCGAAGTTGAACTTGAAGAGCGTGAGCTCAGCCATGGCGCCGAAGGCGGGCATCCAGGAGGCGGTGGCAAGACCGGCGAACGGGTCGACGCCCAGGAAGATGGCCTCGCCGGCCCAGTAGATGACCGAGGCGATGAGCATGCCGAGGATGACGGCGGCGCGCATGCCGCGCTTGGCCATGAGTATGATGGCGAAGAGGCCCAGGAACATGGTGACCACGGTGAGCACCATGGTGGGGTAGGCGTCGCCCATGTTGGTTGCCACGGTAGTGGCCGAAAGCGAGCCGAAGAAGTCGCGCATCACGTAGAAGCAGTTGCCGTTGTTGTCGTAGACGCCGGCGTTGGAGCCGATGCCGATGTTGAGCAGCATAAGGCCAATAGCAGGGGCGATGCCGGTGCGCACGCCGTAGGGGATGGCCTCGACGATCTTTTCGCGCACGTTGCACAGCGTGAGGATCAAGAACACGATGCCCTCAGCAAGCACGATGATGAGGGCAGCCTGGAAGGAGGCGATGTAGCTCGCGCCCGTGAAGGAGGCGATCTGCGTTACGACCAGTGCGAAGAAGCTGTTGAGGCCCATGCCGGGGGCAAGGCAGAAGGGCTTGTTGGCCCAGAACGCCATGCAAACCATGGCGATGCCGGAGGCCAGGCACGTTGCCAGGAAGACGGCGTTCCACAGCTCGTCGCCTCCGCCCGACCTGAAGTTGGTGAGCAGGTTCGGGTTCAGGGCGATGATGTATGCCATCGTCATGAACGTCGTGAGGCCGGCGGCGATCTCGGTCTTCACCGAGGTGCCGTTGGCTTTGAGCTTAAAGAGCTTCTCCATGTCCCTTCCCTTTCGATAGCAACCCATTTTTGTGGGTTGGTGTCACAGGGTGCCTAAGGATGAGCACCATGGGGCATAATACTTGTTTTATCGCGCCCTGAAAACGCTTTCAGACGCAAAAATGACTGATACATTGGCTTTTTTGACCGATCGAGTGGGTTGTTAGCGAAAGGGCACCTTTTGAGGGCCGTTTTTGTTGGTTTTTGACAGAAAGGACGAGGTGCGCACGATGGAGCTTTTGGCGCCGGCGGGTGGCAAAGAACAGCTTGAGTATGCAATTCGCTTCGGTGCTGATGCGGTCTACCTTGCCTGCGAGCGCTTCGGCATGCGCAAGCGCGCCTCCAATTTCAAGGTGGAGGACCTGCCGTGGGTAAGTGCCTACGCCCACGAGCGCGGGGTCGCCGTGCATGTGGCGTGCAACACAGTGATGCACGAGGATGACCTGAAGGAGCTTCCGGCGTACTTTGAGGCCGTGCAGAAGTCTGGGGTCGACGCGCTCATCATTTCCGACATGGGGGCGTTTGCCCTGGCCAAGCGCTATGCGCCCGAGGTCGACCTGCATGTGAGCACTCAGGCGAGCGTGTCCAACTCCGCCGCCGCGCTTGCTTGGCACGAGCTGGGCGCGCGCCGTGTGGTGTGCGCCCGCGAGATGTCGCTGGCCGACATCGCTGCCATGCACGCCGACCTGCCCGCCTCCCTTGAGCTCGAGGTGTTTGCCCACGGCAGCATGTGCATGTCGTACTCGGGGCGCTGCATCATATCCGACTTCCTGAACGGGCGCCCTGCCAACGGCGGCCACTGCACGCAGCCGTGCCGCTGGGAGTGGAAGCTCGAGGAGCCGTCGCGGCCGGGCGAGACGTTCACGCTGGAGGAGGATGAGCGCGCGACGTATCTCTTTAGCTCGCGCGACCTCAACATGCTGGAGCATCTGGGCGAGCTCGAGGTCGCAGGTGTGGACTCGATCAAGCTCGAGGGCCGCGGTCGCGGTGCGTTCTACGCGGCGACCGTGACGGGGGCTTACCGGCGCGTGCTCGACGGTGAGGACCCGGCGGCTGTTGCGAGTGAGCTTGAGACGGTCTCGCATCACCCCTATGGCACGGGCTTCTTCTTCGGACCGGCTCATCAGGCCCCCTATCTGCGCCAATCGCAGTCCGAGTGGATGTGGGTCGCCGAAGTGCTGGAGTGTGAGCAAGTAGATGAGGCGGGCGAGGCTGTGGCGCTGAGTGCTGACGAACCGGGTTCGGACGCCGCTGGTGCAGCTGTGTGCGCAGATCGTGGGGGCACTGATGCCACTGTCGGGCTCGCGAGCGAGGAGGCAGCCCATGCCGTTGCCTACCAAGTCACGTTCCGCGCCCGCAACCGTTTCGACTGCGCGAGCGAGCTCGAGGTTCTCTCGCCGGGCTGCGCAAGCGAGCCCCTTCACGTGCGCGACCTGCGCTGGTTGCCTGTGCAGACAAGCGGAGGCGAGGGCGCGTGCGCGGATGCCGAGGTGGCAGGCCCCGTGTCGGTCGATGCCGTCACACGTCAGATGGAAACCTACCGCATGACCTGCGACCGCCCCCTGCGCCCCTACGATATCGTCCGCGCCCGCCGCAAGCCCAGCGAGATGCCGCCGGAGTAGGGAGCTGGGTCGGGCGGTCGGCCCTTTCGGCCCTTCGCCAACGGTCGCCTACGCACGCAGACCCTGCCGATGCCGTCGTAGTTCTTGCGATGGATGAGGAGCCGCGGGCGACCGTGGAAAGTTCTCCGTCCTGCGCCTCTCAAAGAGACGCAACGGTGATTATTGTCGGACAGTCGATGACCCCGTTTCAAGGCGACGTACAATGCGAACGTTTTGATGCAAGGCTGTTTGAGTTAGGGGTATCGCATGGGCGTTCGAATCAGCAATCTGCATGAGCCAGTTTCTGCCATGACGCGTCGCCAGGCTGTCTGCCTGGGCGGACTTGCCGCACTTTCCACGGCTGCACTGCGCCTTGCCGGTCGTTTGGACCCGGCGTGGGCAGATGCTGGGGACTCTGCCGGCCAGGGTGGAGCAGCCGAGACCTCCACGGACGCCTCCTCGTATCTGTATGCCGCCTTCGACAATCCTTTCGACGGCTCGGGGACGTGCCTGTGGGGCTTCGTAGACAAGACTGGCGCCTGGGTCATCAAGCCGCAGTTTGAGGCGGTGGGCGGTATGCCCGGCGACGCGGTGCCGCTGTGCCTGGGCAGCCTGGGAGGCAGCCTTTCTCAGCGCTATGCTGACGCCATGCTCGTCGTGCCCGGCGTTTTCGCGGGCGACCTCATGCCTGTGCAGGCGGGCGCTGACACAGACGCCGAGGGTAAGTGGGGCTACATCGACAAGACCGGCGCTTGGGCTATCGACCCGCAGTTTGAGACCGCGTGCCAGTTTTCCGAGGGCTTTGCCCTCGTGCAGGATTCTTCGGGTGACATCCATTTCATCACGCCCGATGGTACCGACCCATTCGGTGCGCTCGACTGTCTCACGGCTACGTGCTTCTGTCAGGGCCGGGCATTTCTCGCAGGCACGCATGATGGCGACGCCTGGGGCTGCATCGACACGACGGGCAATTGGTTTGGCCGCTCGACTGAGGATTCGCTGCAGCCGTACGTTTACGATATCCCGCTCGTCTTCTCAACGTCCGGTTTGGCGCGCGAGCAGAAGCAGTATTACGACGCCGACGGTAACGTCGTGGTGGACTTCGACCAAAACGAGCATTACGCCCGCACCGACCGCAATGCCTTTGCGGGGTGCGACTACCATGAGGGCCTGCTTTACTTCAACCATTACGTGTTCGACACGTCGATGAACGAACTTGCTCCTGTGCCGCTTGGCGATCCCGACTACGCGCAAGATCATGGTCATTACTACCTGATGCGCGCCGACTATTACAAAGACGGCCTGCTCAACTGCAATGATTGGCGCTGGGGGCTGTGGGGATATCTGGATGGTCAAGGTGCATGGTCGCTGCCGTGCCGCTATGGCGACGCGAAGCCGTTCTCTGAGGGTCTTGCGTTTGTAGAGGACCCCGGCACCGAGCGCTACGGGTTTATCAACGCGCAGGGAGTCTGGGCCATTGCTCCGCGATTTGGCGACGCCGAAAGCTCCTATATCCCTTTGACCTCGTGTTTTACCGGTGGTCTAGCGTACGTGTGCACGCTGGACGACGTTTCGGGCATTGTCAGCGACGGCTGGATCGACCAGACCGGGGCATGGGTGGCCAAGTGGAGCCATTGGACGGGTGCCATCACCGAACCCCAGGCCTATGACGGCGCGACTCCTGCGTGGGTGAGCTCTCTTTCGTCGCTTTCCGGAACCTACATTCTGCCGGACAACGACACGAGCGTACAGCTCGACCTCACGGTGGCCGACGACGGCTCGGCCACTGCGCATGTTTCGTTCGCCCCAGGTGATGTCAATACGTACGAGTACCCTTACAGTGATGTGGGCGAGACCTTCCAAGTGGAGGGCGACCCGATTGAGGCGGATCTCTCCGGTTCTTTTGTGCGCTGCGACACCGACTGGGGTGAGCCGCGCACAAGTGCCATCCTGTGGGGCGCTTCAGACCGAAACGGCGAGGTCGTGCTCGGCATTGCCGCTGGTGGTGACGGGTATGCCCAGGGAGATGTTGAGGGCGCTCCGACGCTGTGCTACAACCTGTACGGTTTTCGCGACTTCAGCTTGGGCGATGACTCCGTACAGGCCCACTTCCAGCTTGGGGGCATCCTGCAGGCCCCTGTTGCTCGGAAGCCCACGAAATAGGGCCCTCTCGCCTCGCCGCAAGCCCAGCGGCTGCTGTCAGCAGAGTAAGGGGCTGGGGAAGGGCGGTCGGCCCTTCCCCAGTAGCCAGTCGAGCGCGTAGACCCTCCGGATGCCGTCGAGACCTTGTGGCGGAGAAGAGGCTGGGGATTGCTCGCGCTGATGTTAAAACGAGTTTTACTTTCGACGAAAATCAGCGAGAGACGAAAATCAGTTTTAGTTTTGGTGGCGGCCAGTTCCGAACGAGACATCATCGTCGAACAGGTGTCTCGCGTCGATTGCGAATGCGGCCTGTCGACGCCTGTTTGCTCGACGGGCCGCGCATGGTCGGCACAGGTGCAAACTTCACCCAAATATGGGTGTATTCTTCATTCAAAACAGGGTGTAAACCTCATCTATACAGGGTCGGACGAGGCATCGGCATCTCAGGCAAATGTGCTCGACGAGTACCTGGCCTTCTTCAATCGCCTGTATCTCATGGAGGAGATCGGTGGCTGGGCTCCGCCTATGCGTGCGAAGAACCGCGTGCGTACTAAGCCAAAGCGTTATTTTGCTGATACGTCGCTACCTGCCGCATTGCTGGGGGCGAGTCCTGACCGGCTCATTTTTGACACTCAGACGCTCGGGATGTTGTTCGAGAATCTCGTGATGCACGATCTTTGGGCCATCATGGACTCCTATTCTGGGGTCGCAAACCGCGTGTGCTATTACCGCGATGACAAGGATCTCGAGGTTGATGCCATCCTTGAGCGCGGGGCAAAATGGGCGGCTATCGAGGTGAAACTCAGCGACGTGAAGGTTGACCAGGCCGCCGAGTCGCTCCTTCGCCTGCGGCGCAAGGTGGTGGAGAACCCAGCGGCCCAGAATCCTGAGCCGGCGTTCATGGCGGTCATCACAGGCAAGAGCACCCTGGCGTATTGCCGCAAAGATGGCATCTACGTTATCCCGGCGGCATGTTTGACGGCGTGAGGCGTGCGGGTTTTGTGCTTGTGTCGTGAATTGTCGGGCAATGCAGGGGTTGGTCTGTCTAGCAATCCGCCGCCCATCCAGCCCACTGCGCCTTTCATTGATTACCCTCTTGTAAATTCGCAAAAATTTTGCTTAACAACTTCGGCGCGCTGGACTAGGATGCGCGGTATCGTTTGCGAGGCGGGCTTTGCGGATGCCTCACACGCGGGGCCGGTGCACAGCCGTGTGCCGGCGGGCAAGATGTCTTATAAGGGGGACATCCTATGTCTGCAATGAAGAACGTTGATCTGAGCCGTCGTAGCTTTGTCGCTGGTGCCGCGCTGGCAGCCGGTGTCGCTGGCGTCGCTGGGGCAGTGCCGCTGGCCCGCGCCGATGAGGTTACCTGGGACGGTACGTACGACGTCATCGTCTGCGGTGGCGGTGGCTCTGGCCTGACTGCCGCGTATTCCGCACTTGAGCAGGGCGCCGAAAAGGTGCTCGTGCTCGAGAAGGGCGATGCGTGCGGCGGCACGACGGCCACGGCCGAGGGTGCTGTTCAGGCCTCTGGCACTACCTGGCAGAAGGAGCTGGGTGTCAACGGCGTCGATGACGACTCCGCCGACAAGCATTATGCCTTCTGGATGCAGGACGGCGAGGGCCTCGTCGACCCCGACCTGGTGCGCGTGATGGCCGACAACGCTGCCGACAACCTGCAGTGGATGGCCGATAACTTTGGCATCACCTACTCCAAGGTCTTCGGCTGCTATCCTGCTGCCTACACCGACCCCGCCAACATGGCCGACCGCATCCACCTTATCACCGATGCTGCCGATGCCACCAAGACGGGCGGCGTTGTGTGGACCACCAACGCCGAGGCCGCCGTGCGTGAGGCGGGCGGCGAGATTATGACGGGTACCGCCGCTGCGCACCTGGTCATGGGCGATGACGGCGTTGCCGGCGTGGAGACCGCCGACGGCAAGCACTACCAGGCAACCAAGGGCGTCGTACTTGCCATGAGCGGCATCGAGCACAACGAGGAGCTCGCCAAGAAGTACAACCCCCAGCAGTACTGGGATCTCAAGACCCAGGCTGTTGCCACGGCCGCGACCGACACGGGCGACGGCATCGTCATGGGCATCGAGGCCGGTGCTGATGTGGGTCGCTTCGGTGGTGCCGTCGATCTGCTGCTTGCTACCTGGAGCTACACCAACAACACCAACCCCGAGATTCCTTACATCCTTGTGAACCAGCGCGGCGTGCGTTTCGTGCGCGAGGACACCACCTACGCGTTCCACTGCCGTGCCATCTACAACGCATGCATCCAGGAGGGCGGCTTCGACGACGAGGCCGGCACCACGGGTTGCACCTGGATGGTCATGGACAACAAGATGACGAGCGTCTCGCAAGCTGCCTGGAGCGACCCCGACAAGCTTCAGGAGGCACTCGACGACGGCAGCATGGTCACCGGCCAGACCATCGAGGAGCTTGCCGACGCCATGGGCGTCGACCCCGACGTCCTCAAGTTCAGCGTGGACAAGTGGAACGACGACGTTGCCGCTGGCAAGGACAGCCTGTACGGTCGCGAGGTGCAGCTGATCGCCCTCGACGAGGCACCGTTCTATGCCTGGAAGACGGTTAACACCAACATTGGCTCCATCGGCGGCCTCAAGATCACGACGGACGCTCAGGTCGTCGACCGTGCAGGCGAGCCCATCGCCCACCTGTTCGCAGCCGGCACCAATTCGGGCGGTTGGCTTGGCCCGTACTATCCCGGCTCGGGCACCTGCCTGCAGGGCACCCTCAACTGGGGCCGTATCGCCGGCGCCAGCGCCGCGAAGGCATAAGGGCAGCCTGAAATTGGCCTGCGTCCCTGGTCTTGAGCTCACACGGGCGTGAAGAGGGACGTTGAGGATGGGCTCGGCGTTGTTGAGCGTCGGCCCACGCCAAAGACGGTGGGGCAGCCACCAGGTTTGCGTATCGTGCTTTGGCTTACGCGGACAGGTTGGCGGAAATACCGTCGTTTGTTGCCTACTTCGTTGACCTTTAGCTCGCTCTGGTGGAGCTAGGGGGTCACAAGCGCTGCTAAGCCGCGCGGATTCTGGGAAACCGGGGTCTGCGCGGCTTTTTGCGTGCTCGGCGGCGTTTGGATGGCGCTCGGTGCCGCTACTTTGCGATTAACATACATTTGGCGAATTCAAATGTATGTTATTTCATTAAAACACCAGTTGACGCGATTTTCAAAATCCTGAAATGTATGTTAAATGCGACTCCATGTCTTGCCAGTGTCCATTCGAATCTCCTGTGTCCAGCATCGCTCTCATAACCAGCATGCGATAATTTGAATAACCGGGGCACTTCAAAACCGCAGGTTAAATGCCTATACTTTCCGGCCATCGTATTTCAAATACGTCATTGACACCAGTTTATCTATCGCTAAACCAAATATCGCCAAAGGCGGTACGAAACGCGAAAGGAATCCCCCGATGACCGAATCCAAGCATGTCTACCGTTTTGAGACCCTCCAGACCCATGCCGGCCAGGAAAGCCCCGACTCCGCCACCGACGCTCGTGCGGTGCCTATCTACGCCACCACATCCTACGTGTTCAAGGATTCCGCCACGGCGGCTGGCCGATTTGCCCTCGCCGAGCCGGGCAACATTTACACGCGCCTCACCAACCCTACCACCTCGGTTTTCGAGGAACGCGTTGCGGCGCTTGAGGGTGGCGTGGGGGCGCTCGGCGTCGCCAGCGGTTCAGCTGCCATCACCATTGCCGTGCAGAACATCGCAACGGCCGGCGATCATATCGTGGCCTCCACCAACCTGTACGGTGGCACGGTGAACCTTTTCGGCAACACGCTCGTGGAGCAGGGGCTCACCACCACGTTCGTAGGTCCCGACGACCTTGCCGCTGTTGAGGCCGCCATTCAGCCCAACACGAAGCTGCTGTATGCCGAGACGCTCGGCAACCCCAACTCCGACGTGCTCGATCTCGAGGGTTGGGCCGAAATCGCCCACCGTCATGGTTTGCCGCTCATCGTGGATGCCACGTTCTCCACGCCCTACCTGCTGCGCCCCATCGAGCACGGTGCAGACGTCGTAGTCCACTCGGCAACCAAGTTCATGGGCGGACACGGCACGGTCATGGGCGGCGTGATTGTCGACTCTGGCAAGTTCGACTGGGCCGCGCATGCCGACCGCTTCCCGGGCCTGGCCAAGCCGAACCCCTCCTACCACGGCGTCGTGTTCACCGACGCGTGCGGTGCAGCCGCTTACATCACCAAGGCCCGTGCTACGCTTCTGCGCGACCAGGGCGCCACGCTGTCGCCGTTCAACTCGTTCTTGCTGCTCCAGGGCCTGGAAACCCTCTCGCTGCGCGTTGAGCGCCACGTGGAGAACGCCCTTAAGGTCGTCGAGTTCCTCAACAACCACCCGCAGGTTGAGCGCGTGAACCACCCGAGCCTGGCCACGGGCCGTGCCAAGGAGCTTTACGATTTCTATTATCCCAACGGCGCCGCACCCATCTTTACCTTCGAGATCAAGGGCGATGCCGAGACGGCCAAGAAGTTCACCGAGAGCCTCGAGCTCTTTAGCCTGCTCGCCAATGTGGCTGACGTCAAAAGCCTCGTCATCCACCCCGCTTCTACCACGCACTCCCAGCTCACCGAGGAAGAGCTGCGTGCCGGCGGTATTTATCCCAACACCATTCGACTTTCCATTGGCACCGAGCACATTGACGACATCCTCGCCGACCTCGAGCACGGTTTTGAGGCCGTGAAGTAGGGATTGCCCGCGTGGGCCTTTTGCCTGGTATACCTGCCTGAATGTATTACAAGAAAGCCGGGTCAGTCAGTCTGACTGCCCCGGCTTTTTGCGCTTGGTGAATTATGGCACCGCACAAGACCGCGCGGTGCGCTCGGTCCTTACTTCGCGGCGGCGGCGTTCTTGCCGGCGACGTAGCCGTAGAAGATGCACATGGAGACGCTGACGCCCTTCAGGCAGATGGGGTACTCCACGGCGAAACGGCTGCCCTGCATGTTGCCGGCGCAGTACAGGCCGGGGACGATCTGACCGGCCTCGTCGTAGGCACGGGCCTCCTCGTCGGAGACGATGCCGCCCAGGCACACGAGCATGTTGGCCTCCTCGCAGCGCACGGCGTAGAAGGGAGGCGTGGTCAGGCCGAAGAGGCGCTGGGCGCTCTTGCCGAAGTCCAGGTCGAAGCCGCCATCGCACAGCTCGTTGTAGTGCTCGATGGAAGCCTTGGCGGTCTCAACGTCGATGCCGTCGAGCTGGGCGAGCAGCTCGTCGATGGTGTCGGCGGTCATGCACTGGCCCGAGTCGATGCCGTCCTGGATGTCCTGGGGGCAGCGGACGGAAATCTTGAGGCCGTTGGCGGTGTAGTCGGGCAGGGGTTCGTCGCGGTAGTAGCAAGCCGTGCCATGGGCGGCCGGGAAGTACTGGAGCTGCTCGGGCCAAGCGGCGTCGAAGAACTGGTAGGCCATGTGGCCGGGCTGCTTCTCAAGCTGGTTCTCGAGCTGCTGACCGGGCAGGTCCTCGTTCATGAAACGCTTGCCGGCAAGGTTGAGCCACAGATAGCCGTTGTTGCCGATGACACCGCGGCCGCCGATACCGGCGCCGCCGCCCATGTGGTGAATCATCGGGGCGTGCCACTGCTGCAGCGCAACGCCGGCCCAAGCAGCCATCTTGTGGCCGTCGCCCGTGGCGGTGTAGTTGCCCTCGACGTCCATCGTGGGGTTCATGACGGGCACCTCGTTCTCCACGACGGAGGGCACGAAGTACTTGAGCATGGCGGTGTCGTGGGCATAGTCGCCGCAGGTGAGGATGACGCCGCCCTTGGCGGTCGCCTTGACGTACTTGCCGGTGGCGGCGTTGCGGGCGTAGACGCCGCAGCAACGGCCGTCCTCCATGATGAGCTTCGTGCCGAAGTGGCCGTAGCGGATGTCGACGTTGCCGGTGGCCTCGGCCTCAGCCAGCGTGTCGGCCATCATCTGCGGAAGGTTGGAGATGCCGATGGTGGTGGGGTAGGTGGGCAGGGCCTCCTTCGTCCAGTCATAGCTCTCCAGCATAGGATAGAAGAAGGGGAAGATGTAGTTGGAGCGGTTCTCCTCGGGAATCTCAGCGAAGCTCTCGGGGGCGATGTAGGGGTTCGACGGGGCAATGAACCAGTCGAAGACGTCCTTCATCTCGTTTTCCCAGCGCATGAAGATAGGCAGGCTGTTGTGGTAAAGGCACTCGTTCATGTGCTTCTCAGCCAGCTCGTACTTGTCCATGAAGCCGTCGCCGCGGCCCCAGGTCTCCTGCACCTTGCCGCCCACGACGGCGCAGCCCTGGCCGGTGGTGTTCTTGGTCTCGGACTTCTCAAAGGCCAGGACGGTCGCGCCCTCCTCAGCGGCGGCGCGGATGGCGCAGCAACCGGAGTCGCCCACGCCCACGACGATGACGTCGGCCTCGACCTCTTCCTCCACCATGTCGTCGGAGATCTCGGGCTCCGCGGGCAGCCAGGAGCTGTAATCGGGGGCGGAGGTGACCTCGGCCTCGGCGGCCTCGTCGGCGACGGCGACACCGGTTAGGGCGGCGCTGGCGGCGACGGCGGCACCGGTCAGACCTGCGCCTTTGACGAACGACCTGCGAGAGACGTTGCTCATGGTGGTTCCTTTCCTCAGAAAGTGGGAGGCCGCACGATTGCGTGCGCCCTTTAGGCTGTGCGTGCGGCTTGCTGTGTGGCTTGCCGCCGCTGAACATTTGTGACTGTAGGCGCAGACCGGGTTCTCTTATCGGGTTCGATGGGCGATGATGTGAGAAAGAGCGGATGTTCACCCATTGGGGCTTCTTGAGCGCTGCATCGACCCTGAGGGTCGATTACAATCTTCTACCTGCGAGTACTCTTTCTGTCTCGGTGATAGACGCACTAAGGGGAGGGCAAAGAATGCAAGAGGGCGCAAACGAAACATCGCATCTCGGCCGTGCGCTGGCGCTTGCCCTGTGTACCCTGTGGGGCAACATCTTGTTTCTCGATGGGTCGGGCAGCGTTCTTTTGAGCGCTCCCTTTGCCTCGCGCATGGCCTCCATGGCGTTCAGCGTGGTGGGTTTTGCGGCTGCTTGGCTGGTTGCTCGCTCGTGCACGGCTTCCCCGATGCGCTGCCGCGTCGCCCTTCTGGGCGTGTGCGCGTTTCTTTCGAGCGCGGGGTCGTTCTTGCATTTTTCCGGGGTGGCATGGCTGCCTGAATGCATCGACTGGGTGCCCACGGCTGTGTTCTCGGTTGCCTTTGCATTTTTATTGGTGGCGTGCGGTGAAGTTTACGCTGAGATAAGCGCCGGGCGCGCGGTGGTCTACGCCTCGGTTTCATATATGCTTGCCTATCTGGGAAGCACGGTTGTGGCAGAAATGGGCTTGCAGATTGTATGCGTCGTGGAGACGTTGTTGCCTCTAGCCGTGTTCGTTCTCGTGGTGCAGCCTGTGCGCTCCCCGGCGTCGGATGGGCCCGCCAAGGGTATGCCTGTGCCGCTGGCGAAACTGGTAAGCGTGACGCTGGAGGCCATTCCTGCGCGTGTGCTTGCGGCAATCGGCATCACATATTTCGCCATTGGGTCCACGCTTGCCCAGTCCGGTGCCCCACTTGATTATTTTACCTGGCAGACTGCCATTGCGGCCGTGCTCACGAGCGTGGTTGTCATGGCTACGTGTATCTTGCTGCACGGCTGCGTCGCGCTCACGAGCCTCTACAAGATACTCATGGTGGGCCAGGTGCTTGCCGCGTTCCTGCTTTCCGAATGGGCCGAAGGCGCGCAAATTGCCGTTGTCATCACCTTTGTGGGCGTGAAGATCGTGGCATGGACGCTTATGGCCGAATTGGCGCTTCTCGCGCGTGCTCGTGGTACGGCTCCAGCCGCACTCGTGTACGCCGCAGGTTGCTTGGCGGGTCACATTGGTGAGGGCCTTGCGGGTGTACTGAGCGTGTTTGGCTTCGTAAATCAAGGCGTTCTGCTCATTGTGGTTGTCGCGCTGCTCGTGGGGGCGGCGGCGTTTCTCTTTACAGGCGAGATGGGCAAGTATCCCGATATTGCCGACGTGGCCCCGGCATCTGATGGCGGGGAGGGTACTGCGCAGGTTCAGGCAGGCTCCCCATGCGATGGGCCGTGCCCGTCTAGGACTGAAGGCCCCGTTGTTGCGCAGGCGGTTCAGCCCTCGCTCGACGAGCGTATCGGCGAGCTTGCCTCGTCTTATATGCTGTCTGCCCGCGAGACTGAGGTTTTTCGTCTTTGGGCCACCGGCCACACGCTCAAGTACATCCAGGAAAAGCTCTACTTGTCGCCTTCCACGGTGAAGACGCACGTGCGTCATATCTATGACAAGACGGGAGTGCACTCTCGATCCGAGATAGTCGAGCTCCTCGACCCGCTGGCCGATAAGCGCTAAGGGCTCAATTTGACTCGCCTGTTGCAGCGCGCCTGCATCTGCGTGCTGTCTGCCGCCACTGCCCGCTTTGTCGGACGCGCTTAATTCACGCAGAGTACATTCACAATCTAATATTTGTTGCTCCCGTGTCGGTCGTATGGTCTTTTCTGAACCGATGCGGGATTTTTTCATGTCGTTAAACCTCGGCAAGCGGGAAAGTGATCGGTACCGGTGTTGAAACGGCACGTGAGCAAGCTAAAGGACACAATATCCTGTGCCTCATGAGGGCGTCAAGGCAGACGTTAACTATTACGTTGAGCTTCAGTATCAGACTACCGTGCATAGCTCTGCCCTGGGCAACACCGGTTCGGCGGTGCAGTTCACCAACAAGGCATACGCTCAGGCCGGCACGCAGACCTTCCCCGCTGGTTTCAAGACCGACGAGGGCACGAACGAGATCATGAAGAAGTCTGCCGAACAGGTGCCCAACAGCTCCTACATCAAGTATACCATCTCGGTGAACAAGAGCGCGGTCGACCTCGTGCCGGGCTCTGACACTCTGACGCTTGTGGACACGATGGACCCCAAGTGCACGTACTTGCCGGCCACATTCCATGTGTATTACCAAGGCACGACCACTGAGGTTCCCAATTGCCTCACCCTCACTGAGAACGTTACGCTTGCCAGTGGCGCCCGTGCGACAAGGCTCACCGTTACCATTCCCGACTCCTGTGCGGTTGATGTGGTGTATCAGGTGCAGCCTGCCGGAAACCCCGGCGACCAGGTCAACCTGACGAACAGCGCCGAGCTTACCGGTGTTGCCAACAGCGCGACCTCGCATGAGAAGATGTGGACGGTCGTGAAGGCTGGAGCCACCACCGAGGGCTCGGGCCATGGCATCACCATTACGAAGTTCGATGCCGCCAATGCCAAGAAAGCCCTCGAAGGAGCAACGTTTGAGCTGTACCAGGTTGCCTGGGACGGCACCGAAACGCTTGTGGAAACCCAGGCGAGCAACGCAAACGGCGTGGTGCGATTCGGCTCCGCGGACAAGCCACTGCTTGCCTGCACGCTGTACTACTTTGTGGAGACCCAGGCGCCTGCGGGTTATCAGCGCTCTACCGACAGAACATACTTCATGTTCAAAGGCACCTACAGCCAGGAGAAGTACCAGGAGGCCCTCGACAAGGCCAAGGCGCTCGGCATTGCTGAACCCAGCCCGGCGACCTCCTTCAACATTACCAACAAGAAGAACGACACCCTCGTGGTGACGGGCGAGTTCCAGCTCGCGGTGAGCAAGACCGTCAACGGCGCCGCCCCCAAGGCGGGGGAGACGTTCGAGTTCTCCGCCACCTCCGCCGACGAGGGCGCGCCCGCGCTCGCCAACGTCACCACCGGCGAGGACGGCTCCGCTGCCTTCGCCACGGCCAAGCTATCCGACAAGGACGCAGGAAAGACCTACACCTACCGCATTCACGAGGTGACCGAGCTCACGGAGGGTGCAGGCACCTGGACTAAGGCCCCCGACGTCATCGCGACCGTTGCGGTGAGCGAGCGCGGCGATGACAACACGCTTACTGCCATCGTCTCCTACTTTGACGGCTCCGCCACTGCGGCCAAGTTCGACAACGCCTACGAGGCTCAGAAGGCGACTGCCACCGTCAAGGTCGACAAGACGGTCAACGGTGTGAAGAATGCCGAGGAGCACGAGAAGTTCACTTTCACGCTGCTCGACAAGAACAACGAGCAGGTCGGCGACGAGATCACCGTCAATGGCACCAGCACTGCCGAGTTCGGCGAGCTGACCTTTGACGCTCCCGGCACCTACGAGTACACCGTGCACGAGACCACCGACCTGGGCGATGGCTGGTTCAACGCCGGCGACGTCAAGGTCACGGTCACCGTTGACTACGCCGAGAACGGCCGCGACCTCGTTGCGAAGGTCACCTATGACGGCTCCTCCGTCGATGCCGCACAGTTCGACAACGTCCATGCCGCTTCCGCTACGGCTGACCTCAAGGTCACCAAGACCGTGAACGGCGGACCGCTGCAGCCTCATGAGCAGTTCACCTTTACGCTGCTTGACAAGGTCGGCAATCAGCTTGGCGACGAGATCACCATCAAGGGTTCTGACGAGAAACCCGAGGCGGTTTTCGATCAGCTCACCTTTGACAAGGTCGGTACGTACGAGTTCACGATTCACGAGACGTCCGACCTGGGCGACGGCTGGACTAACGACGGCGACGTCAAGGTGACCGTCACTGTCACCCGCGACGAGGCGACCAAGACGCTCAAGGCCGAGGTTGTCTACGATCGCTCTGACATCGATGGCACTGCCGCCAAGTTCGACAACAAGCACGAGGCCTGCGGCAGCGCTGACATTGCCGTGGCCAAGCTGGTCAACGGCGCAGCTCCCGCTGCCGACCAGAAGTTCGACTTTGCCCTGAGCGCCAACGACGACGCCTCGGCGGCCAAGATGCCCGCGCAGACGATTGCAACCACCGTCGGCTCCACTGTGGCTTCCTTCGGCTCGGTCGACTTCGCGCTCGCCGATGCGGGTAAGACGTTCTCGTACACCATCCACGAGACCACGCCCGCTGGTGATGGCTGGACCAACGCCCCCGACGTGACGGTCACGCTCACCGTGGGTGACGACAACGACGGCGACGGCAAGCTTCCTGTGACGGTGGAGTACTCCACTGCCACGGCCGACGGCGCTGCGGCGCTGTTCAACAACGCCTACAAGTCCGTTGTGCCCGAGAAGCCCTCTGTGCCCAAGACGGGCGATGAGACGCCTGTCGAGGCCATGGCCCTGACCGCCGCTGCCGGTGTCACGCTTGCTGCGACCGGCCTCTTCCTGGGCCTGCGCTCGCGCAAGCGTAACGAGCAGCTCTAAGGATCCATCCGGGGAGCCCGCGCTCGGGCTCCCCGGAACGTTCAACCTTCGGGTTGTATGAGGGCGAACTTGCCCCGCGCCATCGAGGCGCACGGGCCCCGTCCCTGTCCGAACCAACAAAGGCTGCCGTGCGATTCACCTCGCACGGCAGCCTTTTTCGTAGTGCAGATATCGAGCTTTTAGCAGAAAAGGCCCGGCACCGGGGTGCCTTCGGTTCTCTACACCTCAACTCCCATATACGCGAGCATTCCCTCCACGGCGCGCTTCGTTGCCTCCACCGTATGCACCACGGTTTTGGGCCCGGTTACCACGTCGCCTGCCGCAAACACGCCCTCCACGCTCGTCTGACCCAGCTCGTCGACGCACAGAAGACCTCGCTCGTCGCAGGTGAGTCCCTTGGTGGTGGACACGAGCTTGCTCAGCGGCTTTTGCGAGGCGGCGATGATCACCGTGTCGCACGCCACCTGGTCGAGCTCCTCCTCGTAGCCGATCACCTTGTCGTCGGCGTCGAACAGCGCCGTCCTGAAGACGGGGCCGGTCTCGTTGATGGCGCACACGGCTTTACCGTACACGATGTCGGCTCCATCGAGCTGAGCGTACTCCACCTCGTCGGAACTTGCCGAGACGTGTTTCGAGCGCGCGTAGAGCGTCACGCGCCTGGCGCCGTGGCGAAACGCCGTGCGCGCCACGTCCATGGCGGTGTTGCCCACGCCGATGACGGCCACATCCTCGCCGATCTCATAGGAGTCCGGGCTCACAAGGTAGTCCAGGCCAAAGTGCACGTTGCCGCGCGTCTCGCCGGGGATGCCGAGCGTCTTGGCGCGCCAGGTGCCCGTGCCCACAAAAACGGAGTCGTACCCATCGCGGAAGAGGTCCTCGATAAGCAGTGCCTCGCCGATTGCTGTGTTGGGGCGGATCTTGACGCCGAGGTCCTCGAGCGCGGTGCGAAAACGCCTTACCGCCGAGCGCGGCAGGCGAAAGTCCGGGATGCCGTAGCGCATCACGCCGCCCACCTCGGAGCGCTGCTCAAACACGGTGACGTCGCATCCCGCCTTGCCCAGCATGAACGCCGCCACAATGCCGGCTGGCCCGCTGCCGATGACGGCGACCTTCTTGCCGCAGGACGGCGGGGCTTGGAGTCGCATGCGGTCGAGGTACGCGTCGGACACATAGCTCTCGATGGCCCAGAACTGCACGGGGGAGCCCTTGCGCCCCAGCACGCATGCTCCCTGGCACTGCTCGCCGTGGTTGCACACGAGCGAGCATGCAAACGACAGGGGGTTGTTGGCGAAGAGCAACGCTCCCGCCTCTTCGATGCGGCGCTCGCGAAAGAGGTCCACGACCTGGGGGATGGGAGTGTGCACGGGGCACGCCTCCTGGCAAAGCGGGCGCTTGCAGCGCAGGCACCTCTGCGACTCCTCGATAATGTGCAGGGTCATGTCGGTCCTTTCTCGCCGCATGCGTTCTTTTTCGCAGATGATAGGGGACGCTTCTCTTTCCAATGTGCATATCCTGCGCAACCCGGCAGGCGGCGGCTTCATATTTCCCGTGTCGTATATACCAGGCCTCTGGTATTATTGCCCGGCCGGATGAGCTAGGGGAGGCGACCATGCTAACAAGGAGGCTGTTCGTTGCCTGCGCAAGCGCGAGCTTGCCTGTTGTTGGCGCATGTCTTCTCGCGGGCTGTTCTTCCAATGCGCCCGAGCAAAAAACCGAAGATGACCTCCCTGTGCTTGTTGTGGGGACTGGCGTGTATCCTCCCTTCAGTTACCTTGATGAAAACGGCAGCCCTTCAGGTATCGATGTCGATATCCTCACGGAGGCCTGTAGACGCACGGGGTTTGTTCCCGAATTTCACAACATCAATTGGGAAGATAAGGCTGAGCTGCTTGAGAGGGGCTCAATAGATGTCATTGCCTGCTGCTTCTCAATGACGGACCGCGAAGACAAATACCGCTGGGCGGGGCCGTACATGCAGGGCCGCCAGGTGATTGCCGTGGTCGCAGACAGTGATATCCAGACCTTGGACGACCTTGCGGATAGAGTGGTTGCCGTCCAGTCCGCCTCTACATCCGAGCAGGTTTTCCTTGACAACTCCGTCGACGGGGGTTCACTGCCTCAGATTGGCCTGCTGTATTGTCTGCAAGACCGTTCGTTGCTGTACCCGATGCTTGCCAAGGGGCACGTCGACGCGATTGCCGGATATGACATTGCCATCCAGAAGTATGCGTTCGACTATGGGATGGATTTTCGCATCCTCGACGAGCCTTTGCAGACGGTCAATTTGGGGTTTGCTTTCGCGTTGAACGATTCCCGGGGCATTGACGCGCGTCTTGACGATGCGCTCTCCGAAATGTACCTCGATGGCACACTCGATTCTATCGCTTCCGAATACTTGAGCGATGTGTCCAGCTTTTTGGGAGTGGAGGCCCATGACTGCTGAAGCGGCCCTCGAGCCGGCCTCCATGTCGCCCGTGGAAAAAGCCAAGCCAAACAAGAGGCTATGGGTCGTCGTGATACTTGTCGGGTTTGTCTTGACGGTCCTGGCGGGCCTTGCGGGTTTCAGCTCGACTTTTTCCTACGTGACAACGCGGGTTACTCAAGATATTGCCTATATCAAGGAGCAGGCGCTCGTTTACGATTCCTACAATGCTGCAAGTGATGCACAAAGTGCCCTGCGCGCGCTTGAGAACGCAGGATAGCTGGCACGCAATTTGAGTTCTGACAAGGGGGATTTGTCGGTATCGACGCTGAAACGTTATGTCGACGAGTTGCGACTCACGGGTGTCATTGTTCTCGATGCCTCTGGCAATGTCGAAGCCCAATACTCCAACGATGAGGTGGACGCTTCCGCTTTGCGGGAGTGGATTGGCAAGGACGTCTTGCTCAATGTGGCCGAGCACCCCTTCGAGGTGTATGCCGTTCGGGCGAATTTGCCCGACGGTTCCTATGTTGACATTGCCGCCGCCTGTCGCAGTGATGCCCCCGGTATTGCGGTGGCGTATTACCACACCGACGCGGCTTTTGCAGACAAATACACGCTTGTTCAGCAGAACCTTCTCGACGGTTACGATACTGCTCGCTCCGGCACCATTGTTATCGAGCGTGAGGGGCGTCTTGTGGCTGCGAACAACCCTGAGCTTGTCCAGGAGGCCGCTCAGGGAGACACCGAGCTTCGCGACACGCCGATTCAGCAACTTAAAACGATGAATCCACACGGGGATGAGCTGTCGTTTGTGTGGCATAACGCGCATTGGTATGCCGGCACGGCGGACCAGGTGCGCAGCTACTTCATCTATGTGTACGTTCCCGTATCGTCGCTTATGAGCCAAGCGGTGCAGTTTGCTCTTGCTGCTTGTGCCGTCTACATTGTCGTCGTTGCTGTCATCGTGCTTAGAAAACGCAACGACGATCGGCTCCATTATGAGCAGAGTTTGAAGCGCGAGAAGGAATACAACGAGCATTTGGCGTTGTCGGCCAACGCCGCGCAAGCGGCCAACAACGCAAAAACCGTGTTTCTCCAGCGTATGAGCCATGACATTCGCACCCCTATCAACGGCATTCGCGGCATGGTGGAGATAGCCGACTCGTGTCCGGACGATATGGAGCGCCAGGCGCAATGCCGTCGCAAGATTTGGGATGCTTCGACTTTGCTGCTCAACCTCGTCAACGAAGTTCTTGACACGAGCAAACTTGAGAGCGGCGAGGTCACGCTTGTGAAGGCTCCGATTAACGTGGGCGCGATGAATGCCGAGCTCGTGCAGATTGTGGAGTCGCATGCGGCCAGCTGTGGCGTGAAGGTACTCCTCGAGGAGGATTTCATCCAGCATCCCAATGTTTTGGCAAGCCCGACGCATCTGAAGCGCTTGCTTCTGAACCTTTTGTCCAACGCCGTCAAATACAACCACCCTGGCGGTATGGTCACACTTGGGTGCAAAGAAGTGTCCTACTCCGACGGGGTGGTGACGCTGCAGTATACGTGTGCCGATACGGGCATTGGCATGAGCGAGGAGTTCCAGAGCCATGTGTTTGAGCCGTTTGCCTGCGAGGGGCGTGTAACGCCCATGCAGGGGAGCAACGGCCTGGGATTGTCGATTGCCAAAGGTCTTGCCGAGCACATGGGCGGCTCCATCAGCTTTACGAGCAAAGAGGGTGAAGGAACCACATTTGTGCTGGTCTTGCCCTTTGAGACAACCGATCAAATTGCGCTGAATACCCAAGAGGCCCGACCTGACCCGATGGGGTGCGCTACGGTTGAGGGGATGCGGGTACTGGTGGCTGAGGACAACGACCTCAACCGCGAGATAGCCGAGTTCATGATTAGCGCAGCGGGCGCGCATCCCGTGTGCGTCTCGGACGGCGCTCAGGCGCTGGCTACGTTCGAGTCTTCGGCTCCATGGGAGTTTGACGCCGTGTTGCTCGACATCATGATGCCTGTCATGGACGGCTTTGAAGCCGCCCGCGCTATCCGTGGCCTTCAGCGTCCCGATGCGGCCAACGTGCCCATTTTTGCCGTGACCGCCAATGCTTTTGCCGATGATGTGACCAGCAGCCTTCAGGCGGGATTTACCGAGCATCTTTCCAAGCCGCTTGACTGGGCAACGCTTGTGGGCGCCTTGCAGCGAGCGCATACTGTCTGCGACCAATGCAGGCAAGCCTTTGTACAGGTGGACAAAGACTGTCAAGACGGCAGTTCAGAAGAGGAATGCGAGGCGTCTCATGAGTGACATTCGCGCGATATACGAGCGGATCGGGGCCGATTTCGATGACGTTGCAAGCCGTTTGGGATCACCGGCCCTCGTGGAGCGCTTTGCGGGCAAATTCGTGCAAGACGAAAGCTTTTCCCAGCTGGAAGATGCCCTTGCGGCCCACGATGCCAAGGCGGCGTTCCGAGCCGCCCATACGCTCAAGGGTGTGGCGCTCAACCTGGGGCTTTCCAACCTAGCGGCTCCGGCTGTCGAGCTCACTGAGGCTTTGCGCCCCTGTGTTCTCGAAGGTGTCGACGTCGAGCCGCTTATGGCGCAGCTGCGCAAGGCTTACAACGAGACAGTTGAAGCCCTGGGGGAGTAGGCGGGCCGCCGCCGGCAGTCCGCAGGGCGCTATTGTCGATTCGAAGAGAAATAACATGCATTTCAACAGTTGAGATGTATGCTATTTTATCAAAACCCCAGTTGGCGCATTTTTCGAATTTGCGAAATGCGTGTTAATTGCGCCTTCTAGTTGTAAAACGCCTCCACAAGCTCTTTGAGTTGCTCGCGGCTATGCACGTCGAGCTTGGCATAGAGGTTGCGCGCATGGGTGCGCACGGTGCTTTCGGACAAGCACAGAGCCTCGCCGATTTGCGCTTTGCTGAGGTCGCGAATCAGAAGGCGCGCGATGTCTATCTCGCGGCGTGTGAGATTGTAATGCCTGCCCATCAGCAAAAGTCGCGTTTCGATGTCATCGGCAGCCGATGCCAAGGCGGGGCTCGCTGATGATGCGCTCGCGATTGTCGGCACCCCACCGTTCGCAGCTGTGCAAGGAGTGCCGCTCGTCGTGCCAGGGGTGTTGCTGGTGCCTGTGTTGAGAACGGCAGACGCGCGCGTGTCGTCCTGAGATGCGCCTTGCTTCTGGGAAAAGCTGCTTGAAGTGTCCGGGCGGTTTATATCGGCGAAAAGCGGTCGCGTGAGAGGCGTCGAGTTGCTTATCAGTAAAAACATGCTGCCGGCAAGCAGCACAATCATGCACATGGCGACGAGCATGGGCGAGGAATCGTAGGGTCCCACGCCCATGGCAATGAGACGCCCTACCTCGCGGGGTACTTGGTGAACGACCCAAACGGTGCCCAGCACAAGGTAGCTCGGCGCATGCATATTGCGCGCCACGTCGTAGCTGATGTACCACAACACGGCGAGTGTGAATGTGTTCGCGACGGTGACTAGCGCAGAACCTAGTTGCATGAGCTGCGGGGTGAGGCAGGCGAGCAGGAGCACACCGGTGACAAGCAACGCCAAAGGCATGTTCCACAACGCCGAGAGACGCAGACTCTGCCCCTTGACCAGAACCCACCACCACACGCCTGTGCACAACAAGCAGGTCAACAGCTGATGAAGCACTCGCATCGCGACGGGAAGCTCTATGGCTTGGCCGTAGGGAAAGCCGCGCGCGAAACCCAAGGCGAGGCTGAACAGGGCGATGCCTGCAAGAAACCGCACGCCCGTGACATGGAATTCGCGGGAATAGGGGAGGGGTGTGGCCTGGCACGAGGCTGCATTTGGCGCACATTCTGCGATACCTCTCTCATCGAGGTCTCGCATCGCAGCGCGAAAGGTCACAAGCGACAGGGCGGGCATGAAGACGCCCACGAGCATGGTCAGCGATTTGGGGAGAAAACCGAGTACGAGTCCGGCCAGGCAGCTCAGGGACAGTGCCGAGAAGGCATAGAGCAGCGACTCTTTGGGATTGAGCCGCTCGTAGAAGGTGATCCACATACCGCCGCCCCATACCACGCCAAGAGCCGAAAGCATGCATGCGACCCAGCCTAGCAGGGGAGTTGTTGTCTCGCTTGCCGCCAGGAGCAACATGCACCCGCATGTCATAAGGATGGCGCTTGCTACACCCAGGCGATTTTGGGCCTGCGGGGAGAATGTGCGACGAGCGAAGACTGTCATGAGCACAAGGGTCACGATGCCACGGGTCAGGTTGATGGCAACGGTCGCCATACCCGAATCAGTGGCGGCATAGAGGTCGTACACGCAGCACTGCAGCCACACGCGTATTGCGGCGAGGCCGAGAAAACTGCAGGAGAACAGTGGGGCAAACCGATGCGCAAACAGCGACCACGATGCCTTGTTTGTCCCTCGTGGCACGCGGCCGTCCCTTTGTTGCATGCTCTGCCTTCCTCCCAGGCGGGCCCGAACCCTCAAAAATGCCGTGTAATCAGGGGAGAGTATAGCCCATGAGAAATGCAATCGCATCAACCATCGCAGTGCGGGGACGTGTGATTCACGATTGCAGAAAGGCGGGCGATGTGCGGCCGCGCCGATTGACTGCCCGGGGGAGCACCACCTTGGTTGGCGGATGCAAAGAGTCCCGCCGCACCCAGTGGGGGAACTGGGTGCGGCGAGAAGGAAGGGGGATGATGAGATATGGGGGATGCCTGAGGTGTATGAGGCGGGCTTGTCCAGATAGAGACTGCCTCGTCGGCTTTGACCTTGTTGCGCCTTAACCCCCTGCTGGTCTCTGCCTAAAGTAGAGTCTTACTCGACCGCTTTAGCCTTGCGGCTCGGCCTTGTCGCCTTAGCCCTCCTGCTGGGCCTCTTCCCAGGTGAGCCAGCCCTCGGGGGTCACGGCGTCGTCGTGGCACTGCGTGCAGGTGAGCACAGGCGCAGCATCCACGCGGTGGCAGTCGGTGCAAGCAGTGGTGCCGTGCTGCGTGGCATGCTGGTTGAGTTGGCCTTCGACTTCGGTCATCTCGATAAGCGCCTCGCGGTCGACGGCCGCGATGCCCAGGTAGGTCAGGGCGCTCATGGCAGCCTGATGGCCGAAGACGTTGATATCGCAGATTGCGTTGCCGCCCAGGCGGTTGCCGCCGTGGATGCCGCCCGTGACCTCGCCAGCTGCGAACAGGCCGGGAATGGCCTTGCCGTCGGCGTTGAGCACCTCGGTGTCGGTGTTAATGCGCAGGCCGCCCATGGTGTGGTGGATGCCGGGGGCCACCTTGATCGCGTAGAACGGGGCGTCCACGATGGACTCGCGGGCCTTTTCGCGGCCCATGGGGTCATCCTCACCGTTGGCGATAGCGTCGTTGTACGTGGCGATGGTCTGGACAAAGGCCTCGGCGTCGGTGTCCATGAGCTGGCCGAGCTCCTCGATGGTGTCGGCGACAAGGGCAAGACCCTTGCTCACAAACTTGCTCTCCACCGATTTGTTAGAGTCATAGACCTTCTTGTCGAACACGGCGTAAGCCCAGCCCTCGGGCTGCTCCCACTCGGCGGCGGAGACCTTGTCGCGGGTCAGAAGCTCGTTGGTGAAGCGCTGGCCGTCCTTGTTGACGAGCACGGCGCCGTCGCCGCGGATGCCCTCGGAAAGAAGGGTTGCAGTGCCCTGCTCAACGGTGGGGTGCACCTGGATCTGGTCGATGTCCACCGTGTCGGCACCGATGGCCTGGGCCAGCAGGATGCCGTCGCCCGTTGCGCCGGGCTGGTTGGTGGTGACGGCGTTGAGCAGCTCGGGGCGGTACTGGGCGAGCATTTCATGGTTGGCGCCGAAGCCGCCGGCGGTCACAATGACAGCCTTGGCGTTGTAAGTGACGCTGGCACCCGTGCGCAGGTCGGTGGCGCGCACGCCGCACACGGTACCGCTGTCGTCGACGAGGAGCTCGTCGGCGCGCATCTGCGTCACGGCGGCAACGTTGCGCTGCTCGCACTGCTCACACATGTGGCGCACGAGGTAGGTACCCACGGCCTCGCCGTCCTCGGGACGATGGATGCGCTTGACTGAGGCGCCGCCGGAAGTGGAGAGCTTCGTGAGGAACATGCCGCGCTCCTCCAGACGCTCGAGGGCGGCGTTGGAGTTCTCGCACATGAAGGTGATGAGGTCCATGTTGCCCAGCTCATGGCCACCCTCGAAGGTGTCGTTGGCGAAGAGCTCGACGCTGTCCTCAATGCCCTCTGCCTCCTGAACCTTGGTGCAGCAGGCGTTCATGCCGCCCTCAGCGCACACGGTGTTGCCGCCGGCCACGGCCATCTTCTCGATAAGCAGCACGCGGGCACCGCCGTCGTGCGCGCTCATGGCGGCGGTCATGCCTGCGCCACCGGCACCGATGATGACGATGTCATAGTCGGGGCCGTCCTGGGCGGCGGAGGACTCTTCTGCCTGGGCCGTCATGGTCTGGGAAAGTGCGCCCATGCCTGCGAAAGCGACAAGGCCGGCGCCGAGCGCACCTGTGACAAATGCGCGACGGGTCAGTGCGACATTGCGAGTGCTGGTGTTCGTGGAGTCCATAATTCCCTCTTCCTCGTGTGCCTGCAACTCAATGTTTGCGGGCAGGCTGTTTGCCGTGCGACCCTGTCGGGGGTGTCCCAGGCCGTGCGGCTCGTCGATTCACAGCATGCATCCACGTTGGCTGCTCATATTCGTCCGACGGCGTATGAAATGGCCCGCGCGTGGAGTGTGAAAAAACTCACACGCAAGGAAATTTGGGCAGGTAGAAGGTAATTATCGGATATAGGTGGTTTATTGGGGGATGTGGTAGGATTAACATACATTTCAACTGGTGAGATGTATGTTAAATCAGCAAAACACCAGTTGGCAGGTTTTTTGAAATCCTGAAATGTATGTTAATCCTAGAAGCTTGACCTTTTTCAGCCCGTGCGCGCCCGTCTGTCTCGCCCAAAAGAAAAAGCGCGCCTCCCGAACTTGTGGGAAGCGCGCTTTTTAACGTGCGCGATAACATTTGGGGAAGGCGAGCCCGGAACTTGAAGCGCCCGGTAGCGCTTGTACCGTTGGTCCCGCCTTTTGGCGAGGGCGAATGAGAGCCGAAGTCCCCATTCGCCCGCTTCGTGCTGCCGGTCTTCTCGCTTACGCCCGCGCGGACATCTCGGCCTGGCTCTGCTGCCCCTGCTCGCTGCGCTTCTCGGCGGCGGTGCGCTCGGGCAGGACCTTGTTGAGCACGATGCACACGATAGCGCTGACGGCGATGGGGGAGTTGAGCAGGTACTGCGCCATCTCGGGCACGGTGTTCAGCAGGTCGGCGGGAATGTTGAGCAGACCCACGGCCACGGCGATCGGCACGCCGATGATGTAGAGCTGACGCTCGCTGAGCGGCTCGCCCTTGATCTGACGGAAGCCGTTGAGCAGGATGATGGCGCACACCACGGCGAACACGCCGCCGATGACGGAGGCGGGGATGGCCATGATGAGGGCGGACAGCTTGCCGACGAACGAAAGCGCGATGAGCCACACCGAGGCCATCACGAACACGCGGCGGCTGGCCACACCGGTGATGGAGATGATGCCTGCGTTGGTGGAGTAGCCGGTCACGGGCGTGGTGCCCAAAAGCGAGCCCACGAGGCACCCCAGGCCCTCGCCGATGACGCCGCGGTTGATCTGCTCGTCGGTCATGGGCTTGCCCACAACGGAGCTCACGGCATACCAGGTACCGGTGGTCTCAGCGAGAAGCACCATATAGATGACGAGCATCGTGAGGATGGCGGAGATGTCAAACGACAGGCCGTAGTTCACGAAGGCCACGTTGGGCAGGCTGAACAGGGGTGCGGCGGCCACGCTCGAAAGGTCCAGACCGCCCATGCAGGCGGCGGCGATGGAGCCCGTGAGCAGGGCGATGATGACCGAGCACACACGCAGCGTCTTGCCCAGGTGAGGGCGGTAAACGCCCAGCATGGAGAAGGCGATCATGACGGTGGCGGAGATGCAGGCCAGCAGGATGTTCTGGCCCATGGAAAGGCTGTTGCCCTCGACGAAGATGTTGCTCGAGAAGGCGGTGGGCAGAAGCGTGAGACCCACGATCATGATGACGGTGCCGCTCACGATGGGCGGGATGAAGCGGTGCACGACGCGCTTATACAGGCCTGACAGTCCGAAGAGCACCATGCACGCGGCGCCTACCAGACATGCGCCGAAGACGGTGTCGAAGCCGTTGGCGCCAAAGTACAGGCCGATGACCGCTCCCACGGGTACGTACGAGGGGCCCTGGCACACGGGCATGCGCAGGAAGAACAACACCTGGATGAGCGAGGCCACGCCCGCGCCCAGGAAGGTGGACTGAATCAGGGCCGTGGAGGCCGTGGGGGCCAGCGCCAGCGCCGTGGCGATGATGAAGGGCGGCATGTAGGAGTCCATGGCCAAAACGTGCTGCAGGCCCAGCAGCAGCGCCTTTCCCCAAGGCAGCTTGGCATCGACGCCGACCGTGATGCCGTTGGCCGCCTCATTGGCAGTATCTACCTGCGCGGTTGTGCTCTCGCTCACTCTTTCGTCTCTCCCTTGATGTGTGCCGCCGACGATCAGGCACCCCTTAGGCGCCCGTCTTGAGACGGCTCCCTTACGTACAACAACGGGATTGATTATCGACCATAGCCGCGTTTTATGCATCCGTAGGCGGATTCACACTGGTATTTCACGACCAGTGAGCCAAAGCAAACCCGCCCACGGATGCGTTGCGGCGCAGATTAGCGTAGCATGCTCCTGTCGTGCACGAGGGTACCCTGCACCCAGGTCTGACGCACGTTTTCGGGCGTGGCAAGGTAAATGATGCGGTCGATGATGTCGCGCGGGGCGGTGAACACGTTGAAGCCCGTGAGGTCGGCGCCGGCCGCGCGCGTGTCCACCACCTGCATGTCGAAGGCCTGGCCGCGCTCGAAGGTGCCCACCGGCAGGCGCAGCGCCTCACCGCCGCCGGCCGTGGCCAGCCAGAGCGCCTCGGCCGAGGTGATGCGCGCCGTGCCCAGACCGCGCTGCTCGGGCGGCACACTTGCGTCAACGCCCTCCTCCAGCATGCGCGACACCATGATGGCGTGGCGCATGTTCTCGTACATGCTCGGCGAGAAACCGCCGGAGATGTCGGTCGCCAGGCCCATGCGCACGCCCTGGCCGCGCAGGCGGCGCACCGGGCACACGCTGTTGGCGAAGTAGGAGTTGGAGACGGGGCAGTGCGCCACTGCGGCCCCCGAGCGGGCAAAAAGCTCGCCGTCGGATTCAGACAGGAAGGTGCAGTGCGCCATGACCGACTTCTCGCGCAGAAGGCCGAAGTCGTAGAGGGCCTGCGCATCGGACTTGCCGTAGCGGGCCGGCGCCACACTCTGTTCCCACTGCCCCTCGGCGCAGTGCGACTGTACGTAGGCGCCCGTCTTCTCAGCAATGCGGCCCAGGCCGGCAAGGCCCTCGTCGGTGCAGCTGGGGATGAAGCGCGGCGTCACCACGCCGTAGACGCCCTGGCGCGTTGCGGCGCCAATGGAGGTGACCTCGGCCAGCAGCGTCTCGGTGTCTGCCAGGGCCTGAGCCGTGGTGGCGTCGCGGTAGAAGTCGGGGTTTGCCGCCGGATCGTCCATGACGACCTTGCCCACGAGCGCGCGCTGGCCACCCTCGGCGCAGATGCGCGCGAGCTCGATGGAGGAGGCCAGGTCGTTGCTGGCGAAGTACACCGTCGTGGTAGTGCCCAGGCTGAGCAGGCGGCTTACCAGGTCGCGGTAGACGGGGCGGGCGAAGTCGAGGTCGGCGAAGCGCGCCTCAAGCGGGAACGTGCGCTTCTGGAGCCACACGTCGAGCGGCTCGTCGAGGGCGACGCCTGCCTGGGGCCACTGCGGGGCGTGCACGTGCATATCCACAAAGCCGGGCAGGCCGTAGGTGCCCTGCGCCAGCTCGACGAGGGTGCCGGCGTTGCGTGCGTGCTCCACGCGAGCGGCGTAGTCGGGGGCATCGGCGCGCACCACGTCGGTGATAAAGCCGCGCGCGTCCACCTCAATCAGCACGTTTTCAAGCAGCTCGACCTCGCCGTAGCGGGGCGTGTGGAAAAACGAACCAAGAAAAGCCGTGGGCGAGATGGTAGCGGACATGCGAAATCTCCTTGCTGTCGTGGGCGGCGCCTTTTTCAGAATGCATAAATTGTAATTCCTTTTGTGTTTGCTGGCCCCTGTCTTGTTGCCGTTCCAGTAAAGAAGGACGGACGTGCCGTGGCTTATGTCACCTACGGGTACTGTGCGCCCACTGTTCTGCTAGGATGACTCCCGGAGAAATTGGGAGAGGGAAAAGGAAGCACATCATGGCACTTGACTCGCTTGCCCCAGGGCAAAGCGCACGTGTAACGGCGGTTGCGGGGGAGGGCGAACTGCGTCGCCACCTGCTCGACATGGGCCTGATACCAGGCGTTGTGGTCACTCTGCAGAAAGTGGCGCCCATGGGCGACCCGCTGCAGGTGCGCCTGCGCGGATATGAGCTCACCTTGCGTGCGAGTGAAGCCGCGAAGGTCGAGACCGGCTGCGTGCTTTCCGAAGAAGAGCTGGCCAGCAC